>Ga0115011_10003754_pt1 | contig 10314 bp, 13 predicted proteins | sample TroAtlMetagenome_2_FD_88705 | JGI IMG/M metagenome (GOLD analysis project Ga0115011, IMG submission 88705) | Marine eukaryotic phytoplankton communities from Atlantic Ocean - Tropical Atlantic ANT8 Metagenome | ecosystem: Environmental > Aquatic > Marine > Oceanic | place: Tropical Atlantic...
TAGCCGCCCAGTTGATTTTGGACGGCCAAGTAGCTGATACTGGAGTCATAGCACCGGAACTTGCTTTTGATCCTGAGCTAGTTTTTTCTGAACTAGAGAAACGACAGATTTCCGTAAACGTTAGAATAAGCTAATATAATAATTAATCGGCAAGCGACTGAATGCATGCTGTAAAATTATCAGACTTACAATTAAGCAAGAAGCGATTTAGGTGCTTGATCCCATAAGCATTGAAATCCACATCTAAACTTGAAACACCAACCTGCACATATGACCAGAGCGCTTCACGTAAATCCGATAGCACTCGGAGTAAATGCAATTGAGATATATCATTCTCACTTGGCCTTCTACCTAAATAGGATTCCATAAATATAAAACAAGTTGCATCGTCCATACAAAAATTAGCTGCGCAATTCCCCAAATCAACAAAGGGGTCACCCATCCCTGCATATTCCCAGTCTAACAAGTATATCTGGTCGTTATTTTGAAGAAAATTAGCAGCAATAAGATCGTTATGACACGGGACAAATGTCCTAGGGTAACGCGCGCAAGAATCAATAATTTTTTCTGAAAAATCTAATGCTTCATGAAGTTGAGGAGGGTGAACTACCTCGTATCTATTTGCAGTTTCAATGTAATCATTGATAACTGAAGGTAAATGAAATTCTCCAGACACAGTTGGAGCAGAATGCAGCTGTTTCAGAAGTTTCGCCACAAGTTGAATTGACACCGAATCAGTCGTATCAATTGATTCAGCTTGAATAAAACGTGTAATAAGAATTTCGCGATCAACTAAAAATGCAATTGGCTCAGGGGCAATTCCAATTTCCCAAGCCACACGTGAAATCTCATACTCTCTTTGTCTGTCAATTCCAAATAATTCTGTGTTTTCACCAGGCAATCGAGCTACAAACTTTTCCCCTGATGAATTCTCTATAAGTAAATTTTGATTTGTCAACCCACCTGAAATCGGACTAAGCGAAAACTGTCCCCAAGAAGGAAACTCCTTATTGAGCAACTCTGTAGTTTGCTCAATAGAAATCATATTAAATAATCAAAAAAAATCATTCGCTGCTAAATTTTAATTAAAAACTACAACTCCTTGATCTTAATATTTCTAAAATAAAGATTGTTTGGCTCTCCGTGGTCTTGGAGTCCTATATAACCTTCAAGCGGTCGATCTTTCATTGGTGTATTATTAAGTTTTATATTCACAATATTTTCACCGTTTAACTGAACCTGAAGATGATATCCTTTACATGTAACAATCATCTTGTTCCATTCACCAGGTTTTTTAGACATATTTTTCGAGGCTCCAACAGTTCTAATAATACCACCATGATCATGTGCCCCAACCTTTCCTTTCTTTTTTGTTGAATCTAGAACTTGTGCCTCTATCCCTGTTTGGACTGGATCATTCAAATCTCCAACTCTAAAAAACACTCCACTGTTTCCACCCGGTGGATATTTGTACTCTACATGCAAAACGAAATCCTTATATTTTTTCTTACTCCACAAATAAGCATCATACCTCTGCCATCCCTTTTCACCTTTACGAGGCTTTATCAACAAAGAGCCATCTTTTTGAGGGAGCCAATTACCTGTGGTCTGCCAGCCTGACAAATCCCGAGTATTATAGAGACTCGTCCAAGGCTTCTCTTCAGCTGAAACCAAAACCGGCAATCCGGTAAGAATTAGAATGAATACGATAATTTTCATTATTTTAGTTAAAAAAGGATAAATTAGTGACTCCCAAATTTCATTATCATTTCCGTTTTTGTCAAGTTTACCACAATAATTGATATATGATGTAAATGTGTGTATTTTGCCGAAAAGGAAATTTTCTATGTTTGAGCATATTAAAAACGGAGACATCGAAGGAGTCAAAAAAGCTATCGAAGCCGGTGCTAATGTAAACACAAAGGATGAATTCGGGTCTACTCCTTTGGATAGCGCGGTGTATGACGGGCACAAAGAAATCGCCGAAATACTGATCGCAAATGGCGCAAATCCAAATGCAAAAGACGAAGACGGCGCTACCCCTTTACATCTCGCGGCTGATAGAGGTCAAAGGGATATTGTAGAACTCCTAATCTCAAAAGGTGGAGATGTGAACGCCAGGGATGACGACGAGACAACTCCATTGTATATCACAATTGAGGAGGGGCACACAGAAATCACGGCGCTTCTCCGCGAGCATGGCGCCAAGACAAGTGAAGAGCTTAAAGCTCTGGGACTTTGAAATCATCAAAAGGATTCACGTTAATAGAATTACTCGTAGTAATTGCTATTATTGCAATCCTAGCAGGCCTTCTACTCCCTGCTTTAGCTAAAGCCAAAACAAAGGCTCATGAAGCTTATTGTATTAACAACAATAAGCAGATCCTCTTAGCTGGTAAAATGTACAATTCTGATAACGATGATAAAAATGTTGTCGTGTTTGTACACCCTCCATATTCAAAGGTTTTTCATACATGGTACGAATTCCTAGATCCTTATTTAAACTCTACAAATATTTTCATATGCCCATCACGAAAAGGAAAACCTGTCAAAACAACACATGTAGGCGGAACCCCATTCCCCTACCCCGCTGCAACTGACTACGCAATGAACCATGTGCTTGGCGGTGAATTAAGCCACTGGGTAAACTATGTTCACACAAAAGATTCTAGTGTTAAAAATCACGCAAAGGTTGTTTATTTAGTGGATTCAGGAGTTCAAGCAAACGCAAGCAAGCGACCTAGTGTTGACATAAAATCAACCACCAAGCTGGGAGCATTCATGATAGGAGATCCCGCTGTAATGATCAATGGTTCTGGCTGCCCATCATGCATGACCGGATTAGGCAACCCTTGGTGGGGGGGGCCGCATTTGCGACATGGAGGTCGAAGCGTAAATTCAATGTCCGATGGTCACGTTGAAGCAATGCAACCGTTTTGGTTCTACGCACGAACCCCTTGGCTCAATCCGGCCATTGGAGGATGATCTGAAAATAACTGTGAATCTCAAAGCCAAGAACGCATTCACCCTCATCGAACTACTTGTAGTAATTGCCATTATTGCAATTCTAGCTGGATTACTATTACCGACATTAACAAAAGTAAAAGGTAAAGCGAATGCGATACAATGCCTGAACAACGTGAAACAGTTAGCTTTAGGCTGGACACTTTACGCAAACGATCATGAAGGCAAATATGTAAACAATCACGGCCGAGACCAAACTCGTGAACAACGCAACAACTGGGCAAATAATGTATTAGACTGGAATAACAGCCCAGATAACACAAACAGACTAGCACTTACTTCATCTCTACTTTCTTCATATATGTCTGATACAATTGAAATTTTCAAATGTCCATCTGATAAAAGCCGAGCGGAAAATGGTTATAGAAACAGGAGTTACTCAATGAACCATCTAACAGGAGATCCAGGATCTTTACTCAACGAATTTAATCCAAATTATATTCAATTTATTAGTGATAATCATATTCGACAACCATCAGACATTTTCGTTTTTATAGGCGAGCACCCAGACACTATAAACGATGGATATTATATGAATCGCTTTCACGAATACAAATGGGGAAACTTACCTGCTTCATACCACAATGGTGCCACCGCACTGTCTTATGCCGACGGTCACGCTGCGACTCATCGATGGAAAGTTACAGGTGAGAACGGAACTATTCGCCCACCCATTAAAGGCGCTGTCGGCGGAATCATACCTGCCACACCAATAACAGATTTCCAGTGGATTGTAGATCATTCAAGTGTTTTAAAATAATTAAGAATGCATCCTCCTCTTTCAATCACGCTTAAGGTAGCCTCATTAATTGCAACCTTATCACTATCTCTAATTATCGGCTGCAGTTACAAGATCCCCTTCTATGATGACAACACAATAAAATCAAAACGCTCAATTACCCTAAATATTGTAAGCAGACTGCACATACCAAGTGACGATGGACAACAAGGCATAGCAACGGATGGTAAATTTATCTTCGTTCAAAACAGCCAGCAATTATTCAAATATAATAGAGATGGAGAACTACTTATTTCAGGCCCTAAACTAAAATTGCATCACGGTGGAATAACTTATTACAAAGATAAAATCTATGTAGCTGTGAGCGGTTGCGAAGCAGGTGGAAGCAATGAACATTTTGTGCATGTCTACGACGCTCAATCACTAAAATTCATCAAAAAATACGATATTAGCGCACATTTCGCAGTTTGCGCTGGAGGAATAACATATCATAGGGATAGATTTTATGTAGCAGAATCTTTTTTCGACAATAACCACAAAGATAGGATAATAGAATTTGATAGATCATTTAGACATATTAAGGACCACGAAATTGATTTTAAATCACCTTTTGGAATCCAAGGCCTAGAATACATACCAAAAAAAAGGTCTTTCCAAGTTCATTCCCATACTGAAATATTTTACTATATTAATGACAGATTTGAAAACGAATCACTGATCTCAGGCAAAGCCAGCTTTGAATTGCAGGATTTAGCACTTCTCAACAATCAAACAATTATAATTAACAACAGAGACGCGCAAACAATAGAATTTGTAAAAATTAAATAACTTAAAAACCTAAATGAAAGCGAAATTGAAGACACTAAACAAAAAAGGATTTACTCTTATAGAGCTTCTAGTGGTAATTGCAATTATCGCAATTCTCGCAGCATTGCTTCTTCCGGCTTTAGCGCTAGCAAAATCAAAAGCACAAGGCATAGGTTGCTTAAATAATCACAGACAGCTCATGGTTGCATGGCGAATGTATGTCGAAGACAATGACAGCTGGCTTCCCAATGTGAAACACGGACCCTATGAATGGGTTGGAGGTTGGCTGGATTTTAGTAGCAATAAAATGAATTGGGACCCAGAAGTAAATCTTACTAAAAGTTTGCTTTGGAAGTATTGTGGTGAAAACCGCACAATATTTAAATGTCCAGGCGACAAAAGTTACGCCAATGTTAAAGGAAAAAAAATGCCAAGAATTCGAAGTATGTCTATGCTTAACTGGGTAGGAGGAAGAGGAGAAAACAGACCAATGGGCTGGTCAGCAAATTCAGGACCATGGAGGATCTATCGCAAATTTGGAGACATGATTAATCCAGGGCCATCTTCAACATTCATATTTCTTGATGAAAGAGAAGACAGTATCAACGATGGTATGTTCGTAGTTGATATGGGAGGCTACCCTAGTAATCCAACAATGCACCGCATTGTTGATATCCCTGCAAGCTACCACGGAGGGGCCGGCGGCCTTTCATTTGCAGATGGCCATTCAGAAACAAAAAAATGGAACGACCCTCGAACTATTGCACCCTTTAGAAAAGGTGTGACAACAGGATACGATAGACCTTCCCCAAATAACTCCGATATTGTTTGGATGCAGGAAAGAGCTACCCGACACTTAAACAACTAGTTAAATAAAATTATATTAACGACCACAGAGAAATGAACTCATTTTATTATTTAGGAGGAACACTAATAATCCTCGGCGTAATAATATACGTTGTTTGGCTTATAGAAAAAAAGAGAACCAAAGAATTATGTTCAATTGCAGCCACACTAAAGCTCAATTTTTCACATAATGACAATTCAGCCCTATTTGAGAGGATGAATAAGTTGCATCTTTTTTCCATTGGTCGCTCTAAAAAAATAAAAAACCTAATGGAAGGCGAAGCAAGCAATGCTGAGCTAGCCATATTCGATTATCAGTACACCACTGGAGGAGGCCAGAGCTCCCACACTTATCGTCATAGTGTTTTCTGCATTTGGTCCCCTAAGCTCGATTTACCTCAATTCAGTATGAGACCAGAAGGGATTTTTCACAAAATAGGAGGAGCTTTTGGTTATCAGGATATTGATTTTGACTCGCACCCAGAATTCTCAAAAAAATATTTATTAAGAGGAGACAACGAAACATCTATCCGCCAGCTATTTAGCAAAAAAATAATCAACAAAATAGAATCTCAACAAAAAATAAGCATAGAAGGAGGCGGGAATCAATTGGCATTCTATAAAAAGAGAGTCAAGCCAGAGGAGATTGAGAAATTTACGGAAGAAGGTTTTCATTTTTTTAAACTTTTTCTTGAAGTCACATAATTATTTAATCTTGGAAACACCTAATATGCAGAAATGAAAAAAGACGAAATCGAATATCAGAAAAAAATCAAGCAACACCAAGAAGATGTTAGAAAATCATTTGAAGAAAATATAAGGCGAAGTGTTTAACTCTTGAATAAAAAATGAACAAGAAAGACGCATTCACTCTAATCGAGTTACTTGTAGTTATTGCAATAATTGCCATTCTAGCAGGCTTACTTTTACCCGCGTTAGCCAAAGCGAAAAGTAAAGGGCAACACACTGTATGCGTATCAAATCTCAAGCAATTAGATTTAGCGTGGATACTGTATGCCAATGATTTTGATGACAACTTGGTTTGGAACGATCTAACAGCTAGCGGCAGTGGCTGGGTACGCGGGATAATTGACTACAATCCCAGTAATCCACATAATACAAACATCGACGGATTAATGGATCCAAAATACGCTAAATTAGCACCATACACTCAAACACCAGGTATCTACCGTTGCCCGGGAGACAAAAGCACAGTTAAAAGTGGAGGGAGAATATCACCTAGAGTCCGAAGCGTATCACTTAGCCAAGCGATGAATTCTAGAAATGACTGGTTAAGTTTTCTAACTAAAAGAAAATATCATGTATTTAGAAAATTATCGGACATTAACGTCATGGGACATTCAAACGCATACAACTTTATAACTGAACATCCAGATAGTATAAACTTTGGTGATCTTGCTGTAGCAATGAATGATAATATTGATCCAAATAAAATTCATATTATCGATTATCCTGCAAGCAACCATAATGGGGCCGGCACAATTTCATTTGCTGATGGTCACGTAGAAACACGCAAGTGGATCGATGCTCGCACCACTCCGCCTGTCAGTAATAAATCCATACCTCTTGTTATCCCCTCTCCTAACAATATGGATATGATTTTCCTCTCTAGCAAAGCATCAGTAAGCCATCACTAAACACTCAAATTACACATGGGTAATTGAATGTTTTCTGAGCTCTTAAATTAAACAAAATCTCATTATTAAAAATGAGTGCGGGCTTCCATCATTTCAAGTCAATCAGTATAATTTAATTATATGAGCCTTACTGGACATAACGCAGTTGTTGTCGGAGGCGGCACTGGCATGGGAGAAGCTATCGCGCTAGAACTAGCAAATGAAGGCGCTAAGGTTATAGTAGCTGGCCGCAGACAACAAAAACTCGATGATGTTGCCTCTAGAGGAGGAGAAAACATATCAACTCATTATGTAGACGTATCAGATCGGAATAGCGTTGAATCGTTGTTCGATTGGACAAGCAAACAATTCGACCAATTAAATTTACTGGTAAATTGCGCTGGGACAAATGTACCAAAAAGATCAATGAGTGAACTTGCACCGGCTGATTGGGACAAATTAATGGCAATCAACGCTACAGGTGCTTACAACTGTATGCATTACGGTCTAAAGCTTATGCGACCACACAAAAGTGGGTTAGTGATAAATATATCATCTACATCAGGCAAACGTGCTGCGCCACTTGGCGGAGTCGCGTATAATGCTAGTAAATTTGCAATGACCGCCTTAGGGACAAGCGCAACGGAAGATGAGCGTGAAAATGGGATTCGAGTAACAACAATATTCCCTGGCGAAGTAGATACGCCAATATTAGATGACAGACCAATCCCTCCTTCAGCAGAGCATAGATCAAAAATCCTTAAACCGATTGATATAGCAAATATAACAATAGCAATCGCAAAACTGCCCACAATAGCCCACGTCCCTGAACTAGTAATAAAACCTATTGGGCAATCGTTTGTTTAATCACCAAATTCCCCTGAACTTCCAAACCTCTCTCTCGCTGCCATACCAAAATCTTTACCTGCCTGATCAACAGCGCTAAGCAACTCGTCTATAGATTGTCCGGAAAAATTTCTAGCTGATTTAATAACAGTATTACACTCGTTTTTATCCATAAAAACAGCAGCGTTCAGTAATCCTTTTTCCTCACCTACAGGAACTGCTAAGAAACCATGCTTATCAGCGTGAATAAGTTGCCCAGGAGATATTGATTGACCAAATATTTCAATATCACACCCCCAATCAATTGGAACTACATGAGCATGACCAACACAAAGACGCTTAGCGAGCGCTTTAAAACCCGCATTAGTCATTTCATCAATATCCCGTATCGCTCCATCAGTTATTGTTCCAATACAACCAAGTGCTTTATGAATATTAGCATTCACCTCGCCCCAAAAAGAACCAACAGTTGCTGGTTTATCAATATCCTGAATAACGACTATTTTTGGACCAGGTAAATTAGCCACATAGCCTCTATATTCTGACCATCTATTTGCAGCATCTTTTTTGTAATCAGAATTACTTGGTTCAATTTTCACTGTAACAGCCCACCCTACCATAGGTCCCATTTGGGGCATAAAATCCGTTGTCACTTCATGATTTATTCCGGCATTAGCTGGATCACTTTTTGTAATTTGCTCCCAACCATTGTAAATGGTAGGTGTATTCCATCGTTTCAACTGTAACAGCTCCTCATGAGGAAGTCTTTGTGTAAATTGCTTTTGTGACATCATTAAATAGAGTTCAATAACCAAGGCGTCGCGAACAATCTAACTCAGTCATCAACATCAACCAATGAAAACCCTAGATCAAAGCTTTGATGAACCAGCAATGAATCTTGCATGCGATGAAATACTGCTCAATGAAGTCGATTCAGACACTAGAGAGGCAACATTACGATTCTGGGAGCCTCAATTACCTTTTGTCGTTATAGGCTACGGTAACAATATTAATCGAGAATGCCTCATCGAATCCTGCAAACAAAATAAAATTCAGATATTCCGAAGATTCAGTGGAGGGGGAGCCGTATTACAGGCATCTGGCTGCCTAAATTATTCACTAATACTACCAATAAGTACTAAGGAGGGAACAAACAATATTAGCTCAACTAATTGTCACATTATGAAAACTCATCAAGGAGCATTTACCGAAGCTCTCAGTCATAAAGTCACAATAGAAGGACATACCGATCTAGCTTTAAATGGATTAAAGTTCTCTGGAAACGCACAAAAGAGAACCAAGAACGCACTAGTATTCCATGGCACTTTCTTGCTAAATTTTGACCTTGAATTACTTGATAAATCGCTTCGAATGCCATCAGTGCAACCACTATATCGGGAAGGCAGGTCACATGATAAATTTTGCACAAACATACCACTCACTGTTGATTCTGTTAAGAATCTAATCAAAACTGCTTGGCAGGCTAACGAAACGGCAAAGCCAGTAGATGGAGAAAAGATATCTCAATTAACAAATACGAAATATAGCCAGAAAGAGTGGATTTACAGACAAACGAAAATCAATCATGAGAGCGAATGACTTGAAATCATTTTATTCGTTCCTTTAAATCAGCAAGTGCCAAGCGTTATTGCCATTACAAACCAAAAAGGAGGCGTCGGAAAAACGACGACTGCTGTCAATATGTCCGCTTGCCTTGGCGCCATCGGTATCAAAGTGCTATTGATTGATATGGATGCACAGGCTAATTGCACAAGCGGACTCGGATTCGAAAAAAAACCTAATGCCAGTCTCTACCCTGTTTTACTTGGAGAATGCAACCTAACAGATCAAATTCTTACCACTGAAGTTGAAAACCTATCGCTGATTCCAAGTGAATTCGATCTTTGCGCTGCTGAAGTTGAATTAGCTCGATTATCATTTGAAACAACCAAGGGAAAATCACGCAAAAATACTGAACATCATTTAACATGGCTTAAGGAGGCATTAAGACCAATAAGCCAAGGCGAACAATTCGATGTCGTACTAATTGACTGCCCTCCTTCACTTGGAAAACTTACATTAAGCGTTTTGATTGCGTCCGACATGCTACTCATACCGCTTCAGTGTGAGTATTATCCATTGGAAGGAATAAGTTCCATTACGGACTTAATGAACCAACTCAAGACATCCGGCATCAACAAAAAACTAGAATTAATTGGCGTTCTAATGACTATGTTTGACAGCCGAACAAATCTCTCTCGCATGGTAGTAAGAGAAGTTCGAGAACATTTTAAAAACAAAGTATTCAACACCATCATACCTCGTGCCACCCGAATAGCTGAAGCCCCTAGCCACGGAAAGCCAATTATTGAATATGACCCGTATAGCGCAGGATCTGCCGCCTATGAATCCGCA
>Ga0115011_10003755_pt1 | contig 10313 bp, 9 predicted proteins | sample TroAtlMetagenome_2_FD_88705 | JGI IMG/M metagenome (GOLD analysis project Ga0115011, IMG submission 88705) | Marine eukaryotic phytoplankton communities from Atlantic Ocean - Tropical Atlantic ANT8 Metagenome | ecosystem: Environmental > Aquatic > Marine > Oceanic | place: Tropical Atlantic...
AACCTGTTCTTGATTGGTCACATGACAACAACAATGTCACCGTCTTTACGAAATCCAAAAAATATTCTGCAGATCAACTCATTATCAGCGCAGGCCCATGGTCTAAGCCTTTGCTCCATCTCCCAACACTAAAACTGTCAGTAACAAGACAAGTGCTTGGCTGGGTGCAACCAAGTCAACCTAAACAATTTAGACGAGGAGATTTTCCAGTATGGAATATTGACCCAAATGGCGATGATAATCTTCATGGAATTTATTACGGTTTCCCAATTAGCAACACCCTCTCAGAAGGCATCGGACTTAAAGTTGCATGGCATCATCCTGGTAAACCCATGCACCCTGATAGCATTACTACGGAAATTTTTCCAAATGACGAAGAGGAGATTCTTTTGCCTCTGCGACGATATTTACCTAGTGCGCTTGGCACTATTGAGGATATCAAGGTATGTAAATACACCAACTCAACAGACAGTCATTTCATAATTGACCAGCACCCGGATAGTAACCGAATACATTTCGCATGTGGCTTTAGTGGTCATGGCTTCAAATTCTCGAGCTCAATTGGAAAAATATTAAGCGAACTTGCACTTGATAAAAAAACTTCAAGCTCTATTGGATTCCTTGGCCTAAATAGATTCACCACTGACAAGTAAAGGGCATTGCCTTCGAACTATTATAGCGTCAGGATTTTCTGCATGAAAAAACTGATGGTGACCTTAATGCTAACAGCAGTTTGCCAATCATTCGCAATAGTAAAACAATACAATGTGCTTGTTATCCAGACTGACGAACATCACTTCAAGACTCTTGGATGTTATGGAGGAAAGATTATCAAAACACCAAATATCGACTGGATCGCAGAAAACGGAGCACTAGCGACAAGTTTTTACGCCACTACTCCAGTTTGCTCTCCGTCGAGAGCATCGCTAATAACTGGCCGTTATCCTCAAAACACTCCAGTTACTAACAATAATATTCGACTCGGTGATAATATTATTACCTTTGCTGAAGTTCTACGCAGCAAGGGATATAAAACGGGTTATTCCGGCAAGTGGCACCTAGACGGAACAGGCAAACCTCAATGGCAACCCAAACGTAACTTCGGTTTTTCAGATAACCGATACATGTTCAATCGAGGACACTGGAAAAAATTCATCACCACCAAAACAGGCCCACAAATAGGCTCTACCAACAAGCGCGGCATGCCAGACTACAAATTAAACGGAGCCAATAAAAAGACATTCTCAACTGACTGGCTCGCAGACCGTACGGTCGATTTTTTAAACACAAACCAAGGAAAACCATTTTGCTACATGGTAAGTTTCCCCGATCCACATGGCCCAAATACTGTTCGAGCACCTTACAATACGATGTATAAAAATGTAGAGGTCCCTATCCCAATTTCGATTAATAAGCCTAGATCGGAAACACCACATTGGGCCGCTGCAGACCCCAGAATTACTGCAGATACAATTCGACTAATTATGCCTGCATATTATGGGATGGTTAAATGCCTTGACGATAACATCGGTAAAATTTTGAATACACTTCGTAAAAATAATCAGATCAAAAATACCATTATTGTCTTCACCTCGGACCACGGTGATCTCTGCGGCGAACACGGCCGCCTAAACAAGGGGGTTCCTTATGAAGGGTCCGCCAGAATTCCATTTATAATCTATTGCCCCGGGAAGATTCCTGCTGGAAAAGTAGTCAATAAGGCACTTAGCTGCGTAGATTTCCTCCCCACCCTTTTCGCCCTAACCGGCGACAAATTACCACAAGACGTTGAAGGCAGGGATGCTTCAAGATTGTTCCAAGACACGGCAACCAAATGGAATGATGTAGCATTTCTACGCTCAACTTCAAATGGTCAACCTTGGCTGACAGCAGTCACTGATCGATACAAACTCATTTACTCTTCACTTGGCCAACCTTGGCTATTTGATTTACAAAATGACCCTGAAGAATTACACAATACGTTCGACCTTCCGAAATCAAAATCGATCATCCAAAAACTAACCCAACAATTAATAGAATATACTAAGAGGACAAATGATCCATACGTTAAAAATGAAAAAATAAAATCCCAAATACTCCAAGCCCTTAACATGAAAGAGTAGTCATGATTAAAAAACCTCAACATTTTGCGATAGCAAATACCTGTTTTATTTGCTTTCTTGGATTACTTAATGGAGGGGCGATGGCGTTCAACTTACAACTTGAATACTCATTACCAATCTTGCCGATTCTTTTTTTTCTTTCAGCACTCTTTTCAATGGTTTTCTGGATGTATTGCGCAAACAAACTCACACTGGAACCAGCAAAACATAAAAAAGCAGCACTTCTGGCAGCCATGCCTTGGTGGATATTGAGTGCCCCAGCATTCATTGCCTCAATTACATCCGCAATAACAGCAAGTGAAGCAGCCAAAGCGATTGGCTGGGGCATACTAACCATATTATTATTAATAGCAGGAGGACTATGCTGGGCAGTTCACATAGTAGTGATGAAAACTCAAACAAAAGTTAATTAATGATTATCATCTCTTTTTATTAAGCCGCTCAAGGACACTGTGCTGTCTAAAGCTTAGATTACTAAATGGCACACCATCAATCTCAATTCGATATTTCGACGGCAGCTCTTCGCCTGTCAACGGCTTAAAACCCTGTTTCTGAATATACGGAATATGATATATGGTATAGAGCATACAAGAGAGACGAGCATAAGTTTTGTTATTTGCATTAATAACCACCCAAGGACTTATCTCTGACGAAGTCCGTTCAAGCATTTGATTTTTATACTTGGTAAAAACACTCCACTTGGCTCGAGCTTTCTCGTCATTACTAGAAAATTTCCAATATTTCAACGGATGAACAATTCGCTCTTTAAATCGAAATAATTGAGTCTCACGATCTACTGATAAATAAAATTTAATTAATATGAGCCCATCGGAAATATGTTTTTCTTCCCAATTGATTACTCGATGCATGAAATATCGATACTGCCTCTCACTACAGTAACCCATCGTTGGTTCAATAAGCGCACGATTATACCAAGAACGATCAAAAAAAACTATTTCACCTTTCTTCGGTAAATGTTTCTTATAACGACCAAACCAATTACGAGACTCTTTCTTTGTAGGAACACCCAATTCAACCACCCTAAAGTAATGAGGCATTAAATACTCTATGAACCGCTTAATTGTCCCTCCTTTACCAGCAGCATCACGCCCATCAAAAGTAATGGCTACACGCTTTTTGTTATCCACTACCCATTGTTGAAGCTTAAGCAATTCTGACTGCAATCGTCGCTTCTCTGCCTCATAAGTTGAACGGTTTAAATCTTGGTAGACCGAATAAAACTTCTTTTTAATATAGGCTGATTGCGACATTTATCTTAATCGATATTTAGCGAACGATAATAGCCTTTTTGCCAAATCAAACCCGTTAGATCCTTGTTTGTTTCCGGTTTAGTTAAAAATGTAACTATTACTCCTACTAACGTACACACGCTCAATCCGTAACAAGCACGCATGAATTTATACTGTTTTACACCAGCAAATAAGCCATCACCAGCATCACCCATCGGCACACCATGAGCAAACGGCGTGATTAGCGAAGGAATAAAAAACGAAGCAGCTACAGCCACTAGCCCAACTATCATTGTCGCCAAAGCGGCTTTAGCAGTAAAACGCTTCCAGAACAGACTAAAAACAAAAGTGACAACCAAAGGCGGTGTCACGGCTGCAGTAAAAGCTCCATGTGCGTCATAGATTGAATCGAAATTCATAAAAACAGGGACCATAATAATTCCAACTAACGTCGCAGCAATAGCAGTCAATCTGGCCACTGTGAGCGCTTGACGATCAGTCATATCCTTTTTGATATATTGTTTATGAACGTCATTCACCCAAACAGCTGAAATTGCTGTAATAAGTGTATCTACAGTAGACATAAGTGCGGCAATCATTGCCGCTAAGATTAAACCAAATATTCCAGGTTGGCTTATAAGTTGCGTAGCAGCATAAAATGAATCATTCGCTTCCATATTTGAAGGAAGATCACCATGGTTGGCTAATGCCTTCGCCAACCAACCCGCACCACCAACCACACAAGCTGCTAGCGGCATTAATACAACCAAATGCGTCACAACTGCTTTTTTACAGTCTTTAAAGGAACGGGCTGATAAATAACGCATAATGGTTCCCTGATGTAAAAACCCAAACATGATCGAGTTAGCTAAACCATCTTGCCAAAAAATCCCTACACTTGGGAAATCAGGGTCGCTATTAAAATTATGAAACACCTTACGAGAATCACCAGGTAAGTTTTCCCAAAAAACATCAAACCCACCAAGGTAACCAATGCCCAAACCAAGAATCAAAAAGCCTGTCACCAGAAGCATCACACCTTGAAACAAATCAGTCATGATTACACTAGATTGCCCTCCCCTTGAAACATATGACACTGATACTAATGCAACGACCACCGCTCCTACAAAAATATCCCATCCTAACAGATGCTGCAGGACCTTACCCATTGTGAACAAATTCACACCTACATAACCTACCATATATACCAAAAGACAAACAGTTGCCCAAAAGCGAACCTTCGAATTGAAGCGTTTCCCAAAATACTCTGGAATAGACATCACGCGAGAGAAATAAAGAATTGGCAACCAACAAAACAACAACAGAGGAAAATACATCCAATCATTGCTATAAGTTTGAGTACTAGAAAGGCCGTACTGAAAGCCTTTACTAGAATATTTCAGAAAACTATAGGAACCTATAGTTGTAGCGATCATGCTAAAAGCGATCAGCCACCAGGCAAAACGCCGACCACCAAAAAAGAAATCCTCTGTCGATTTCATCTTGCGCCCAAAGAACATACCAAGCACAACTATAACCATGAAGTATCCAGCCATAATTACATAATCGACAATTGAACCTCGATAACCTTGCTCAGGATCAACTGCAGCCCGGCTTTCAGGCGTAGAAACATATTCAGCCTGCTCAGCACTATCCATCAAAGGGGCCTCGTACTGAAGAAATGCTTGAAGAACGAAATAGAAACCAAAAACACCCAAAGCCAGGCAAAGATTACGAAACCCACCAGAACTTAAACCGATACTACCCTGCCTCCATGCCAGCACCATTCCGAAAACGAAAACTGCTCCCCCACAAATGAAGTTATAAATAAACGGATCCATCACTTATAAAACCAGATTCAAAAAGAAAGCCAATTACTCTAAATCTCCAAAGTCATAGATAACAACTTTATCACATACTTGTTTAAACACTTTCTCAACAAACTCGACATGCATCGGGTGCACTTGATATTCGTCCTGAATAACCTTGTTTTTGAAAGTAATATTTAAAGCGATCTGATAACTCTGATCTACAACGGGACGGTCGCTCGGAGCACATTTCCCAACATGCATCGAAATAACACCTGGGATATCAGTAAGATAATGATTTAATCCGTCAACCAAACGCTGTTCAGCACCCTCAACTTCGGGCTTAATCCAAAATATAACAATATGCGAAAACATCAACAGCAGTGAATCCGATGAATCGATCGAAAGCAAATCAGATTTGCACCTTAGGCCTGCTTTGACATTCCTAATAATTTACTTGATTATTGGCAAATGAACCGCGCTGTTCCCCTTATTGTTGCCGCCCTCATTCTGACCGTTAGCGCACAAGCAACCAAACAACCAAACATTGTTCTTATAATATCAGATGACCAAGCTTGGACTGACTATAGCTTCATGGGGCATAAAACCATTGAAACACCCAATATAGACCGACTTTCTAAAGAAAGTCGTCTTTTCAAGCGGGGATATGTCCCAACAAGCCTATGCTGCCCATCACTTGCCTCTATAATCACAGGCCTTTATCCCCACCAAACCAAAATAACTGGCAATGAACCGCCCGTTCCTAAATCTGGTAAAAGCAGCAAACAATATATTGATCAGGTTCAGGAATGCGTTTCTTTCATAGACAATATACCAACACTACCTCGACTGCTTGCTAAACGAGGCTACGTTAGTCACCAATCAGGTAAATGGTGGCAAGGTCACTATTCAAGAGGAGGATTTACCCATGGAATGACTCACGGCGACCCAAAACGTGGTGGAAGACACGGTGACAAAGGACTGGAAATTGGCAGACAGGGAATGAAAGAAATTTTTGACTTCATAGAACAGAGAGATGGAAAGCCATTTTTCACATGGTACGCACCATTCCTGCCTCATACACCTCACAATCCACCCAAGCGCCTATTAAATAAGTACACAAAAAAAACAGATTCCAAATTCATTGCCCGATATTGGGCCATGTGCGAATGGTTTGATGAAACTTGCGGAGAACTACTTGACTACCTTGATGCAAAAAATCTAACAAACGACACTATAGTAATCTACGTTACCGACAATGGATGGATTCAACGCGCCGACAACGGCCGTTACGCCCCTCGTTCCAAGCGATCTCAGTACGATGGAGGAATACGAACACCCATTATGGTTCGCTGGCCGGGAAAAATTAAGCCGGAAGAACGACAGGAGTTAGTGAATAGTATTGATCTTGCTCCAACTATTCTAAAAGCCTGCGGACTGAGCCCTACTGAAGAAATGAACGGCATTAACCTGCTAAATGAAGAAGAACTTAAAAAACGGAAATCCACCTATGGCGCCTGCTACCTACATAACGCAGTAGACATTCACAACCCTAATGCCAACCTAACCTACAGGTGGCTTATACATGGAGATTGGAAAATTATCCTACCTAATAAAATAAATATAACCAATCGTTCCAAGGAAAAAGGAACCAACAAAACTGAACTCTACAATTTGACAATAGACCCCTTTGAACAAAACAATTTAGCAGAGTCAAAACAGGCAATCGTAAAAAGATTAACACGACAGCTTGATAAACACCTCCCAACAATTAAGTCAGAGGACATATAATACAAAAAAAGCCAAAACCTATTAGGCCTTGGCTTTTGAAAGTTCTAATTGAATTTACTTAGGATTGTTTTTCCTTATCGAATTGCTCATCAAAAACAATATCAGATGATGGAAAATCCACTCTCTTACAAAACTCAGCTGATTCCTTCGCGCCGTGCTCACGATCCATACCTCCGTCTTCCCACTCGACAGATAACGGGCCTGTGTAACCAACATCATTTAGAGCTCGAATTATCAGCTCAAAATTAACCTTCCCTCGACCTACCGACTTAAAGTCCCAATATCTATTTGGTTTATGGAAATCAGTATGCCCACCAAAAACCCCCGCATCACATAGATGGTCGTGCCAAAAAGCGTCCTTCATGTGAACATGATTTATCCGATCAGCGAACTTATATATAAACTTCACATAATCAACACCCTGATAGCCCAAGTGGCTAGGGTCATAATTAAAACCAAAAGACGGATGATGATCTATCGCCTCTAAAGCGCGTTCCGCTGACGCAATATCAAATGCAATTTCAGTTGGATGAACTTCCAATCCAAACTTAATTCCATTTTCCTTAAATACATCCATGATCGGCCCCCAACGATCAGCAAAATCCTTAAACCCGGCATCAATTTGACCTGGCATATTAGGAGGAAAACTATAAAGCAAGTGCCATATAGAACTCCCAGTAAACCCATTCACAACATTTACTCCAAATTCCTTGGCAGCTATGGCTGTCTTCTTAATCTCCTCTGCAGCACGTTGGCGAACTGATTCAGGATCTCCGTCGCCATAAATATAATCAGGTAAAATCTGCTTATGGCGCTCATCAATATTATCACAAACCGCCTGTCCAACTAAATGGGTCGAGATTGCAAAACACTTCATATCTTGCTTTTCAAGCAGTTCACGTTTTGACGTGCAATAAGCAGCATCGGCTTTATCCACCTCAAAGTGATCACCCCAACACGCCAATTCTACGCCATCATAACCAAACTCCTTGGCTTTCTTAATCATTGTATCCAGAGGCAAATCTGCCCACTGGCCAGTAAATAAAGTGACTGCTCGTGACATAATATCTTTCAGTTAAACGCTTAAGGAATTGTTATAAGGGGTTGGCTTAAGGTTCAAGTATCAATTCAATAATGAATATAATACTGACACTATCCCTTTAATTCATCGTTTTCCATGAAGGCATAACAAAGCATGTGAGCTATACCCATTTGGCAATCCTCAGCACGACCATAATGCGTGTCCTCTATCACAATAGTTTCGCTTGAAATTTCGAACAATTTACCACGATTACCCCCAACAAGAGCAACAGTCTGAAGCTTGTTGGCATTAGCCCACTCGATGGCCTTTACAAGATTGGGGGAATTGCCACTAACACTAAAGGTTAGCACTACATCTCCAGTTTGACCGTAATTTTGTAGCTGCCGCAAATATATATCCTCATAGGCGTAATCATTACCAATAGCCGTAATCCAGCTTACATTGTCGTTAAGAGATAAGACATTGAAGCTTTTGCCAAGCACATCAGATGCACCCTTACCAAGATCAGTCGCAAAGTGGGACGCATTCGAAGCACTTCCCCCGTTGCCAAAAACAAAAATTCTCTGGCCCTTAGTATGGGCATCTTTGAGCTTTTGAATAATTAATTCAACTTGATCAACCGGAATAGAATCAAGGGCTGTTTTTTGTGCTTCAATATAGCTTACTATCCAATCGCGCATAGCCCAACCATTGCAAATATTACTTATGCATCAAAGCCAAATGCAAAGCCCCTATCGGCACAGCATCCTCCTTGAGCGTGGCCAATCGAATAATCGGCCCCGGTTTCATTGCCTCCATAATTATTCGCTTCAACATTTGTTCTACCCCTAGCCTTAAGGGCTCTCCCATTAACGACAGCCCTCCCCCAAGAACGATGACCGCTGGGTTTAATAAATGCACAACATGGGACAATCCAAAGGCCAGATCTTGACATACTTCATCAAAAACAACTCGAACACCTTCATCCCCCTCATTGATTGCAGATAATAAATACTTAGCCTCACCTCCTCTACTTTCAACAATTCTTGCTAATCTAGAATCAGAATTAGCCTCTATATAATTCCGCAATCGCTTATCCACCGACCAACCAGAACAACGCGACTCCAAAGTCTCTCCTTCATTGTTTATTCTCACATGGCCAATTTCCATCTCGCTAGGCAAAGCTCCATTGTAAAGTTTTCCATCAACAACAAGCCCACCACCAATACCACTACCTAATGTAATATAAAAAACAGGACTTTCACCACGACCAGCGCCGACTCGCGCTTCAGCTAAAGCTGCGGTATTAGCATCATTGCAAATATTCACGCCTATCCCATTAAATTGATCAGACAACCATTTCCGAAGAGGAAACCCATCCCACCCATTTACCTGATGAGAACAACAGGTTAAACCGGTTTCTTGGTTAAATGGACCACCAAAACCTACTCCCATTGCACAAATAGAATGCTTCAACTGAATCTGCTTTAATGCTTTAACTATCTGATCACGAATACCCTTTCCTCCTTGAACTGGGTCAGCAACAAAACGTTTTCGGTCCAATATTCTTGCCTGACTGTCCCCAGTCACAACCTGAATTTTGGTTCCACCAATCTCGATGCCAACAAAAACTGAATCCATGAACTGCCGATTTATCCCCCGATTCAAAGAACAAGTCGAGATGAGCATTTTGGAATTGCCATTTAAGCCAAGATGGATTCGACTTTCCGACATGAAGTTTTTGCAAATTTTAAAGCCGCTCTCTTTCGCTTTAGTCTTATCGTTATCAAGCAGTGCCTTTTCTCATCCCGATCAAGCTGCTTCAGATATGACAGATGCAGCCAATGCATTTCTCGCAACTCTAAAACCGGATCAGAAAGCTAAGGCCACATTTAAATTGGATGATAATAACCGCACGCGCTGGCACTTTGTACCAACCGAAATGCATCCTCGACACGGGTTGTCTTTCCGTGAAATGCAGCAAGACCAACAACATATGGCTTATGCACTATTAGCCTCAGTAATGAGTGTTAAAGGCTTACAAAAAAGCGCGCAAATTATGAGCCTTGAACAAATACTAAATGACGCCAATCCAGAAGGCCGTTTCGCACGCGATCCAAAATGGTATTTCTTAAGCTTCTTCGGCAAACCGAGCATAGAGGGAGCATGGGGCTGGCGATTTGAAGGGCATCACCTTTCACTTAGCTTCACTGTTGTCGACGGCCACATAGCAAGCGTTACCCCATCCTTCTGGGGAACCAACCCAGGGAAGGTTCTAGCCGGGCCAAGAAAAGGACTGCAAGTTCTAGCTAATGAAGAA
>Ga0115011_10003757_pt1 | contig 10309 bp, 6 predicted proteins | sample TroAtlMetagenome_2_FD_88705 | JGI IMG/M metagenome (GOLD analysis project Ga0115011, IMG submission 88705) | Marine eukaryotic phytoplankton communities from Atlantic Ocean - Tropical Atlantic ANT8 Metagenome | ecosystem: Environmental > Aquatic > Marine > Oceanic | place: Tropical Atlantic...
AAGTAATTATTTCTTAAACCCCAATCTCTTTGCATTTCAACTCTTAGTTGATTCATGGTGTTTATCTTATTAACAATAATCTTATCGTTAAAATAATTAGGTTGACTGTTGTAAGTGGATAATCTAAATGTTGAACAACTAGTAAATAATAATAAAATTATAATTAGTTTCTTCATTTCTTTTTCATATGTTTAGTTAAACCAGGGTATAGTTGTAACACTAATTTTAACTGTTGTTTGTCTATTGCATCGACAATTTTTACTAATACTTTTTTCATTTTAAAAACACTTTATATACTTTTGCTTTAGGATTACGAGAATATATAAGAGTTTTCTCTAATATTTCTGGCTCATCTTTTGATTCTTGTGGCCAATATTTAGGGTTTTTGCTATTTAACTTACGTTTTTTGGCCATTTTAATTTCTTTTAACAGGTTCACCTCTTGTTAAAGTTTTACTTCTTGTTGTAGGTTTAGCTCTAGAAAGTAATTGTTGTGTTTCTTGATTAGTAGAATTAATAGCCCATTCTAACTCCCATTTTTGCCAACCTAAAGCATTAGCAACTCTCATCCATTCAGCATTATTAGCATCTGAAGCATCTTTAATATTATCTAATTTTCGTATAAGTCTATCTAAAGGAATATTTGTTGAAGCACTAATCACTTGTCCGCTTGCTAACCATGCAGGATTATCTAGTGACCATCCTTTTTCCCTTATTTCTTTTTGATTCCAATCCCAAGTTCTACCTGCAGATCTCATTTTACCTATTTTAGAAGAAACCGTAGGTGAAATATCTAATAATTCAATAGCTGCATCTTGAGCTTTCCCTCCATCAGCCATCTTTAACAATGCTCCTTTAACCGCAGAAATTGCAGCACCATGAAAACCAGCTCCTCTAAGTAAAGAATCTGCCATACCATTAGCTATTCCTATATATTTTTTGTTTTTCTTTTCTTCATCTGGTTCTTCATCATTAAATGCCATAGCAAATAAAGCTTGTTGTAAAGCGTTGAATATTACATTTTGTATCATTCCATAATATATTATTTTTGATACATTGGTTTTTGCATCTCCTCTACTATTTTTAAGATCACTAACGGCTTTTTGCATAATTCTAGCGTATTGAGCTGGTGTATTAGCAAAAGCTAATATAACACGACCCATAGGTCCGGCTTGTTGTTTACTAATTCTATCAGGTCTACTTGATTGTTGGTTTTCTTCAGATATTTCTCTAAAATCTTGAAAAGCTTTTTCTTTAGCTTCTTTTTCAGATAAACCTTCTTTAATATAAGATTTATATCTATTTCTATATAAGGTAGCACCACCAGTAGCTATGGCAAAACTATCTGCTATTTGTGTGGGTAAAAATCCTAATTTTAATATTTTATTAATAAAAGCTTTAGCTTTATTTTTAGATTCAGAAGCAATTTCTGCAATATCAGCTTCACTTACATTTATTTTTAAACCATTTCTTCTTTCAACTAAATAATCTGAATTCATAAGGTCTACTACGTCTTTCCAATATTGAGGTTGATTAGCGAATGCAGTTGCTGCTTTTATTGGATTATTATCTGACCAGTTAACAAAGTTAATAGCTGATATAGTTTGAAGCACAGCAGATCTCATATTAAAAAACATAATAGCCCCAACTGATCCATTAATCCAATCAATAAATCTTCCAGTTAGTGTATCTCCTTTAAACCCTCTATTACTACCAGTTTTCATTCTCCCAAGCATGTTCTCTAAAGCATCTCTATAACCTTTACCAAAAGCCGCTTCAAGTTTATTCATATTAGCTTCTGTAAATACTTGATCTACATTATTTTGCCATTGTTCTAAATATTTAGCTCTTACTACAGTATTTAAACCACTTAATAAATCAGTGGTAATAGTACCAGCTAACCAACCATCTTGAGGTTTAGGATATCCATTATCTTTATTTATTGATATAAGTTCATTAGCAAAAGTAACTAAATTAGAATCAGCACTTACATAATCATTTAAAATTTTAGTATCAGCTTGAGATAAACCAGGAATTTTCATTCCTTGTTGTGTCCATGTATAAACTCTCAAAGCATTACTTACTGTGTAAGGTTCACCGGGTATTTTTTTATTTAAAGTTTTATTATTTAGGTTTAGTAATTTTTTTAAAGCTTTATAATCATTAGCTAAAGCAACTCTAGCATTAGATATATCTATATTAGCCCTAGCAAAAGGATCAGCAAAATTTTCTTTTATCCAAGCAATTGCTTTATCACCTTGTTTCCCTTTACCTACAAAATATCTAGTTAATCCAATAAAATCTTGAGCAGATGGAGGTATACCAGCCCAATCCCATTTTCCTTTATCAGCTCCAACAGCTCTAGCTTTTGTTTTGCCATATTGTTTTTCTTTTCCAATGCCTGTAACTCTTTCTAATATTTCATTAAAATCTTTTGAAAGATCTTTACTTTTACTTAAAGCACTTCTAGCATCTTGTGCTTGAGTATCAAGATTTTTCATTTCTGATAATACCTCATTATTAGTTACACCTTTTAAAGGTTGAACTTTTTTAGGTAATAAATTTTTATTTTTGCTAGCTGCTGCCATCACAGAATTAACCATTCCTCTAGAAATTATATTTCCTGCGGAATTTACTGGGTAACTATCATATACGCTTTTTCCTTTCCCAAGCATTATTTCTTTAGGTGAAATACCGAAATCATTATTAGCCACATTAGGATTAAAATATCTACTCCATATATTATCTTCCATAGTCCAACCTGGAGGAGTTTTTTCTTTATAATCATATTTTTCACCATTAACACCATCTCCAGCTAATTTATCGTCGTTGATTTTAGATAATGCACCTTGAAAATAATTTCTTTTTATATTTGGCCAAACTTTATTCACATTATCTAACGTTGCTTCTATAAATAAATATTTAGCAACTAAACTAGCCGGTAAAGTATGTTCTTCTCTTATTTCAGATTTTTTACCAGTAAAACTTTCTTGAAAAAATTTAACAGGTGCAGCTGTTCTAATAAAATGACGTTGATTAGAACTTGTAGAAGATAATAAAGCTATAATACTAGGTATATTTGTTTGAGCATCTTGTTGTATTAATGTTTGAAATATCTCAAAAACTTGTTTTAATCCTTTTAATGATTGATTTTGTTCTTTTATAAACTTTGGATTGTTTAAATCTTTAGCTAGTTTATTTTTCGATTTTCCTTTTTCTGTATAACTATAAGGTTCTTTTTTAAGCATTTGCTTTATTTCAGGAGTTGCTTCTGGAAATTTTACTTTAATTATTTTTCCGTCATCATCTAATAAATCATTACCATCAACATCTTTTCCGTTTTCAGCATTTTTTATCCAAGCTTCAGCTTCTGAAACACTTTTAAAAGGTAAATTACCACCATATGTTCTAAGACTAGAATCATCTGCGCTTGTTATTTTTGTTCCTTTTTCTAAATTTAATTCTTTTTTTGTTTTGTCAGGTATTAAACTATCAGTAGTACCTTGAAAGCTTATCCAAAATATTTTAGGTAATTTAGCAGCTAATCCACTTTTAACAACGTTATCTAATAATTTTTTTCTACCTTCAGCTGTTTTCATATTTATATGATCAAAACCATATATTTTAGATAATTTTTTCCAATCTTCATTGTTAGCTGCAAAATCTGTATCACTAGATTCAAATATATCTTTAGCTTGAAATGCTCTTAATTTACCTTTACTAAATGCAAAATTCTTAGGTCTTTTAATAGCTTTTGAAATTTTTTCTGTAGTTTGTTTTTTATCTAAAAACTCTCTTTTTTCTTTTACATCTGGCCTTTGTATAGTTTCCATGGTAGCATCTGTAGCAAACTGTTCAGCTAATGCTTCAGCTAAAGCATCTTTTCTAGTACCTTTAGTCGATGTACCAACATCTCTACCTAAAAAGTATTTTATAAATTCAGCTTTAGTAATATCTTTTTTCTTAAATATTTTTTTACCTTCTTTAGTTTTTTCTCTTTTACCAGTGTCTTCTGCAAAAGGTCTGAATCTTTTATTTATAACATCTTGAGGTAAAGCTTCAAGTATAGTTTCAAAATTATCTCTTAAAAAAGTTTCATATGCAGCTCTTGATCCTAAAACATCTTTAGCTATAGTTGTTTTAAGTTCTGTTCTAAAAGCTTTTTGTAAAGCTTGTTTAAATTGTTTAGAATCAACAGGCGGTAATTTAGTACCAAATGTTTTCACAACAGCATCTACTATTTTTTTACTTGTAGCATCAGTGAGTTTAATTTTTTTCCTTAAACTTTCTTTAGCTTTTGAAGGTTTTGTAACAGTCTTTTCTGTGGTTTTTTCCGTTGTTGTATCTTTAACTTGTTTAGCTTCTTTAGAATCTATACTTGTTCCTTCTTGTGTAACTCCACCTATTTTTTTAGCTCTTTCTAATATTTCAGCTTGTCTTGGTCTTAAAAAACTACTAATAACAGTATTTACTTTACCTTGGTTTTCATTATAATCTTTAAACAAAGGAACTTTTCTACCTGGAAATATACCTTGAATTTGTTCTGTTATGGCTGTTTTAACTGCATCCATAGGTATATTACCTGTCGGATTAAATTTTATAGCATTACTTATAACAGGCCAATTAGCTTCAACAATAGCTTCTATAGCTCCAAATTTATCTACAGAAGTAGATGAAGGAGAATTTATAATTTCTACTAATGCTTCATTGGTAATAACACCTTCTTTGTTTAAATCAATAAACTCTTGAGCTCTAGGTGTTATTTTTTGTTTAGAAAGCGTTGTAATATCTGTATCTTGAGCTTTATTAAAAAATTTAGAACCTTTTAATTTTTTAGACAATGTACCAGACTCTACACTTTGTTTATATTCTCTTAAAAACAAACCTAAATCATTTTTACTAGTAAACGTTGGATTAAATCTTCCTCCTGTCATTTTTGAAATAACACTTTCTACAAACCTAGCTACTTTTTCAAATGCTCCAACTTCATTCATTATATCAGCATCATATAATTGAGTTAAATATTCATCTGGTCTATTTTCTAAATAAGTTTGATCATAACCCATTGCCTCCATTGATTCACTAATTAAATCAAATGCTTTTTGACCAAAAGAATTTTTAATAAATTTTTCTACACTATCTTTAGTTAAATCGCCATCAAGAATAGATTTCGTTAATATACCATGTAACAATTCATGAGAAGCTGTTTTGATCTCATTAGTTTCACCTATTATATCATTATTTAAATATATTTTATTACCCTGTATAAATCCATAATCTGTTTTAGCATCAAATCCTTTAGGTGCTATTTTCTGAAGATCTTCAGTTTTTGTATCTTGAATTAATTCAAAACCTAATTCTTTTGCAAACTCTTCAGTTGTTTTTACATCTTTCCCTCTTTTTAAAGCTGCATTAGTTTTAGATATTTCTTTTAATCTTTCGTTTATACTGTCAATTTCTGCTTTTATTTCACTTCCTGCTGCAGCATCGTCTAATTGTTTTAATTCACCATCTAATTCTGTTTTTCTTTTTAATAATTCAACAGCTTCAATTTTAGCTTCTCCTGTTAAACCTAAAACTTTTAACCTATTAGCAGCCCCTTGAGTTGCTTTAAAATTTTTCTTTATTTCATTAGATTTTTCAATAGTCATTTCACCATTCGCCACTTTATTCTTTAAATCAAAATTTAAAAATTTTTCTGTATATTTATTTTCCGCAAGTTTTATACTTCCTTCATCTTCTTTAGTGTTAATAAAAGCTTCAGTTAAATTATTATAATTAGATTCTTTTAATTGTTTAGTTAATTGTCTAGCTTCTACCCCATCTCTCACTATACTATATCCTTTTCCAACACCAGAAGGTCCAGCTCCAGAAGTAGCTCCAATAAGAAATGTGTCTACTAATTCAAGCAAATATCCCTCAAAAGCTTTTTCATCTCCTCGTATTAAAGCTTCAGCCGCACTATTTATAGTTAACGTTGCAGATTCTGATAAACCTTCAGCCCCAGCATCTTTAGCTAATTGTAAACCCATTTGAGTCATACTTTTTTTAATAGCTTTACTAGACTTATTAAAAAGCTCTTTAAACATAGTTTTACCTATTCTTCTAGTTGTTACTTCAAGTAAACCTTCAGACATCCCAATTACAGCAGAATAACCCATTAATTTAAGATTTATTTCATCTCCTTCTTTTTGTGCTTTTCCAGAAGCCCTAGCAGCTTCTTGACCTACTATAAGAGGTATACCAACATATGGTATCATGGCTTCTGCCATAAAAGGTAAAGAACCTATAGCTTCAGAAATAACCCTAGCTGTAGCTTCTCCTATATCACCTTGCGCAAAAGCTTGGCCAATAGTATTATCAAATTGAGTTAATTGTGTTTCAATTTCTGCCGCTCTAACTTCAGCTTCTTCAAATTTTCTTAACCCTTCTTTTGCTTGTAATGATAGAGGTAGTTGATCAAATATATTATTTAACGATTGTTGTTGTTCTTCAGCGGTTAATTTATCGAAATTATCTATATTTTTTTTTGCATTTTCAAATAAATAGGGAACATTAGCAACTCCATGGTTTATAATACCTTTAGCAAGTGAATATTTAAATTCATTTAACATTGTAGGGATTCTATTTATAGCACCAAATATAGATATAGCAGATCTTTTTATTTTTTTACCAGTTTCATCAGACCAATCAAATTCTTCCCAATCCTTATCATCACCTATTTTTTTAACCTTAGGTTTATTTAATATATTACCTGTTTTAGAAAAGATAGGTTTAAATGGTTCATCTTCTATGATTAATTCAGAAGAAATATTTTCTTCTTTTTTAGGTTGTATTAGTTCATCTGATTCCATAGATTCGTTCACAGGTGTCTTAACCGTATCGGATACTATCTCTTCTGCTTCAACTGTATCCGGTTTTTGAAGTATAGCATTAGGATATTTATTTAAAAAATGATCTAAATCTTCATCTGAAACTTGATAAAGTTGACCATCAACCATATACTCATTCATATATATTATTTAATTTTTTCTATCATAAATCTTAGGTCTAGTATCTACATCCGTTCTTACTCCCATACCAATATATTGTTCTCCTGGAAATTGGACAGTTTCTAAATATTTTAACATAGTCCTTATTTCTTTTATTTCAGCTGCTGTTGGATCTCCTCCTCTAGCTATTAATTGTTCTAATAAGTTTTCTAAATCACTTCTATTATTAAAGTTAATTTTATCATACCCAGGTATAGGTACTGGAGTTGGAGGTTGAACTTTACCATTTTTAGTTGTTGTTTTATCATAATATAATAATAATTCACCTGTTGTAGGATCTATTGAAGCTTCACTTACTACTTTACCAGCGATTTTTTTACCTCTAAAAAATTTAGCATCTTTACTCTTAATTACATCAACAATTTTATCAATATTATACTGTGTTGTTTCAGAAACATTTTTAGGGGTAGATGATTTTCCCTTATTAGCGGCACTATATTTTTGAGTTTGAAATGCTTTTGGATTTTCTTGTGTCCATTGTTTACCAACTTCACTTTCTCCTGGAACATAATCAACATTTGGAATAAAACGCCCTGCTCTTATTTTTAATTCATCTATAAAATCTTTTTTCTCATTGTCATCAATTTCTCCTCCTAATCCTATTTTCATATCCTCTTCTTTTTGAAATACATTACGCCAAACGGCATTAGCGATTTTAGGATCTTTTAAAAGTTCTGTTTCTGCGTAAGATTGTACACTGTTATTTATAGCTATAGCAGCTGCTTCCCAATTAGCACCTACAGTAGTAACAGCTATCGTTCCATCTTTATTATAAGTAACTTTAGTATTAGGTGAATTAATATCCATAAAAGCTTGAGTAAGTTTATTATTTGCATCTACTACTCCGGCTTTTTGTAAAAGACCTTCTAATGATTTATCCACGGTAGGAACTTTAGTAGTTAAATAATTAGCAGCTTGAGTTCCCCATATAGTAAACTCCATACCATCATATTCACTTTCAACATCTGGAGATTCTTTATAATAAGTTCCCCATCCTTTATCTTTATCATAAACCATTTTAGCTTCACCTGCTAAAAATCCTGTATCTATCCATGTTCCAATTTGAAACTCTTCATTTTCAGTCATAGAAGCAAAACCTTGTCCCCCAACATTATTAGGATTATTTTTTATTTCTTCTAAATAATCTTTAGTAGAATTTTCTCTTTGTTGAATATAAGGAATTAATCCTTTTAACGCTTTATTAGCCATAGAATTAGAATTTTCTAATTCTACTCTTTCTTCAGGAGACAAATCTACTCTTAATAATTTACTACTAGTTTCAGTTTTTAATGATTGGAAATGTTTAGCTTCATCATATATTTGTTGTTCTGTAACACCTTGTTTAGCTAATGCTCCTGATAATACATCATAATCTCTTACTCCTTGTTCTTGAATTTTTTGAAGTCGTAAAGCAAAATCTTTATTAATTTCTAATAATCTTTTACGTTCATCATCTAATACTTTAGACGTTTGATTACCTAAATTTAATATTGTATTTGCCCAAATCTGACCACTTAAATTGTCGACTACTGTTACTGGATTTTCATATGCTCCCATATTTATATTTATTTTTTATCTAGTTATTTTGGTCTACCTTCTTTTTATAGCTCCACTATCAAAACCACTTTTGTATTGTCCATAAGCACCTAGAGCGCTTGTACCAATACTGCCTAATGCACCAATTCCAGCACCCATTATAGCTGCTTGATTTTGTCTTGCAGCTACTTGAGCTTGTTGTTGTCCAGTTATTTGAGCTTGTACTCTATTTAATTGCTCAGTTTCTCTTCTTTCTCTTTCACTATACATAAACTCTCTTCCTGATACATCTGCTTGTTGTAATCTAGTAGCTTCTCCAAACATCCCTGCCTGAACTCTTTGTGCTTCAGCCATTTTTAATTGTTCTAACTGTTGTTCTCCTTGTGCCCGCATCTTTTCATTTGCTGCTTCTTGTTTTTCTATACTGGCACTAACTCCTTTTTTACTTTCTAAAGCAGCTTGTGCTAAAGCAGTTGCACCACCCGCGCTAGCGCCTGTAGCTCTTAAAGTATCTAAAGTATTAGCTAAAGCTATATCAGCTTCTTCCACTTCCATTTCTGCAGCTTGAGTTGCCACACCCAAACTAGCGAAAGGATTACTTAGATTACCTGATAAATCAGTAATCATAGAAGATAAATCTTTAACACCAGCATATGGATTAGTAATAGGTTGACGTTTACCTTCTAAAGTTGCTAATTTACTTTCTAATCTGGCTCTTTCTCTACCTGCTCTTTTAGCTTGTTTACCCGCGCCGATTGCACCTATTGCTGATGCTCCAATCGTAGCTGCGCCACCAATAATTGCTGCTGTTATAAATGCCATAATTAATTGTTTTTAAGTTGTTTTAATGTTTCTATGCTTATAGCTGGATCATCAAAATCTTTAGCTATAACTTTTTCTTCTATTTCTTCAACAGTTTTAAGATCTGTTGCATGTACTGTGACCCAAGTAACATCAGTATGTATATATATTACTCTTTTTGTTCCAGCTTTAGTGATATCGTAATATGGTGCTTGTATTCTTTTAGGACCATCTTCGGTTAAAACAGAACACTCACCTTTCATTAAGAAAAAAGGGTGTTCTTCTTTATGTATTTGTGTTATTATAAACTGTCCAGCCGGTGTATTTATTTCTCTTATATAATAACCGTCTGCAAAAGTATGTTTTAATGGATTATATTCATCTAATTTCTTGCCAACTAAAACACCATCTATTTTTTTAATTTTTTCTTCAAGTTCTACAATAGCTTTTCTATATTCTATTGTTTTTTTTATTAATTCCATTTAATTTAATATGATGATTCTACAGTTTCTGATGATACTGCAAATAATTCTCTTTTTTCATTAATACTATTATCTAAAGTAAGTTTAATAGTACTAAAAAATCCTTTTATTCCGGTCATATTATTACCAAACACTACTTCACCTGCTGTTGCTGAAGAATTATTTAATATATTTGCGAAATATTTATTTTCTTTTTTCTTAAAACTATTAGTAAATAATTCATTTTGAAAATCTACTAATGAAGTTGGTAAAACATATTTAGTAATAGGTACTTGTCCTATATCCCCTGAACTAGCTGTAGCAGTTGTAACAGTCCAATTGCTTCCACCTTCATAGTTAATAGTTTTAAATACTTTCATTACAGATGGTTGAGCATTTAATATAACTGTTACAGTAGAATCAAATTCAATTCCATAAAAATTAGAATAATCACTATCTC
>Ga0115011_10003758_pt1 | contig 10308 bp, 12 predicted proteins | sample TroAtlMetagenome_2_FD_88705 | JGI IMG/M metagenome (GOLD analysis project Ga0115011, IMG submission 88705) | Marine eukaryotic phytoplankton communities from Atlantic Ocean - Tropical Atlantic ANT8 Metagenome | ecosystem: Environmental > Aquatic > Marine > Oceanic | place: Tropical Atlantic...
ACTCTCCATCACATGCAATTATCAAATTATTTAATCTTTTCACAAAAGCTTAATAATATTTAGAACTGACTAATGCAAAAAAATTATTAAAAATTAGCAAAATTATAAGATAATAATAACTTATAGGTTGAAACTCAAAATAAACACTTAAAAAAGATTTTTTTATAGTTGATATTGAAACATTTGTAATTTTTTGCTCAAATGGCAATTATATAAAATGCGTAATAAAAAAAATATAAAATCAAAACTTAAAAAAAAAAAAAGTTTAAAAAATAACAGTGGTTTAGCCAAAATAGCCTCTTTAACTACAAAATCTTTAAGTAGTGCTTTTGTGAATTTTAAAAAAAACCAAGAGCTCAAAAAGATAAAAGAAATTAAACTAAAAAAACTTCAAGAAAATAGTGACATTATAAGAGAGAGAAAAGAATTAAAAATTTTAGAAGAAAAAATAAAAAAAGAGGATAATAAATTAAGATTAAAAGAGGACGAATTAAGAATTAAAGAAAAAGATTTAAGGAATAAAGAAGAAAAATTGAAAAATGAAAATGAAAGATTAATTAAAAAAGATGAAAACTTAATTTTTGTAACAAATGATTTAAGAAACAAAGAAAAAAACCTTAAATTGAAAGAAGAAGAACAAAATAGAAAAGATATCGATTTAAAAGTTAGAGAAGAAGAACAAAAAAATAACGAAATAAAAGAAAAAAGACGAAGAGAAAAAACTTTAAAATTAATAAAAGATGAAGAGGAAAAACAAAAACAATTCGAAAATATCAAAATTAAAGAATGGGAAGAAAAATTTGATAAAGAACAAAAAGCAAAAGAACACCGTGAAAATTTGAGAGAACAAAGACTTAGAGAAAAAGAATTAGAAAAAATAAGATTTCTCGAAGAAAAAGAAAATCCAATAGATAAAAGTTTCTCTTCAGAACTAGATCAGTTTAAAATAGAAAAAACTACGGAAAATTAAAAACTAATTATAATATTTTAATTTCATCCCCAACATTAATATTTGAAGAAGATAAAATTTGACACCTCAACCCTCCTCTTCTTAAAAATTCCTTCAAAATATTACTTTGATTTAAAACTTCCGATAAATGTTTGCATGGTCTACATAAGTCAATTACTTCAACTTTTACTTTACCGATTAATAATCTTTTACCTACCAAATCATTTAATTTAATACCTTTAGTAACTATATTTCGTCTATAATCTACATAGGAAATATTCAAACCATATTTTGAATTATAATAATCAATATTTTCTGATTCAATTAATGATAATTGACAATATGGATCATTAAATTCTTTAAAATGTCTATCACCTATAACACCTTTATTTGTTAAAACTTCGATAGATTCAACTTCATTTATCTTTTTATTATTAGAATTTGTAATTCCTAGTTTTAAAACTTTAGACATAATTTTATAATTAATGTTAATATTATATTATTTATAAATAAATGAACAAAAAAAATGCAAGTAAATTATGGAAAACGATTCAAGAAGCAGGCGATTTTTTGTCAGGACAATTGCCAGAGCACTCAAATCACCCTAAAGGTCGTAATCCTTATGCTCATGTCGCTTTGTGTGTTAAAAATAAATTTAAAGTTAGTTATAAAGATATTCCAGATGAAAAATTAGATGAGGTGATAAACTATATTGAATTTTTAAAAAAAAACCCCAGTTAAATTTATTGTTTAGGAAAATAATCTTTTAATTCACCTTCTCTATAAACGTCAGCAGTACAACAATGAAGGCCTCCTCCAAAAGCATAAGCATCTCTTAATTCAACGGGAATAACTTCCATACCAAGTTTGTCTAATTGCTCAGCTTGATATTTTTCACTTTTTTCTACACAAACTGTTTTTGGATCTAATACTAAAACATTCATAGATAACCAAACTGATGAATAACAAAGTGGTGGTGGTTCATTATGTGCTGGTTGTGCAGAATCAATTATTTCCCAGCCATTTTTTTCAAATAATTTTCTTTGTTCGATTGGAAGTCTTCTTTGAGGATTGTTTATTATCAATCCTTCTCTAATTGGAGTAAACGTTGCATCAATATGTATTGGATATGGATCTCCTGGAAAATTTACTGCATGCACTCTATGATCTTTATAATGTCTTTTCAGCCAATCAATACCTTTCAAATTTGTAGTAAAACCATGTTGAACAACCAGATCTTTACCAAACCTCAAAACATCTGCTGCATCAAACAAGGGCTCTTCCTCAGTTGTTACAAAAAATTTATCTTCAGTCCATTTTAATCTTTTTTGTATTCCTATTTTATCTGATAAATAATCCTTACGATAATCCTCATCTGTTAATCTAGGTTTTGGTGCTGACTCATGTCTCATATTTGGATCTAAATTGTAATATTTTTTTAATAATGGTCTATAACAAAGGTATTCAAACCACCTACATCTATAGCTCATTGTCGCTTCTAAGATTTCATTTCCAACAGTTAACAAAACATCTCTGGGAGGCATACAACCAAACATTGTTTCTGCTTCCCAATCAGGAGTTGATGTTTTTTGAAAAAAATTTATTGGTGAAGGTCTATCAACTTTTATTCCTCGTTTAAGTAATATATTAGAAAAATCATCTAAAAGTTGATTTGCTTTATCAACTGATTCTTTGGTTCTAGGGCCAAATTTACCCCTCATGTCAGAATCCTCTGGCACTTTAGCGTCTAACGCAGGCTCTGGGGCTGGAATACAAGTTCCATCAGCTCTTCCAACAATTACATGTTTTAATGGATCCCACTCATTCCAACTATTAACTATCTTTTTTTTATCACTCATAAAATTAATTCTTTATAATATTGTTTTCTGGGCCAAAAGGAAATTTAGTAATATTTTCTACACCATCTTTACCAATTACTAAGATATCGTGCTCTCTATACCCTCCTGCACCTGGACTCCCTTCTGGAATCATGATCATTGGTTCCATAGAAACAACCATATTTTCTTGGAGGATTGTGTCTATATCTTCTCTAAGTTCTAATCCCGATTCCCTTCCGTAAAAATGAGAAAGTACTCCAAAAGAATGTCCATAACCAAAAGTACGATAATGTAAATAACCAAGTTCAGCAAATAATTCATTTAATTCATGACAAATATCAGAGCATTTAACGCCCGGTCTAATAAGCTCCAATCCTCTTTTATGAACTTTAATATTTGCTTCCCATGCTTTAAGAGAATGGTCATCAATATGATCTAAAAATAATGTTCTTTCTAATGCAGTGTAATATCCTGAAATCATTGGAAAAGTATTTAAAGATAAAATATCTCCTTTTGCTAATTTTCTATTTGTCTTTGGATTGTGTGCTCCATCAGTATTAATTCCAGATTGGAACCAAACCCAAGTGTCCATATATTCTGCTCCAGGATAAGTTTTTACAATTTCTCTTTCCATTCGATCTCGTCCAGAAATAGCAATTTCAATTTCAGTATTGCCTTCTCTAATATTCTTAATGATTTCTTCACCTCCTAAATCTGCGATTCTTGCACCATTTTTTATTATTTCAATTTCCTCATCGGATTTTATCATTCTAAGATGCATTAAATCTTTTGAAACATCACTAAAAACTGAAGAAGTAAAAATAGATCCAATTTTTTCTCTAACTTCTAATGTAACATGGTCATTTTCAATACCAATATTTTTTGGTACTTCATCTCTACCAACTAGAGACACTATTGCTCTTAAAAAATTATCTCTCTTCCAATCGGTGTAAATAACATTGTCACAATATGATCTTCTCCAAGGTTGGCTGGCATCAATATTTGCTGAAATCGTTGAAATTTTTTTTTTTGTCACAATGCATCCATAAGGCCTTCCAAATGAACAATAAATAAATCCAGTATAATAAGCAATATTATGCATTGACGTAAGAATAATCATATCTAGATTTTTCTTTTCCATAGTTATTCTCAAATTATTTACTCTTCTGTCGTATTCAACTTTAGAAAATGGAAGTTTAACTTTCTCACCGTTCTTCAAAGTAAAAAAATCCGGTCGTTCCATAAATTTAACTTTAATTTAGTGCAATATGTCTTTTATTCCATCTCATGATGAGACTATAATATACAAGAGATATAAATAGAAAAAACCCACCAACAATAGTATTTGTTGATGGAATTTCATTAATTCCAAACAGTGGCAACCAAACCCAAAAAATTCCACCTATGACCTCTGTTAATGATAATAGTGTTAATTCAGCAGCAGGAATAGCTTTAGAGCCAATAGAATATAAAATTAGACCAAGACATACTAATATACCATGCAATGAAAACATTGCACTATTATAGCTGTTTGCGAAAAAAGTTTGCTTTGTAAGCAAGATCATGATTGTTGCAAATATAAAACAAAAAAGTCCTGCTACTGCAACAGTTGTGAATTTAGGAGTTTCTTTTCTCCACCTAAGACTTACTGAAAACACTGAAAAACCTATAGAAGATGTAATTCCAAAAAGAAAACCTAATAGGGAGTTTTTCTCAGTATTTCCGATAGCCATAATAACTATACCAATGGTAGCAATAACTATTGATATCCATACATTTAAAGAAATTTTTTCTTTCAAGAACAAATAAGCTAATATAGCTGTAAAAAAAGGCATTGCAGCCAAACATAATAAAGTAATAGCAGCACTTGTATTTGTTATTGAATATATAAAAGAAATCATTGCTACACCAAGTCCAAAACCTCCAATAATCCCTGATCTTCCTACTTTTTTATAATTCTTATAAAAATTAAGCCCTTCTTCAAAATAAAGATATAAGTTCAAAATTATAAATATTGTTAATCCACGACCAAAAATATATTGCCATGGAACCATATGAGGATTATCCATATATCTTACTACTAACGGACCAAATGACCAAAGAATACCAGCAAATAAAACAACTGGAACAGCTATTTTTTCATTTTTAAGTTCTATCATACTGAATGTTTAATTCTAAATAGTTTGAACTACAACAAAAATGAGAACTATAAATTAAAAATTTTATTTAAATGATTTGGAAAAAAACAATCTACTATATCTCCCTTTTTAAATTTTGATTTTCCAGAAGGTAATAAAGTCCAGATATTTGATTTAATAAAAGATTGAATTCTAAAAGATTCTTGGCCTTGTATAACTTCAACCTCTATTTTACCATTTTTAGTTGTATTTATTTTACTTTTAACAAATCGAGTAAAATTTATTTTTTTACTAAAATTATTTTTTAATATTGCTTTAATAGGTTTTTCTTCTTCGACTCCCAATAGATTTTGTAAGTAAGGATAAACAAAAAATCTAAAACAAGCCGCAGATGAAATTGGATTTCCAGGAATGCCAAAAATAACTTTTTGTTTTCCTCTAATCTTAGCAAATAAAATTGGCTTACCAGGTCTTATAGCAACACTTTTAAAATAACTAGAGAGGTTAAATTTTTTAATAACACTTGGAACGTAATCAAATTTTCCAGCAGATACAGCTCCAGAAGTAACAATTATATCAATTTTTGAATTAAACATTTTTTTTATTTGTTTTTTAAAAATTAATTCATCTTTATCTTTTAGAATTCCGCCATTTGTAAAGTTAAATAAAAAATTTTTATCTAATGATTTTATATAATGGCTATTTGAATTTCTAACTTTCCAATTTGGAATTTTTTCTTCGTTTGTTATTTCATTACCTGTAGAAAAAAATAATATATTAGGTATTTTTTTTACTTTAATTTTTTTAATACCTAATGTTTTTAAAGCCAAAATATGACTGGATTGTAAAATAGTTCCTTTTTTTATTAGTAGATCATTTTTTTTAAAATCTGATCCCTTAAATCTCACATGTTGATATTTATCAATTTTTCTATCAATTAAAATATGTTGAGGTTTTATTTTATTGGGTTGAAAAACTATTTGTTCTATAGGTATTATTGTATCAAATCCTTTGGGAATAATTCCTCCAGTCATTATTTCTACAGCTTGAAATTTTTTTAATCTTTTGTTTAAAGGTTTATCACCAGCCGCAACTGTTCCTAAAATTTTGAATAATTTATTTTTTTTTTTATTTAAATTTCTTGTATCTTTAGAATTTATTGCAAATCCATCAAATGCTGAATTATTTGCGGCAGGATTATTTACTTTACTGAAAACATTAGATGCTGAAACTCTATTCAAACAATTGGAACTATCTATAATTTCATCTTTAATTATAATTTTTGATCTTTTTAATTTATTTATTGATTGTTTGTAACTAATCATTGTTTGTTATATCTATAGCTTTTTCTAAATCCTTTTTAGTGTTAATATTAAAAAAAGGATCATTATTTTTACACTCAATATTAATTGTACTTACACCAATTGAATTAGCCCAAAGCTCTACTTTTCTCTCACCTTTCAATAAATCAGATTCTAATTGATCCATCAAATCTACCGACCAAAGTCCAAAAATATTATGTCTAGTTTTTTTGTTTTTCATAAAAAATAATTTACTTTCATTAATTTGAATTTTTTCATTAAAAATTTTTAATTCATTTTTAGTAAAAAAAGGAGTGTCAGAAGGAAATGTAGATATCCAGTTATATTTTTTATTATTTTGCTTTATCCATTTCATAGCTGATAAAATACCTCCCAATGGCCCTAATCCTTCTTTAAAATCTTTTATTATTGAAATCTTATCAGACTCTATAAAGTTTATAGGTTCATTTGTAACTATTAAGATCTCTTTATATTCATCAATTATTTCAGAAAGAATATAATCTATTAACATTTTGCCCTTTAATTTAACTTGAGACTTATTCTGTCCAAATCTTTGGGACTTTCCACCTGCTAGTACAACTCCTAAAATCTTGTTATGATCCATTAAACAAAATATAAAACATTAAAATTTGATTTAAAGAGATAATATGGATTTAAAAATTTTAGAAATTGCATCAAATACAGAGAACAACAAAGTTCTTGAAAAACACACGCATAAATCAAAAAATAAGAATCCAATTTGTGGTGATGAAATGGAAATAAGTCTTATTGTTGAAAATAATAAAGTAATAGATATGGGCTATCAATGTAAATCATGTATTTATTGTCAAGCTTCAGTAAGTCTTCTTTCACAAAATATTAAAAATAAAAATTTGGATGAAATAAATACTTTTATATCAACTTGTGAAAAAATATTTGAAAATACTAAAATAAGTTTAGAGAAAAAATGGATAAATTTTAAAGAACTTTTTGATAAGAAAAATATATCTAGAAAAGAATGTTTACTTCTTCCATTGAGAACTGTTTTAAAAGCTCTAAATGATTAAATTTAATAAAGAAATTTTTAAGAAAGCATTAATTGCAGGATTTTTTTCAGCTTTTACTATCGGAGTATTGACAACTTTAACTTACAAAAGCGCTTTAGGATTATTTTTAGCAGGTTCATTTGGATCATCAATGGTTTTATTATTTGGTTTTCCTGAAAGTCCATTCGCACAACCCAAAAATGTTTTTTTTGGACATTTGGTTACAGCTTTAGTGGGAGTTATTTTTGTAAGTTTAATTCCTTTACCAATTTATATTGGTATAGCTTTAGCAGTTGGAGTTGGGATTTTTTTAATGATACTTTTAAATATTGTTCATCCTCCAGCCGGTGGAAATCCTATAATGGTTATTATTGGAAGTGTATCATACGATTATTTATTATTACCTATTATTTCTGGTTGTTTTATAATTATTTCTTTGGCAGTTCTAATAAATAAATTTATTTTAAAAAAAAATTATCCTTTAAAATAAAATGATGAATTCTAAATATAAAATTACAAAACTTAAAAAAAATAAATTTGAAAATTTTGAAGATTTAATCTCTATTGAAGAGCCATTAGAAATTTCTTTAAAATATAAAGAAAAAGATAATTGGTTAACAAAAAGTTTATCTATAACAATGAGAACTCCCGGTCATGATGAGGATTTAGTAAGAGGTTTTTTATTTAATGAACAAATTATTCAAAATATAAAAGATATTAAAAATATAGAAAGTTTTGGTGAAAATGTAGGTCAATACAAAATTAAAAATAAAATACTTGTTACAATTAATAATTCTAAAAATATGAATATCTCAAAAATCAAAAAAGATTTTTTGACTAATTCATCATGTGGAGTATGTGGTAAATCCTCTTTAGATGCCCTTGAAATTATAAAAAAAGAAAAAACTCCTAAATCTGAACCAAAATTAACTAATGATATTATTATTCAGTCACCATCTATACTTAAAAAAAATCAATCAGAATTTGCGAAGACAGGTGGAATTCATGCTAGTGGTTTGTTTTCATCTAATGGACAACTGTTATCTTTAAGAGAAGATGTTGGAAGACATAATGCTTTGGACAAAATGATAGGAGATTCTTTATTAAATAATAACCTTAAACCAAACGAGCAATTTATTACTTGTTCTGGTCGATTAAATTTCGAATTAGTACAAAAAGTATTGATGACAAACATTGGCTTAATGATAGGTGTGGGTGCACCAACTAGTTTAGCAATTGATTTAGCTAATAGATTTGACATGACCTTAGTAGGTTTTGTAAAAGAGGATAGTTTTAATATTTATACAAATGATCAAAAAGTTATTTTAAAATAAAAAGGGATTTTGCGGTGTCAAAAAATATAAGCAATTTATCTGGAAGAGTTGGTTTAAAGGACAATTTATTTAAAAAGATGTCTGAAAATGTACTAAATGACTCACCAAAAGATATAAAAGAAATTGCTAAAGAATATAATTTGGGAGTTTCTACTATCCATGGTGCTGAAAGTTTTTATGAATTTTTAAGACCTTCACATAGAGAAAAGAAAGCTTTTGTTTGTAATGGCAGTGCATGTATGTGCTCAGGAACACAAAAAAAATTAAAAGCAAAATTAAAAGAAAAATTAGGAGACAATAAAGTTGGAGAAATGTTTTGTTTGGGTCATTGTTATGAAAATAATGCATTTCATTATGATGGTGAAAACTACGCAGGAAATGATATTGAAAAAATTGACCAAATTATAAAAGGTGAAAATATAAAACAAAACAAATTTTTTTCAAAAAGTTTTGCTACTACGAGTTTTTTAATGGATGACAGTTTGTCATCAGTAAAACTATTTAAAAAACATTTAACAAATTTTTTAAAGTTAGGTAAAAAAGAAATCATAAAATCTTTATTAGATTCAAATTTAACTGGAAGAGGTGGAGCTGGATTCCCAACGGGAATGAAATGGGATTTTTGTAGTAAAGCTAAATCAGAAAAAAAATATGTAATTTGTAATGCTGACGAAGGAGATTCTGGTGCTTTTTCTGATAGATATTTATTAGAAGATCAGCCACTTAAAGTAATACTTGGAATGATTATTTGTGGTTATGTTATTGGAAGTGATGAAGGAGTTTTATATATCAGGGGTGAATATCCAAAATCTATTGAAGCAATTAATGGAAGTATTAATGAATTAAAAAAATCTGGTTTACTTGGTAAAAGTATTTTAGGAACAAATTTTTCTTTTGATTTAAATATTTGTATTGGACAAGGTGCATATATATGTGGTGAGGAAACAGCTTTAATTGCCTCTATTGAAGGAAGAAGAGCTGAAGTTGATGTAAGACCACCCTTCCCGGTCACTGAAGGACTTTATAAAAAACCAACAGTAGTTAATAATGTTGAAACATTAGCTGCAGCTTCTGGAATTTTAATAAATGGATCAGATAAATTTTCAGCAATTGGAAATAAAAAATCTGCAGGAACAAAACTAGTTTGTTTAGATAGTTTTTTTAATAATCCTGGAGTTTATGAAATAGATATGGGCACGCCTATGAAAAAAATATTCGACGAAATTGGTGGTGGCTACAAAGAACCTCTTAAAGCATTTCAAATTGGAGGTCCATTGGGTGGTGTAGTGCCACTTAATGAAGTTAATAATCTAAACTTAGATTTTCAAGAATTTACTTCTAAGGGTTTTATGCTTGGTCACGCTAGTGTTGTAAGTATTCCAAAAGATTTTCCAATGACTGAGTATATCCATCATTTGTTTGAATTTTCTGCTGAAGAATCTTGTGGCAAATGTTTTCCAGGAAGATTAGGATCTTACAGAGGTAAGGAAATGTTCGATCAAGCAAAGAAACAAACTGCTAAAATTCCACTAAAATTATTAAATGAATTGTTAGTAACCATGCAAAAAGGCTGTTTATGTGCCCTTTGTGGTGCAATACCAACTCCCATTATGAATATCTTAAAGTATTTTGGTGATGAAATGAAAAGTGATATGGTAAAAGATAATTAATGAGTTCTGAAAAAAGAAAAATAGCATATATA
>Ga0115011_10003760_pt1 | contig 10307 bp, 6 predicted proteins | sample TroAtlMetagenome_2_FD_88705 | JGI IMG/M metagenome (GOLD analysis project Ga0115011, IMG submission 88705) | Marine eukaryotic phytoplankton communities from Atlantic Ocean - Tropical Atlantic ANT8 Metagenome | ecosystem: Environmental > Aquatic > Marine > Oceanic | place: Tropical Atlantic...
AAAGGAGCGCAATTCTCATTGGTAAGGCCTCGCTTGCTTCACGAAGAGCGCCGGCGTTTCTCCGGGCTCTCCATCGAATTTGAATTCGCAATCCATCGCCCACCATTGCGGCCCCCCATACGCGACGGCGAAGGCCGTCCGGATTCGGTCGAGCGCTTGTCCGAGTTCGAAGAGTTGGGCATCGGTGAGCACAGATTCCCCCTCGGGCACGAGACTCGAGTGAGAGATGAAGGTCGTGGGCTGGTCGGGGCGGTCGAAGTAATACAGGAGGGCGTCAGCTGTCACGCCCGGGGGCGGGGACACGATAGAGGTCTCACCGGTTTGTACGTTGATGTAGAAAGCGGGTTCGAGCCCGCTTGAATCGAACGGGTTATTGGTCAAGGCCACTCCGTTGGCCTCTTCGTCGGGGAATGAGCGATGAACGAGTAGGGCCATGCCCACCTGTCTGTGGTCGATGCTGCGATAGCTGCGTTCCTCGAAGGCTCGGAAGTACCAGACGCTGGCCCAAACCTTACGGATGGCATCAAGCACCGACTTGTCAGGATCGTTTGGGTCGCCACTCTTGGAGGTGTACAAGCCCGCGCCCGTAAAACCGTCTAGATCTTCGGCGTTGGTGCTCGATCTAAACCGCATTCTGATGCCTGGGTAGTCGGCCTCGAGCTTGGCCATGAGGGCGTCGTTAAACGCCGGATCGACCGGGGCCGTCTTCATGTCGTCACGGAGTGCTTCGAGTTGAGCATCCCGTACCGCTGGATCATCCCGGAAGGTTTCATCAGCTAAGAGGGCGTCGACTCGGAGGTCGAACCCGTTCTGCGTCATGAACGCGAAGTAGTAGTGGACGGGAATGGCAAAGGCCTTTGGACTGGGTACGCCTTCGATATTGGCCAAGACGCTATAGTGGGCGGCCTTGCCCCCGTAGGTGCGGGTGGCCTGTTTGACGGCGACCTTCATATCCTCGGCGTCAGGGTCGACGATCCCCTCGATATCGGCCAGTGTCGTCGTCTCTCGATCGACGCCAGGCACCTGGACTGCGTCGGGTTTGTTGGCCTCCCACCACGCATCCGCGACCGCTTGCTCGACGGGTTCGAGCTCATAGCCTAGGGGGCCGACTTTCAATCGCACCCAGCGATCGGCCAGCGCCCGAAGGTCCGCGTTTTCCATTGCCCCTTTCAGGGCCATATTCGGCGTTTTACGGTTTTTCGAGAGCACATTGATGTGGGAAAGCGGTGTTTGGAATTCAGCGGTGATGATGCCGCTGACCACCGAGATGTCATTGGGTACTTGGGGCAGCACGACGATGTCTCGGAAGGAGAAATAGGCTTCGGGATCCTCGGCAAAGCGCAGGCGACCGTAGGCCTCGGCAATGTTCAGAGGTTGGTAAGTCACCCCCGCATAGAGCTCGTCAGTGGTGACGACCCGGACGTTGGGCGGCAGGTCAGCTGCGACCCGCTCGATAGCGTCGGACGTTGGATGGAAACAGAGGGCGTCTCCAAACCACACGGCTGCTGCGATACGGGTGTAGGCGTCGGCGATCATCGCCGCATCGGCCGCGTCGTAGGGCGCGAGTTCGTAGCACCATTCACCGATGCCCTCATAGTGGGTCAGGCTGCCCAAAACGAATCGCCGCGATGGCGAGGAGTACTCGGTGGTGTTGAACGCGGCCAACATGGGAACGACGGGGAGGCCTCGACCGGATAGATGGGCCGACGCGAAATCATAGTGGAGCGGGTACTGATGCGTGTCCTGGAAATAGAGCGCATTGTCATCGACCCGATCGATCACGATCTTGAGGGCCCGCGCCCCAGGGATGGTGGCGTCTAGTGGGTCGGACGCCAGACGTTCGAAGTCGTCGAGACAGCCGAGTCCCTGGAGGAATTCCACCGGCTCTTCACCTGCCAGACAGTCGACTACGGGGGCATCTGCGGTGCCCCCAGTGGGTGCCTCGACGCCCCCGGTCGGGGCCGCAGGGGTCGCCGGTGCAGGGTCGTCTGTGCCGCACCCCACGACGAGGGACGTCACCAATAATCCAATCCACTTCTTCAAGAGCTCGCCTTATTGACTACGAAACTGATGACACAAGAGTACCTGGAGGCGATTCAGCGTGTCATGCCCCTCTCCCAGCAATCGTCTCCACTGGTTCGGCGTGCGGCGAATGTCGCTCTTTGTGATTTGATCAGAATAGCAGCGTCATGGCGCATCGACCCAACGCCAAGCGTCGACTGTAAAGCCCGCTTGTCACCGATAGTTGAGCTTTCCGATGATCTGGGCGTCGCGCACGAGGAACACGATACTCGTGAGCCGTTCAGCGCTCTCGAAGGGCAGGGTATTGGCCATGTGGATAAAGGGTCCGTCCATCGCCAGGGATACATCGCCGGCATAGAGCACCTGCCGACACGGTGCGGCGGCGACGAACTGCTCGACTCCGAGGCTCTCGTGCAACATTTCCAGGGCCGAACGATTGAGGAGATGGTCGGCCGCAGCGATGTGATCGGGGTTGTCGTCCCGGTCCCCTTCGATGATGGCCAGCTTGACTGCCTTACCGGTGGGGGTAGGGATATCCATCATGCCCACCGCGGCCCCACGGGACGCGAGATTTGCGAGGGCCTGGGAGTGCACCTCTTCGGCCGTCACTCCGTTTTGTGCGAGCCAATTTGGTCCAACAAAGGCCGCCATGGGACCGATGGAGAAGGCCCATGAAACCAAGGGGACCGTCTGGTCACCAGGCCCCGCCTCCAATTGGGTGTGGAGCGGTTTTGTCGCGTTCTCGGTCCCCGTGGCCCAGTCGTGACGTTGGATTTGCGGCAAGATAAAGGGCAGCGGCATAGCAGCCTCCGGGATGAGACCACGGCATAGTGCCAAAATTCGACGCGTGGCGCAGCCGTGGTCGACGGCGTTGGGTCAGGGCGAGAGAATCGACAAATCCAATAGGTAGGCCGACCCATTGTCGCGACCGTTCCCGCTGCCCCTAAAGGCACCTACGAGCAGTTTCGTACCATCGGGCGAGGCGCTCATGGACTCGCCGAGTTGGGAGCCGGGTCGGGCAGTCTCGCCTACCAAAATGGCGACGGGCTCTCCCGCCATGCCGCCGTCGGGCCCGGTCCGATAAAGGCGGACGGTTCCCACCTCGGGGGTGTCGTCCACGAATTCTCGGAGACTCGCCATGGCGACCAATCCGCCGATGATTTGGACCCCGCGACCGGCTTCGCCGTTTTGCTCCACGCCGGGAATGAGCCATTGGGCATCGACATTCTCGATCCAGAAAGGCTCACGCTCTTGGTCTGCCGCCACCGGCAATGGCTCATAGGTCTCGAGGGTGGTTCCCGGGATGATCCACACGGCACCGCGTCGGGCCTCCGCGACCAATTCGTAGGGGGTCCCAACGGCGATGTCGGTGAGACCGTCATCGTCTACATCTCCTGTGGTGATGGACCAGCCCATCTGTCCCCACGGTTGTCCCCGCGCAATGCGAACGACGTGTTGCTCGGCAAAGCAACTCTCCCCCCCGTGGCCATAGAGGATATAGACCGCGCCCTGATTGCGGAGGCCGTTGGTCTCGTCGAGCCGGACGCCGATCGCCACCTCATCGCATCCGTCGCCATTGATGTCGTCCATCATGGCGGCCGAAAATCCCAGTTGATAGCGCCCCAGCGGGCCGCTGATTTGGGAGAAGGGTTCGCAGATGACGGTGATCTGATCGGGGGTTGGATCGGGGCGACCCGTGACGACCATCATGGAGCCGCCATCGCCCCCGGCCGCAACGTCGCGGCGATGGTTTCCAATGGCGAAATCCTTGAGCCCATCACCGTTGAAGTCATAGTCACCGGAGATGATCTCGGGGGCGTCGCCAGCACCGCTGCCCCAGAAAACGAAGTCAGGCTCGAGGTCGAATTTCTCGGGCCCGCCCAAGAAAATATACGCTCCGCCTTGGTCATTGACTCGGGCTGGACATGCCCCATCGGGGGCGGCGAAGCGCTCGCCCAGAGGGTCGGGTCGTTCATCGTGACTGATGAGCACCACGAAATCTCTGTGTCCGTCACCGTCGAAATCGCCGACCCCTTCCACCTTCTTGACGAAATCCCAGGCTGTGTGCTCCGCGAAACGTGGAAGCAGTTGGGCCTCAGGGTCCAGCCCGTTCTCGGTGCCAGGGTAGAAGAAGACTTTGCCGGCGAAAACAGCGTCGTAGCTCGCATGGGGCGAGGTCACGAAGGCGTCTTGAAAGCCGTCTCCGTTTACATCCCCGGGGAGCGACACCCCCCAGCCAAAGCGGCCGGCTGTGGCGGTCCAAGGCATATTGAGGGGGGTCTCGGCGTAGGTGCCTTCTTCGCCGCTGAGCATGAGCAATGGACGGCCTACGTGGAACCAGTCCGTCCCGCCGCGGTTAGAGTAGGTCACGAAGTCCGGCGCACCGTCGCCGTTGACATCCCCCAGATAGCGAGCACTCTCTCCCATTTGGCGGGCTGCTTCGACCCCCTCGACTTGAAGCATGGGCTCTGCGCTCAGGGCACCCGCGTCATCTGTGGTGAAAACATAAATGTGACCCGCATCCCATCTGCCGTCGGGGGCGTCGCTATACATGGCTGTGGTGACGAGATCGGGCCTGCCGTCATCGTTTACATCGGCCACCGAGACGTCATAGCCGAATTGGTCCCAATTGTTGCCGGTATGGCGCCAGACCGCGTCATCGAGGGTTTGCATGGTGGGGGTGCCAGGTGCCGGAAAGTCGCCGCCTGCAAAAACTGCGACGCCGCCCAACCAGGGATTCTCGACCCGGTATTCTGGTTGGCCGACGATGAGCTCGGCGGCGCCGTCACCGTCGAGATCTCCGGCCGCCAGGCGATGCCCGAAGCGGCGAGTTTCGTCAGGTTCTTCGCTGGTGGTGTACCAGATCACCGGTTCACTGGTCACGCCACCGGGGCTCAACTCAGTGGGGGCTTGGCCCGCATAGACGTATACCGTGCCGTTTCGCTGTCGAAAGTTCCAAGAAATGGCGGTGACGGCCACATCACACAGGCCATCACCGTTGAAGTCGGCGGCCACCAACTCGTGGCCCAACTCCATACTTTGAGCGACCCATTCACCATTCTCCGTAGGCCTTACACCCAGAGAGACGGCATCAGGCCGATTGAGAAAACCGTCTTCGTAGCCGAGATGAATGGTGACCGCGCCCTGGTTGTACTGCACGGGCTGTGTTTCCCGGTCCTCGAGGGACATGGCCCCGATGGCGATATCGGGTCGGCCGTCTCCATTGAAGTCACAGACGGCGATGGAAGTCCCTGACTGGGCGTCGTTCTGGCTACCGGCAATGACGGTGCTGGGCGCCTCGTCGAAGAGGCCACCGGGCTGACCAAGGTGGATCATGACCCCGCCACTATTGATGCTGCCGAGATCCAGGAATCGGCCGCCGTAGATCAGATCGGGCAGACTGTCTCCATTGATGTCGGCCACGGCGAGCCCTCGGCCCAGTCGATCATCGCGATTGGTCCCCAGGAATTGCTGGCTGGCTTCGGCGGGGAACCCCCCGTCTTCGGAGAGAAAAACAAAGACCCCACCCCCATTGTCAGCGGCGCCGTCCGACTGCCCGCGCCCAATGACGAAATCATCGACACCGTCCCCGTTTAGATCGCCAGCATTCACGATCCGATTACTCATGTGAAAGTCGTTGATGGGGTCGGTTTCACCCCGCAGACTGGCCACGATTGAGACGGTCATCGACGTCGTCTCGTCGGAGAATCGGTCGTGAACGGTCACGGCATAGGTGCCGGGCGTATCGCTCCACACACGCCACCCGTCCGATTGGAGGGCGGGAGGGTGTTCGAGTTCGTATACGCCGGTCCCGCCTTGGACATTGAGCTTGGCGCTGCTGCCCGTCGGGATGTAGAGCACCGCCGGGCTGGCTTCGATTTGGACGTCGGGAACGATGGTGATGACGATCGTCTCTCGCTGGCCGGTCTCCATATCTTCGACCCGGATCATGTCAGAGCCCAACTCGGGTCCAGCTCGGTACTCGGCGCCTTCGAGGGAGGCCCCGCTTTCGTCGCGCACCAATTCAAATTCGAAGCTGCCCGACCCTTCACTGACGGCCACAGTGAACCCGCCTTCGGGCTCTACCAGGGGAACCGTTGGGGTCACCTGCATTTGACTCACGACGCGAATACTGAACTCAGCCTGGCCTTCACACCCTGTGTCCGTCAGGCGAATCCGATCCGTGGTGCCCAGCTCGGTGCCGGCCAAATAGGCCCCGGTCCGCGCATTGACGAGGGCACCCGAATTGTCTTCCACCAACTCGAAATGCCATGCACCCGTCCCCCCTTCGGCCATCAATTGGATTAAATTATAGGGCTGGGCCGCAGTGGACCGTGCAGTCAGAGTGAGTGCCGGTTCGCAGACCACTGGGCCCGCATCGAGTTCGGGCGGCGCAGCATCGGGCTCGGGCGCCGCAGCGTCGGGGGCAGGAGGCGCGGCGTCGGGCACCGGTGGTGCGGCGTCCGGTTCCATGGGCGTAGCATCGGGGGGTGGGGGAGCGGCATCGGGCGGCGGGGCACCAGCGTCGGGGATCACGGGATCCATGGCGCCGTCAATGTCCGGTGAAGGGCACGAGACCGTCCATTCGTCAGCGCTGCTTCGCACCAGGCTGCAGCCGATCCCAATATCTGGATACGCTGCCTCACTCATCCCGGTTTCTTCGGTTTGTTCACAGCCGAAAACAAAGACCGCCATTGCGGCCCACATCGCAGCACTTTGGCCGCGGCAACCCCCGTTGATCATCACCCTATATCCCCGTTAGCCCATTATGGCGTGCCGTAAGAGAGTACTGGCTGGGAAGGTCAACATCAAAGGCCCTTCGCGTCGGGGGCCGATAACCGATCTCACGAGACACCGCTGATGCGGCACCCTATGCGGCCGATGTAGTGCTGAGCGTGCTGTGGTGAAAGCCCAGTCGGGTATCGTCTAGAATCCCGATATGCCGAGGGAAAAACTGTCGGATCGCGGGAAAGTTAACCCGGCGAACCAATTGCATGTCGGGGTAGCTGTAGACCAGGACCTGATTTCGACCTCGGTGGGCAGACAGGAGAAATTGCCGGCAGGGGCTCAAAGCAAGCCCATAACTGCCGTCGAGCAGGCTCCAGCGGGTGATCCGCAAAGACTTGAACAATGTGTCGACAGCCCCCGGAATGTTCACTCGACTAAAGGACTCCACCAGGTTGGAGAGGCCCGTGCGCAGATAGGGGAGACTGCCCAAGAGACCCACGCGTTCGTCGAGGTAGTCCACCTGACTAAAGGTGTCCAAAGGAACGCGCGCGATGACGCTGCTGGCGCAGCAGTTGTAGAGCACCTCGTCTTCCGTCACCACCACGTCAGAGGTCAAGAAGCCGGGCATGTCTTTGGGGATGGAAAGATGCCGTAAAACGCTGGCAGACGGGCCATCAATCTCGAAGAGGTAGTTCTTGAAATGGGCCATCGTGTACTCAGCGAACTCCATATCCCCCTGGGGCGCGCATCGTTGGGTGGGCGCGTAAAAAATATCCTTGGTGGGGTGTAGACCCAGGTGCCAAGCCGTTGCCGGCAGCTCGACGGTGCGGGCTTCATGGGTCTCCAGGTCGAAAATCCCCACCTGATTGGCGTACCCTTTGTGGTCATGATCCATCGCCCCATAGAACAAATATCGCCCCGATGGTGAGCGTTTCAGTGCGTGGGGGAGCGTGACGCCATGAGCCCCCAATCTCTGGGGCGACTCGAGGTGGTCTAGATCGAACTGGTAGAAATCAGGTCCGATGACGGTGATGAACTGCCGTTCTGCGATCCAGACCACATGGGTTTGGCTGCTGTAGAACACCTCGGGCGCGTGAAACCGCAGGGTCGAGAATCGACCGATCTCCTCCAATGTTCGAGGGTCAAAGAACAGCAGAGTCTGGGACAGGTTTCCGAGGAATCCGACCGTGCCTTGGGGGTTGATCTGGGTGGCGTGTCCGCCGGCTAACCCTGGAAAAAAGTTCACGGCAACATCGTAGCGATCAGCCGCCGGCGCGCAGCGGAGCCGCGCCACGCCCGCGAATCCCTCGAAGCCATTGAGGCCGTGTCCATCCAGCGCGATGAAATAGTCAAAGGTAGACATGCCGTTCTCCTCAGCTCGCCGCGGCGAGGCGCAGTTCACATGCGCTCTCTCCGGCGTCCGGATTCATGACGCCCTCGCGGATGGCGTCCGCCAATAGACCGGCTTGGACGCCATCGATGATGCGGTGATCAAAGGTGCCGCATAGGCGCAACACTGGCCGAACCACGACCGTATCGTCGACAACCACTGGCCGCTTCTTGACCTCCGAGACCAGCAAGAGCATGGGGCAGCGACCAAGCGGCACGAAAGGCGCAAAAGCCGTGTCGATCCCGAATGCCCCCACATTGGTAACCACTGCGGTCCCGAAGGGATCACGGGGCATGCCCAATGTCGGGAGGTCCAATTGCAATTCGTTACTCGCCACGTCCGAGAGCCAGAGTAGGGGCCGTAGAAGCCACCACGGGGTACCCCCCAACGCAGAGCGACTCCGCCGGTAGGTCTCGTCCGTACCCGCCCGGGTGCGGTTTGCGCGCTCTGTGGTGTGATCTACGACGGCGTCGAGGGGCAGGCGGTCTACAGCCTCCAATTTAATCCCCGATAAATCGCCTCCACTGGTGGCCACCGAAACGAAGACGTCGACGCTGTCACGCAGGTCGATGCGGCCGCCGAAGCGAATCTTGGCGTTTACGTCAGGATACGCAGCGAAGGCTCGGGCAACCGCGTGAGTCACCACGTGCGTCATGGTCAATTTGCGACCGGTGACGGCCCGGTAGCGCGCGATGAACGCCAGGGTGTCGGAGACGTCCACATCGATGAATCCGTAGATGCTCGGATCCGTCGGTCTTCGCCACATCGAGCCGGCAATTCGCCGAAACGTCGACGGGTTAGGGTGGCTTTTGAATTTGGCCATAGGGCGTCTCCTCGCTGCGCTTTATCCGAGCTCACCCTAAGATAAAGAAACCGACCGTTGCTTCTCCGAACGCGCCAATCCCTTACACGAAAACGACACGCTATCGGTCTGGCCTCGAACAGTGAGGTGTTTGGGGGGGACTAGATGCCTTGACCCACGTGCTCGAACGGGTCAAAACCCGGGTATGACCTACGGCATCGTAAAAGCGCTGCACATCATCGGCTTTACCTGTTGGTTCGCCGGTCTGTTCTATGTAGTGCGACTTTTTATCTACAATACAGAGGCGCGTCAGGAGGCAGGCACGGAGCGCTTAGTCGCTCAGCTGACCTTGATGCAAACCCGCCTATGGCGCGGGATTACCAACCCCGCGATGATGTTTACCGTCGTCTTTGGATTGGCACTCGCTCACCTCTACGGCGTTCTTACCGGATGGCTCATCGCAAAGCTGATCTTGGTGGCTCTCTTGGTCGCGTATCACGTTTTTCTCGGCCGCATTCACCGGGCGATCTTGGCTGGCACCAGCGCATGGCGCGCCAATACGCTGCGTATGATCAATGAGGTCGCAACCCTCTTTTTGGTTGCTATCGTCTTCGTAGCCGTCCTCAAAAATGCGCTGACTCTTCCGGTTATCGCGACGGTTCTGGGCATCTTCGGGGTACTCTTGGTGGGTGGTTTTCTGGTCTATCAGCGGGTTCGGACGCGTCGCTCGAAATGACGTTTTCAGCGAGAAACTCGGACCTCACCGCTCTGTGTTTCGACCCGTAGAGGTGGCTCTAAGGCCCGAAAAAGCGTTTTCACGGGCCTCGCGACCCAACAAATGTGACGCAGTGCACCATCATTGGTGAAAAATGCCAAAAAGAGTGGAATCGGTATGATTCTCGACTCTTTAAGAGATTACGACCCCCCTGTTCACTTCATACTCACCCATTTTCTTTACGATTTTTGGCCCGTTTTGCTGTACTTCCGGCGTGTGGTCCGGTAGCACCCGGAGCCTAAGGATTTGAGACAGATGGTCTGACCGCGATGGGCGCGGCGATCGTTTGGGGGGCGTTATGCGTCCTCGTTGAGGCGGATTTTTTTTCCGCGGTTATCGATAGGCCCGTAGGCGCTCTCCGACGGGCAGAGAAGAGTAGAGAAGAATAATGGGCAACAAGCTATTTGTGGGTGGACTCGCTTGGGCGACGACCGACGATTCCCTTCGCACCGCTTTTGAGCAGTTTGGTGAGGTCTCTGAGGCCAAGGTTATTACTGACCGAGAGACTGGGCGTTCCCGTGGTTTCGGATTCGTGACGCTCGGATCGGATGACGAAGCCCAGGCTGCACAGGCGGCAATGGACGGCAGTG
>Ga0115011_10003761_pt1 | contig 10304 bp, 12 predicted proteins | sample TroAtlMetagenome_2_FD_88705 | JGI IMG/M metagenome (GOLD analysis project Ga0115011, IMG submission 88705) | Marine eukaryotic phytoplankton communities from Atlantic Ocean - Tropical Atlantic ANT8 Metagenome | ecosystem: Environmental > Aquatic > Marine > Oceanic | place: Tropical Atlantic...
ATCCAGCAAAAGCACAACTTTTATTAGCACAGGAATGGGCTGGATTACCTGTAGGAAGAGCAATGCAAGGTCATAATAGATATGTTACTGCTGAACAAAGTTATTATGCTGGTGATAAAAAAAATGCTTCTGGTACTAGTACTGCAAGAGTCAGAGCAGCATTTAATAAAGTCTTAGGTGGTGGATCAAGTGATCCAATAAGGGAATTAGGTAATTCTGAACCTGATAGTAAATCACAACCGGCCAAAGTTCAACCAACATCATCTAGTCCAGCAGGTCAATCTGCTTCTGCTGTTTCATCACATGCTTCTTATGAGAGTGGTGGTGGACAGGGAAATGTGGTTGTGGCTCTTCCTGGTGGTGGTCAGGTTCAAGGTCAGGTTGTAGGTGGAGGAGGATCTTCTCCTACCTTAATAGTGGATACTAAATCTATATTAAATAGGTATTATAAGGCTCAGCTTTTGGGCTTTTTATATAAGCAAGGATAATGGCAGAAAAAGAATTTAGTGCTCATGCTGGCAATATTGAAGAATTTGTAATCTCCGCTAATACTAGTGAGAGGGCAGTGGATTTGTCTGCTGGAGTGGTGGAATTTAAATATTATGAGAGTATTCTTTCCAATGGTATAACTGCTACTGCTGTTATAGTGGAAACTGGATATACTGATAAAGGATCAGATGTTAAGGGTGGTGTATTGGATGGACTTCCTATTCGTGGAGGAGAAAGAACAGATATTAAGATTAGTGATTCTCAAGCTACACCTAATGAATTAAATTTTACTGATGAGGGATTATATGTTAATAGGGTAAGGGGAGCTAGTCCTGGTACACAAAAGGATGTATATTCTATTGACTTTGTATCAAAGGATTATCTCTCTAATGATAAGACAAGAGTATCATCAAGATATAATGGTAAAATATCAGATAATGTTAGTAAAGTTTTAAAGAATGTATTGAAGACATCTAAAGAAGTGGATGTTGATAATACTTCATTTGAATATAACTTCATTGGTAATGATAAAAAACCTTTTTATATCTGTACTTGGTTAGCATCAAAATCAGTTCCTGATGAAGCAATAGGTAAGACAGCAGGATATTTCTTTTATCAAACCTATGATGGGTTTAAATTTAAATCTATTGATAAACTTTTAGGTCAGGAACCAAAGAAGAAATACATCTACAATAACACAGGCAATTTGCCTGCAGGATATGATGGAAATATTGATAGTTATACTATTGATAGGGATATTGATTTACACCAGAATTTAACTTTGGGGACATATAATAATAGATCCATTTATTTTGATTATTTGAAATTTGAATTCGCATCAAGATCATTTAGTATTAATGAGCAAAAAGATGAGGTGACTAATGCTGGAAAGTCGGATGAATTTATTGTAGTTGCTGATGAATTTATTGATAATCCTTCTAGGATAATGAGTCATATTATGGATTATGGAGTACTTCCCAATGGAAAGGATGCTAAGGAACAACTGAAGAACTTTAGATCTCAGATGACAAATCCTAATTATGATGCGAAGAACACTATGGTTCAGTCCATCATGAGATATAACCAATTGTTTATGATTCAAGTCAATATAACCATTCCTGGTGATTTTAGTTTAAGAGCTGGAGATTTGATTGATTGTGAATTTAAGAAATTGGAAGAGGGGTCTGATGATGAACTTAATGATCAGAGTGGGGGTATATATATGATAGCACATGTATGTCATAGTTTAACTCCAAGAGATACATTTACTAGCCTTACTTTGATAAGAGATTCTTTTGGACAAAAGGGTAATAACAAATGATAGAACAAGGATTATTTAAAAGACATTTTGTAGGAAGAGATGGATTCCATTGGTGGATAGGTCAGATAGTCAAGACTGAACCTTGGACTTTAAATATGGGAGGTTCTACTGCTAAAGAACCAGATATAGGGGGATTCTCTTATAGGTATCAGGTGCGCATTATGGGATACCATACTGATGATCCTCAAGTATTGAAGGATGAAGAATTGCCATGGGCAAGTGTTATGTATCCAGTCACTGCTGGAGCTGGTGGTGGGGTAGATGCTCAAACTCCTAGTCTTAAGAAGGGTAACTTTGTATATGGATTCTTTATAGATGGTGAGGATGCCCAACAACCAGTTATCATGGGTATAATTGCGTATAATGATAAGACTAAATTAGAGATAGATGGCCCACCTTTTACTCCCCTTTTAGCTTATGATAGAAAGGCGTCTACTGGTGCTATTCGTGGTGATGTAATACCTCATTCTGGGGTAAGTGCAACGAGTCGCGATTCAGTAGTTGAACACAAGAATAATAATGATGATCCAGGTGAAGGTACTGAGGTACCTCCTTCTAGTACTGATGATACTACTACTACTACTAATACTCAAACTGATACTACTGCTACTCCTAGTCAATCAAAAACCCCTGAGGATATATTCGGTTTAATTAACAATGGATCGAGTCAGCAATTTGTATCTTCCATTCTCTCTGGGGAGATTTATGGTGATTCTAATAGTTGGAGACCGGGTGATAAAGATACTACAGGAAATTTATTCTATACTCAGGGTGATACTGGTGTTTGGGATTTTAACACTAAGGATTTATTAGAGTTTAACTTTTTGACTGAAGGGGTTTCTATTGGATCTCCTAAAAATTGTGAAAAAACTAAAAATGTTGGAAAGGTACAAAAGGATCTTCAAAAGGCTTTACAAGATATAGAAAATGCTAAAGCTGGATTGAGTGATGTCAAGAAAGCAATTATGTATCCTATTAACTTTGAAGGGAAGCAAGTATCTATTCAACAATATATTAATATTATTTTGGATAGAGCAACTGGTGAGGTAACTGGTTTTATTAGTGAACAAATACAGTGGTTGATGGAGTGGATAGAAAGAAAAATTAGTAATGGGATGAAGGATTTATATTTCATTCTTAATCCTGCAGAACTACAATCTAGTAAGGAAATAGTTGAAACTGCTATGGATTTATTGGTATGTCATTTTAAAAAGATTCTTAAAAATCTCTTTAATATGGTTCGTAAGGCACTCCTTTCAATAGTGGACAAATATATTAATGTTCCTTTATGTGCTGCTGAGAATATTATTGCTGCTATAATTGGTAAGTTGACTGGACTTATTAATAGTATAGTAAGTGCAGTCATGGGTCCAGTTACTGCTGCACTAGGCGCAGTTGATATTGTAGGAGATATTATGGGTTATATTCAAGCTATTATAAGTTTCCTACAGTGTGAAAATCCTCCAGAATGTTCTGAAGTTGATTTTTGGTCAGTTGGTCAAGGAGGGAAATCATTAGAATCACTTGATCCATCATCTCTTATAGAAAAGATAAAGAAATTTGCTTCTGGTGTTAGTGATTCTGTAGATCCAGACAATTTTGATTTTGATTTGGACTTTAGTGATATTATGGATGATAGTTGTAATGTAGAGGCCCTTCTTTGCGGTCCACCTAAAGCAGTATTTTGGGGAGCAGATGGTAGTGGAACAACAGGAAATGTTATTGTAAGTGCTGTTGGTGATATTTTAGGAGTTGACATTACTAACGCTGGTTCTGGATATACTAAGAAACCATTCCTTTCTCTTGAAGATGATTGTGGAAAGGGAGTTGGTGCATCTGCTGTTGCTGTTCTTGGACCAGTTTCTCCATCTGGTGGTGGAGGTACAATATATGTTCCAGATATAGCTGGAGATCATATTGGTGTGGTTGGAGTTGTGATAACTGATCCTGGTTTTGATTATATTGCTGTGGCTGATGGGGATATGGGTGGTGATGGAAGAGTATGGTCAACATCTGATCAAACTACTGTTAAACATCCTGATGATAGTTGGGATCCACCATATAACCCCAATGATTTAATTACTGTTGGTGATGGTGATATTATTAATACTCCTGTTGGGTCTATTACACAAATTATATGTAATGGTGGAGCTGTAACTACTCTTTATGGTGGTATTCCTCATATTAGTTCTTGTAATGGTGTTATGACTGCTCCAACAACTGATAAGAATTCTATTAATCCTGGAAAATACCCCTTGAATAATAATCAATATCCTGTTATACTGTATATCTGTGGAGTGTATATTGCTAATGGGGGTATTGGATATGAGAAGGGAGATGAAATTGTGATTGAACCTGATCTAGGAGCAAAGATGGAGCCTATATTTACTCCTACAGGAGCATTAGAATCAGTTAAGATCATCTCTGGAGGAGAAGGATTTAAAGATCAACCAGATATCTACATTAAGAGTAAAACTGGATTTAATGCAAAGATTGTTCCTAGATTCTGTATAGATAGGATTGGTGATGATGAAATGAAAAAACCTGGTATTCAGGATAAACTTGTTTCTGTAATAGATTGTGTAGGGACAGCTCCTCCCTTAAGAGAATGTACAACCTGTAACTAATAAAATGTCAGAGAACGTAGTTTATGATGGGTGGAAGAAACAGACCAGGTGGGGAGATGTTGTCTTAGGTGAAGTAGGCCGCGATAATATTATTGGTGGTGTCATCTTAAGAGCTCATACTTCTGTTGGAGATCCTTCTCCTCATTTTATGAGAATGGATGTATCTGGTGAAAAGGAAAGTGGTCGCAGAAAGGGTGGAACCATTTTCGGAGGTGGAGGCCCTTTTCAAGTTAAGCATGGTGGGCAGGTAAAAAAAGGGCAACCTGGAATTTTCTTTCAAGCGGTTAATGGTGATATTGTATTGAAATGTCCTGGAAAGTTGCGTATTGATGCTGCAGATGGAGTTGAGATTAAGACAAATAAGGATATTAATATAAATTGTCTCCAAAAGTTTATAGTGGAGTCTGATACTACTTACATTAAATCATCAGTTTCTACTATGATATTTTCAGAAAAAACTGTAGATATTGTTGGTAATCATATTTGTAACATTTATGGTGGATTGACTGAGATATTTGATGGATCTACTACTATAGTTGGAAGTAAAAGTGGTTTACTTCCATTCATTCCAGGAACTCTAAAGGAATTACAACAAGCACTTCAAAATGTATTAGGTAAATAATATGGCACAAATATCAGATGTAAGAATAGGTAAGAGATTATTTCTTGGATCTCCAAATAAGCTGGGAGTACCAGTTGATCCTGTAGGGCTTGGAAAGGGTCCTGCAATTATAAGAGGATCTGGTTATCTTGAAGGTCCTGTATTGATTGGTGACCCTACCACATTTACAAAGGGTCCTCTTGTAAATGAAGCAAACTTGATGATTGCTAGATGTGGTAATCCAGAAGCACTTCCTCCACCACCTTCAATTTTTAAGATTTCTTCTTTTGCTAATCCACCTACTCCTATTGATGTAGTTATTGGTGATATTGTTGGACCAGTTGGCATTGCTGTTCATGCATTGGTGATTAATGCTATAGTTGATACTATTACTAACTATATTTGCCCTACTACTAACTGGGTTGGTATTTTAAATCATACTGGTATTGAAAATCTGGTTGGTTTTAAGAATTTAACAGGACCAGAAATAATATCTGCTAATAAAGCCCAGTTTGGTGCTGAGGCTAGAATTGGTTCTAAGTGTACTATTGGAGCTCAGGTAATTAATGGCCCTTTGATAGTTAATGGTCCATTTATGGTTAATGGTAATGCTTCTTGGTCTAGTTCTATTGTTGGAACTACTAAGAAATTTGATATTCAACATCCTACTAAAGGTAGTGGTTATAGATTGGCACATGGTTGTTTAGAAGGTCCTGAATTTGGAGTTTATTGTAGAGGTAAGCTTAAGGATGTTAATGTGATAGAATTACCTGATTATTGGGTGGGATTGGTAGATCCAGAAACAATTGATGTGTCTTTAACTCCTTTTGGAAGTTACCAAGAGCTTTATATTGATAGTATTCAATGGGGTAAGAGGATTGTGGTTAAGAATAGTTCTGGAGGTCCCATTAATTGTAGTTACATTGTATATGGTGAAAGGATGGATGTAGAGAGGATGGTGGTGGAATATGAGGGTAATGTTCCCAAGGAATATGTTAAGGAGGATAAGTAAATGTCATTAATAACAGATATTCAGGCAAAAATAGATACCAAAAATGAAGAAATTGCTTGGATGGGGGATCATATAGTTTTAAAGGATACTGAAAAGGAGAAGTGGGATAATGCTATTCTTAGGGTAGATAGTCATACTTCTAAACAGATTGAGGCAGTTAATACTACTATACTTGATGTAGGATCAGCTTATAAAGATAGGATAAATGTTGGTTGTAGGACCGATTTATTTTGGAGAGTAGTTGGCCACACTACAGCTGATCCAGCAGCTTCTCCATCCCCAACAAGTGAAACATGGACTCTTGAGTGTACTCAAATGAATGTTATTGGGTATGCTGGTACTGGTACTGTAGGACCTAGTACTTCATTAACTCTTTATAATGGTGGTGTTAGTGGTGTGACTACTTATCCCCTTACTTCTAAGTATGGATTTAGTACTGACTTTTATCATGGCATTAAGTATTATAATGAGCCATGGACTGAAGATATTGGAGATACTACTGTAGGATCTTTTATTGGTACTGTTGGTTCTGGTACTACTGTTCTAACTATTATGCAACCTAACTCTCAAGGTTTGGCTGATGCCTTTAGGGTAGGTCAGTTAGTTACTTGTGAAAAGGATGGGGTGATTTCTGGTACTCATAACACTATTGTTGGATTTGGTACTGCAGTTGTAGATTTGACAGGAATTAGTACTGTTGGGATGGCAGTAACAGAAGTTACTACTATTATTTTAGGAACATTAGTTTCTGGATTTGCTTCTATTCCTCCTTATGGTAATTATGTTGACTTTACGGTTTCTGATGATCCAGTATCTATTAGTACTTATAGTGATTATGCAATTAGTTGGGCTAAAAATCCAATGTCTCCACAGACAATAGGAATGATGGGTTCTGGTCCTCTTGGTATAGGAACAGCTGTTGTATATGATAATTCGGGAATATCTTCAAATACTCAGAGTTGGAAACCAGAATTCCGTACAGATCAACTTCCATCTAAAGTTCAAAGTAAGATGGATGATGATGATAAAGTTGATCCTCCTAATGTTGGAGCAGGTAGAAGTCATTATTGGGTTGGGTTTACTTCAACTCCAGCTTTATTAAGTGGTGATCCTGCAGAGGTAGGTGATATTAGAGTTATTACTACAACTTTCTTTGGGAATACTTTATATAATAATCTACCAACATGTCCCACTCAAGAAACAAATTTAACTAATAAAATTTCTATTAGGGATAATTTGGAGGCTGAATTTGCATCAGGAGTATCAACATTTAATAATACTGTAGGTGCTTCTGTGGCATTAAGAAAGGAGAAGAATTCTTTAGATCAACAGATATGGGGCATTAGAATGACTATTGGTCAATCTCTTAGTGATATCAGTGAGTATGAATCACTCCAAAACTATATAAACACATATCCAGAAATTATTGAACCTGATTAAACAATTATGAAATCACTTTATACAGATACAGTCAATCTTGTCTCAGCTCGTGGTAAGTTGACTAATAAGAATGTTATTAAACTACCAAATGAATGGACAGATGAAAAACCTTGTGTTGATGTCAATAGTATTACTGTTTGTTTAACACCTATTGGTGCTCATCAGGATATCATTGTAAAGAGAGTATCTATGGAGGAGGTGGTTCTTCAAGCTAAGCCAGGAATTCCTATCTCTTGCTACTACCATGTCTTTGGGGAGCTTGAAGAACTGTCACAAGGCTCTTGACTTGACCCTCTGGGGTTGTTATAATACAGGGAGTCACAGAAAGCTTCTTGAAGTATTCTTCCATTGATAGGTTAATTTTTGTCGCATCTTTCATGGTGGTGATGAATTGGGGTGTTAGAATAACTCAAGGGGTATTATCTCATGCTTTATTTTGAAATCAGTGGTTATGGGAACAAATCCATTTGTCAGGATCTGGTGGAATGGTTTGTAGGAAAATATCTCCCTAGGCACCATCTTGATATCACTATAAACCACAGGGGTTTAAAGAGGGAGGGTGTAATCGGGTGGTGTACAGTTGAAGGCTGTGACTACAGACCTAGAGAGTTTTTTATTGAACTCCACAGTAGATTGGATAGGGAAACTTATACCAAATCTCTTTTGCATGAACTTTGGCATGTTTATCAACATGTCAAAGGTGATTTACGTGACAAAAGAAATAAAAGGTTGTGGAAAGGTATAGATTATTCTGATACTGATTACTCAGATCAACCTTGGGAAATAGAAGCTTCTTCTATGGAAAACACTCTTTACAAAGAATTTTACAATGATCAAAACTAAGTTCCTTTACGTTCAACCTAAGACAGAAGAAGCCTCTGCTAATTTTGAAACTCTGATGTACAAGCTACATAGTTGTAAGGCTTTGGTGGAGAAAAATGATAGTGTATTGCTGTCCTCCATTACAGGAAAATATACATTTTGGTTTAATAAAGAAAACGATCCTAATTGGACTTTAATCAAATGACAGAGGAAACCAATTCTCAGGTATTTACTTCTAGTAATATAACAGAAGCAGTCACTCAAGAAGATTGGGATGACTTTTGGTATAATGAGTATATTGAGATAAAGGAAGCCAATAAAGATAAGAATGATAATTAAGATTTGTTGCTGCACCCTAAAGACATCGTTAAGAGAATCACCTTTTGGTAAATATTGATATAGAATATATCTTTAATTCAACACAAACCATCGAGGACTCCTAATGATTAATTTAGACGACAGGTATCACTCTTATTTGAATGGAAGTAAGAAGATGCGTATTGACGGTGTATCTGAAAAAGTGGTGGGTTATGGATGGCATGATGATGGAAAAGATATTGTTGGATATTATGTTACAACAGAGAATTATCAGTTATATTATAATTTGAATGAACAATTCATTAAGATGCATGCTATTAGGGAATTGGTATCTTAATTTTAATAAATAACTCTAAAGAAACTAGTTAGATGACAAGAGCTCGGGAGCTAGCAAAATTAGGGAACGTTAACGCTTTATCTGTTGACATTGGTAATAATGTTGGTATTGGCACTACTTCCCCTGATGCTAAATTGGATGTTGTTGGTGTTGTAAGCGCCACCAAATATTATGGTGATGGTTCATCATTAGATAATGTTGTTTCTGGTGTTGAGTTACTAGCTGAGGGATCTTCTGTAGGTACTGCTATAACCCAGATTAATTTTTCTGGAGCAACTATAACAACTCCCCAGTCTGGACTTTCTACAATTAGCATTGCAAAACAATTAACAATTGGTGTTAGGGTTGGTGGTGCTGTTACCTTTAGCATTCCTGGAGGTTCTTTTAATGTTATTGATAAATCTGGTGGGAATATTCCCATTAACGTTTAAATTTCAAACCTAAATACCAAAGAGGAGTTCTAGAGTAAAATGGCGAATAGATACCCATTAATTGCTAATTCAAGTTCAAATCAAATACAAGAATTAGCATCAGGTGACAATATTGATCTTACAGGTAACAATATTGTTGGAGTAGTTGATGTAACTGCTAGCGGTAATGTTTCAATTGCTGGAACATTGACCTATGAAGATGTAACCAATGTAGATTCTGTTGGTATTATTACAGCAAGAAGTGGTATTGTAGCTAGTGGTATTGTAACTGCTACTAAATTCAGTGGACCAACTAATATTCCTGGTAACGTTACTACTGGTACTTACACTATTGCAGCTTCAGATGCTGGTAAATTAGTATCAGCAACAGGTACAGTTACTCTTCCTGCTTCTACATTTGCGGTTGGAGATGCAATATCAGTATATAATAATACAGGTAGTAATATGACATTAACCTGTAGTGCTCCCACAGCAGTTTATTTGGGGTCTGATGGTAGTACTAAAACAAGTCTTACTCTTGCATTGAGATGCATCTGCACTTTTGTTTGTGTTGATACTACAAGTAATGGTTCATTTGTAGCAGCTGGTGGAGGAGTAAGCTAAATGGGTATATTACAATTAATTTTCAGTGTAGCTTCAGCATTAGGGTATAACCTGAAGAGATCTACTAGGTTTAATAGCGGTGATTCTGATTATTTGAATAGAACGCCTGGTTCTGCAGGTAATAGGAAGACCTGGACTTGGAGTGGTTGGGTAAAGAGATCATCTTTTGTAAATAGCGCGCAAGCAATTTTAGGTGCTTATGAATCGGCCAGTCTGCGGGATGTTCTTAGATTTACAGGTGACACTCTGTCATTACAGATCGGCACAAGTGGTGGTTTTATAACAGAAACAAGCTCTGCAGTG
>Ga0115011_10003762_pt1 | contig 10303 bp, 10 predicted proteins | sample TroAtlMetagenome_2_FD_88705 | JGI IMG/M metagenome (GOLD analysis project Ga0115011, IMG submission 88705) | Marine eukaryotic phytoplankton communities from Atlantic Ocean - Tropical Atlantic ANT8 Metagenome | ecosystem: Environmental > Aquatic > Marine > Oceanic | place: Tropical Atlantic...
GCCAACCTTTATTTAATTTTCTTTCCCTAAAAAAATCGGAGAAAAGAGTATCCTCTTTTCTCAATTGAGGTGGATTTTCTTTTTCAAGAGGGATGACAAAAATGCTCTTGGCTTTGGCCTCGATAACTCTTTCATAAAGAGGAATTTTTTTCGAGGCCCTCTCCATAAAATCCATAGTAAAGATTGCTTTGGCCTTGGAAATTCTTAGTCTCGTCTCTATTTCTTGGGGTGAGAAGCTATCGGCAATACTAACAGCTACACAACCACTTAAAACAACTCCTAAGTAAAGGGCAACGGACTCAACTGTCATGGGCATCATAATGGCCAGGGCATCACCCTTTTGAAATCCTTGGTTTCTTAAAGAGGCTGCAATTTTTAAGGATAAGCTTTTTAATTCACCTTGAGACATGTTTTGAAGATCACCATTTTCCTTTTGAAAAATGACTGCTGTCTCTTCGTCTCCTCTTTGAAAACAGCTTTCGGCGATATTTAGTTTTGCTCCTGGTACCCATTTTGGCGCTTCAAAATCATCTTTTGATTCAACCATTTTGGAAAATGGTTTTTGAAACTTAATTTCTAGGAGCTTTATCGTATCTTCCCAAAATTGATCGTAATGATCGACACTCCAGCGGTGAAGTTCTTCATAGGTTTGTTTCTTTAATTTTCCAGTTGCTTGGATAAATTTATAAAGGTTGGTATTTTTTTGCTGTTCTTTTTTAGAAATCCACCATGGGACAGGGCCTTTTTCTTTTTCATCCCAGTTTTGAAAAATATATGAGTGGATTAGTTTGTGTTTGGAGAAGTTTTTAAGACGAGGAAGGACCTGAACACAGACTTTTTCCCAAAGTTCTTCTTCTTTTAAACCTGAGTTTATAAGTCCGCTAATGGTGCTAGACACTTCTTCGTCTAGGTCCATTTTTTCTAGGGTTGAGGTTGAAAGTTGCATAGGGCCATCCCATTTAAATTAATGTTCCAATTTGTTTAAGAAAATTAACAAAAATTGCGCTCATTCTCAATGAACCTTTTGATAATGGTCAAGCTTCTTTACTTGAAACCGATAAAGACAATGTTCAGGTTGCTTGAATAAAACTTCTAGGGGTTTCTTATGGCAAAGATCCTTATAATTGAAGACTCAGATTCGGTAAGAATAAGTCTAAAAAATATTTTAACTCCCGAAGGCCATGAAGTGGTTGAAGCAGTGAATGGTTTAGATGCTCTGCAAAAACTCGAGGGAAGGCATGACTTCGATGTGATTCTTTGCGATATAAATATGCCTGAAATGAATGGAATGGAGTTTATAAAAGAGCAATGTAATCACGAAGCTTATCGCGGTATACCTACTGTAATGTGTACTACAGAGTCTCATCCAAGATTGACTCATGAAGCCAAACAGACTGGAGTTGTCCGAGCTTGGCTTATGAAGCCATTTAAGCCAGAAATTTTAAAGGCGACAGTCGATAGAATTATCAGGGAAAAAAGTGATAAATAAAGACTTCGGTAAGATGGTTTTTTTAGAAATCTAAGTTTTTTTGTTACATTTTCTTATGACCTTTTCTATTTTTTTTAGCCTTTCAAAAATTATTGCAATCTTATCCTTTTCATTAAGTAATTTTTGAGGATTGATTTCCTCCTGAAGGTAGCGGAATCTTTGGATAAAGTAGTTAAACTCTGGAATAGCTTTATAAAGGCAGTCTGCTCTATTTGTGAGGCTTTGAAGAGAGATTAGGTAGCTAAAAAAGAGGTTTGGCACTTTTTGTTGAAGTGTTTCAGTTGCGGCTTTTTGTAATCGAAAAATTTTTTCATTCTCTCTGTCAAACTCATAAATGGTTTTTCCCTTCAGTAATAGATTTCTAAGAAAGTTAACTGACGGTGAAAAATCCGTCCCAAGACAGATTTCTTTTATAATACTTTCTTTCACTTTCATTAAATTTCCACTGGAGACTTCACTTATGAGCTTTTGATTTAAATCATAAATTGGGCCACGAACTTTTTTTCGGTGCAGAATCATCTCTTCCATCCCGAGGCATTGAAGTATACTTTGGTATGATTTTCCTGCCTTTAAGGTGACGGGGAGAGAAAAAAAGAGCAAAACGTAGAGTATGGCCATATAGTTTTTATTGAAGTTTTTCTTTTTGGTCATGATTTTTCTTTTTGTTGCGTGTTGTTACTTTGGGAGTTCTTTTTTACAAAAAGTCCTCAGGATTATATATAACTATATCAAATATCGACATACGAGTTTAGTTTCTTAAAAATTTTGTCCCTTTTTGAGTGTTAATAAAGGAGAGTTTTCCTCTTGAAAGAAATGAGTTTTACGGAGCATTTGGAGGAATTGAGGACAGCACTCATTAGAGTCGCTGCTATACTGGTTGGCACTTTTATCGTGACCTACCTTTTTGGTGCTCCTATTGCCGAGTTTTTACTTCAACCACTAAGAGATGCTCTTTCCCAGAGGTCTGGAGAACTTGGAGGCTTGGCTTCCTCTGATAAAATTGTCTATTTAGGCATTTTGGACAAAGTTATTTCACAGCTTCAGGTAGCCTTTTGGTCATCTATGATTCTTTCCTCACCCTTGTGGTTCTTAGAGCTTTGGCGCTTTATAAAGCCTGGACTTTATGAGCATGAACTAAAGGCGGTGAAACCATTTCTTTTTGTTGGGTTTTTACTTTTTTTACTGGGGATTTTGTTTGGTTATTACTTAGTCTTTCCCTTCACTTTTGAAACACTATTAAACTTCGGTGTCTCTGAAGTACAAGCGATGATTAGTCTAAGGGATTATCTTGTTTTATCTTCAAAGATTTTAGTTCTTTTAGGGTTTCTTTTCCAATTGCCAAATGTGATGCTAATTTTAGGGTTCATGGGTGTTGTGACAAAGCAGAGCTTGAGAAAAATGAGGCGGTATGTTTATGTGGCCTTTGCTGTTATTTCTGCATGCATAACACCTCCAGATATTTTAACGATGATGGGGCTATGGCTTCCGATGATGCTCCTTTTCGAGGTTGGTATTTGGGTCGTCGCCTTTATTGTCCATCCATATCTAGAAAGGCAACATAAATAAAAAAGGAAAGTAAAAAATGATTATCGTTACTGGTGGAGCTGGTTTTATTGGAAGTGCTCTTGTTGGGGAATTATTTAATCAAGGTCATGAAGATATAATTGTTGTCGATTCTAGTGAAGACTTTAAAAGCTGTTCTAATTTAAAACCCTATAAGAAACGTTTATCAGGCACTTTTTCCGCTTGGGAATTCTTGGAGGATAAAAGGGCCAAATCTATTTATCCTAAAATTTCAGCAATTTTTCATATGGGAGCATGCTCTTCAACAACTGAAAAAGACTTGGAGTTTTTGAAAAAAAATAATGTCGAATATTCTCAGGAAATTTTTAAGTTGGCCGTTGATTTGAAAGTTCCACTAATTTATGCAAGTAGTGCCGCTACTTATGGAAATGGTGATGAAGGTTATTCTGATGATCATTCCTTAGTTGACAGTCTAAAGCCTCTTAATCCCTATGGTGACTCCAAGCAGGTTTTTGATATTTGGGCCTTGGCCCAGGAAAAAAAGCCACCTTTTTGGTGCGGTCTAAAGTTCTTTAATGTTTATGGTCCTAATGAATACCATAAAGGCGAAATGCGGAGTCTTGTTCACAAAGCCTTTCATCAGATAAATGAAAGGGGCTTTGTTGGTCTTTTTAAATCTTACAAAGAGCCTTATAGAGATGGTGAACAACTGAGGGATTTTGTTTATGTTAAGGATGTTGTGAAGGCCATGATTTTAATGCTAAAAAATAGTGATCCAAGTTATTGTGGCGTGTATAATTTAGGTACGGGGAAGGCGAGAAGTTTTCTAGACCTTGTGAAAGCTGTCTTTCATGCTCTTGAAAAAGAGCCTAAGGTTGAATTTATTGATATGCCTGATTCAATAAGAAATCAGTATCAATATTTTACTGAAGCTAAAATGGATAAATTCCATGCTTTTCTCCCGGAGTTTAAATTTTCTTCTCTTGAAGAGGGAGTTCACGACTATGTCTCTCATCATCTTTCCCAAGCTGATTCTTACTACTCTTAAATTGATTAAGTCTGTTAGGAAGATGCTCCCAAAAAAAGAAAAGGGAGTGATCAATGGCCTTTAACGGTGGTGTAAAGGGAGCAGCTAAACTTCTTGCGGGTTTAGATCCAGTTAGCAGGCAAAGGCTCTTTGATGAGTTAAGTAAAAAAGACCCTAAAATTGTTGAAATTCTCAAAAAGAATATGGTCTCAATGGAAGACCTTATTCTTTTAACTGTAAAAATGATTCAGGATTTAACTCGAGAGATTCAGATGAAAGACTTGGGAATGGCCTTAAGGACAGAGAAGGAAGAACTTAGAGACCACTTTCTAAATAATATTTCAAAGCGGATGAAAGAAGAAGTTGAAGATATCTTAAATGGTTCTCCTCAGCCCCTTTCAAAAGTCCAGGAAGCGCAGGAAAAGATTCTCTCTCTCATAAGGAATAAGTTGGAAAAAGGCGAAATCGTCTTGTCAAAGGACAGCAAAGACCGTCTTGTCTAACTTCTTTTTTAGTCTTTTAAAAAAAGAGAAAAAGTGGAATAATTTATCATTAATAAAAAATACATGGATGGTATTTTTATGAAAAGAAACTGGATTCTTCTTCTCGCTCTTATCCTTATTTCTATGGAAATTGGGCCTAGGATTTCTTTCTAAAAAGATACATTAAAGCTCATTTTGTAAGCAAAGGTGCTTCGTCACTCTTTTGATTGGGAGTCTTTCAATAAGTTTTATTCCCACTCTATGAAAAGGCTTTTCCCTTTGGTTGCCTGACATCATTGCCGAGTTAGCGATGACACCTGTCACTCTTTTTGCTACTGGTACTTTTAGGTATTCGAACTCTACATGGAGAACTTCATTTCTATTGAGAAAGCGAGCAAAGGCACTTGGAAGTTTAAGGGCCATTCCGTATTCAGAAATATCCAAAAGAGTACCTTGGAAGGTCGGTACATCTGGGTAGGTATCTAAAGAAGAGTTTGTAACTTTAACAGGAATTTTCATTTTTCCCATTTTGACTCTTGGATTTCGTAGCCACCACTTTTCGTAGGGAACAGGTTGAGTAAATGGGTCATCTATAAGTGATTCACCTTGAAGGGCGCTTTTCACATCTTCATCGCTTAAAGGCATTGTTAGTATATGGTTGATGCCTATTGCTTTGACCATGTTCATTAGGTGTTCTGACTTTTCCCTTTTAAGGAGAAGTATTGAACGAACATTCTCGTTAGTCTTTCTAAACTCCTCTATGATGGTTATTCCATCCTTTATTGGTGTAAAGAAATTGACAATGACCAGGTCAAAAGGATTTTTCCAGAAAGCATCAAGAGCTTTGTACACATCTCTTGTGATAAGAACCTCAGCTTTTGATTTTCTGAAAATGGATTGGAAGTAGTCTGTATTTTCTTTTTCAGGGTCTAGAATTAGTACTCTCGGCATCTCTTTTTTCTCTCCATCTTTTGAACCTTAGTTCCTAGGCTCACTATAACAAAATTTTAAAAGGGGTATTGTTTTGGGAAAGAAATTCATCCTTATCTTGCGGGTTTCTTTTTGAAACCAGTATATTTTTGGGTAGGGTCAAAACCTAACCAATAAATATCAACAATTATTTAAATTTAGACAGTTACGGCCTGTGGCCAAATAGTATTTATTGGTGTGAAATTTGCATCTCATCTTTTTAGGGTAAGTCCTCTTTAAAAAGGGATGAATTTTTATTAATTTTATTCAAAGGATGAAGCAATGAGAAAGACAGTTTGGGTTGGAATTTTGGCTTTTCTAATCTCTGGGGTAACCCTTGCAGAGGAAAAAATTCAAATAGGTGAAAACCTTTTTGGTGATCGGGACTCTCTAGTTGGAAGACTAATGAGACACGCAAGAGGATTGGACCGGGATGTTTCGAGGTCTTATTTGCCATACGAGGTTAAGCGTTCTGTTGAAGACTTCAAAAATGCTTCTAGAAGGCTCTATTCTTGCGAAAATGACTATCCTCGTGACCGTTATGGTCGAGACCGAGTCAATCTAGGTTTCTGTGAGAGAGAGTTTGCTGGAGTTCGAAGAACTTTTAGAAATGTATCAAGAAGCTTGAGTCGAGGCGATGGTTCATATGAAATTGAAGAAAGAGTTCAAACTCTTCAGAGAATCATAAGGCATTTGGCGAGAGATTATGACAATGGAGGGGGAAGAGACCCTTATCCATACCCCAATGAGCAATTTGTTTGTACTGCTGAAGCAGAAGAGGGCTGGAACACAAGGCCTGTTAGAGGTAGCCGCGCTTTTTCTATTAGAGATGCAAAACTAAATGCTCTTAGGGCATGTGAGAGAGTCTATAACTACTGTATTGTGAAGTCTTGTCGAAGAATCTAAAGTCTAGACTTTAGGGCCAAAAAAAAAGCCTCCTTTAGGGGAGGCCTTTTTTAGTTCAATTTTAATTCAATTTGGCTTGAATTAGAGGGCCAAGTTTGTAAGTTCTTTAATAAGGTTTTGAGACCTTTCTACAAACTTCTCTTTGTCCTCATTTTTGAGTCCTTCAGAAGAAATCGTCGCCAAATCCTCAACATGATGACAAATCATATCGACTATAGGCTCATTATTACCTTTTTCATGTATTTTTAGAGCATTTTGAATCAAAGCATTCTTAGGATTGATGACAAGTGTTTTCTTGACTGGAAAAGATTGGTTTTGGCCCATAGAGGTCGCCATTTTACTGAATCTTTTCATTTGTTCATCTATTTTAAAGTAAGCTGGACTGCTTGAGTTTTTAATATTTTTAACTTCAACCTCTAAAGAGCTATTCATAAAGTCTTCCATAGGAGGAGCTGCTTTTTCTTCTCCTTCAGCTTCCTTTTTGTCTTCCTTCTTTTCAAGTCCTAAAACCTTTTCAAAAAGATCCTTAACTTTCATGTCTTCAGGAGTTGAGTTTTCTGACTCAAGTATTTCACCAACCTGAGAGTCAACGGAGGAGAATTTATACTCTTTTTCACCCTTCTTTTGAGTCTCTACGTGTTGCATAAAGTGAGGATCAATATGGTCATCTGTCTCAATGGCATGGATTCCCTCTGTCAAAAGTTGTTTTTGAAGGGCCGGATCTGAAGAGCCTTTTTCAAAGTAAAGGACCATATCCTTCATTTTTTCTTTATAATTTTCAGGAATGGACTCAACGTACTCTGGAAGGGTGGTGTACTTGTTTTCAGAGTTTTTGAAGAATACTTTTTCTCTCATCAATTCATCAAATTTTGGATCAGAGACAACTCCATATTTGACGAAAAGACCAATATCTTCCCAAATAGACTCCATTTTTTCCCTATCTTTTACGTAAAGAGTCTTAAGAGCATCTGCAACTTTTTTTACAATATAATTGGAAATTTTTCTGATATTTGGATCACCTTGAAGTGATGAACGGGAAACATTTAGTGGAATATCAGTAGAATCGATTGTTCCTTTAAGTAATGAAAGGAAGTCAGGGATGATATTTTTTACGTTATCAGAAACAAAAACCTGCTTTGAGTAGAGCTTAATATGAGACTCATTAAAGTTTCTATTTGGGTTAATTTTTGGGAAATAAAGAATCCCATCGAGTGTAAAAGGATGGTCAATCTTTAGATGGATCCAAAAGAGAGGGTCTTGGTCCATTGGGTATAGTTTTCTATAAAACTCTTTGTATTGGTCCTCAGTGATTTCTTTTGGATCCTGTTTCCAAAGAGGGTTTGTCTCGTTAATAATTTCAGCTTTTGGCTGCTCAATTACTTCCTTACCGTCGTCATCTTTTTTAGTAACAGGCTTTTCGTTCTCATCGAAAACACTGATTTGGTAAGGCATGAAATCACAATGTTTTTTAAGGGTAGATTTTAGTTTCCACTGACTTAAAAACTCTTCACCATCTTTATTCATATTAAGAGTAATTCTTGTTCCAACTTCAGTTAAGTCAGATTCTGAAAATGTATATTCCGAATCTCCTGCACAAGTCCACTTGACGGCTTTTGCCCCTTCTTCCATCGACAAAGATTCAACAACGACAGACTCTGAAACCATAAAAGCGGAATAGAAACCTAAACCAAATTTACCGATAATATCATTTTTTGTTTCTCCATCTTTTTCTAATTTTTGGACAAACTCTTTGGCACCAGAAAAAGCTAGTTGAGCGATGTACTTTTCAACTTCTTCTTCAGTCATACCGAGACCATTGTCGGTTATTGTGATGTATTTTTTTTCATTGTTGACGTTTAATTTAATAGTACCAGTGGGGATCTCTTGGTTTTTTGTTCTTGCAAGGGTTCCTCTTTTTGTAATGGCATCAGTTGAGTTTGCGACAAGCTCTCTGACGAAAATATCGTGCTCTGAGTAAAGCCATTTTTTAATAATGGGAAGAATGTCTCCTGTTTCAACTTTAATTGTGCCTTTTCGATCGCTCATTTACGGGTCTCCTTGGGAAGTTTGTCAAAATGGCCGATTTTTAGTGTTGGGCCATGATGAGATCAAAATTTTTTACAATAAATAAGATGGTTGAAATTTTCACCAAGTCAAGGGTGAGGCGTGGACTTTAAGCCTAATTTTCGTTATTTTTTTACTTGAGAAGGTTTTTTGTGCATGGAGTCTCGATTGTGAAGAATGAAATTCAGGATGTTACTATTTTTACTACTGGTGGGACTATTGAAAAAACTTATGATGAGCATGATGGAATCCTGGAAAATAGAGAGTCGATAATTAAGCAAATGCTTCTTTCAAGACTGAGGCTTCCTTACACTCGCCTAAATATCTTCCCTCTTCTTTGCAAGGATTCTCTAAATATGACGGATGAGGATCGGGCCTTTCTCGTTCATAATGTGAAAGCTCATATGAAATCAAAGCACCCCATTGTTATCCTCCACGGAACGGACTCTATGGCAGAAAGTGCTCATTATCTTCAAGAACAAATAAAAATTATTGATATACCTGTCATATTCACAGGGGCCATGAAGCCTCTTGGCTTTTTGGATTCAGATGCCTCTCAAAATGTAACCGAAGCCTTGCTAGCGGCCAAAATACTAACTTCTGGAGTTTATATTTCTTTTCACAATAGGGTTTTTAGTGTTCCTTCTGTGAGAAAAAATAGGAAGCAAGGGACTTTTGAATCTTTTTAGGGATTTTCTTAGGTTTTGGTTATGATCGAAACTTTAAAAACTTTTCTCTCTCGTTAGGGGTAGGAATTCTACAAGTTTCTTTCTTCCCAAACCATCGGTACCTATTTTTAGCGATGATATCGTAGATCCAATCTCGAGCGAAAGTAGGGATAATAAAGCAAAAAGAGAGTATTCGATACCAACCGGCCAAATCCCAAAGGATAAAGAGAACAGCTGTTGATTTTATCTCGACCTTTCCTTTCCTCAGGTAAACGATATTGGAGAGACCTTCAACTTCCTCGATTGGGTAATTATTTTTTAGAAGGACTTCTTTAGCTTCCTCTGATTGAAGTGAAGCAAAAAGAAAAAGGTTTTTTTTATCCCTCTTTAAGATAAAGTCGATGGAGCTATTGCATAGCTCGCAAACTCCATCGAAGAAGATTAAGTTCTGCCATTCCATATTAGTCATGTTTTCCTTCACTCCCCTCATTTTAAGCATAAATTGAGGATTTGAGCCTTTATAAATGAAAAAAAGACATTATGTCGATTATTTTGGGCGATAAAGGCCAGCTAGTCATTGAAAGCGGTTTTTTGCGAAGTTAGTTTAAGGGGATAAAAATAGAAGTGTTTCTTCGTAAAATAGACTTCAAGAAAGGTAGTCGATCCCTAAATAGTGCTAAACTATTCACCAAAAGGAGACGATCCAAAAAAAGAGGCTATGGAAACAAAAACAAATTTTATTTCCCTTTATGAGAAGAGATTTATGGTTCCTTTAATTGGAATTATTGCGTTTCTTTTTGTCTCTTGTATGGATCAGGAGGTCTTACGTTCTGAAAGAGCTATTCAGAAAAGCCAAAATGAACTTACTGAAAATGAATCCGAAACTTCGAGTGGTACAAACCCCTCCTTGGAAGACCCCTCAGCACCTTTTGACGGAAATATAGAAACAGGAAGCAATATTACTGATGGTTTCACTTACGGTAGAGCAGACTTAAGGCATTTCGTTGACCCTTTCGATGGAACATACAAAACCAAAATTACCGTACCAAAAAACCTTGCTGGACTCCTTTATATTTCAGGAATTAATGTATCAAGCCTATCAGAGAGGCTTGTTAGAGTCAGATTTAATTTTGGTCGTGAGTACGAGCCTATTGATGTTCCGGCAACAGTAGGA
>Ga0115011_10003765_pt1 | contig 10296 bp, 7 predicted proteins | sample TroAtlMetagenome_2_FD_88705 | JGI IMG/M metagenome (GOLD analysis project Ga0115011, IMG submission 88705) | Marine eukaryotic phytoplankton communities from Atlantic Ocean - Tropical Atlantic ANT8 Metagenome | ecosystem: Environmental > Aquatic > Marine > Oceanic | place: Tropical Atlantic...
GACGAGAACTGTGCCTGTGCGCCCCTGGGTGGGACCCGTGACTGCGGCGCCGACGAGGGCATCTGCATCCAAGGCTCACAAGAGTGCACCGAAGCGGGCTGGAGCCCGTGTGATGGACCCGACTTCATACCGCCCGAGCCCAGGGAGACCTGTAACGCCCTCGACGACGACTGCGACGGCATGGTGGACGAGGGCTTAGCCGATGATGGATTCGAGCCCAATGACGCGTGCGAAATGGCCCAGCGGTTGCCTAATGTGGAAGAAGGGCGCCCCCCGGTTCGGGTGCAGAATGCCACCCTGCATCACGGGGACCCGGAGGCTGCTCAAGATCAAGACTGGTACATCTACACCACCCGCGAGGCGTTCCACCTAGATTGCCTGGAGCGGCTCTTGGAACCCCAATGCAATTTCATCTTCGAGGCAGGTCTGCGGGTCCCCGACGGCGCCGTTCCCGAAAGCTACGTGATGTGCCTCTATGAGAACGGGTGCGGTGGTCCACGCTTTTGTACCAACGATGCCAACGGACCCAGATTCGACGCTGAAAATCGCACCTGGGTGATCCGCCTCAACGCGCCCGGTACCTGTGGTCTAGACGATAATAAGACCTTCGCCGTGCAGGTCTTCTACAACGGGGGGGATGAGGCCCCTAACGCGTGCGAGACCTATGATTTGGCATTCGCCTTTGGGTTCGTCGAACAGGAGTGCGCCCAATAAGTCGCCATGAATTGAGGGGAGGGTCCCTATCCTGGAGCCGCCCCGCGCTTGGGCTCTGAGCCAAGGTTCATCGGTGTGAAATAGGGCTCGGGTGATTCTCTACGCAAGAGCAGGCGGAGGCAGATGCTTTTGAGGGTCTTGCCCCGCCAGCAAGAGTGAACTTTCAAATCACTCTCTAAAGCCCCCAATCTCGGCGGCTGCATAGCTGGTTTGTTGCCGCAGTCGGTTTACGTATCGCCAGACACCCGATGCCGGATTCGTTGCCCTCTCTGAAAGGTGTCTGCCCCCTGTTTTGGCTGTCCGTGGGACGCCCGAGTCCGGCGAAACCTTGTCACCTGACGGCTGCGGGCGGCCTATATGCTCACGCTACAGTTCATGAAGCGCGGGTTGAAGGAATTGAACGGCTCGGGGCGCGCTTCGTTGCGCTTTTCAATGGATGCTGCGAGCGCTTCCAAGCGCTGTTGAAATCGCTGCAAGCACGCCTTGTCCTCAGGGTCATCGACGAGGTGCGTGTAGTCTCCGAGCAGTGGAGTCTGCGGCAATCCCGTCAGCCCAATGATGGAGAAGCTCTGCAATGTTGCCTGAATGTCCGCAACCTCCTTTCCCGGCCGAATCTTGGTGCTCAGGAAGGATGGTTGGAGGATGAATTCGAGAGGGTTTCCCACATACTGATGGAGACCGGTAACCGTCCAAATCACCTGGGTAAGGTAATTGACCAGGGCCTCTTTCGAGAGCGCGCCGATGTTCCGAGATTGGGGGAGCCGCTGGAGAGCTGTCCAGAGGCCTGAGAGTTCTTGGTCGTCAATCAAGGTGTCGTGGGCGTAGTGATTGTCGATGAACTCACCCACAAAGGCGTGGATGAGTTCCCAATATTCGAGCCCGTCTTGAATGGGCGGAGACGACGCTCCCAGAGAATGCACTTTCTGCCGCCGGCAGCGGTCGGGGAATGTCTCGTACTCCACCAGATCCGCGGCCTGGTTCAGCAGCCGACGATGACTCGCCGAAGTCATTGCCGTCGTCCGATGGATGAACCCCTTGACCGGTACCAAGGAGAAGCTCGATTTGTGATTGATGGTAATCGTCCTGAACGTGAACGGATGCATGAGTCGTCGGATGGGATGAGCGGCCGACAGCTGTTCGCGAGATGCCCGCGTGATGGGACTGGCCATGGTCCAGTGGGTTCGCAACAGATGGTCGACGATGGTGATCTGCACCAACATGCTGTTTTTCCACACCCACTTTGCGTGCGCCCACTCGGGGTCACCTGGAAAGATATCCCTCTCTTGACTGCACCAATAGATGTGGTGAAGCGACTGATCCGCCAGAAAGAAGGCTGTCGCGCCATAACGCTCGAACCCGTCCCGGACAGCAAAATCCGCCAAAAGGGAAAAGTCAGCTTTCCACACCACATCAGGATACTGAGCGAGTTCAACGCCCTCGAGGTTCCATGCACCGAGACTGCGAAAAGCGAGTCGCGACAAGGCACTGTCGCTTTTCATCTCTGCCCAGTGGTGGTCGGGCGCAGGCAAGATGTCACCGATGGGTAGAAGGCTTTCGATGACCTCGGAGGCCACGCCTTCGTCCGACCAGGGCGTGTCGTAGTCTCGAATGGGTAAGAATGGAGAGGACAAAAACCAGATCATCAGCCTCTCCTTGAGGGATCGTGCTGGCCAGTCTTCGTCTTGGGTCGGGATGGCGATGTCTCCAACGCCAATTCTCCTACTCGGTAGTGTCCTTTCCCAACGGGGTGGGCGAACCGTCCGCGCGGTTGGGGGGTTTAGCATCCACTCTTGAGCCGCCTTCCGAACAAGCGCACTAAAGAGCTTGGTATGCAGGTCGGGAATGTAGCGAAGTGCCTCTTTGAAGTGCATTTGGACGCCTCTCCGAATCAACGTGTTCCTGTGCTCGCGGTCATCCGAAGAACACATCACGAACGAGTCCACGCCTGCACCAAATACCCGACGCAAGCGGTCTTTCGTGGTGTTGCTGAGTGACTCGAATATCGTGGGGACCCTTATCTCACATCGCGGAAATGAGCCCAATGGGGCGCCCAAATCCCCCCAGCTTCATATGTACCTGTCTTCGCGCACTTTGAGTCGCCGGTCCGCAGAGACGGGTGTCAGACGCAGAGACTGGCAGAGACGGGTGTCAGACGAATTTGAGGGTCTTGCTCAGGTGCCAAATGTGAATCTCTCAAAGAGTCTAGAGAGCCCCACTTTTGGCGGTTTGGCAGCAGCGTTCTTACCGAAGTCAGTTCGTGTCCGGCCAGATCCACGATGACCCCTCCGTTTCTCTGGGTTTTGGATAGACGAGGGGGCGGGCCGCGTAGAAATGTGTCTGAGCCTCGTTTTCGCGGCGTGCGCCGACCCGCGCCCCCGCGCAATCTGAATCCCTGACAACGCCGTGTTTCAGTCGGACGAAAATCGACAGCTTTCGGTGAGCACGACGGCGGTTTTACCTTGGCTCAGGGGGTCGACGTCAGCCCAATGGTGCGCGGGCGATACGAAAAATTGTGATAATTCACGGAGCCTCCTAGTCTTAGATCTAGAGGGCACTGAGTTCACACACAGGGGGCGCTTTGACGCAATCCACGGTTTCGCGGATCAGATGGTGGAACTCGTTCATCTTCCGCTTCATTTTTATCAGCATCATCAGCATCATCCTGCTCTTCGGCGTGCTGGTCTATATTAGCCACTCGGGGCAGCGCGAGCAGGTGGAGCAGCGCGTCTCGTCGGTACTCAAGACCATCGTCACCAACGGGGCGCCCTTGATCGATGGCGGGTCGCTCGCCGCCATCAAGACCAACGATGACGCCCGCAGTGTGGCTTTCCGGGCTACGCGGGCGCGCTTAGAGGGTTTACGCGCCACGAATGACCTCAAAGAGGACGCGATCTACATCTTTCGTCCCGACGAGAGCCGGTCCGGGCGCTACCGGTTCGTGGTCATGCTTCAGGAGCAGACCTTCATCGGGGACGAGTACACCCCGCCACCCCAGAATCACGAACTGTATCAACGTGCGCTCCTCGGGGCTGCGGTCAGATCGTCGATTTATGAAGACGCGCACGGCACCTTTATCAGTGGGGTCGCGCCGATCCGAGACGGGGCGGGCAAGGTGGTCGCTTTGCTGCAAGCCGATGTTCGCCTCGCCGACTATATGGCACAGGTCGACGCAGATAGCCGCCGATTGATCCTGCTGTCCTTGGTGATTCTGGGTTGCATCATCCTCTTGGGCCTACACATGCATCGACAACTCTCCCATCGGATCGGAGAGCTCATGAAGGGCACCATGGCCCTGAACAATCGGGACTTCGCGGCGCGCGTAAGCCTGAACACCCACGACGAGTTGGCGGCCCTGGGTCGCTCCCTCAACGTCGCTCTCGAGCATCTACAAGAGCGCGCCGAGATGATGAGGTTCCTCCCGGATCACACCCAGAAGATGATCGCGCGGGTGCTGGAGGGCGGGGCCGAGAAGATCGACCTCACGGAGGGGCGCGAAGTCGACGTGGCGGTGTTAGAGACGGATATCAGGGGTTTTACCGCGCTCTCAGAGCGACTGACGCCGACAGAGACCATCGACCTCGTGAATCGATACATCAGCGTTCAGGCGGAGCGGGTGATCGAGTTCGGCGGATCCATCGATAAGTACATGGGTGACGCCGTCTTGGTGGTGTTCGAAGGCGAAGACGCGCCCAAACGCGCCCTCAAATGTGCCCAAAACATCCTCGATGAGATCAAGCGTATGAACGAAGCGGTGGAGAACCCCGTTTGGATCGGGGCGGGTCTCAGCTATGGGCCCGTCGTGATGGGCAATATGGGCTGCGAAGCGCGGATGGAGCACACCATCATCGGGACCACTGTAAATCTGGCCGCGCGTCTGTGCTCCGCCGCTCGACCCGGAGAAGTCGTCGTCCAAGGCGAGCTCATCAAGAGGGTCGCCAAGGACGCGGGCTTGGGCAACGCGCTGGCTGGACACGAGACGGAGTTCATCGAGGTCAAAGGGTTCAGCGAAGCCGTCGAGATCTGCCGACTCTAAACTGAGGCCAACCGCCTGGAGCGGCTTCGACTCAAAGACCGGACAAGGTGAGTGTCGGACCCGCAAGAGTGCGTTAGACGGCGCAGATCCGGGGAGGTTCGGCGCACCCTCTCGAAGGGGGCCGACAGCGGCCGGCGGCATTCTACTCCGGAGATTTCGTGGCGGCCTTTACCGTTCCGGTGCATCGACGCTCTACGCAGGTGGAGGTCCCCCCGTCTGTGTGGTGACGATGTCTGCGTATTCAGCGGGGTCAGAGCCCTGTCGTGGGCGGGTCGGGCGGCCCCGCCTGCCTAGGCTCTATCAGAGCATGGCATCGCGATGTCTACGTTCGCGGAGCCATACGATTTTGGGAGATCAGGGTGAGATAGCGGCGTCAGACGAGGCTTTGAGTCTTCCGCTTACGCGCGATGACGTCATTTCATCGGCTTTAGGCTCTTGAAAATACCTTCGATGGCGGCGTCTTGCTTTTCTGTGCTCTTGGACGACGTGAAACCGAGTACCACAATGACCTTTCCAGAGGGGGCTTTGAGGATCATGACGCCCAGATCGACATCGACTCCTTCAATCTTGCCTTTGCCATTGATGGTGTACCCTTCCACCCCGTTGAACTTCACCTTTTCAGGCTCGCCGAGGGCCTTCATGTCCTTGACGATGGAGCTGAGTTCCTTCTCTAGGCTCTCGAGTGCTGCAGCGAGCTCTTTTGCCTCGACGATGGAGAACACTAAACCTGCCGCGTCTTTCGGGGCGGTTGCCTGCAAGGTGTCGTCTTCGATTTCGACCTTCCATGTGTCAGGAATGTCTACTTGGACCTTCGCTTCCTCGTGGGGGTAGGTCTTCGCGAAGGTACTCGCGGGTAGAAGTGTTGCGGCGAGGAAGATGAGGGTGAGCAAGTGTCGCAAGATAATCTCCTTAGTCTTGTAAATGCCCAAACGAAGGGGCCCGTTCTTCTAGAAGTAGAAGCAAGGGATTTCAAGGCCCGCCGGGGACCTCGTGTCTGGAATGTGAGCGCAGTACGGGGATAGAGAGGGGCAGATGTTTTTGAGGGTCGCCCAAAAGTCAGCGGACGCTCTCAAATCTGAATAGTGGTCCACAACATTCAGTGCCGGCGTTCGCTTGCCATATGGTCCTGCTCTCTCAATTGCCTCATGTGAGAGAGGTGTTTGATTACGGGGGGATTTAGGATTTCGGCCTAATTCAACCGCGCGGAGTAAACATCTCAGTGAGTCTCTGGCGGAATTGCACTGTGTATCGCGAGTACGACCCGCCTAAATTTGCATTGCAGAAAAAGAGTCCAGTACGTCGGTTTTTTCCCTGGTTCCGTTGTCTATTGTGTTTGCTGCCATGAACCGATTGCCAATGTTGAGCGTCGACGGTGCGAAAACGGAATGGGCGCGGTGCTTCGCCGGCTGAGGGGCTCTGCCGCCTTTGATTGAGAGCAAACTCAGGATGCTCTTTGACGGTGTCAGGGTGTCTGATGAACTTCAGGCGTCAAAGGAACAGGCACAAGACTCAACGCACAGCGCTTTACGTCGTCGGAGTCAGATCTCGGGCCTTGTAGATTGAGAGGAGTGCTGTGTTTGACGATTTTGAGAGTCTTGGGTCGCGAGGCTCATCGAGCCATTGTTCTTTTTGAGGGCGGTGGAGGCGAAGCCGCTCATGCTCCGAAAGCGACAGAGTCCCGATCCCACGCCTGAGCAGCTTTCGGCGATCTTGCCGTTTTTGGAGTCGGTCATCGGGTGATGAACTCACGGTGGGTGGCTTGCGGGACATGATTCTGCTGGCTGATTGTGCCGGGGACGAAGACATGCTCATGGCTCTGCAGCAAATTGTCTGAACCGAAGTTTCAGTCCTGAGTTCTCCCGAATGCCCAGGAATACGCCCATGGGCCCCGTCTCGCTCGTGTGGTATGGATTTCATGACAAGGGGCGGACCGATAATGAGCGATCGCGAAGAAGGTAGAATAGGCGTTGGCGAACCCCTCGAACGAGGGGTTCCGGATTCCAAGCCGGCGATCCGCATTCAATTCATGCCCTCGGCAAGCATGCAGAGTGCTGAACACAATGCGGCCGAAGGGCGGCCTTCAGACCGCAACCAAGAAACCATCCCAGCCCGCGCGCAATCCAATGACGTGATCGCCGGCAACGCGGCCGCTTTGCAACGTCGGCAGGGCGTTCAGCGGAGCGGCGGGAAGGGTGCCACCGCAGATGTTCACACCGCAGCCGTACGGGGCGTTGCCGACGGCGGAAGCAATTTGCCCCACCTCGACACCATTCAGGAGAGCTTCGGCCGACACGATGTCTCGGGCGTGAAGAGTCACGTGGGAGGCTCAGCAAAAGAAGCGGCGGAGAGTATGGGGGCGGAAGCGTACGCCACGGGCAACGACGTCGCGTTCCGTGAATCGCCCGACCTCCACACTGCGGCTCACGAGGCCTCTCACATCATTCAACAGCGCGCTGGTGTCGCGCTGAAAGACGGGGTGGGTGAACAGGGTGACAAGTACGAGCAACATGCTGATGCCGCTGCCGATGCCGTCGTTGCCGGGAAGTCCGCTGAGGGGCTCCTTGACCAGATGTCTGGCGACGGTGCGGGTGACGGGGGCGTCCAGCATGCCGTTCAAAAAGAAGACGCAGACGGTGGGAGCGGTGGCGGTGGCGGCGGCGGTGACGAAACCGACATGGCCACGGAGAGTGCCGTGCGCTCCGAGGGGAGTGAGGAGTCGGAAAGCCGCACCGAGGGCGCAGCGGAGGTGGGCACAGAAGGTCTCGAAACCGCCGAGGGTGATTCCGAGTCCGCCCATCCTCGGCAAGGCGAAATCGACGCCGATCGAGCGGCATTGAAATCAGTGGGCACCCTCGAGGCCTTTCGAGATCTGGTGAGCGGACTTCAGATCGTGCCCACGCCCTCTTCTAAGAAAGACGTACCTTCTCGAATCAAGAAACTCTTGAAAGCGCTGCCCGAAGCCGAGGCTCATCTCAGGAAAGTCTACGGTCCGACCGAGGCACCGGGATTAATCGAGAAGTGGTTCACCGAACGGCGAGCACTCCTCGAGAGCAAGCTTGCTGACAGTTACCCAACCAAAGCCGCTGCGGCGCTGGGCAAGATTCAAAGTTCGGGCGAGGTCAAAGAGAAGGATCAGTACGATTTCACCGAAGCGATGAAGGTATGGGCAGCCATCAAGCCCGAAGAATTGATCGTGGGAGAAGACGCCCTAAAGTCGTACGACGTCTACAAGGCGTACGATTTGGCCGTAATCTGGGAAAAGGGCAACGACCTGTTCCGTGCCGCCTGGGGCGCCGTTGGGGGCCAAGAGGCATGGATGGAGGCGTGTACCTCCGCCAAAGGCGTAGTCGTCAGTCCACCCGCGGTGGAGGGCGCGCCCCCCGGACCTGGACTCACTGTCGAGCAAGCATTTACCGGACAACACTTTGGGTTTGTCGGGGTGATGCCCAAGGGGCAGTCGGTGCCGAGTACGTTCGCCGAGGCCATTAGCGCTCTTGCCCTCGACAAGAAATACTACGGGAGCAAGAAGATGATCGTGGGACGGGCTTCGCCGGCAGCCGTCAACGCGGTGATCGCGGGGAAGAAGATCGGCAAGCCGTCCATCTTCAACTTGTTGACTTTCAACGAGCAGACCTACGACATCACGAATCGTACATTCGGGTGCCTTGCCGATCCCGCAAACCCCGAGAAGCCTGGGACCATGCTCGAGCTACAGGTGCAGGGGATCAGTGTCTCGGAATTCATGAACGGTGATCTCATCTCATGAGTGAGTCAGACCGGCGGTCGGCCCTCATATCCGCCTTACATTCGGCGTCCACCCGCCTTTCAGGCCCTTATCGGCGCGCAGCCCAAGAGACGGGAGCAGGGGAGGTCTTGGCGCTCTGGAAGGTCGAAGAAGAGCGTCCTCTAATCGCCGAAATTCTCGAGTCGTTTCTCGTGGAGGGCACCACCGACGAGGCACGCCTGGCCGTGGCGCTCGCCTATACGGTGGAGTACGGAACCGAAGCACTCATCGACGGATGGGGCCGGGATGACCTGGGCGAAGAACGCAAAGATCTCGCAGCCAAGATCGGGGCACGAATCGGGGAGGGACAGTGTCCGTACCACCCCAATTTACGTCGGTCGATCCCGACCTATGCATTCGTCGGCGGCTACGTCTTGTACGACCACGATTGGTTCTTGACCAATCTGGGGTACGTTTTTACAGAAGATCCTGCCGAAGCAGCCATTCGTTTTTGGTTTGGGCTCATCTATTTGACCGAGGCCGAAGGCGACGCACTCATCGAAGAAATCACTGGCAGAGGCGCCCTTTCCGATGCCCATTTGGCCGGATTTCAGAAGCATGTTGATGCCTTCAAGGCTGCGTCAGCCTTCGATAAACGGCCTGGTGGCGTTCGGTGGCGCGAGGGCTGAGTAGGGGTCGAGAAAACAGGGCGCTAGCCGATTTTTGCGCCGTTGCCTTAGAGCGACTGAAGCGCCGAAATGAGGGGTCTCGAGCGTCAGTTGGCGGTCTGTTTTTGCCGACGGGGCAAGAGCCTCAAAATCGACTAACACCGTTGTCTGCCGTGAGTTCGCGGAGAAATTCGTCGGACCCCCATTTTGGGAAGCAAGAGTTGACGACTGCGCTCACCGCTCACTGCACAGCTGTGGCGGACATTCGCTCACAGTGCGTCAAAGTCGGCGAACTCCAACACCCAATCCGCGACGGTCGCATGCGCTTAGGCGAGGAACTTACGGAGATCGGGGATGTTCTCTCCGGCCGTCGGCCAGGACGGACATCGGAGACCGAAGTTACGCTCTACGACTCGACGGGGACCGCACTGCAGGATGTCGCGGTGGGTTTCGAGGGTCTCGTTGCCGCCCAGCGTCGGGGCCTTGGCCAAAAGACCGATCTGGGTAGAGAGCGGGAGAGTACAACCGTAGGCGATTTCAGGGTCCTCTCTGGTCGAACCGCAAAGCGTCCGGGCGGACGGCCTCGAGAGTGTGTCTCTTGTTCCCCCAAGAGGGTCGGCAGGTCTAAGGGGGGTGCAGGAAATGGTCTGCCCCCTGCTTTCTCTGCCACCGCCTGTTCGACGCAGCCCCAATGAGGGCTGCCGGGCACGCCGCGTCCGGCCCAACGACGTATGAAGTCGCCGGCCGAGCCCGACATGCAGCAGTAAAGCTTAACTTAGGGGGAGGACGTCGGACTGATGTCCCATGACAGGGGCGATGCCCAACTCGAGGTGTTCGAGGGATGGGATTTGAACGTCCCATCCTCGAACCTCTGCCCTACATCGGCCAGTATTCGGTGCGGGGATTAGTTACACACATCGACTTCGGGGTTTCGTGAACAGCCCCAGTCTTGGCAATCGATGAAGCCGTTTTCGTCATTGTCGATGCCGTCGCTGCAGAGGGCGTTCGTGTTCTCGGACAAACAGATGTCGACGTTGGGGTTGCGTGAGCAACTCCAATCTTCGCAATCAAGAAAGCCATCTTGGTCATTATCGATGCCGTCGTCGCAGAGTTCGTTGGTGTCCTCGGCTCCACAGACGTCGACGTCGGGATTGCGC
>Ga0115011_10003767_pt1 | contig 10289 bp, 6 predicted proteins | sample TroAtlMetagenome_2_FD_88705 | JGI IMG/M metagenome (GOLD analysis project Ga0115011, IMG submission 88705) | Marine eukaryotic phytoplankton communities from Atlantic Ocean - Tropical Atlantic ANT8 Metagenome | ecosystem: Environmental > Aquatic > Marine > Oceanic | place: Tropical Atlantic...
ATTTCCCTCCAGGAATCACGATGCATGCTGCGCACATGGCTTCAAACAAAACACAGTTGACCGCAGTGTTTGAGGCGGCGGCGGATGCGCCGATCGGTGGCGGCTTAGGCAATATAACCGGCAAGTTGGTGGGTGAAAATGCCGCTGATATTTCTGGTGGGATTTGGCAGAACTTTGATCTCGTGCAGAACGGGAACCGAGGCGTTTACTACAAGACATGGGTCGATAAGATCGGTGTGGCTGTGGTGGAGGAATTGCCCTTCAAAATCCGTATTGAGGAACCCAAAGCACCGCTGGTGCGCGCGGGCACCTTGCCGATCAAAGTGGTTGCTGAGCGGAAGGAAGGGTTCAACGGTCAGATCAACGTGCGCATGCTTACACGCCCGCCGGGCTTGAGCTGCACCTCCTCCATCAATATCCCCGCCGGTAAAAACGAGATCACCTATGTGTTCAACGGCAACAGTTCTGCGGAGATTTTGGAGCACAAATTCGCCTTTCTGGGCACGGCCACGGTGGACGGGGCCACGGCGTATGTCTCCACCCAGCTCTCGCCGCTGGAGATTAAGGATTACTTTATGGTCGGCAAAATCACGCCGGCTACGACTACGCAGGGGTACCCCACCGAGTTGAAGGTGGATCTCACCACGCGCACGGAATTCCCCGGGGAAGCGACCGTGGAACTGGTCGGCCTGCCCACCGGCACCACCAGCACCAAGATGCAGGTGGCCAAGGGTACCGAGTCGATCACTTTCCCGATTAGCGTGGAGCCAAACGCTCGCGTGGGCTTGCACCGCACGGTGTACTGCAAGTTGTCCATGGATCATAGCGGCCATCAGGTTACGCAAATCCTGGGCGGTCGCGGCACCTTGCGGGTGAATGCGCCACCCGCCGCGCCGGTGATCAAGAAGCCGGCACTGGGAAGCCTCGGGAAAATTCCTGAGCCGGTTAAGTAAGCTTTGGTAAATGCCAAGGGAAATTTAGGGATTAAGACCATGAAGAAAATATTTCTCTCACTGCTCACCGCGCCGCTCCTTTTGAGCGCCGCACCGAAGGATTTGGTGGACCTGCAGGTATACCCAAAGGACGCCCATCTCGTGACGTTGCGAGGCAAGCAGCAGATCATGCTGCAGGCCAAGTTTGCCGACAGCACCACGCGCGATGTATCCAAGGACGCCAAGTACACCTTTGCCAACCCGGCATTGGTGAAGTTTGAAGACAACATCATCAAGCCGGTTACCGATGGCGAGACCGAACTGAAGATTGAGTTTGGCGGACGAACCCTCACCGTACCGGTAAAGGTGGAGAAAGCCACCGAGGAACGGCCCATTCGCTTTAGTCTCGACGTGATGCCCACCTTTACCAAGGGCGGTTGCAATGCCGGTAGTTGCCACGGCTCTGCGAGCGGCAAAGACGGGTTTGCTCTGTCGTTGTTCGGATTTGATCCCAATGGCGATTACAATCGGATCACCCGGGAAAACCTCGGGCGCCGCATTAACCTCGCTTTGCCGCACGACAGCTTGTTGCTCGAAAAGGGCACCGGCCGTGTGACGCACACTGGTGGTAAACTGTTTGGTAACGAAAGCTCCCTTTATAAGACCATCGTCCGTTGGCTCGAAGCCGGGGCTCCGCGTGATTCGGCCGGTACTCCGAAGGTGATGGATCTCGAGATTCATCCGCAACAATCCGTGCTCGAGGGAGAAGGCTCTCAGCAGCAAATCATTGTGCGCGCTGTGTATAGCGACGGCAGTACTCGCGACGTGACGCACGAGACCATGTTCCTGACCAATAACGACGTTACCACCACGGTTGATGGCAAGGGCATGATGACCGCCGGCACACGCGGCGAGGCGTTTATAATGGCGCGGTACGACCAGATCACCGTGGGCACGCAGGTGTTGGTGATTCCGGAAATGCCGGACTTCAAATTCCCCAACGAGCCCGAGGCCAATTACATCGACACCCTCGTGCACAACAAGCTTAAGAAAATCCGCATCACCCCGAGTGGCGTGTGCGATGACAACACGTTTGTTCGCCGCGCCTACCTCGACATTATTGGAGTGTTGCCCACGCCTGAGGCAGTGAAGGCGTTCGTCGCCGACAAGTCACCGGATAAGCGATCCAAGCTGGTGGATGAACTCATCGCCCGACCGGAATTTGTTCGGATGTGGGTCATGAAATGGGCCGAGCTGCTGCAGATTCGGACTCAGAACAATCAGTTCTATTACAAAAACGCCGTGCTCTACTTTGAGTGGTTGCGGGAACAGTTTGAGCAGGATCAGCCGATGGACAAGATTGTACAGGAACTCCTCGGCGCCCGCGGTGGAACCTTCAGCAATCCCGCCGGCAACTTTTATCAGGTGGAACGGGATACGCTGAAACTGACCGAGAACGCCGCCCAGATTTTCATGGGTATGCGCATCCAATGCGCCCAGTGCCACAATCATCCGTTTGACCGCTGGACAATGGACGATTATTACAGCTTCGCTTCACTGTTCGCGCAGGTTGGTCGGAAAACCGGTGAAGATAATCGTGAGACCATCATCTACAACCGTGGTAGTGGTGGCGTAAGGCATATTGTGGGCAATCGCGACATGCCGCCAAAATTCCTCGGGGCTGATGGGCCTGAAATTCGAAAAGATGCCAACGGCAAGATGGTGTCCGGGTTTCCGTTGAAGGATGGTGCTGACCGTCGTGTGGCTTTAGCCGAATGGTTGGCCTCTCCGCAGAACCCTTTCTTTGCTAAGAACATGGCCAATATCGTTTGGGCGCACTTCCTCGGCCAAGGTATCGTGGAGCCTGTGGATGATGTGCGCATCAGCAATCCGCCGAGCAACCCCGAGCTGCTTGAGGAGTTGGGCAAGCGGTTTCAGGAGAGCGACTATAACTTCAAGCAGCTCGTGCGCGAGATTTGCAATTCCCGCGCCTATCAGCGCAGCGTGCAAAGCACCGAGTCCAACCAAAGCGATACTCGCAACTTTGCCAAGAGCACCATCCGCCGCGTGCGCGCCGAGGTATTACTGGATATCATCAGCCAAGTGACGGATACGCAGAATAAATTCCGTGGCTTGCCCAACGGATCCAGCGCGGTGGAGATTGTTGATGGCGGTACCTCTACCTTTTTCCTCACCACATTTGGTCGGGCCACCCGTACGACGGTTTGTTCTTGCGAAGTGGCCCTCGAGCCAAACCTTTCGCAGGCGCTACATTTGCTCAATGGCGATACCGTTAACACCAAATGCAGCCAGGGCGGTGTCGTTCGGAAATTGTTGCAAGCCGGCAAAAAGGCAGAGGACGTGATCGATGAACTTTATATTCGGTGCCTGGCGCGCAAGCCCACCGAGACGGAGAAGACCAAGCTCATGGCATTCGTGGGCGAGGAAGGCCGTACGGATGAAGACGTGTTAAACGACCTGTTCTGGGCCGTATTGAACTCCAAGGAGTTTATTTTTAATCATTAACAGATCCGCCCGCTTGCGGGCGCACAACCAAGGGGAATTGAAACCGAAGATGACTCGGAACCTGAAATCCATCGCGCTGACCGGGGCCTTGCTGACCGGACTCCAAGCCCAGGCGGCTGACAAAGTCACCTACGAAGACCACGTCCTGCCCATCCTGCGCAACGCCTGTCTCAAGTGCCATAACCCGGACAAGATGAAGGCCGACCTGGACCTGTCCACCTTCAACGCTGTGATCAAAGGCAGCGGCACCGGCGAGATTGTGGCCGGCGGCGACGCGGACAACAGTTTCCTGTATCAGGTCATCACCCACGCCGAAGAGCCCACCATGCCGCCCAACGGCAAACTCTCAGACAAAGAGATTGAGGTATTTAAAAACTGGATCGTTGGAGGGCTGTTGGAGAACACCGGTTCCAAGGCCGTTATGGCAGACAAACCGAAGGTGGATCTCACCATTGATCCCGATTCCCTCGGGAAACGCCCCGAAGGCCCCGCGCCCATGCCGGTGGAAGTGCTCTCGCTCGATCCCTTTGTGCGGACCGAGCGTACCAGTATCTCCACTGCCATCGCCGTCAGTCCGTGGGCTCCGCTCGTTGCCATTGGCGGTCAGCGGCAGGTGATCCTATATAATACCGACAACCTCAAGGTCGCCGGCATCATCCCCTTCCCTAAAGGCTATCCGCACAGCCTCAACTTTAGTGCCACCGGCAAACTGCTCGTCATCGGCGGAGGTCGGGGTGCCAATCTCGGCTTCAGTACCGTTTGGGATGTCACCAAGGGAGAACAAATCCTCACCGTAGGCGAGGATTTGGATGTCGTACTCGCCACGGATATTTCTGCTGACCAACGCTACATCGCTCACGGCGGTCCGGACCGTCTCGTGCGCATTTTTTCCACGGACACTGGCGAGATGCTGCATAAGATCAAGAAACACACCGACTGGGTCACCGCCATGCGGTTCGGTCCGAAAGGTAAATACGTCGCCTCAGGCGACCGCGCCGGCGGCATTCACGTGTGGGAAGCTGAGCCTGGCGGCCGGGTTGCCTCTCTCATGGGCCACCGCGGTCGCATCACCGGCCTCGAATGGGTGAGCACCAACGTTGTCGCCAGTGTTAGCGAAGATGGCACAGGTAAACTGTGGAATATCGACGAAGTCACCCAGCTCAAGAGCTGGACCGCCCATAGCGGCGGCGCTTCCGGCCTGCGTCGGGCGCAAACCGGCGACTTAGTTACCGTAGGCCGCAACCGTCGCGCCACTCTCTGGGATGCCGGCGGCACTGCCAAACGCAGCTTCACCTTCCCCGGCGATATCCCCGCCACCGGCGTCCCCACCCATGACGCCAAACGCGTGATCGGCACCGACTGGACCGGCCAAGTGTATGTGTGGAACGCCGCCGACGGACAAGAAATCGGCCGCCTCTCCCTGAATCCCGCCACCATGGCCGAGCAATTTGCTGCGGCGCAAAAAAATGTGGAAGTAAAAGCTGCAGCCGCCCAAGCCGCCGAAGTGGCATATAAGGCTGTACTGGATCAAATCGCCAAAGCTAAGGCCGATCAAGCTGCTTTTACCGCCGCTGTGACCATGCGCCAAAAGGCCGTGACCGATTCCAAGGAAGCGCTGGATAAGTTGGTGGCCGAAAAACAAAAGCCAGCCCAAGCCAAGGCCGCCACCTCCGCCAAGACCGTGGAAGTCGCCACTGCCGCCAAGGCCACAGCGGATAAGGCACTGGCCGCCGCGGCCGAAGCCGATAAGCCGGCAGCCCAAGCCAAGACCGAGGCTGCCGTCAAAATGCTCAACGACGCGCAAGCTGCCAAGAATAGCGCCGACAAGGCATTGGCCACGATCAACACGCAGGTTACCCAAGCCGGCACCATCCACGCCGCTGCCAATAAATCATTGGCTGAGGCGCAAACCAAACAAAAGACCGGCCAACCCGTGCTCACCAAGCGCTTAGCAGATCTCGCCAAGGCCAATTCGGCGGAGCAGGCCAAGGTCACCGCGGCCGGTGCCGCCCTGACCTCCGCCCAAGAAGACGTTGATCACCTGCGTCTGAGCAAGACCTTCGCCGCTCTGTACACAGTCCGCCGTGAAGTCAGCAGTCAGGACGCCGAATTGTCCCAACTCAAAGCTGAGTCCGAATCCGCCCAAACCGCATTGACCAATGCCAAGGCCGCCCTAGCTGCCGCCCAGAAACGCGATCTCGGTGCCGTCAAAACCGCGCTGCAAGCCAAGGTCAGCGGCGCTCAGAACGCCAAGGCCAAAGCCGACGAAGCGTTGGCTGCCGCACAAGCTGAAGTGGCCAAGGAAAAAACCAAGGTCGTAGAAGCCCAAAAATTGGTCGCCACCCGCGAGGCTGGAATGAAACAGGCACAGACCAATCTGCAAACCGCGCAAACGGCCGAAGCAAAGACCAAGGCCGCGGCCAAAGTCGAGGCCGATAAGCTGGCGTCGGCACAAAAACAATACAACGATATCGCCGCCGTCGAACTTGTGCCGGTTCAAACTATTGATCGTGCTCTTGGAATCTCTGTGACGCAGGCGCTCATCGCCAAGGAGAATGCCGCCAAGGCGCTTCAGTCCATTGAACGGGAACTCGTCACTGCCGAGAAAGCCGCCACCGGAACGGCTGCGGCTGCCAAGGCAGCCCAGGATGCTGCTGCCAAGGTTAAAGTGGCCATGACACCTCTTGCCGCCGCCCTCTCCTGAGCCAAGGCCACCTCCGCCAATCATGTGAAAGCTGAAGCCACCGCCAAGACCGCCTATGAGGCACTTGCTGGAAAAATGAAACCTGCCGAAACCGCCGCCGCCGCCGCCGAAGCGCGCTTCAAGGCTTCTCCGGCGGCCAAGGTGAAAGCCGATGCCGCTTTAAAGGCTGTAAACGCTAAGGTGGAAGCTGCTCTGACCGCCTTCCAGAAAGCCGAAACGGCCGCCCAGACCGCGGAGTTGAACGCCGGCACTGATGCCGCTAAACAGGCAGAGGCCAAGAAACTTCGAGCCGCCGCCACGGTAGCCAAAGGCACGCTGGATACCTTAAGTGCCAAGGATCAGAAAGCCGCTCTGGCCGAGGTCGCCAAGGCCACTGAGATTATCGCTGCCGCTTCCCGCGCCAAAGCCGCCGCGGACACCACCTTGGTCGCCGCGAAGACCACTGTGGCCCAAGGCAAAGCCAAGCTGGACGCCGCCATCACGGCGCGTACTGCCGCCCAACAAGCCGAAGCCGCCGCGCAAGCCAAGCTGGCTCCCGTGCTCGCCGCGCACACCCGCGCCGCCCAACTGGCTACCGCGCGCCAGCAAACCGCGGCCACCGCCAAGGCGCATTGGACCGAGTTGGTGAACGCCCAGCAAAAACCTGCGCAAGCTGCTCTGGCCGCTGCGGAGACCATCTTAAAGGAACTGACCCCCGCCAAGAAATCCAGCGCCCTCGTGTTCACCCGGGTGAAGGCAGAAATGCTCGTGGCCCAGAAGCCAGTGGATGCGGCCAAGGCGGTTGCTGCTCAGGCCCAGACCGCCGCCCAGACGGCTACCGCTGAAGTGGCCAAGATGGAGGCGGCAGTGAAAACCGCGCAAACCGCTATCACTGAGAGTCGCGCCGCCATGGCTAAAGCCGAGGCGGCTGTGGCGCAGATGGCCAAGGAAAAAGTCGAGCCCATGCAGGTCGCCGTGGCGACCGCTGCCAAGGCGATGACCGCCGCGCAAACGGCCCATGCTAACGTTGAAAAGGATCATCAAATCCGTTTGGCTGCCTTGGTAAAGCAGGTGGAATCCCAAACTGCCATGGCCACTGCCAAACAAACTGCGGCCGATCAGTTCGCCGGAGCCATGACCGAAGCTCGCAAGAAGCTTGAAGCGTTGGAGGCGGAATACCAAAAACTAAAATCCGCCGCCGCGTCTACCACTGAGCCCACTAAGACGGCCGCCAATAACTAGAGTGGGTAGAAGCCAATTAAAAAGGCGGCCTCAAGGGCCGCCTTTTTTGTAGTCCTGTTCGGAAATCACTTCTGCCAGGGGGCCGTGCTTTCGCCGTCCCAGATGTCTTTGACCTTTTGGCGTTTGCGGACGACGGCAGCTTTTTTGCCGTTCACCAACACCTCGGCCGGCATGGGGCGGGTGTTGTAGGTGCCGGCCATCACGAATCCGTACGCGCCGGCGCTGAGCATGGCCACGAGATCCCCTTCTTCCACGCGCGGGATAGGCCGGTTTTTGCAGAAGGTATCACCGGTCTCGCAGATGCCGCCCACCACATCGGTGGCGATCGGGCGGTTCTTCGATTGTTTCACGGGCACAATCTCGTGGAAGCTTTCGTAAAACGCCGGCCGGATCAGGTCGTTCATAGCGGCATCCACAATGGCGAAATATTTCTTACCGGTGCGTTTCACGTATTCTACGCGCGACACTAGGATACCTGAATTGCCGGAAATAAAACGGCCGGGTTCAAGCAGCACCTTGAGGTCCAGCGGCTGCAATAGCGGCACGAGGGTGTCGGCGTATTTTTCAGGCGTGAGGAGATCACGGTTCTCCTTGCGCTCCCACCACGCCGCCTGACCGCTGGCGAGGGCGTCCTCATAAATAATGCCGAGCCCGCCGCCGATACTGAGGAATTCGATGTTATGTTTGGTCTTTAGTTTGGCTGCCAGCGGGGCCACCTTGCGCACGGCATCGGCAAAGGGCTTCACCTGCGTGAGCTGCGAGCCAATATGCATTTGCAGACCGCGCAGGCGGATGTGCTTCAGCTTGGCCGCGCGCGCATACACGCCGGCGATTTTCTCGAACGCGATTCCAAACTTGTTATCGTAGGTGCCGGTGGTGATTTTCTTATGGGTTTTGGCGTCCACATTGGGGTTCACGCGGATGGCCACAGGCGCGATTTTCTTGAGCTTGCCGGCGATGCGGTTGATGCGTTCGAGTTCCGGTTCGCTTTCCACGTTAAAACAATAGATCCCCTTGCGCAGAGCGAAGGCGATTTCATCCTCCGTCTTGCCCACGCCGGCAAAGACGCATTTACGCGGGTTGCCCCCGGCGGCAATGACCCGCTGGATCTCGCCCCCGCTTACGGTATCGAAGCCGCCTCCCAGATCCGCCAGCGTACGCATGACGCCGAGGTTGGAGTTGGATTTCATGGCGAAACAGATCAGGTGATCCAGCGGCGCGAGCGCGGTGTGGAGCCGGTTGAAATTATCCGTCAACGTCTTGGCAGAGTAGACATACAACGGACTGCCGTGCTGGTTGGCTAAGGACTCGACGGAAACGCCCTCGCAATACAGGCGTCCGCGGACATAGCGGAAATGATGCATGCGCGGGTTATGCCAAACCCGCGCCCGAAGGTGAAGCCGAAAGGCTACTGATCGGCCGGTTCGGTACCCATGATCAGGGCGCGCCGTTCATAGTATTCTTTCGGGGAAATTTTATCTCCGGCATACAACGCGAGCAGCTCCTTGAGCTTACGGCGTTTTTCGCTGAGCGAGGAGGTGGACTGCTGCACTTCGGCGCGCCGCTGGGCCTCCTTCACTTTGTTGAGCGCCTGCTCCTTTTTGTAGGCGGTCATGGCCTGACGTTGGGCAAGATCGAGCAATTGTTCCTGGCTGTAGGGTTGCACGAGGAAAGAGGGGACGTTGCCGGGATTGGCCAGTTCCGCGGTGGGATTGGTGGTGCGGGTGGGCATCACTGGTTCGCTGACGATCTTGCTGGGCACGAGTTTGGGGGTGCGTTTGAGGGTGTCGAGATAATCCATATCCACAGTCTTGGACAGGATGGGAAGGCCCTCGGTTTGAGTGATGACTTCGCCGGGATTCTTCTCAGCCGTTTCCGCAGCCAGACGAAGGGCATCCTCGGCGTAGTTTGGGTTCTCGGATTTCATCTGCCGAATGGCGGAAGCCATGGCGCGTTGCTCCGCCTCGACGCGTGAGCGCATCACGGCGGCGATGGCTTTGACCTCCGCGAGGGCGCGGGCTTTGGCGTGGGCCAGGGTATCGTTGCGCAGCTTGGCTGAGCGTACGACCTTAGTCAGAGCTGCTCCCTTCGCTTCGTAGTGCTCGCGGATTTCAGTGAGCGTGAAGCGGCGATACGGGGCGTTGCGTCCGACGAAACTGGAAACGTGCTGCAGCGCGGCGCGGCGTTGGTGGTACTGCAACATGCGTCGCAACCGGCGTTCGCGTAGGGTTTGCACCTGAGTCTCGGCGGTTTGCACCTGAGTCTTGGGATTGGCCTTCAATTCGCTGGCAACCAAATCCACGGGTGCCAGCCCTACGCCGATACACAAAATGACTGTCTGAAAATATTGAGACTTCATGCCCACCTCCTGAGACTTTTGTATGAAAGAGCTATCGGAAAAGCAAGGCGTTATCCACCTATTTATGCCCAAAAAGCCGTTGCCAAGGGCCGCGGAAGGGGGCGCGCCAGAGGGTACTCCAGAGGATGCCGCGGACTTGGGAGCGGTCGATCTTGAGGTTGCTGGCGGGGTCCAGAGGGTTTTGGTGTTCCACCAGAGCCAGCGTACGTCGGCCCATGAGGATGGGCCAAGCACAGGCCAGCCGCAGCCGGTAGTGGCTGTGCGGGATCATCAGGGTGTATTGCCAGGCGGCCGCAAGGTGTTCGTGGGCTTTGGCCAGCCACGGACGAAAGACGGGTTGCAGTTGTTCCCAGCTGTCCGGATTGCGCAGGTCTTCGGGCTTCAGCCCGGCCAGTTCGAGATCTACGGCCGGCAGATAACAGCGTCCGTTGGCCAGATCGCCGGGGAGGTCGCGCAAAATGTTGACCAGTTGCAGTGCTTTACCAAAGCGGATGGCGAGGGTGAGGAATTCGGAATCATCCAGCTCGGCGTCAGGGAAACAATGCCG
>Ga0115011_10003768_pt1 | contig 10287 bp, 9 predicted proteins | sample TroAtlMetagenome_2_FD_88705 | JGI IMG/M metagenome (GOLD analysis project Ga0115011, IMG submission 88705) | Marine eukaryotic phytoplankton communities from Atlantic Ocean - Tropical Atlantic ANT8 Metagenome | ecosystem: Environmental > Aquatic > Marine > Oceanic | place: Tropical Atlantic...
TCCTAATTGTTCACCAATTTTCTCACTAATAATAACATCTTCATTAAATAAATCTTTATATGTATCTAATGACCTGTCAAACGAAGCAGTAATAACATGGTCAGGTTTTTCCTTTACATGTTTCTCAATAGATTTAAAATAACAATCTTCTCTAGTAGGTATAAAATATTTCTTTTTATTAAACCTATCTTCTTCATAATAAAAATCTACTTTACCGTCTGTAACCTGGCAAATAGAAGCATTATGAGATATATTAATCCCTAGTGTCCTCATTCATCACCTTATCCATCATTTTATTAACAACTTCTTTTAATTTACTTTCCCAAAGTTCTTTATATTTTTCTTTATACTTCGCAACTGTTTCCTCATTTACTGCCCATTCTTTAACATCTTCTTTAGTAGGAGCTGTTGCCTCTTTTTCAATTTCTCTTTCTCTGAAACTCTTAACAATTGGTTTCATTAATTTTTCATCTGCTACTTGATTACCACTACCTGATGGTGCTGGTTTGTAATTAGGGTTTTCAAAGCCTGGGAAATTTGGTTCGCCTGGTGTAATAGTTGAGGTATGTTTCGCATAGTCTTGACCTATATCCGTGGACTCAACTGCTGTGAAACCATAATCAACATTTAAATTGTGTTCTCTTATAGCAACATCTAATTCTTTTTTGGCCTCTGGAATACAATCCCATATCCACGCCTTATGTAAATTATTTTTAGTATCTTCTACAACAATATAATTTGTACCTTTTCTAACTACTTTACCAAAAACATCTTCTTTGGTGTAATGTACTTCATCACCTATATTAAATATTTGTTCTCTTATAAACAGGTCTCTTATTTGTTGTTGTTCAAATTCATTTAAACTTGCAATAGGTTTTGCCTTTCTCATATGTAAATAGTTGGCAGCCAAGTTCATACCTTTTCTAACTTGTTTAAATAATTTGTCTGCGTTAACACCTCTTGGTAATCCTTGTCTGAAACTACCTAAATCACCTTTAGCAGCAGCGGCTCTCATCTTACTTGCACTCATGCCTGTTGCTCCTTCAGCGTCAGGATCCCTTTCACCTGCTGATAAAACATTTACATTATCAAAATTGTAATGACCATGTCTTGATTTTACATCATTGTATTTGTTAATAATAGTTTCAAATTCTCTAACTCTATCACTACCAACTACCATAAAGACCTCTGTAAATCCTTGTCTGTATAACTCTGTACAGATATCAAGTATCATATTAGTATTATTAATCTGTATCTTTCTAGCATGTCTTGGAAACATATCTCTCATAACAGCTAGTTTATCTCTAGCAGATAATGGATTCTTTTTAGGGTCTTCACTTCTACTTAAATATATTCTATACTCATCAGCACGAACACTTGCCACTTTATTAATAAGTTTCTCATGTCCTATTGTTGGTGGATTAAATCTACCAAAAGTAAATGCAATTGACTTTCTTCTAGCTTCAGTTTTTAAACTATCTATTTCTTTATCTGTTACCACTCCATCATCTAAAATTTCTTTACACTTCTTATAAAATTTTAAGTAGTGGTATTTTTCTAACATCTTATAGATAACATTTTTAGGTAGTCTATTCTTAATACCATATTTTCTTATTTCATCTGGCGACATATCACTATCAAAGGCTGCTCTTCTATCAAGGGCAACTTTATCACCAATGTTTATTATGTCTGCTATACTATCTTCAATCTCTTCTAGTTTACTATTAATCTTATCTTGCAAATTTAAAATGTCATCTGCTTTTAAATCTCTTAACTCATCATAATCAATAATATCTCTTTTTAATTCACCTTTAACTACATCTATCTCTTGTACTTTTTTATTAAAGTCATTGATATATAAACCTACATCAAAGGTAAAATCATCAGGTCTTTTGATAAAGATATTTCTTTTAATATCAAATACTGCGTCTGCCTTTTTATTTTGGTCGTCATAAGTTTTTTCATCTGTAATAATATAATAGTTAATTGGGTGTTCAGAACCTGGTATTAATTTACCTTGTATGTTATCTGGATTTGCAGCTGATAAAAACTTTTTAGATAATCTCAATCTTTCATCTTCTCTTTTACCTTCTGGTACATCAAACAATACATTGATGTCCAAGTCTGCGTCATTTCTATATCGTTTTGTTAATATGGAACCAATCAAAGTATATTTTAAAACAGGATATTCTTTCTCAAACTCCTTCAATTGAGCCTCAATCATCTTAATTACAGATGGTTTTATTTTTGGATTTTTACTAGAGGCACTATCAAATACTTTAGGCGCATAAGTCCTTCTAGGTATATCAATAATACTTTCTTTAAATGTTTTCATCTTCTTCTTAATTTTCTTTCTGTAGCCATCCACCTTTTTGCTGTATAGCTTTTAATATTTCTTCTTAATAATCCTGAAACAGATTTATATACTTTATTCATAGTTGTGCTTGTCAATTCTTTATCACTTATATTATTATCAACAATAATCATATTGCCAACACCAAATAGGTTTTGAAATTTACCTATGTTTGATTGCACTTGTTCCCAGGACCTCTTTGTAATATATTCTGGTATAGTTCTTTCTCTTCCTCTATTTCTCATTAACGCAACATCTAAAGTTGTGTTAACAAATACCATATAACAATCATAACCTAATTGTTGTAATAGACTTGCTTGATATTTAATCTTATCAAAATCTCTACCAGTACCATCAATAACCATACCTAATCTACCCATAATAGCCAAGTCTAACATTTTATCTGTTGTTGCTTTCGCTCTTGCTCTTAACATATCTCTAGCCTCTGTTTCACTATCAGGCATTTTTAAAGATAGATTGTTTTTCTTTAATGCATTTTCAAAAGCTGCGTCTGAATTAATTACTTTTAAACCTGTACCACCAAATGCACTAGCAGTTACAAATGTTTTACCTGAACCAGGACCACCTGCTAAAAAGAAAGCTTTGAATATATGTGGGTCATATAAACCTTCTTGTAAATATCTTATGTCGTCAAACTTTTTCATTTAGTTTTATCTATAATAGTTTGTGCTATTTCCTCTGGTGTTCCACCCTCTGCATTAATTATTATTAATTCATCTTTATAATAATCTAAAAGTGGTTCTGTTTCTCTTTCAAATACTTTTAATCTATTCTTTATAATTTCTGGTTTATCATCTTCTCTACCTCTAGCTGTCAATCTTCTAATAACTTCTTCTTCGGACACCTCAAGGAAGAAAACATAATCATATTCAATACCTTTATCTTTCATTGCTTTTGCTTGTTCAAGGTTTCTAGGAAAACCATCAAATATATAACCCTTATTAGCGTCTGGTTTTTCCAATCTATCTTGTACAGCCTTAATAACAATGTTAGTAGGTGCAAACTCACCTTTTGATAATAAATGTTTTACTATGTCGTTTGTCTTCGCCAACTTTCTCATCATGTCGCCAGTATAAATGTGTGGTATGTTAAGTTTCTTTTCTATAATTTCAGAAAAGGTAGATTTACCTGAACCAGGTCCACCAATCATAATGATTCTTTTTCTACCTAATGCTTCAAATATATAATCTTTAAAACTCTTCATTACCATCCTTTAGGCATTGTAAAATTCTGCCTACTAAATTCTAATCTATCTACAAGTTTAACTGCACCTGCAACTCTATCAACAGCAACATAACCCTCTGGTGCCGTAACTCTATAACCTTTACTTGTTCTTAAAAAATTACCGATACTTTGTATCTGATTCATTTTCTGTAATAATGTTGTCTTACAATTACCTAATGTTATATGACTTGCGATTGCAAAATATAATCCAGTTCTATTACTTCTTATCCATCTGTCACCATCATGTTTTGCTTTAATAAATTTCTCTTTACCTTTAGGAGTTTTTCTTGCGTCAATTTCTGATTGTAACATGTTAGAATAATAATCTTCAAACTGTCTTTGCATAGTAGCAACTTTATCCATGCCACTATTTGAGTTCTTAATATAGTAATTGAAATAACTTTTTAATCTAAAACCTACAGACAATTGGTCACTAGAAGACTTACTCATTAGGTCTAATACTTTTCTTGCCTTATTTAAAGAGCCTTCAGCCATTCTTATTTGAGCGTCAAATGTTTTTAATTCTCCTACTGTAAATGTAGAAGCACCAGAAGTGTCTTGGTATCCTGCACTTGCTAAAAATACATTTCTACCACCTGAACCTCTTATTGTTCCAAATCCAGCAGATAAAGATTTCATATCTTTACCACTATATTGTGTATGAAATACAATACCCATTTTAGCATTCATAATCTTTCTTGCTAAATCACTACCAGCTGGTACTGCATATGTTATAGTATTTGGTGTAAAAGAAACCATCTTTTCACCATTTATATTAATCATTTTAAGGTCGTCTGTAAATAACAAATCGCCTTGTAATATATTTTTGATATTTAATCTGGCAAGGTTTGATAAACATACACTCAATTTATCTGCAACTGCACCACTATGGTTGATACGGATATCTCTTTGTGTATAGTTTATTTTAGGTTTTACATTGAAAACTGATTTAGTACCGACAAAGAACCTGCCGTTTTCTGGATTGACACCACATATAATAGCAGGAGCACCGTCCCACTTAACAGTTATATTAGTCTTACCGCCTGAAGAACCAGACAGCATATCTCTTACTGACTTTAAAAAATTAATTGCATTGTCGCCACCTTTAGAACCTCTATTAATTATATCATCTTCTAAATGTTCTAGGTGGGTATTCTTATCTTGGGTAAAAAAACCTTTAAAATTAAACATCTTCCTCTCTCATTTTATCCATTATACCAAAATTCTTCCATCAATCTAACTATACTATTTATACAAATTTCACTCCACTCGTTGTTATGAATAGTGATTTACCTGACCAACCACCTGCTTGTCTAGTTCTACAAGTAATTGGTATCATAACCTTTTTATTCTCATATATAAACCTTAATTTAAACGATTGTGATGAGTTATCATAATCATAACTAATATTCTTTAGTTTATTAGGTTTATTATTATATAATAAATCTTTTAATGCTCCGTCCTCTGATACATCTTTTATTGTACTAGCACCCATTTCTCTACCTATTAAGAGTTTATAAGGACAAGGTTTAAAAGAAGCTCTAGGGTCATCATAAGTATAGAAGTAAATAGTATTTAAAAAGTAAACTAAATGCTTACTATCTTTTAAATATAAAGCAAAGTTTTTAATAAGATTATTTCTAAAGATATAATAGAAATCATCAGCATAAAAATCTAAACCATCTGCTCTAAATGCAGCCGCTAGTAATGAAAAGGCCTCTTTGGAAGCACTCTCACTAAAAGGTTCTTTTGTAATATCAAAATTCTCAATATCTTTTCTTGCTTTTCTTTTACCTGTAGGTACTCTATTTCTAGCCTGGTTCCAAGACTTATCAATTAATCTTCCAACAGCATTTTGTTCACCACTTTCGCCCAACTTACCATAGTAAGCAAACATATTAGTATTAAATTTTGGTGTTTCATCTTTACCAGCCGCAATCTTATTTGAATAACCTTGAAAGGTTCCATCTGCAAACCCTATGATTACATCTGACGGTGTTTTAGGAGATATACCTTTTGGTTTACCTCTAGGCACCCAATATAATTTTGATATTCTTTTCTTTATATCTTTCTTAATAGCAATAGCATTGTTAAGTCCTATTTTTATATCTCTTTCAGCCGTTGCGTCTTCATCAATTAAATCTACTAGGTCTTTAAATGTTACCGGAGTACCTTCGCCTGTCAAGACACCAGTATTCTTATTGCCCATTTTGGCTGAGTATTTTTCAAGAAAAGCAGGACTACAATGTTTATTAGTTAAGAAATAAACTGATAAAAATTCATTGACATTTGAGGAAGCTGTACTATTTTTTCTAGTTGCCATACCTAGATGACCAACAACTTGTTTTTTAGTTGTTTTTATACCAAAAGGTAAGTCTTTATCTTTACCGGAGGCCAACTGAAAAAGAAACTGGCCTCTTCCCTCTAATATAGTTTTGCCTTTAATCTTTTCAACACATCTAAAAAGAATAGTCTTGTCAATCTTCTTTTTATAACCAACCTTTTTCAAGGCTGTTATTGTAGAAGCAACTGTACTACCATCCATAGTATAATATGGATTTGGTATTCCTTTTTGTTGATAATACGGCGATACTGTTGGCATTTGCCTCCCTTTTACACTATTTAGGAAGCTTTGGCAACCAGTTTATAGACTTTGATAGTTATAATTCCATAACATTCTTGGTATACCACCATTCTCTTGCCAGACTCTATGTTTATTGTGAAAGTCTGCAAGTGATTTAGCTTCATCTTCAAAGAAATGTTTAGCAACAATATTATTTGTAGGTTGCTCCAATACATGCCAAAGAATCTTTTTACCTTCTTTTTTCATCTGTACAGAATAGGAAAGTTTCTTCTTCATTGTATATGGTCTTCTATCACCTCTATGAAAGTGTACTTTTTGTTTTTTAGGCATTATAATTTAAAATCACTAAACTTATTGTAAGCATCCTCTTTTTCATCTACTTGGTTTGCGTCAACAATCTCTTGAGCTTTTTGTTGTACATCAAACAATCTCATTTTAGACCTGTCAACACCAACTATAAATGCACGATTCATACTAGGGTCATTATATCTATTCTTTAATTGTTTAACTTTCATCTGACCTAATTGTTCTAACTCATCATTTGAAATCAAAGCAAACATGAAATCAGCAGTTGCTGGAAGGCCAAAAGATTCAGAGGTATCTTCAAGACCAATATCTGTACTAACAAAACCGGTTCTAGTTGTTTGTGTCGCACTAAAGATTGGTACATTTGATTCTACTGCTAAACCTCTTAGCTCTTCAGCAATTGCTTTGACATAGAAGTATGATGAAATATTGCCACCTTTAAATCTACTTGAAGCACATATGTTTAAGTAGTCTATAAAGATAACATCAGGTCTAAAGGACTTCTTTAGAGCTAATTCGTTTATCAATGCTTTAAAGTGACCACTATGAGCGGCCGCTGTAGGATATTCTTTAATAATTAATTGACCTTGAGTCTTTTCTCTTAACTTGGTAATCTTGCCTTCATATAATTGTTGAGGCATATCATGGAGGTCTTCCATGGTAACATCTAATAAGTTGGCGTCTATTCTTTCTGCAATTCTTTCCTCTGCCATCTCCAAAGTAATATACAATACATTTAAACCTTGTAGTAAATAACTTGAAGCAACATGACACATAAACAAAGACTTACCAACACCGGTACCTGCCAATGCAATGTTTAATGTCTTACTTGGAACACCACCTTTGGTAATTCTATTCATATAATCCAAATCAAATTGGTATCTCTTTTCTTTTGTATGATAAAATTTAAATCTATCTTCAGCGTCTTGTATATAATCGTGACCAACTGACTTGTCAAATGATACTGCTAATGCCTCTGATAATATATGTGGTATGGCCTCTGGTGTTCTTGTCTTATCTTTCTTATCTAATATTTTAATACCACTTAATACTGCATTATGAACAGCACGGTCTTTACAAAATTTCTCTGTAGTTTCTGTTAACCATTGTTCATCTGACTCTGTATTCTCTATCTGATTAACATAATCTTTTATATGAGTTAGTTCTTCCTCATTAATATCTTTTCTCTGACCAAGTTCAATTAACATGGCGTCTTTTGTAGGAAGATTATTATACTTCTCTACAAATTTAAAAATCTCACCAAATAATAATTGTTCTACACGATTACCAAAATACTCCTCTTTGATAAAAGGTAAAACTTTTCTAGTGTACTCTTCTTTGAAGAATAGACTAGAGATTATTGTTTGTTCAATTCTGGATTGCTGTGCCATCTTTTAATTTCTCTTCTAATAATTCTAATAATATATCACCAATATAATCTATAAACTCTTTATTGTCAAGCAAGATTAGATTGTTTGGATTTTTATCTACGGTATAATCAAACTTCATTGGCAATTTGCCATCAGGAAGTTGTTCGGACTCGGGAGCAAATGCAACTCTACCATAGTGGTAGATTACATCTTTGTATTTACCCTCTGTTATTTTAACGCAAGAATAATCTTTACCCTCTTGTTGAGCAAAAGTGTATCTTCTATTCTTCTTGTCCGTAGGTGAATTTTTGTTTTGTATGTTCATCAATCTTTGTTAATATATCCTTTGTAAAATACTTTTCAGGCTCTGTATTAATAGATTTACCAAAAGCTTTACCTGCTGGTGTTTCATATCTTGTAGATACTTTCTTAAAGACACCTGCCTCTTCAGCAAGTTCTAAAAGTCCATAATGCCTATCAAGACCTTCTTTATAAGTTAATCGTACATCTATTTGAGCGTTTTCTTTTGTTATTCTTGACTTGTAATTTTTACAATGTATAATATTACCAACTACCTCTGTACCGTCTTTTTCTTTTCGTTTAGAAAGGTAGATGATTGATGAAGCAGCGTATTTCAAACCTGAACCGCCACCCATTTCTTTTTGTGGGAACATGGAACCAATCACATCATAAGTATGGTTGGTCATAATCATAGGCACATTTGCTTGGCCTAATTTAAGTGTTAAAACTCTAAAAGTGGATTTGACAATTTGAGACCTTGTCATATCTCTTGTTTCTTTACCAGCAGCTGTGTCTTCCATTTCTTTTGTAGTAGATAACATACCTAAACTATCTAATACAAACATCATTGGTTTTCTTTTATCTTCTGGTTGTTCTATATATTTGTCTATAATTTTTATTGATTGTGCTCTGAATTCTTGTACTGTTGCAACTGGCATAACTACCAATCTATTACTATCAACACCTCTACTCTCAACCATATCTTTTGAGATAGCATTTTCTGATTCAAAATAAATTACACCTGCGTCTTTGTCCATTTCTAAAAAGGACTTCACGACACCTAATGCAAAGAAAGTTTTACCTGTTGCAGCCTCACCAGCAATTGCTGTGATACGATTGCCTGGTAAACCACCGTAAATTGAACCTGAAAGAAGAGCGTTAAAGGAATATGAACCTGTATCTATGAAACTACCAACATCACCACCAGCAACACCGTCTTTTGCTAATGTGGCATATTCATTACCAGTTTCTTTTATTACATCTTTTAAAAAATCATTCATTATTTCTCCTAATATACATTAATTTGTTCATATTGTCAAGCTTCCACTATTTATCTTATTATATCTATCTGGCTGTCTTTAGTCCATATTTCCAAGTCTTTTCTTAAACGGCCATCTTCATTTAATTTATTAAACCTTTTGGTTGCATGTTTTCTCCACCATTCTATCAACTCATTGTCATGGAACCTGTCATAATTAGGTGCTTTAACTATCTTATCTGTTTTACCGTTGACAATATCTATATAATTCTCAATACCATAATTAGATACATAGTATCTTTTTCTCTCGGTTAATTTTTTAGCATTTATAATGGTTGTTTTAAACTTCTCTAAATCATCACCATCTAGTGTTCGTTTTACTAGACCAATAATAGCATTGGTTAATTTTAATTTTCTACTACTTGCATTTTCTTTAACTATAAGACCAACTCTATCCTCAACATAGTTTTGTAAATCTTTAAATGGTTTACCGTGTATCATTGGTATAAAATCACTATCAGTTAACCCTTTATATTTTAACATAGGTTTCATACCATCATATTGACTTGCTGATTTACTATTACCATATAAACTGGTTGTTTCAAACATTACCAAGTTCATATCATATTTTTTATTTAACATATCTCTAACTTGATGTGAACAACATAAAGCAGCCAACAATTTACCACCAAGATAATTAAAACCAAATGGTTGTGTTGGTACAATTACAAATCCCATAATGGCAGTTTTGTTAAAGGTTGGTAAATCTGGTATATTACCTAATAAAGTATTTCTAGGTTTACAATTGATAACTGGCGAACCAAATCTCATAAAACCTACAAACTTATTTGTATTCTTTTCTTTAACGGCCAATTTTAATGCCTTACCTGGGATAGAAACCATATTACTATGACTTGAAATCATATTAATACAAGTGTCCCATGTATGATTATCTAATTCAACAACTTCTAAATCCATAACCTCTGGTGACATAGTAAAATCATTGAACATATCTGTATCTAAACCCATACCAGGCAGAGGTGCCGGTATTGTATCTATTTGAGCCATTTTCTGGTCTCTCATATACTGGTCTATTCGGCTAAATTGTCCGAAATACTCATTAAATACATTAGCACAATGTAGTGCTTCA
>Ga0115011_10003769_pt1 | contig 10286 bp, 4 predicted proteins | sample TroAtlMetagenome_2_FD_88705 | JGI IMG/M metagenome (GOLD analysis project Ga0115011, IMG submission 88705) | Marine eukaryotic phytoplankton communities from Atlantic Ocean - Tropical Atlantic ANT8 Metagenome | ecosystem: Environmental > Aquatic > Marine > Oceanic | place: Tropical Atlantic...
CCTTTGACTTTGCTCTTGCTCGACCCTCTTCACACCTCTGGAAGATCAGCTTCCGTTCAAAATCTGCGATGCTGGGCAGCAGTTGCCATAAGAGGTCTTTAAGTGGTGAGCAGTCAGAGGTTGTGCGATTGCACCTAAGACTATCAATCCAGCGCTATCTTCTTTGATTTCTTCGGTGAGCTTGAAGATGTCGCTCATTCTGCGAGCCAAGCAGTCATTCTTGGTGGTCGTTACAACATCAACCTTCCACAGCCCTTTTACCATGCTTTGAAGTTCTGGCCTGAACTTATTTATGCACCTAATTGACTCAGATTGTGAATATTTCAAGCCAAGAAGATACAGTTCACCCCACTGGATTTATTAAATTAGAAAAAACATGAAGAAAAGAAATGGTCGGGACGGAGAGATTCGAACTCTCGACCTCCTGATCCCGAACCAGGCGCGCTACCAAGCTGCGCCACGTCCCGACCAAAGGGCAGTTCATGATACCGAGCGTGAGGGGCACTTGGCAAACGGTTTCTCGCAGCTTCGGGTACAACGTTTTTTTGCGTTGTCGGCCTGCGGTCATTGACCCGGGACGATAAATTGTTTAATGATAGCCGGCCTTATGAACGAGGACATCCGCCAATTACTGGTGCTTCAGGATCGCGACGCCAAGGCCAACCGGCTCGAGGCCGAGTTAGAATCCATTGAACCCGAGCGAGAAAAAACTAGGCGGGACAGCATCCGGACCCAGCAGGTGTTAGATCAAGCCAAGCAGGATCAGAGGCAACTGGAGGTTCGCCGGAAGGATTTGGAGAACGAGGTGGAGGGCAAGAAGGAGCAGATCCGCAAGTTCTCCCAGCAACAGCTCGAGACTAAAAAGAACCTGGAATACCAGACTCTTGGCCGGGAGATCGACCATGTCCGTGAGGTTATCTCGGAAATCGAGGAGCGGGAGATTGAACTGATGGAGCAGCAGGACGCCTTCAAGTCAACGCTTGCGGAGGCCAATCAGGTTGCCGAGGAGGCAAAGTCGGGTGAGGCAAAAAAAATATCCGACCTCGATGAGCGTGAGAAAAATATTGAAAGTGCACTGGACGCGATGGATGAGGAACGCGATGGGATCATTTCAAAAATTAACAAAAAAATGGTCGCGCATTACGAACGATTACTGGATACCAAGGAGGGCAAGGTGATCGTGGGGGTGGATCACGGTAGTTGCGGCGGCTGCCACATGAAGTTGCAGACGCAGGAAATCGTCAATGCGAAGAGTGGGCGCGAGATGGCCACCTGTACAAACTGCGGCCGGCTCATCTACTACACTCGAGAGATGGTCATGGCTGATGAGTTAGATTAATAAGCTGGCTTGCGGAAAAGCTGTAACCAACTCCGTTCCAAAAACGACTAGTTAATCAACTGGCAACGTGGCTGGGATAGAGAATAAAAAATATAACACTATAAAGCTGAAGGCTATAATAGCAATGGCTGCTGCTCTGATGAGCGGTGCAGGAGGAACGACTAGTATTCAGGCTAAGGGGGATAGTGATCGTGGCTCTTGCCGCGAATTTCACGCAAAAAAGGACGGTGATAAAAGAGCGCACGTTCGACGCGATCAGGGTTCCCGTGGCTTACAGGCCCGTCGTGGGTTTGGAGGTCCTCGCGGTCCGATGGCATCACGCAGTCACCAAGGTTCGGGCGACTCTAAGGCTAAACAGGCCCGTGGTAGCCAAAGGGGTCAGCCGCGTGGGAAAAATTTGTCGTGACGGCCAAGGTTGGCATGGTTCAAACCCAAAGGCTTGTGTTGGCAAATGGGGTAGTGATAGGAATTTTGGTGGCGAAAAGGGCCTCTTGAAGAACCACGGTCAACGGCGTTAGATTTTAGCCCGTTAGGTCGAGTGTCGTTTGATGTTTACCAAGTTTTGAATTACTTGAGGGTGGGCATGATTCAGACATGCCTGCCCTTGTTTTTTTTGGGAGGTCTTTTTCGCTTTTTTAATCAGGAGGTGAATACTCCCAATTGCGGCAGGATCACACATTTGATCGTCGATTTGTTGACTAAAACTACCCAATTGGATCGTTATTGTGATCGGCATCGCTATTGCTAAAGAAAAGAGTGAGTTATTTTATTGAGTTGACGCATTTGGTAAACAGTGAGTTTTTTAAAAGAAATTGTCCGATGCATTCCATGAAAATACATTCGCGTTCGGCTATCGCGCTACTGTTGTTTGGTATGGTTGCATCGATCGTGCCGCGATTGGCCATGGCGGCGGAGGGGCCATGGCGCTGGTCCAGCCCCCGACCGCACGGCAACTCCATTCGCGCCATCGCGAAGGGTGGCGACTTTTCGATTGAGGTCGGCGACAATGGCTCGATTCACACCACCCAAAACATGGTACAATGGTTTCCCCGAGAGAGCGGTGTAGAGCACACGCTGCGTGCCACCGTGTTCTTCAATGAACAGGCGATTGTCGCCGGCGACGACGGCATACTCCTTTACAGCGAGAGCGAGGAGGAGTTTGAGCAGGGCAAACTGGACAAGCCGGCGAGCGGGGGCTTTCGTGCCTTGGCGGCTTCGAACGAAACGATCGTTGCTGGGGGCGACGACGGCATGCTCTATATCAGCACCGATGGACAGAAGTGGCGCAAGCGAAACTTTGGGTATAATAACCACATTTATGCGCTCATTTGGACGGGAAAATATTTCGTCGCAGTGGGCGAGGATGGTCTTGTGGCCACCAGTACCAACGGCAGTTCGTGGACCAAACGTCAAAGCCGGACCAACCGCGATCTCAACGCGCTGGCCTACGTCAACAAACGTCTTTGGACCGTTGGTAATGACGGTGTCGTGCTTCTCAGTTACAACGATGGCTGGTCATGGCTTGCAGCCCGATCCGGCACCGACAAAAACTTGAACGCTGTCACCGGCACGGCCTCTGAGGTCATTGTTGCCGGTGAGAACGTTGTGCGAAAGGGTGTGCTTGATTTCTTCATGTACTGGGTGGATCTGCTGGGGAACGACGAGGGTACCAATCCTTCACCGCCACCCGATTGGACCTACTATTGCGCGATCGAGGTGGATGACAAATTCCTGCTTGGCGGCCGCACCGGCATGCTGGTGGACAGTGTCCGCGATGAGGAGGATGACGAGTATCTGTATTGGTTCAGCGCTGACGACTCGGTGCGCAATTGGCTTTGGGATATCAACCGAGTCGGCGATCTGATGGTCACCGTGGGCGACCACGCCACCGTGCTGACCAGCCGTGACGGTGCTTTGTGGAACCTTGAGGTCACGCCCGAGTCAGCTGCTGAGTCGATCCTGCTCGGCGTCGGTGGGACCACGAACCTGCTCGTCGCCGTTGGCAACCGCGGTCAGCTGCTGACCAGTCACAACTCGTGGACCAATATCGTCACTCAAAATGATCTTGGCCAAGCGGTCATAAACAAGGTCAATACAATCGGCGTTGTCTGGGAGGCTGTCGATCCTAAGCCGACCGAGAATGACCTGCAGGGCGTTGTTGCGCTCGGGGACACGTGGGTCGTTACCGGCGGCAAGGGCACGGTATTAACGACAAGCGATGGCAAGCAATGGATCAAGCACCAGGCGCCGACCGCCGGTATCCTTACCAGCGTCGTGGGGTATGAGGGACGTTTCGTTGCCACCGGCGAGGACGGTGTCATCCTGACCTCGACCACCGGTGCTGACTGGATTGCGCAGGCCTCCAGCACGACCGAGTGGCTTTATCGTGTGCGCGCGTTTGACGAGCAACTCGTCGCTGTTGGCCAGGCTGGAACTATCCTCACCAGCTCAGATGGGGATACATGGGTCAAGCGCGAGAGCGGCACTGCCGAGTGGCTCAATGATGTCACTCAGGTCGGTGACAAGTGGTATGTTGTCGGTTCGAACGGCACAGTGCTTACCAGTCCTGACCTCGAGTCGTGGCAGGCCCAGGGCATGATCACCGGCTTGTCGCTCTATGGCGCTTTGGCTAATGACGGGCAGTTGCTGTCGGTGGGGCTTGAGGGAATTATTCTGCGAAGGGAAATCATCCCGCGCACCACCCCGATCCTGATCCGCTGGAATCGCGACGTTGCCGCCGACGGTGAGGCCACGAATAACTTCGGCTTTCGAGGCTTCCCCGGCCAAAGATTTTCGCTCGATCGCAGCCCGGATCTGAAGACGTGGGAGGCCGGGCCGAATCTGGAGTTGCTCGACGGTTCCGGTGTTCTCGAGTACTCGAACACCTCCAGCGCGGCGCGCGAGTTTTACCGCGCAAAGCTTCGCTGATCACTCGCCCGGCGTTACGTCGTTCAGCAGCACCTCCATCAGCACCACCGAGTGTGCCGGGACTCGGCCAGCTAAGAAGCCCAGCTTACCGTAAGCCAGCTCAGGAGGAATGTAGAGCATCGCGTGGCCGCCTTTTTTCATCAGCTTCAGTCCCTCGCCAAGGCCCGGTAGCATTTTCGCCATTTCTTTTACCGTGATTTTCAGCGGCGCGGGCCGGGGATTCACCGAGTCGGCAAACACCCGGCCAAAATCGTTCGCATCGGATACCAACTCCGCGACAAAGTGAAACGTGACCGTGTCGCTGTCTTTCACAAACTCGCCGGTTCCGGGCTTAAGTTCCTCGTAAATGAGTCCCGAATGGGTAGGCTCGATTTTTAACGACTCCTGGATTTCCTGCATCTGCCTCTTAGCAATTTCCCGCAGCATTTGGTCGACCGACTTTTCCGTGGCTTCGAATGCCTCCGCTTTTTCTCCCGCACGGATGATCCGTACGCTCTCGATGACGACGTTGGTTGTGGGCTTGCTGGGACCGCTTACGGCCACGCCGGCGATCGCGTCCACGATATCCAATCCGCCCACCACTTTGCCGAAGACGGAGTGGTTCCCGGCGCGGATGTCGGTAAAGTCCAGCCACGGTGTCGCTGCGTGGGTGATGAAAAACTGGCTGCCGTTCGTGTGCTCGCCGGAGTTGGCCATCGAGAGGACGCCCGGGGCGTCGTGCTTAAGGTCGGGATGAAACTGATCCGGCAGCCAGTAGCCGGGATTGCCGGTGCCGTTGCCCAGCGGGCAGCCGCCCTGAATCATGAAGTCCTTGATCACTCTGTGAAAAATCAGCCCGTCAAAGTACGGCTTGCCCGCGGGATTGGCCGGGAACGCCTGCTGATCCTTGCTGTAAAACTTCGTGCCCTCGACTAAGCCGATAAAGTTGGCGACGATGAGTGGCACTTTCTCATACTCGAGCCGGGCCGTCATCACGCCGAGGCTCGTCGTGATCTTCGCGTAAATGCCATCGGCCAGCGTGTCGCTGCCGCCGTCAACCTCGACGCGATAAAAATAAGGCGCGGCGGTGAGGATGCGCTGTTGCTCCCACCGGATCGGCGACTTGGTGGCGATTGCTTGGCCAAGCGTCGTCCAGTTGGTCATATCATCCGAGCCCTGAAATAACAGTATCGAGCCGGCCTCCGCGTCGCCGATCGTGAGCGCGATTGTTTGGCGCGTGGCATCGCCGTCAACCGGTGTGACATCGATCGACAATATCGCATCGGTACCTTGCCCAAGCGCGGTCGCGCCGAACAAGCCAAGCGCCAGCGCAGCGAGAGTTCGGTAATAAGTCTTCATCATAATCCGTGGCCCGGAAGTGTTGCGGCTCAATGGCGTTGCGGCTATCTTTTTTCGCCCCGCCACATCTTGGGACGGCTCTCTCAGTCGTCCGCGCTTTGGCCAATTTTAATTGCCATTTCTCGGGCTGCTAGTAGCGTTGTTCGAGCCGCCTGAGAGTTGCTCAGGACGGGTTCGTAGCTTGGCTTTTTTTCACAATGAAACCTGTTTTCGAAAAATTCTTTTTGTCGTCGCTGGCTTCGCTCGGCTTGGCTACCTCCACCTCCGCTGCCTCGCTTGAGGCCAGGCTCGACGAGGATACAGGGACGATCACCATCCACCGTGACGGCTTAGCCAAGCCGTTTGTCACGCAGCATGCCGCCGCTGATCACCGACCATATCTGCACCCGATTGTTGGGCCAGATGGCAACGGCGTGCTCACTGACTTCAGCCCTGGTCATCATAGGCACCAAACCGGCTTGTACTGGGGCTTCACCCGCGTGAACGGCCGCGATTATTTCCATCATCCCGGCGATAATTACTGGAAGCGCAAAGCCGTGAACGTGCTCGAGGCCAAGGGCAAGTCGGTGAAGTGGGAAACGGTTTACGACCTACTCGACGCCGATGGCAATGCGGTGCTGACCGAGACGCAGCGTTGGGCGATGCGCTCCGACAGCGACCGCCACGTCCTCGACCTCGAGTGGCGCGGCCAGACGCAGACCGAAGTCACTATCGGCAAATACGATTACGGCGGACTGTTCCTACGTATGCCGTGGAAACCCGGGATCAAAGGTGAGGCCGTCAATGCCGCGCGGAATATCAACGCCGCCGCAGAGGGCCAGCGCGCCATGTGGCTCGACGTCGGCATGGAGATCGCCGGTCGCGATGACTGGGGGCACATTGCGATTTTTGATCACCCGAAGAACGGTGGCTACCCGCAGCCATGGCGCGTTGACGGCCAGCTCGGTGTCGGCCCGGTTCGCGCCCGTCTTGGAGACTGGAAAATAGGCAAAGGAAAAACCGAAACCATTCGCCACCAGATTCACGTTTATGACGGCAAACTGAACGACAAAGACCTCACGCAACATTGGATGAGCTACACCGGCCAGCGCGGCACGGCCGTGCTTTGGGGGTTGGCACAGCGTGAGGGGCGCGAGGCTAAGTTCCTCACGCCAGAAGAGGCGGTGAAAAACTCGACCATCGAGCCGGGCTTTGCGATCAACGCTTGGGCCAACGAGCCGATGATCACCCAGCCAATGGCGTTCTGCTGGGATGACCGCGGCCGGATGTGGGTGGCTGAAAACCGTGACTACGAATCCCGTGGGCGAGGCTTTTCGGCTTCCGGCGACAGTCGAATTTTGATCTTGGAGGATACCGACCGCGACGGCGTGGCGGACAAGCGTACGGTCTTCCTCGAGGGCATCCCGTTCCCGTCGGCCGTAGCGGTTGGCTTGGGAGGACTGTGGCTTGGCGCGCCGCCTAACCTGCTGTTCGTTCCGGATCGTAACGGCGACGACAAGGCGGATGTCGATGACATCGAGGTGCGCCTGACAGGCTGGGGCATTCGCGACCGGCATGAGGTGGTCAACAGTTTGCACTGGGGACCGGACGGTTGGCTCTACGGTTGTCAGGGCTTGTTTACGCCATCGGTTGTTGGCAAGCCGAAAGAAGAGGGCCGTATTTACAAACCGGGAGAGGCGTACCCCAAAAAGGTTGAGTTCGCCGGCGAAGGCACACAGATCAACGGCGGCGTTTGGCGTTATCACCCAGTTAAGGATCGCTTCGAGGTGGTCGCGCACGGTTTTAGCAATCCGTGGGGCATCGACTACGACGCGAAGGGACAGTTCTTCATCAGCGCATGCGTGATCCCGCATCTGTGGCATGTCATTCCTGGCGGCGTTTACCATCGGCAAGGCGGTCGTCACTTTAATCCTTATGTTTACAGCGACATCCGCACGATCGCCGACCACCGCCATCGCTCGGCTCATGGCGGGGCGCGGATTTATTTATCTGATGCGTTTCCCGATGAGTACCAGGGTAAAATCTTCATGGCCAATATCCATGAGCATGCCGTGTTGACGGATGAACTGATGCCAAGCGGCTCTGGTTTCGTTGGTAAACACCACAAGGATTTCATGAAGGCCAATAATGCGCAGTGGATTGGCTTCAGCATGGAGATTGGCCCGGGGGGCGACGTGTATGTGCTCGACTGGCACGATGCCGACATTTGCGGCAAAGAGGTTTTTCAAAAGGACACCGGTCGCATCTTCCGCCTCTCGCCAAAAGAGAGCTTGGCCAAGGACTGGGCAGGCCGATACGCGGATGTGGCCAAGCTCAATGATACCAAACTGGTTGAGTACCAAACCAGCGCCAGCGCCTGGCACGCCCGCCGCGCTCGCGTTGTTCTGCAGGGCAGGGCGATCAAAGGCAAATTGGGCAAAGGCACCCATCGCGCTTTGGAAGAAATGTTCCTCAAAAATAAAATTGCGGATCATCGTTTGCGCGCTCTTTGGGCGTTGCATGTCACGGGTGGCTTGAGCGAATCCAAGCTGCTGAAACACCTTGACGACAAAGATGCGCATATTCGCTCCTGGTCGATTCAGCTGCTCTGTGAAGATAATAATCCATCCACCGAAGCGCTCCTCAAATTCGCCTCCATGGCCAAGCTTGATTTGTCACCGGTCGTGCGGCTGTACCTCGCTTCGGCACTGCAGCGCATGCCGCTTGGCGATCGCTGGGCAATCGCTACTGGCCTGGTTGCGCACCATGAGGATGCCGGCGACCACAATTTGCCCAAGCTGATCTGGTACGGTATTGAACCGATGGTGCCGGCGGATCCGACTCGCGCGATGGAGTTGGCACGGGCCAGCCGGCTGCCACTCGTCACCGAGTACATCGCGCGACGCGCTGTTGATGCCGGCCAGTTGGAAGCCGTTTCCGCCGCACTTGGCAAAGCGCAGGGCAAAGATAAGGTCGCTGATATGCTTCGCGGTTTCAGCGCTGGCTTGAGGGGGCTGCGCGACGTGAAGGCGCCGCCGAGTTGGGGCGCGACCTACGCCAAGCTGTACGGCACGCCGTTGGCGACGCAAATCGCGCAGATCCTCGGTGATACTGGTGCGGCGACTGCCATGCTCGCCACGCTCGATAACCCAAAAGCCAAGACTGGTGACCGGCGCGACGCGTTGAGAGGGCTTGCCGCCCAGGAGCACGACGCGCTGAAGGGCCGATTGATTAACTTGCTCGACAACAACTCGCTGCGGCTCGAATCGATCCGCGCTATGGCGGCTTACGACGAGAAAACTTACCCGCGAGCTTTGCTGAAGCGTTATGCCGAGCTTGCTGCCGATGACAAGACGGCGGCGATCCAGACGCTCGCCTCTCGTCCGTCGTATGGCAACAAACTTACGGCAGCGATTGAGTCGGGAGCAGTGCCGCGCCGTGATGTTCCGGCGTACGTCGTTCGGCAAATGCGCCGTGTGGTCGGCCCAAGCTTCGTCGATGTGTGGGGAGCGGTGGAATCTCTCTCCGCTGACAAGGAGGTTGCGTTTGCAAAGTACCGCGCACTGCTCACCGGCGATGCCTTGGCCAAGGGCAACGTCCACAATGGCCGTGCGATTTACGAGCGCACCTGTTTCGCCTGCCACAAGTTATATGGGCAGGGCGGCGAGATAGGGCCGGACATCACCGGTTCGAACCGCGCGAACCTCGACTACATTCTTGAGAACATCCTCAACCCCAGCGGCGAGATCCCCGAGGGCTATCAAATGCTGCTCGTCACCACACGCGGCGGTCAGACCCTGGCCGGGACGTTGGCCAGCGAGAACGCCCAACAACTGGTGTTGCGCGTTGTTGGTCTGCCTCCGGTGACCTTGGCCAAGTCGGAAATTCAGTCGCGCGAAATCATCCCAACATCCATGATGCCAGAGGGCCTGCTAGCCGCGTTGAAGGATTCCGAGGTTATCGACCTCATAGCCTATCTGAAAACGAACCAGCAAGTGCCCAAGCAGAAATAAAACATGATGCCTGAACCGACACCACTCGAAGTCCAAGTCGTCGCTAAGCGCCCACCTCGGTCGCTGGACATCGTCGGACGATCGGGGAAGCCTTGAGCTGTGGCTGACGAGAATCTCAACCGATTACGTGATATCCTCCGCGGGTACGAATCCTGTTTGGTGGCATACTCCGGCGGAGTGGATTCGGTGCTGTTGGCTCACATCGCCCACGAGGTGCTCGGCGGCAAAATGCTCGCAGTGATCGCCGACTCGCCGAGTTTGCCGCGCCGTGAATTTACCGAGGCGCGTGAGATCGCCGAGGCGCACGGCTTTCCGCTGCGGATCATTCAAACGCAGGAATTTGCCAATCCGGACTACACCGCCAACCCGGTCAACCGCTGCTACTTCTGCAAGCACGAACTGTTCACCCGGCTCGAGCCGATCGCGATCGATGGCGGCTTCGCGGTGTTGGCTTACGGCGAAAATACTAGCGACATCGGCGACCACCGGCCCGGCGCTGAGGCAGCCAAAAAGTTTGAAGTGCGTGCCCCGCTGAAGGAGGCCGGCTTGGCCAAGGACGAAATCCGCGCACTCTCCGCCGCGCTTGGCCTTCCCACCGCTGATAAGCCGCAGATGCCCTGCCTCAGCTCCCGCATCCCCTACGGGCAGGCGGTCACGCCGGAGAAGCTGGCGATGATCGAGCAGGCCGA
>Ga0115011_10003771_pt1 | contig 10285 bp, 8 predicted proteins | sample TroAtlMetagenome_2_FD_88705 | JGI IMG/M metagenome (GOLD analysis project Ga0115011, IMG submission 88705) | Marine eukaryotic phytoplankton communities from Atlantic Ocean - Tropical Atlantic ANT8 Metagenome | ecosystem: Environmental > Aquatic > Marine > Oceanic | place: Tropical Atlantic...
ACCTTGTACTCCGAGAGCCTGGATTATGACGATCTGCGTCCCCTCTGGGGCAGCCCGCCGGGTACCGGCCCCGGAGAAGTAGCGTCCGCCGAACAGCGCCGCGAGGCCCGCCTGCAGGAAGAGTCCGGGCGCTTCTTTTCCGATGAGCCCTGGAGCGCGGATGCGCTGCGCCGGATGGATGCAAAGGTGGACCTGACCGCTGCCCACGTTGACGCCAAGGGGCTGCCCTTGCAGGAGCTCGAGATGGAAATGGATCTTGAGGATGGGCGGCTCAGGCTGCAACCGCTCCGGTTTGGCCTGGGCGGCGGAACGGTAGACAGTGACATTCGTATCGATGCTGCCGGTGCCCAGGTGACGGGGCAGTTGGAGGCCGATGCTACCCGGGTCAATCTCAAGCCGCTTCTGCGCGATGACTTCCCCCAGGTCGCGCGCGATTCGGCGGGCGTTATCGGTGGCCAGGCCGACCTGAGCTTCCGGGGCATCTCCATGGCCGACTTCATGGCCGGTGCCGATGGGCAGCTGGAGCTTGCCATGTCCGGCGGGCATCTGGACATGCTGGCCCTTGAGTTGCTCGGGCTGGATGCCGGAGAAGCGCTGGTTGCGGCGCTCGCCGAAGCTGACCAGGTGCCGATTCGCTGTGCCTATCTGCGCCTGAATGCCGAAGGCGGTCAGGTGGATCTGTCCCAACTCTTTGTCGATACCGACGACAGCAATTTCACCGGTAGCGGTGAAATCGATTTGAGCACCGAGCGGATCGACATGCAGCTGCACAGTCACCCCAAGGACGTCAGCCTGTTTACTGCCAACTCTCCGGTATTGCTGCAAGGCACCCTGGACTCGCCCAGTGTCGAGGTGACCAGTACCGAGCTGGTCGCCAGGGGCGTTGCCAGCGCCATCGGACTGGCCGTGGCACCACCACTGGCGATCCTGCCCTGGGTCGACCCGGGTACGGGCGAAGGCGTCGGTCCCGGCTGCCGCCAGGTACTGAGCGAGTTCGAGTCAGCGCAATGAAGATCGCCACGTTCAACGTCAATGGCATCCGCCCGCGGTTGCCCATACTCCTTGACTGGCTGGCGCGGGAAAAGCCCGACATCGTCTGTCTGCAGGAGCTCAAGGCCCACCAGGAGGTGCTGCCTGTGGATGCGGTCGAGCAGGCCGGTTACGGCGCGCTCTGGCACGGACAGAAATCCTGGAACGGCGTTGCCATCCTGGCCAGGGGAGCCCAGCCGCTGTTGAGTCGGCAGGGTCTGAGCGAGGGCTATGACCAGACGCAAAGCCGCTACCTGGAAGCAGCAGTACACGGAATAGTCGTCGGCTGCATATATCTGCCCAATGGCAATCCTCGGCCCGGACCCAAGTTCGACTACAAGCTCGAATGGTTCGAACGTCTCAACCAGCGAGCTGCGCAATTGATGGAAAGCGGCCACCCGGTCGTTCTGGCCGGGGATTACAATGTGGTACCCACGGATGAGGATATTTACAGCACGCGGTCCTGGAAGCAGGATGCGTTGCTACAACCTGAGAGCCGCGCTGGCTATGAGCGATTGCTCGAGCAGGGGTGGACCGATGCGGTACGGTACTGCCACCCGAACGATAAGATATTCACTTTCTGGGACTACTTTCGCCAGCACTGGAAGAAGAATTCCGGTTTACGCATAGACCACCTGCTGCTCAGTCCCGATCTGGTGCCAAGGCTGAAGGATGCAGGTGTTGATCGGTGGGTGCGAGACCTGCCCAAGGCCAGTGATCATGCGCCAACCTGGATCACATTGGACGAAAAGAAATAACCCATTGTTGGGCGGTTGAACGGGCAACGCTTGTGTAGCGAAAGACTCGCTCGGCTGCGCGCCGAGCGAGCCGAGAGTTTTACATATCGAGCCAGCCGTCTTCGCCGGTATCGTCTGCAAACCTGTTGTATTCCTGCTTGCTCCATTCGTCGTCGCCGTCGCGGTCATAACGGCTGAACAGTCCCTGGCGGAACTCGTCTGTGGACAGGTTGCCGTCGCTGTTCGTATCCCACCCGGAGTAAACCCTTTCAATATCGAATCCGGAATTGAATTCTTCGTCAGCGAGCGCGCCTGATTGATCGGCGTCCCATTTCTTGAAGTTCTCTTCCCAGTGTTTTTCACTGGGCGTCAGTTCGCGCTTCTGGTCGGGGCTGAGCTCGGAACCCATGATGGGTGCCTCGTCCGGATAGGTCTTCTTGTATGCGCTGGTGTGGGTATCACGCGCATGCTCCGGATCAGCCGACCGCACAGCCTCGCTGCGCTTCATGGTCTGGTTACTGTCGCCGGTGGTCTCCTGGGCGTTGGCGATTCCGGCCGCGCCGAAGGTGGCAAAGGTAATTGCAGCGGTCAGCATCTTGAGGTTTTGCATCGTACGTCTCCTTCTGTGGGAGGCTCCAGGTTGCCGTCAGGCTGGTGTGGCGAGCCTCTATTCTCAGATCTGGAAGTATGGAAACCGGAGCAGCGGAAATACCTATCGGAATACCGATACCGCACTCAGGTGTACGAGACGATAGACATGCCTTAGCGCAGACCGTTCACCTTGTTGCGCGCTCTGCGTGATCAGGTTGGCTCTTCCGTGAGGCGTATCTGATGGCGGCTGGTCTGCCACCACCGGGGCAGGAGGCCACGTACAGTCGATTGGGCGAAACGGTCATCCAGCAGGAACACCACGCCCTGGTCCTCCGGCGTGCGAATCACGCGGCCGGCCGCCTGAACCACCTTCTGGATGCCGGGGAACAGGTAGGTGTAGTCGTAGCCGGTACCCGCCCCGAACATGATTTGCATGCGAGCCTTTATCTCCTCGTTCACCGGGTTGACCTGAGGCAGGCCCAATGTCGCGATAAATGCGCCAATCAGCCGGTCTCCGGGCAGGTCGATGCCTTCACCGAAGGCCCCGCCGAGCACGGCAAAGCCGATGCCACGGGAATGCAGCGTGAAACGGCCGAGAAAATCCTCGCGCTCGGTTTCACTCATGCTGCGGGACTGGACCCACACCGGGATGTCAGGGTGGGTGCGGGAAAACGTCTCGAGTACCTGCTGCAGATAGGCATAACTGCTGAAGAACGCCAGATAGTTGCCCGGCTGCGTTCTGTACTGTTCGCCCATCACCTGGGTGATCGGCGTCAGGCTGGCCAGCCGATGCTGATACCGGGTGGACAGATTGCCGGTGATCCGCACATCCAGCTGTGCCGCGAGAAAGGGGGATTCCACGTCGAGCCACTGGCGCTCCTCGGGCAGGCCGAGCAGGTCCGCGTAATATGCCGGCGGGCTCAGGGTGGCGGAAAACAGGGTGCTCGAATGGGCTGCGGCAAAGCGCGGTGCCAGAAAGGGCGCAGGCACCACGTTGCGCAGGCACAGAATCGACAGGGTGCGGGTACCGCGCGAGGGCAGGCGAGTGATGTCGAACAGCGAATGGGGTCCATAGGCCTCGGCCAGCCGACAGAACAGCATGGCGTCGAGATAGAAGCGCAGCAGGGCGGAGTCGTTGCCATTGGGCTGGTCGGTCAGATGATCGGTTATGGCCCCGACCGCCTTCTGCAGGCTGATGATGAACAGATCGGCAATCGCGGGATACACCTGATAGGGCGCTTCCTGATCCCGGTGCAACTGGTTCCAGTGACGTCCCACCCGGTCAAGGGTGCTCTTGAGTCCAGCTGGAGCTATCTTGCGCAAGTCATTGAATCTGTTCTGATCAAGTTTGGCGGTATACATGCTGCGGCCGCGCTCGATCAGGTTATGCGCCTCGTCCACCAGCAGGGTCACACGCCAGTCGTTGAGCACCGTGAGGCCGTAGAGCAGGGCGGTCATGTCGAAGTAGTAGTTGTAATCACCGACCACCACATCGGACCAGCGGCACAGCTCCTGGCTCAGATAATAGGGACACACCCGATGCTCCAGGGCGACCTCTCGCACGGCCTGTTGGTCTAGCCAGCGCCGGTCCAGTGCGGCCTTGCGCGCAGCTGGCAGCCGATCGTAGAAGCCCTGGGCGAGGGGGCAGGACTCACCATGGCAGGCGCGATCAGGATGCTCGCAGGCCTTGTCGCGCGCCACGTGTTCGAGCACGCGCAGGGGCATGTCCGCTTCCTGGCTGCGCAACGTGGCCAGCGCATCCAGCCCCAGCTGGCGTCCGGGCGTCTTGGCGGTCAGAAAGAACAGGCGGTCCAGTTGCTGGCCGGGAAACGCCTTGAGCTGGGGAAACAGCGTGGCCAGGGTCTTGCCGATGCCGGTGGTGGCCTGGGCCAGCAGGGTCTTGCCGTCCCGCGCTGCACGGTAGACGGCCTCGGCAAGCTGTCGCTGGCCGCGGCGATAGCTGGGGTGCGGAAAGCGCAGTCGCTCGAGGCTCTGGTCGCGTTCCACGCGGTGGGCAGACTCCTGCTTCGCCCAGGTCAGAAAGCGCGAACACTGCAGCTCGAAGAATTCGCGCAGCGCCTGCGCCCCGAAGCGTTCGCGCAGAACCGTTTCCTTCTGGCTGATGACATTGAAGTACACCACCGCCAGATCCACTTCCTCCAGATCCAACTCCGCACACAGCAGCCAGCCGTAGATCTTGACCTGCGCCCAGTGCAGCAGCCGGTGATTCTGCGGAATGCGGCTGACATCGCCGCGGTGCGTCTTGACCTCTTCCAGCAGGTTCTGGTCGGGATCGTAACCGTCCGCCCGGCCACTGACCTGCAGGTTCTGAAAGCTGCCGCTCAGTGCCAGTTCGCACAGGTAGGATGCGCCACGCCTCGATGCCACCGTGCGATGCCCGGCCATGCCCTCCTGGGCAGTGGGCGCCGGGGTGAAGCGCAGATCCAGATCCCCTTCCTTGGCAGTGAACTCGCACAGACTGCGCACGGCGACGCGGTAGCTCATGTCTCGGTCCACTGCACATGGCACACATGCACGGGCATGTCATGGCGGGCGCAGAAGGCGATCCAGCGGCGCTGGTTATCCTGCAGCCGGTCGCCTGGGCCTTTCACTTCAATCATCTGGTAGCGTCGTTCCCGCGGCCAGAACTGGATCAGATCCGGCATGCCCGCACGGTTGGCGCGTATGTCGCGCAGCAGCCGTTCAAACCACCCGTGCAGATGCTCGGCGGGCAGGCAGAGCAGAGCCAGATCGAGTATTTCCTGGCTGAGCCCCCAGTAAACAAAGGGCGACTGGATGCCGAACTTGCTGGCGTAGTGTGTCCTGATTACCTCCTGGTAGCGGCCCGTTTGCAGGTGCCCGAGGCACTCATCGAACAGGTCGGCGCGGCGTTGGCGAAAGTCGCTGCTGTGCAGGTCTACCGGTCCGTTATGGAACGGATGGAAGAAGGCGCCCGGCACCGGAGCAAAGATCGCTTTCCAGCAGAGCAGTCCGAACAGGCTGCTGATCAGCGCGTTCTCCACGTAGTACACAGGTGCCTCGGAAGTGGCGAGGTGCTCGCACACGGCCCGTTCAACCGACCCATGGTCCGGGCGGGGCAGTTCCAGGTCGAGTCGGCCGGCGGGGTGCTGTGCGGGTACGCGCCGCCCCGGTAGACCCAGCCTGCGGTCGAGTCGCTGCAGGGCGCGCTCGACCAGTTGCTGTTCGCTGTCGCTTTCCGGGGCTTTCAGCGCCTCGGTGGCCAGCGCCCGTGCCTCCTGCAGGCTGCCGCTATTCTCGAGTATGCGGATACGCCGTTGCCGGGCGCCGGCATGGCCGCAGTTGCGATACAAGCTCAGTGCCCTGTCCCAGGCGCCTTCCCGTTCCAGCTGCCGCGCCATGCGAAACACCAGCTTGTCATGGCGCGCCAGCAGGTAGGGGTTGCTGGTTACAGGCTCGCCGAGCAGCTCCAGCACGTCGTGTATCGGTTGCCCGCCCTCGAAGGCCTCGCGGCAATGGTGCCAGTGGAGGTAGTAATCGACGTCTTCCCGGCAGCGGAAGCCGCGTGACTCGGGGGCAATGGCCACCACCTCGTAACGGAAGATATCCAGGTCAGCCAGCACAAATTCCGCCCAGGTCTGGTTCAGGTTGCCAAAAAACATCAGGCGCAGGCGGTCGCACAACGCGTTGACGGTCAGGCTGTAGAGGCTGTCATCCAGACCGGGACACCAGTGCCGCAATGGTTGCTCGCGGGGGCTGGAGTCAGCCGACTCCAGCGATGTCATCAGGTGCTCCAGCAGGGCCGCCTTGGTCAACCCTTTTCTGCCGGATGGCGCCAGGGTGCCGGCAGTGGGCAGCTGTCTGAGAATCTCGTCCTTGCGCAGCAGATTGAACACGGTAGGCAGGTCTATCGCGGCATCGGTACGCAGCCAGCCCAGCGCGCACAGCGGTTGCGCGGCCAGGGTGATATCGCCAATCTCGTCATAGTCGATCTTGCTGCTGCGAAAATGCTCACCCTTGCGCATGGCCAGGCGCACAAGCAGTGCCCGGCTGGGCGTGGCCAGGACGCTGAACTGCTGAATGAATTCATCTTCTTCAGGACTCAGCAGATCGGAGTAACGTGCGCTTATCCAGTCGAGTGCGGTCTGGAAGTTGGCCAGGTAGTACAGCGGCGCGAGCGCAGGGGTGGGGGTGGTTGACATCGAGGCAGTCTACTAGTTATCTATCCAGTAGTCTGCCCGCTGAGCAGCATCTGTTCAAGCCCGCTAAGCGGAATTGAGCGCTGGCTGGCAACATGACGGGGAATGCACATGGCGAACTGCGTTACAGTGTGCCCCTTTGGAGCAGGACGCGGGAGCGTCTTGCGATTGGCCCCTGCGAGGCTCTTCTGCGCGCCATGCTCATACTGATTACCCTGCTCGTTCTGCTCTTCAGCCTTTGGGCGCTGCTGGCGCTCTGGTTCCAGGCGCCCTGGCCGCCGGCTGGGCGTTACGTTTTCATGGCGCTATGGATGATCGGCAGCCTGGGTGTGCTCTGGTTGCTCTGGAGCGGCCGCGCGGTTACCGGCCTGAGCGGGTTCGTCCTGGGCTTGACCCTGTTGCGGCTCTGGTGGAACGCCCTCAAGCCCAGTCACCAGCGTGACTGGGCCGACGATCTGGCGCACATCACCACCGGCGAGGTGCAGGGCAGTCGTGTGGTACTGCATCATGTGCGCAACTTCGACTGGCACGGGGAGCAGGACTACCGGGCCGCATGGGAAACGCGCCGGTACGACCTGAACCAGCTCCAGTCGGTGGATGTCATCACCTCCTACTGGGGCATCCCGGCAATCGCGCATATTCTGGTCAGCTTCGGCTTCAGCGACGGTCGTTTCATCAGCTTTACGGTAGAAGTGCGGCGCGAAAAAACCGAGGTGTTTTCCGAGCTGGGTGGGTTCTTCAAGCAGTTCGAGCTGGCCATTATCGCCAGCGACGAGCGCGATGCGGTGCATGTACGCACCAATATACGCGGCGAGGATGCCTATCTCTACCGCGTGGAACTGTCTGACGCGGCCATGCGGTCGTTATTTCTGGCCTACGTCAACGAGGCCAACCGACTGGCCGAAGAGCCGCGTTTCTATCAGACCGTGACAGCCAATTGCACCACCCTGGTATTCCGGATGATGCAGTCGATTGTTGCCGGCTTGCCGCTGGACTATCGGCTGTTGCTCTCCGGCTATCTGCCGTCCTATATCGAGAAACAGGGGGGGCTGCAGCCGGGTTATTCACTGGCGCAGATGCGCGAGGCCGGACGCATAACGCTACGTGCGCGTGAAGCCGGGCGAGCCGAAGATTTTTCGGCCGTCATCCGCCAGGGTGTGCCCGGCTGGCGCCAGTAGCGGAACCTTGTGGGGTTGCAGGTACTCGAAAGGCAATACATTTCACGAGAGTACAGGTATGAGTTACCCAGGTCGGGTGGTGGCGGCTGCGGCCCTTCTGGTCATCGGTATCGGCGTCCAGGCCCAGCAGGCCCCTGAGGTCGCAGTCGAGGCCGAGCGGATTGTTGGTGATCCGCAGATGGTCGCCCAGGAGCGGCTCGAGCGATCCATTACCCTGGTCGAATCCCGTGCCAGTATCGAGCGAAGCCGTGGCGTTCCAGACGTTGCTGAAAAACTGCAGCGGGTCGCTGAACTATTGCGCATGGCGCCCCGCACCGGCGAGGCGGCTCGCCTGGCGGCCGAAGCGGCGGTTGCTGCAGAGGGCGGGGCGATAGTTGATGCTCTGGTACTGGCCGAAAGTGCTGCGGTGCTTTCACCGGACTGGCAGCCTGCCGACTAGATCCTCATTCCCGGGTGCGTTTTGCCGTATCGCTCATCATGATGCCCGCCCAGCGGGTCTGCGGTGACGAGTCCAGAGCCAGTTTGGCGATCATGGTCAGCGGCACTGCCAGCAACATGCCGATCGGGCCGAACACATAGCCCCAGATCAGCAGGGAGATCAGTACCACCAGGGGCGACAGGCCGAGACTGCGGCCCATGAGGCGTGGTTCGATGATGCTGCCGATGATGGTATTGACCGCCACGAAAAGCCCCAGTACCAGCAAGCCCTCGACAATACCTATGCCCATCAATGCGATGATTACCGCCGGTATGGCCTCGATGATGGAACCGATGGTCGGAATGAAATTCAACAGGCCGGCAACGATACCCCAGAGCACGGCAAAATCCACGCCCATGAATGTCAGACCCACGCCCACCACCAACCCGGTGGCAGTGCTGGCTGCCGTCTTGATCACCAGATAGCGGTAAACCGACCGCAAAAACCGGCGGCCGCGGACCCGCGCGCGCCGCCGGGTAGGGAAGGCCGCATTGAGCTTGCCGGCAAAGGTGCGCTCTTCCAGCAGCAGGAACATGAATGCCAGGAGTACCAGTAGGGTGCTGGCAGTAAACTGGCCCAACCCGCCCGCCAGGTCACGGGCCACGCCGGTAATGGTAGCGGTTGCAGGCAACGGCATGGTGGAGGGTAACAGTTCGGCCGGCAGCCCCCTGGCGGCGATCAACTCGCGCAGTTCGATCATCCACCCGGCAAAGCGTGCCTGATAGGCAGGTGCCTGTGTGGCCATGCTTTCGGCTGCGCCCTTGAGCGCCAGAAAGAGCAGAAAGAAGGTCAGCCCTACAACGGAAAACAGCACCAGAATCGATATCGGTCCGGGTACGCCACGGCGTTGCATCCAGCTAAGGGGCGGCGCGCAGATGATCGCCAGGAAGGCAGCCAGCAGAAACGGGGTGAGAATGTGACTGATCGCCTTTACCCCCGCCAGCACAACCACCAGCGCCGCAGCGCCCAGTAGCCATTGCAGTGCGGTTGAATAGGAGCGGCTGGAAGGGGGCAGATAGGATTGCATGGGGTTCCCGGGTCAAGATTGAATGTCGCCATCTTAATGGGAAATGGCCTGCGGCTATAGTCTGTCATGCATTGTTTGCGTCATCCTGTGGTTACTTTCAATCAGGATATCCGAGGTGAAACATGTCGACGTCTGATCCCTTCATGCGCGCCACCATAGACGAAGCCCGCGCCGGCCTTGCCGAAGGCGGTATTCCCATTGGCTCGGTGCTGGTGCACGACGGCAAGATCATTGGGCGGGGGCATAACCGCCGGGTGCAGCAGGGCAGTGCGATTCTGCACGGCGAGATGGATGCGCTGGAAAATGCCGGACGCCAACCGGCGGCGGTCTATGCCGCCTCGACGCTCTACACCACCCTGTCACCCTGCGCCATGTGTACCGGCGCAATCCTGCTGTACGGCATTCCGCGTGTCGTGATCGGGGAAAACCAGACCTTCATGGGCGAGGAGGCTTTGCTGCGCGAGCGCGGTGTCCAGGTTGAGGTGCTCCAGGATCGCGAATGCACAGCGTTGATGCGGGATTTTATTGCCGCCCAGCCGCAGCTATGGAATGAGGATATCGGCGAGAACTGATGCGCTGGCTTGATGGAAAAACCTGAAATAATTTGCAACATTCGCCCGCTTGTGCGGTTTTGCCGCAGTGTTACTTTAGCGCCGTGAAGCCGGGCCCCTCTGGCGGTTAATACCGCGATGTCGGAATCACAGTCTATTCAACTTGACTGTAAGGAGGGGCTCATGAACGCCCTAGAACTATTCCTGTTTTCCGACTTTCTCGGTACCGCGACCTAGCTTTGGCTGGTCTTTCTTGCTGTAGTCTTTTCTCTTCTGGCTTTCGACCTTGGCATCCTGCACCGCGACAATCGCGAGATTGGCGTGCGTGAAAGCCTGATGTTGTCCGCCGGTTACATCAGCGCCGGTCTGCTGTTCGGCCTGTGGGTGTTTTTCCAGAAGGGCAGCGATGCCAGCATGGATTACCTTACCGGCTTTCTGATCGAAAAATCCCTGTCCATGGACAACGTGTTCGTAATGGCGCTGATCTTCAGCACCCTGGCGATTCCGCGTCAGTAC
>Ga0115011_10003772_pt1 | contig 10282 bp, 3 predicted proteins | sample TroAtlMetagenome_2_FD_88705 | JGI IMG/M metagenome (GOLD analysis project Ga0115011, IMG submission 88705) | Marine eukaryotic phytoplankton communities from Atlantic Ocean - Tropical Atlantic ANT8 Metagenome | ecosystem: Environmental > Aquatic > Marine > Oceanic | place: Tropical Atlantic...
TAAGATTTGTAAAGATTTTTTTTTTCTCTTTTTTTCAGTCTTTCTTTGGGACTGAATAATCTCGTCTCGTCTGAGGGGCGGTTCGTCGTGCACACAAAATGCAAGAAACAAAGACAAAGAAAAAAAGTCGTGCGTGTAAAAAATGAGCACCTCCCTAGATGTGTGTGTATGTCTTTTGTGTTCTCTCTCAATGTGTATTAAAAAAAACTCTCTCCTCTCTGTATCGCGCTTGCTCTCTCTCTCTCTTATTTTTTTACCTACCTACCTCCTCCTTCGCGTCGCGTGCGATGGATTTTTGGTGGTGGTATTCTGTGTTGGTGTTCTTGTTTTTGTTTTCGTTGTTCTTGTCTTTGACGCTCTCTCTTCGTCACAAATACATTACAAAGCGTTCTTCACCGCGGCGACGGTTTCGGCGTCCAATGCTTTGATTTCAGATAACATGGCTTCAACCTTAGCCGCTCTCGCTTCTTGCATGACGGCAGAAACGATTTTATCTCCATTGGAGTCCACGTAAGATTTGACCTTCAAGTCATCGTCCCACTTGCACCCTCCTCCGACAACAGTCTCTTTGACGATTTCGGAAACAGATCGAGACAATTTGGCGCCGGCTAATTTGTCTTCGCACGAGTCGATGAGCGCATCGATAGATAATCGCCGCTGTAAACGGTTGTAGAAGTATTCTCTGGCCTTTGGCCACTCGACGACGCCGTTGATGACGCCCTTGGCGAACATTCTCCCAGATCGATCGTGCAAATCGGCAAACTCGTGCGCAACTTGAGTGTACATCGGCAACAACGAGTTCTCTCGCTTCTTGATAGCGTCGTGGTTAGCTTCTGGGTTCTTGTCCAACTCTATTAACTCTGGGTCCATTCTGTGCATAGTCGCGAGTTGGTCTTTTTGTCGGAACTTGACCTCGCAGATTCCTGGAGGTTCCAAGATGCCGCCTCGAGACTCGGTGTCGGCAAACATCTCCATCTTCTTCGAGTTGATGGTTGGATCAACGACGACCCACGCGCCACCTCTCAATTCACCGTTCGGCGGAATGTACACAAATACCGGTTGCGTGTACTCTCTCAACTCGTCAACAATCATCGCTCCGAATTTCAAAATCTCGCCGTACATATCTCTCGTACCTCCAGAGAAGCCTCTCCAGTTGGCAAAGATGATCAGTGGCAAGTTTTCACCTTTATTGAAATCTCGTATCGCAGTGGCCGTTTTGTGCGCAGAGTCCGGAAACCAAACTTGACCGGCTTGCGCTAAAATAGCCTCTCGAGATTCCGGGTTCGCTGGATCCGCCGGAACGCGTTGTTCCATCAAGCGCGTCTCGACCGAGATGACGCCCATCGGGATGCCGCCTAATCGAGCGCGGCCGACGACGACAGATTTACCCCAGTCCGGTAAGGTTTCGGTCCATGAATCCTTATCAAAGAAGCCAGAGATGTAATCGCCGGTTTCTGGGTTAGTCATACCAGCGATCATGTGACGCGGGTCGTACGGCGTCTTCGTCGGCATGAACTCAATCGCGCGATTCACCGGATCGGACGTCGGCAACGTTGGCGCCGTTTCGATGGTCGTCTTTGGCGTGTACGATAACCATCGGATGATGGCATCGACGCCCGCTTGATCGTCTTCAACTTGCAAGTGCGAGACGCCGTTCGGCATCATGACTTGCGGGCCGCCAAGTTGGTCTTGCGAAGTGTACACTTCCTTACCGAGCAACTTGTTCAAGGCCAAATAGCCGGTTAAAATCATCGGACCGTTCTTCATTTGGATGTTTCTTTGGCCTAATCTGTTCAAGTACGCACCGATTCCAACAGATCGACCGGAGATGTACGACAAGGTAAACGCTTGATCGTATGCCGCGGACTGCTCACCAGCAATCATACCGGAGCCTCTCAAGTTTTCGACACCGATGCCGTGAATTTGACCGATGATATCCGTCAATTTCATTCGCGTTTCGCCGCCTTCATTGACTTTCTCCGCATTGACCGTGCCTTCCGGGAAGTTCTTGTAGTCCTCCTCGGTGAGGTAGAGGTACTCGAAGCCCATACCCGGGTTGGCTTCGTCAATCCATGCTACTTTGAAGTACGGCTTCAACTCCTCGACTAAACCGATTCGAGCGCCAGAGTTACAGGCCAAGAAGACTCTCGGGATATTATTTTCTCGGGCGTATTGAGAGACGGCATAGTAAAAGTCGTCCTCTTTGACGCCGAACGAACCAGACATGACGGTGCAATCATTTCCGACAAACACAACTTCTCGTCCTTCTGGATATTCGCACGTCTTCATCGTGCATTTCCACGCAACCATACCGATTTTGTTTTGACCCGGGACGCCTTCCTTCTTCCATGTCAATTCTTTCGTGTTTTCATCAAAAACCGCTTCTTCCGCTTGGAAGAAGTTTTGCGGAACAGAGCCAGAACCAACCGAGGCGATTTGCTTTCTCCACGCGGACAACATCGCTTTTTCAATCAAGCCAAGGAAGTCGTAAATGTATGTCGTCCCGATGGCTCTCGCAATCGCTCTCTTGTTTTGCAACGGACCAGCCGATGGGTAAGGCTCAAAGAAGCACGCTTCGTCATTACCGTCATTCGTGATCAAGCAGAATTGCTCGGCGCGTCCAGAAACTGGTTCGAGGTACTCCCTGTATGCGTCAACCTTCAACCAGTTGCCCGACATGGACGTGGCCATTATGCGAATAGGCGTCAATTCGTTGCTCACGCGGAATCGAAGTTCAATCTCATCCACGGATAGGTTCAACAATCGAGTGGAGTTTGCGGCAATGTACTCGGAAACCTTTTCCTTCAACAATTGCGTTTGCTTCGTGAAGTCGCCCTCAACCTCGGATAAATAGTTGATGTAAATTCTAGTGGAGTTGCATCCTTTCGCTTTTGAATCCATTCTTGCAATATCGATCGCATCCAAAGCCTTGTTCAAAGTTCTCTCCAAACCGCCGGACATGGTGTCTCTGCTGTGCGCGAGTCTTCTCAACATCATGTCTTTTGCTCTCGTACCAGCGGCTAAATCGCCGACGTAAATGTGCAAGTCTCTGTTTACCGTCGGTAATCTCGTCAATTTGTAGTTCTCCAATCGGACAAGTTCGAGCAAGTGCAACACCGTTGGTCGCTCGCCTCTGTAGAGCGGATCTTCGGCGTAGTCCTTATTCGAGTGCCACGTGCGGTAGACAGGTAACGCAAACTTCTCAAATACCAAGCAGTTGACGAATTTCACGTTTATTGCTTTCAATTCGTCCCTGTGCTTTGCGCAGATTTGGTCCATCTTCAACGACCAATCGCCGTCGTCTGGTTGTTCGGTTTGCGCAATGTGCAACACCGGAGGACCCGTGGCGTCGCCGTGCGCCGCCTTCAACTGCGCCAAATATGAGCCAAAGTTTTGTTCGACTTCGGAAATATTCTTTGCGGTGATGAGCAAACCAGTTCGAACGGGAGAATCATCCGGATACGTTCGGAACTTAAATTTCCACGTCAAAGAGTTCCCATTTTCGCCTTTGGAAACGTCGAGAATGTTGTGGGCACGGTAGACACGACGCGCGTACGTACTCATCGCATTCTCGCGAACCAAATCATCTTGATCTTCAAACAAGGACGGCAACAAATCGACGGCTAAAGTCGGCGATTCGGCCAGAGCTTGCAAATCGCCAGTTTCCGCCTCGCCCCACGGTCGCAACAACTTCTTCTTCCCGGCGAGAATTTTGCGAAGCTCGGCGACTCTCTTATCAAGAGATGGTAACCGTCGCTCTTGCAAGATGGCGTTCGCGGAAAGAGCAACTTCTCCATAATCACCGCCTCGAAGTTTGGATAATCGCTTGATGGTGGCTACGAACGAATCCGAGATTGGCGCGTGGTCGTCCGCCCACGAAATCGGTCCTCTCGCGATGACTCTTTGCGGCAAAGTTGGCGCTTGCAAGAGCAAGTTCAGGACAAGTTTCGATCGTTCCTTCAATTTAGAGTGCGCGCGAACTTGTCCCAAGACCGGATTCAATGCTGCTCCTGTTTTACCCTTAATAAGCGTCGCCATGACCGCATCCATGGACTTAGACTCAAAGACACTCTCGACGTCCAAGTATCGCTGCACGATGCCTTCCATAATAGAAGTGGCCTTTTCCCACCGGGACTGTCCGTCGGTTTCGTCTTGTTCCGTGAACGCCGTGTACAAGTTCGCGAGAGCTTCGTCGACGTCGCCGCCGAAACCATCGAGAATCTTGTTCACGCGATCAACTGCTGCGGTGAGTTTCTCATCCGCAGTAGCCGCCGGTTCGTCCACCGATGACATTCTGAAGTCACCACTAAAGTTGATAATCTTTTTCACCTTCGATGGGTCCTTCAACTCGAGGTTCGCGAGTAAATCACCAGCACCAATCACCGCTCCGGCGGTTTTCGCGTGCGAGATTTTCCCGGATTCTTGCGCGATGAGTGGCATGACCATCTTCATCGCCTCGGCTTCGGCATACGGCATTCCGGCTTGAACTTCCGCACCATCCTCTTGCAAAAATCGAATGAGCTTACCAGTGACATCTGTTCTCAACTCAGACGGGTCAAATAACGTCGGCAGCAACCACGTTTGGCTGTCCAAAGTCATGCGCAAACCCAATGGTTCTTCCAAACCATCAATTTCGTGCGTGACGCCGCCGTACATGGCCACCAACGTGCCATCGTTGCGTCGAAACATCTTCGCCAAGATACTTTTTCCGCCAATGGCCATTTCGTACTCATCTGCACCGACTCTGGTGCACGTAAACTCGTACTTAGTATCTTCATAAGCGATTTCAATCGGAAACGACGTCAACTTCGCGATGCCTTGCGTGGACACTTGACCTTTTTCCCACGAGGAGAGAAAAGTTTTTTCTTCTTGCTCGGAATGGTTGAACGCTCTGAACAGCGCAGCGCCGAGAACAATCGCGTGCGGATCGTTCACCAACGAGATCGATCGTTCTTTGATCAAGCCATCCAACCACGACGTATCGATAGTGTTCTCTTTAAAGGCTTGCGTTTCCAAAAGCTTGACGAGGTATTCAACTGCCGTGCGAATTTCACCCCTAACCACCATACCTTTCAACGCCAAGACCAACGCTTTTCTCGCTTCTTCTCTCGTTTTACCAGAGGCAAAGACATGACCAAACTGCGAATCCGCGAATTCGTGCACGCCTCCGTTAGCACCGACGGAAAAGTAACCCCAAACCGTCGGGGTCGATTGGAAGTGCACTCTTTCGATGCCGCCGGAAGTCGGCTTGAAACCTTCGTCTGGATTTTCAGCCGTAATTCTCGCCGCAATCACATGGTTTTCAACCGGCTTATACTCTTCGTTCATGAAGTCAATGGCATCCGTGCCTTCAACATCTCTTCCATAGAATCGTCTCACGTCTGGCATTCTGTGAAGCGGGATACCCATGGCGACCTGCAACTGCGTCGCGGGCATGTTGACGCCGGTGATACCTTCCGTCACCGGGTGTTCAACTTGCAAACGCGGGTTCAATTCCAAAAAGAAGTATTTGTCCGTCGCAGCATTATAAAGATATTCAACCGTACCGGCACCGATGTAACCGATGTTTTGCGTCAATCTCTGCGCGGCTTTTTCCATCTCGCGGAAAATATCCGGCTTGGCGACGATTGGCGGACCTTCTTCGAAAATCTTCTGGAAACGTCTTTGCGTGGAGCAGTCACGGCCGTTAAACGCCACAGCGTTGCCGTGTTCATCACCTACAATTTGTACTTCCAAATGTCTCGCTTCCGTGCACAATTGCATCATAAACATTGGCGAACCCGGAACTTCCGCTTTCACTTGGTCAAAGTTAGAAATCAACTCCTCCTTGTTGGCGGACATACGGATACCTTTACCGCCACCACCTTCGGATGCTTTCAACATGACCGGAAATCCAATTCTATCCGCCGCGGCGACGCACTCTTCGACCGTCGTTACCATGGCTTTATCGAACGTTTCTTTCGGAATCGTACCTTCTGGCGTCAAGTTGGCGACTAAGCCGTCCCCAGACCATGGAATCGACGGCACTTTCGCCGTTTGCGCGAGAATGTTCGCCGCAATCTTATCGCCGAGGACAGACATGACTGGTGCAGTTGGACCGATGAACTGGATTCCATTCTTCGCCAAAGCCGTCGGCAATTTCGGGTTCTCGGATGCGTGCCCCCAACCTGGCCAGACGCCGTCCACGCCTTCTCTCACGGCAATCTCCGTAATCAAATCCACATTCGCGTAGTTGTTCACGTTCTTACCGCCCGGAACTTCAACAAAATCATCTGCATAACGGATAAACTCTGCGTTCGCCCCAATATCTTCCGGAGTGGCCATAGCGACAAACTTAATCGCATTCTCATCGCCCAACTCGTTGTACGCCCATCTTCGCATGGATAAAATAGCCTTGGTCGCCGCCATACCGTTGTTCGCCACGAGCACTTTTCGAATCACTCTCTTACCGCCTTTGTTTGCAACGTACTCTGCTAACTTATCTGAAGCAGATGCCATGGACGATTGCTCCGGTTCTCTCACTGCCTTCGTGGTAATCTTTCTTCTTGCCGCAATCGCTGAATCTCTCGTCGACGGGATCACCACCGGAAACGCGCTCTGCACCGTCGACGGTCTTCGAATCGCCGTCCTCGCGCTCATGGAGCCTTTAGAAGAACTGTCGCCAAGAACTGTTGATATGTGCGTTAGAAAAGAGAAGTGAAAAGTCAGTATGAATGCAAACACATTCGAGCGGCGGCGGCGCGGCGCGCGGAAGAAAAAAATAATCTAATAAAAAAGCCGTTTCCCAAAGCAAAATGGATAATAATGGATAAAACCACTCAGCTCGACCAAGAATCATCTCTTGCAGTAATCTAATCGCCTGGTTTCTCGCGCGCGTTTCAGAGCATCACGCGAACGTCTCTTAACCGTTTAAAATCGAGAACACGAAACAAATACTATTTACGCACACGAACTTCTCTTCGTCTGACTCGCAACTCCACCGAGCGACGCTCGGACGAGCGATGATTGCGCGCTCATTTTTTAAGTGACTGGACCAAGACTACCCTGTAAAAATTCGAAGGAGGAAGTTGGTTAGATAAAAAATGGGAAATCGCGCGTTTCGAAAACGCGCTTCGAAAACGGTCTTTCGAACCGAAAACCACACCGAAAACTGAAGTAAAATACACCAGATCTATTCTTCCCACCCACCGCGCTCCGCGTTTGGTCTTCCGTGCCCGCCGCGCCTCCCTAAGCGCGCGAAATGCGGCACGATTTTTCCCGATTGGTTTTCCGTCTTCCGACCCGGAAGTGGGCGACTCAAAGCGGGAAGCGGTGGTGTTAACGAGAAATTCGAGACGACATTTTTTTGCCTATATCTAGATTTTACCTCTTTCGCAAAAACGCGCCCTCTCTCTCTCTCTCTTCTCTCTCCTGCGCGCGCGCGACTGTGCAAAAATCTCGCTCGGACAAATCTGCCTCGCGAAATTTTCGTCTGTATTCGCGGGTCGGTGCGTCGCGCGTGCCTGTCGTTGTGTCGTTTCCGGGAGAATGGATTATATTATTTTTCTTTTTTTTTTGCATCTCTTTTTGTAGCTTTTCGGGAGATGACGATGACGGATGACGACGACGACCAAAAATGGACGGCCAAAAAAAAAAGCAGACTGCACTTTGTGGCGACGCCAAAAAGTACCAACGCCAAACTTTACAAAACGCGTGTGGACGGTGGAGAAAATTTCTCATCGACGCTCAAATCAAAGAGAGACTTTTGTTCCTCAGGACTCCATTTTACCTTGTGCTCTTTTGGTTTCCCACAAAAAAACACTCCAAAAACACACTCTGTGTTTCCCCGCTTTTGGAGGAAAAGGAGGAGAAGGAGGAAGAGAGACCACGCGCGAGAATGAAACGACGGGTTTTTTGGGGGTAATAAAACCACGCGGCGAGAGAGAGAGATGCGATGACGCCCCCCGCGTTGGAGCAAAGAGCGACGTCGTGCGCGCTCGCGTCGACGAGTCGGCGAAGGACGACGATGCGTTCGAGAACAGAGAGGCAAAATCGAGAAACGAATTGGACGAGAAGGATTACACAACCGCGTGGAAGGAGGAAGACTCGTCGTCGAATGATGCGATACGACCGAGAGGACTGGGAAGAGTACGAAACAACAGAGGACATCTTACGAAGAGATGAAGATTTAGAGCTTCTCGTGAGAGATTTGACGATGGAAGAGGAAGAAGACGATGTGGACGATGAAGCGAGAAAAGCAGCAAGTACGGAAATACCAATAACGCCGGGAGCGAAATATCGGGCTCGAATAGACGCGTCTCCAGATGCCACGTGGGAGGCCGTTTCAGATGCGAGTTTATTTAGCACGTTTGCACCAAACGTGCGAACGTCTCTTCGGAGTTTTTCGAGCAGCGGCGGCGTGTCCACTTATCGTCTCGCGAGCGACTGCAGAGACGAGCTGATTTTATGCGCCAATGCGTTGAGAGGCGAAATTTTCTTGGAGGTTGTTTTATTGCCGCCGAAAAAGGGAAAGATATCTTCGAATTCTTCAGTTTCTTCGTCGAAAACCAGCGATAACAGAAGAAAGAAGCAACCAGAGGCGCCGATGATTTCCAGAATGCTCACGTTTTCCAGCCGAGACGTGGACAGACGAAACGGAGAGTTTGAGTGTTTCGGAAAGATTAAAATTACGAGATTAAAATCGGCCTCATTCGCGTGCGAGTTGTCGTATGAGTGCGAAATTCGACCTACAAAGTATCCAGTTTTGCGGAGAGCGTTAGAAAGGGTCACGAGACAATCGTTTGAGGAGATTGCGACGGCGATTAATCAACGCGCGAGTGCAATTCAGAGAGCGAAATTGAACGCACCGTTTTTAGATTTAGAGGCATTGAACTGGAACGACGCCGGCGAAGAGTTTTATTACGTGGACGAGTTTGACGACGACGGGTATTTTATCGGTCGGAGGAAAAAACGAAGAGATGGAGAATTGGTGAAAGCGGGGTTGAAGGATTATTTAGGTTTGAGCGAAGTGAGCGTACCTTTAGTTCAACAAGGAGGAGATGAAAAGGAAGACATCAACAACAATAACAACTCCGCCAAGAAAAGAATGATGTCAATCTCTGGTCTATCTCGACCTCCAACCGTGCGACGAAACGTCATGCCGCCGGCTGAAAACCTTTCCTGGCAAGCAGCGCAAGACAACACGACGACCGGCGCACAAGGCGGACGATGGTTCGACGAAATTATCGACGCAGACGCTGCTGAGGATTTGTCGACTTCGGCGCCCGGATCAATCGAAGTGCACAACAGAAGGTACGACACATCGGCAGTGTATCACCGACGAACGCTGAGTGCAGTGCGTATTGAGGCACCACCGAGTTTAGTGTGGAAAGTGCTCACGGCGTACGAATCGTTGGCAAAATTTGCTCCAAATTTGGTACACTGCGAAATCTTACCAAACGCCACTCTCGGCGGTGCTGTGGCAGGAGGGGGAGTAGCAAAACATACAGGTAAAAACTTGAAACGCCTTCGATTCGTGTTTCTCAAGCACTGCTTATGTCACGTGATTTATGAATCCGTCGGTGTCGACCTGTCGCAAAAAGACGAAGAAGGTGAAATACAGTTTCGTGTTTTGAGAAACCAACGAAGAGACGGCGTTTTACAAGGTAAATTTTTAGTCGTCCCTGTCAACGATTCTAGCGACGACGATGACGATGACGATGAAGCTGAAGCGACGATATTAAAATTTGCCATCGAAGGCATCAACGCCAAGGCAAATTACAATAACGGCGGCGCGCGCAAACCGCCTCTGGACGAACGACAAGTCGTCGACGAAACGATCGAGTTTTTAACAACTCTACGAGCGCATATCGAAGCGATATCTCTGGAGAAAGTTATCCCGTTGGTTACCTTCGATAACTCCGTGCGTAAACTCAACATTGTCCCAGAGTTGGACCAAACGAACCAAACGATCGCCGAGTTTATGCGTCTGAATCCGAAATTAGACGAAGAGCAAGAAGATTCTATCGACGCGACCATCTCGAGAGACGACGACGAGTTGACCATAGCGGAAAGAGCGGAACTGTACGGGTTAACCGAAGCGGCTATGAAACGAACAACAGCCTCCTCCTCTTCCTCCTCCATGAAGAAGAAGAACAGTTATGATAAGAAATCGTTCGACGAAGACGAAGAAAAAGAACTTCTCGAGGCCTTGAGGATGGACATCGAAGCGTTCAACGCGACTCTAACGAAAGACGATAGCGAAACGCAACAACAACAACAACAACAACAACAACAACAACAA
>Ga0115011_10003775_pt1 | contig 10278 bp, 19 predicted proteins | sample TroAtlMetagenome_2_FD_88705 | JGI IMG/M metagenome (GOLD analysis project Ga0115011, IMG submission 88705) | Marine eukaryotic phytoplankton communities from Atlantic Ocean - Tropical Atlantic ANT8 Metagenome | ecosystem: Environmental > Aquatic > Marine > Oceanic | place: Tropical Atlantic...
AAGTTGTCTTTTTGTGATTTTCATTATTCTTCCCCATTGTCATACATGAGTTTATCAATAGCTATTGCCACGGCTTCACGAAACTTTTGTTGTTCTTCTTTAGATAAATAGTCCATTGTGCTTGAACCAACTAGAGTACTAGTTGGGCTAGTGGCGCTTCCTTTGGATGCATTATAGTCAATAATGTCATTCTTTAGCAAATCATAAATAAATCCATCATTAAAAATATCATACACTGCTTGTTCACGTAGAAGCTTAGCTTTCTCTTCTTTAATAATTCTTTTCAATTGTCTTTTTGTGATTTTCATAACGATCTCTTAGTGATATTTTTGTATTCTTGGATCAAATAATATCTCACCTGTTTCTTCAAAAGAATCAATATATCTATCAATTTCTTCATCTGAGAGCATTGGATATTTTCCCAATATTCGGGCCAATAACTCTTGATGAGCCATGGGTCCGTTTCTATCCAGCGATCTTACAACCGTTTTGTAGATATCTGGAGCCAACCTTTCTTTTATGAGGACTTTCCTAACCATACTTCGAAGTCTATTTTCAGAAAATTTTTCTTCTACATGCGACATATAGGCGCTATCTAATGATGGATCATCTTCTTCGGTAGGCTCAATTCTAAATAAATTTTCAGGTTCTTCATCACTTCTTCCAGGCGAATTACTACTTGACGATTTTGTTTCAAAAATTTTCATATGTATTTTCTCCATGAGTATCTTTTTCTTTCCTGAAGATACGTGAAATTATCCTGGTTTTGATATGCTTCCCTCTCGAATGGAATATTCATGTAAGCAACCTGTCCCGGATTTTCTTCTTTTCTGTATCTGAATAAATTAATTATCCAGAAAAACACATAAAGCAAATAAAAAGGCAAAATCAAAAGCTCTTTTTGTTGTAGAATATGAATTCTTTCATGATTTATTGTTATTTCACCAGGCTCTTCCCTACAAACAATAAAAGGATAAAGGGTAATTCCATAAACATTAATCACCAAACTGGCAGCTTTTGTAATTTTTGGACTGACAACTATTTTTCCATATTTCCATTCATGACTAGTCATCGTAGCTCTCCTATTGCCCAAGAAATCACTGGTCTTAAATACATGTATGAATCATTTAACAATTCTTGGGGTTGCAACCATTGATACCCTAGGTGTTCTATGATTCCAGTGTGAGGATTTGGTCCAACATATGGATCATGCACGCATTTTGCCATCCACATAGTTAAGTTTTCATGAATAAATGGACCGGCTAGAAGATCTTCCTTGAAAACAAAAATTCCACACTCTTCAAAACACTCTCTCTGTGCGGCTAACCATGGATCTTCATTGCTCTCAATTATTCCTTTTGGAATATCGTATGTTCCGCAATTTTTGTCCTGAAATTTCCTGGGGCCTATTAACCCCAGCATACATGGATATCCATCCATAAATTGACAAAGAATTATGCCGGCTCCACGTTTCATAGGCTTCCTCTAGGATCATAAGTTTCATCTATAAGTATCAATCTCTAGAGTAATCATCCTCTAATCTTATAACATCTTCGAGCTCAGTTGTTGAACACTCGATAAGAACAACTGGCCCATCAATTTCAGCGCCAAATCTATGAATTTCTTTAGGCTTAACGTGATACGTACAACCAGGCATTAGTTTTATTTTATGGGTTTTGTCTTCCACAATTAGACAGCCTGAAATGACGTATATGGTTTCTTCCTTGATATCGTGATACTGCAGAGACATCCGATGTCCGGCATTGATTACCATTCTTTTCATAACGTAGTTATCAGTGACAGATAACAACTCTTCGTATCCCCATGGCTTATGTATGATTCCACTCATACTCGCGCCACTATGTAAGACAATGAACCAGAATTATGGTTCTCGATAATTTCTTTAGTTACTATATAGGCTTCGCATGTTACCCCATATTTTTGACAAACCTCTATACACTGATTAACGAATGGCATGCCATCTTCGTAGATTTCAACATTTTTTGGTTTAACGTTCATCATGAGACTTTCATAACAGAACGATTTATCAGGATTTCCAGAGCACATTAGAATCATTTTATCCGTGTCTATTCCGTGATCTTGGAGCCATTTAGTAGGTCCCGCCAATTCATCTCTCCCGGTAACCAATGCCACCGTACACGTTTCATCGTTAAGGTCTCTTATAAGTCTATTGAATGTCCACGTGATTGGAACACCGGCTTTCGGTTGACCTCTAAAATCGTCGAAATTAAAATCGTATTTTACGATGACATCGCTATCATTTTCATTTCGAAAATCCGTGTATTCTTGAGCAGTTAGATCAAAGAACTCGTCGGTTTCCCTGTGTCTAACTTTTACCAGACCTTTGCTGTGACATAAAGTATGATCAAAGTCATAAATGGCTAAGGCCTTATTTGTACGAAAGTTGTATCTACCCATAACTCTTACTCCTTTTAACTAAACTGCTTGAACTCTGTATTTTGTTTCCGCCGATACCAGTAAGTATTTCACACCCGATAGATTGACATATTTCCCATTCGGGGATAGTACTGGCATCAAACCTATCTCCACCCTTTGTAAAGAAATCGGGCTCCAATTCCCCTATCGCTCCAACGACTGTTTGATCTCCATCAGTCTCCCACGGAACAACAAAATCAACACCCTCAATTGCGTTAATAATTTCCATTCTTTCTTCTAAAGGCATAAAAGCGTACCCTTTCTTTCTTTCTAAGAATGAATCTGCATTGACAACAACGACAACCAGGCCTCCTAAGTGTCGCATCTTGCAATTCCGGGCCATACGAACAGTTTCCTGAATGCACCTAACATGTCCAACATGCATTGGGTCAAAACCCCCGGAAGTCATATAGATAGATTTTTCATTTGATCTCTCCCCTAGAAATGTTCTTAATGCTTGAATACTTGATGCAATAGCCATGGGTGTCTCCTTTTATAATATACACTTTTTGAAATCTTCTGGAAAAACGTCCTTGTTCTTTTGGAAGAAATATCCCCAATTGGAATCGAGGATATACGTTACTGCGTGATCCTCTGAAGACCTAACAGATCTTCCTACAGATTGAACGATGGTCTTTGCCGTTTGCAACGGATACCACCACTTCCACTTTCTCATTCTTTTCGAAACAAGCTTATCTCCCAGATATGGATATGGTACCTTACATAAAATTTGGAACCTACTGGAATCATCTTTGAGGTCTACGCCTTCTGACATACTGGGCGATAACAAAACCGTAGGTTGTTTACCATTTGTATGTTTAAACAGGATGCGATCTCTATTGGTCGAATCATGAATCAGCAATCGCCTAGATCTGATATTCTTCTTGAGATAATTTGCAATCTTATACGAGTGACAATGAATAATTCCCTTTTCTTTTGGGTGTTCAGCTAGAATCGCTTTCACTGCCTCGGCTAGTCTTGGCAGACCTTGATCGATATTTTTCATAGTCATTGATGCAACAGGAGAAAATATAATAGGGCGATTCTCTCTAGGGAAAGGAGAAGGAATAGAAATAAATTCACAATCTTCTTCCTTAATTCCAAGGACTTGACAAAAGGCATCCTTGTTCATTATTGTTGCGCTCATCATTAAGACTTTTTCCCCAGATCTAAACAAATAATCTTCCGCGAATGGAGCAATGTCAATGGGTTTGAATTCAAATTTTCGTGTACCGGTCTTTTCAGTATTTCCAATATTCATTACCCAGTTTTCTTTGTCGTATACCTCGAGGAACCTATCGACTTTGCACCCATGCTTATCGATTAATTCAAACTTCTTAGCAACTGAAACAAAAAGATCTAATTGCGAACCCAAAGAATACTTTTCAATTTGAGACTCCATAAATCTTTTCACGGATTTCAACTTAGGGTTATAGACTTCTTTGATCCATTTAATGACTTGACTAGTGGTTTTAAGTTCAGGCACCTTAAGCTTCAGAACGCCTTTTGCAAAGTGTTCAGAGATAGTAATTTCAATGAACTTGCTTAATTCAGTTTCGATATTGTGAGCTTCATCAACAATCAATAATTTCCGGGGTTCTAATCTTCCAGAATACATTGTCTCAGCCAGAAAGTACGCGAAGTTAGTTACCCCTAGATCGTTATGGACAAAGTCTGCCTTGGCTTTTTTATAAATACACCCGCCTCCGCACGCAGCCTTGAAGCGTTTATCTTGACTGACTTTCATTTCTCTGAGAGCCGTCGAACAATCCTTTGCTTTGTAAAATTGACACCTATAGTTAGAGGCAGACTTTAAAGATCTCATGCCGAAGGTGCCAAAATCTTTCATGTATTGTTCCTGAAGGATTTTTTGGGTTGTCAAAAAATATGAGGGTGCACCTAACGTTTTGGCTACCGTATACCCAACGGCAGATTTACCCACGCCTGTTCCCGCTTCTAGGATAACAAATCTCTTCTCTGATGCAAAAGCGTTTAATATAAATTGTAACGCAGTATCTTGCTCTGGCCTGATTGACGGATATGGAAAATGTTTTTGATAATTCATGTTGGCTCCTTGGTCTTTCTTATTATACTCAACGACCTAGGGATTTACAATTGAATTCTTCTTCTTTTTTTCGGCTTCGGCATTGTAAATTCTATCCCTTAATTCAGAGCTAGAATAATCGTGATCCCTTTCATTGAAATGCATAATGATTGGTAATTCATGACCAGTGTATTTCTTTCCTAGCCAGTCCATTCCAATAAACCTTACAAACTTCTTTCCCCACTTTTCGTAAAGGGTCTCGAGAACAAAATGTAATTGTTCTTCTGTATCATATTCCATGATTTCATCAACATATCCGCAACCTTCCAATTGAATCCGTCGCTCTTCTAAAGATTGAATAGGCCTATTTTTTTCTGATCTATCGAGAGTTGGATCCGTATGTAAACCTACAATAAGGTAATCGCAATTCTCTCTTGCCTCTTTTAGCATCAACACATGCCCAGCATGAAATAAATCCATGGCACCACATGTGAATCCAATAATGTCTTCTGCTGGATCGTAATTCGATCCCCTAGTTTTTTTCGTCATAATTCATCACCCTCTCATTATTGACGTCGCGACTTTTGTACAAAACAGAGAAAACTTGATTTCCTATCAAGACTTCACACTCTTCAACCTCAGGTCGATTGTTGTAAACTTTGGTAACAATCCCGTATTCGAAATCGGTCAAGTGCACCGTATTTGATCCATATTCATCTGCATAGTAAATAGCGTCAGATGGTCCTAGCTTTATAAGGGACCCAACTTCTGTAATCATCTTTTCTCCTTTTGTTCCTTTCTATTATAACGCAAGTAGGGAGAGTTTATAAAAAAATGGGCCCCCACGAAAGGGACCCATTAGATTTAAGAAGCAAATTTGTTTTCTACTTCTTTTGAACCAAACTATACAGCTTTTCAGCTTCCACAAGTATTTCATCTGTTCCAGGCGGTGACGGCCAAGAAGCCTTGGTCGCATCCGTCTTTCCAGTATCGCATAGATATCTCAACCTTTCATTTTCGGCGTGATATCTATGTGTCAAAATATCTTCTGCCTGCTTTAACAAGCCTGCGCGAAGTGCATATGGATTACTCATTTTTTTTCTCCTGTGTGTATGTGTAAAACAGCTCCTTAAGGTGCATTCGTACCGATGGAGCTACTACTAAATTACCATTCCACAATAGGCTGTAAAATTCTTCGTGACTATCAGGCGTCATTTTTTCTATAACTAGAGCTTCAAAATTTTTGGGTGTCTTAAACATTGTCTGAATGGTATCATCTGCTTCAACTACTACATAATCACCAGCCGCGAATTTACTCATACGTCATTCTGAAGTAAAGAAACACACTCATATCACACAGTTTCACCAGGCTCTAGATTTAAGAAATGATCATAAATTATTTGTAAGGTTTCTTTTGGTCCCTCGGTAATGAAGCTCTTCGGTGCACAAGCCTCAAAGATACTGGCATCATTGCCTGGAGGTATACACTTATCTCCGACAAACCAGATATCTTTTTCTTCCTTGAAGTGTCGAAGACAATATGTTTTATCCCAACCTGGCGGGTAAATATCTAAGCTCGTAGAACCTCCTAGGGCTACCTCTAACGGGAAATCAATATAGTCAATCAGCTTATTTCTCAAGGTTTCTCTCAAGCCAACCCGTGTATCTAGATCAACAAATTCTTTCCTTCCATCATCTCCCGTATCTCTCCCAACCGGACACCAGTTGAGCATCGATCCTCGATATTGTACAAAAGTTCCAGTAGGATTCAACCCATATTCCTTGATGACGTCAGCTGTCTGAGCACAGATAAAGGCCACCAGGGTTTTGTAATTTTCGTTTCCCATATTATCAATCATAGAAACTTCGTCTTGCAACTCGAGCTTCCACCTGGAGTTGTACGTATACCACTTAGTACCATTGCATGGCATCATGTGAAAATTTTCTGGTGAGGATTTCCAACACTCTCCCAAACCTTTTGTCTGCTCCAATAAATAGTCAAGGCCAGAACCTGTAACGATTCCAACCTTGTTGTTGAGAGATAATTTGGCTAATGCGCTGGCCATTTCAAAAGACATATCTTTTCTAGGTGGAGTTATAGTGCCGTCCATGTCAAATAAAATTAATCTCATTTAGTCACCATCTTCGGAACCTTCTACCTTGTTTTCTAGAAAATTCAATTTGTCTTGTGCACACACAGCTGCCTCTAGCAATCCATCTATTTCGTTTATGGCTCCCGGGTGATCACCAATTCCAACAGGGTTTTCTAGGTATATTTCAATTGTGGCAAGATTTTCGGCAATTGTTGCTTTATATCTTTTCTTTAATGCCTTGGTAATTTTACTTCTAATAGACATTTTTCCTCCATAAGGCTTTGAAATACTATACTTAATTTTAGGTTTCTGTTCATTGTTCATTATAAACATTTAATTAATTTGGAGAAATCATGTGTGGAGTAATCGGATAAGTAATTTAATTTTTGTTGTTTTTTCAGTTTTGTTAACGATGTCAGTTGGTTGTTGTGCCAACAAAGTTCCGGCCCTCCCCTCACCAAATAAGCTAAAGTATGAATTCGAAAACTCCGGATTTCATTATCAATCTGCTGTCTTTATTGCAGTTCAACCCGAAGATAGTGCCCTAATGCAAAGCATGTTCGGCCAAGATTGGGAATTCATCAAAAGCCAAATGCGACATACAGGTTCTGGTGTAGTCATTGGCGTTGACAAAATGGGGACAGATGTTCTGACCGCTGGCCATGTATGTGAACAAACGGGCCCAATGGGTCAACAGGTACCATGGTCGTTAAATGTAACCGTTTATGACTGGAAAGGTTCTGGATATAATGCCATTATCATTAAGCATCAGATGGATCCGGATATCTGTGTATTAAGAATTCCAGGCGTTCAATTTCCGGAGGCTGTCAAATTAGCCGACAAGGATCCAGACATTGGTGAAAGGATTACAAATGTTGCGTATCCTCTGGGTATATATGTCCCGGGAGCCCCACTAGTTTTTGAGGGATACTTCTCTGGTGCAGCACCCGATGGTGATCACATGTATACAATACCGGTTGCACCAGGTTCATCTGGATCTGCAGTGTTGAACGATGATGGAGAGATTATTGGGTTAATCTTCGCTGGAGTTCAAGAGCTTCCATTAATAGCGATAGGAACCCCTTGGCAAGAAATAAGAGACTTCATTTACGTGGAATAAAAAAAGGCGCAGGGGAAGAGAGACTAAAACCCTGCGCCAAGAACCCACAACCAACCAAGGAGTCATGGTCTCTCTTATTAATTTCTTTCTTTATTACTGTATCGTTCTGTTTTTCTTGAATTATGATGATGACCTCGAGAATTATGCTCACCATTATTTCGGTTGCTATAATTTCTATTATCACCATCGCTGCTGTTGTAATTCTTTCGATGGATAGGAAACAAAGAGTTTCTAATAGAAACCATTTCCGATCTATTGAGACCTTGCCATTCAAAAGGAAGTGGATGCTTCAATCCCCAGGTATATCCTTTTTTGATAATTTCTTGCAAGGCTTGCTTGTGGTCTTTCATTGCTTCTGCCTTAAGCCTTTCGAAAGTACAACCCCTCCAATAACTTCTTGTTGCACGGATTGCCAATCTCACCGAATCACTGTATCGCATTTTTTTATTTTCTCCTTTAAGAGATACACATAAGAAGCGCCAGGCCAACAGCTACGCCTAAAGCTGCAGCACATAAGCGCTCGAGAATTTTCACTTTTCTTCTAAGACGTAAATTTTCAATTTTATATAGTTCTTCAGTCATGATAATAATTTATCCAGATGAGCCAAAGTGTATAACTTAATTCTTGCCTTTCATCACCATGACAAAATCTCGATTTTGTTTAGGGAACTGCATTGCTCCATTTGATGTAATGACCCATCCACGCTTCAGCCGTGACCGACCAGGATCTGCGGCGTATCCATCTGTAAGGACTAGGTAACCATCAAATCGGTGTGAATTCTTGTTAGCATGTTCTTGTACACACGTGAAGCATGTTCCACCGCAGCGAGTTCGCTCGAGCTTTACGGGACGTCCCTTTCTCAATACTCTTTCTGACGACTCATCAACACTAGTATCAAAGTTGAAGAGAGTAAATTCAACTCGTTTGGCCAAACCGCTAAGCTCTCCAGCAAGTTCTGACAACTCTCTGTCACTTACGGAACCAGATTGGTCTACGTAAACTGCGATTGAGGCTTTGTAGTCTCTGTAATTTCCGGGATGAATACCAGCGTACTTGCGATTGAGGCGCCTAATAGAAGAAGCTCTGTCTGCCCGTCGAGTCATTCCGCAAAACTGCTTAAGAACAGATTGCCATGGAATTTCTTTCGAAATCATCTCTCTCAGCGTAGCTCTCATGCTTGCTCCGACGGAACCCCATGAACCTTTCTGATCGCATTCTTTTACTGCTTTCTCTAGGGCTGCTTGAACTTGACCTTTCACCATTTCACGTTGTTCGTCTGAAAGCTGGTCCCATCCATCGTGAGAGTCCATATCTCCCATTCCGTTACCAGGAACCACCGTGACTGGGTTGCCATCTTTGTCAACTAGATTACCATCTTCATCAACCTTGACGTCACCATCTGCAAGGGCCTGAGAAAGAGACTTGCCACCCATACCTTGGGCTTGTTCAATAGCTTCTTTGATCTCAGGATCTTTCATAAGCTCAGCAAAATACCATTCTGAGTGCTTCTCCTTAGGGAAACTAGCAATCTTTGCACTTACCATCTCGTATCGCTCAGCAGCTTTCGGGCCCATCTGTTCGCGTTGCTCTTCTGTCAGCGCTTTGAATGCTTCACCCGGAATAAGTCCACCTTCAGGCAATTCTGCTTTGTCAATCATGGAGTTGATTGCAAGATCGGTAGCATAATTCCAGATAATGTGTGGATCTCTGCGTCTTGTAGTTGTGTGATCAAACACTAGGTGATAACATTCGTGCTTTAGAAGACCTTTAACCTGTTGAGTCTCAAGTCCTGCAAGAAACCGTGGGTTCCACCAAAACCTAACTTCACCGTCCTTGGCCAATACACCGGCGGTTGGGATTTGTTCGGTCTTGATTTTCGTAATACCTCGCAGGATAGCTGCGAAGAATGGTTCGTCCCACATCAGTCGGATAAGGTGCACACTGAGATCGAAAGCTTCGATCTCGGCATCTGTTACTTCGCGAGATTTAAGTGCGTCATTTGCGTTTGTGGCTTTTGCCATGTTGACTCCGTTTTGAGTTTTATTATCTTTATCTTATATAGATAATTTAATTCATTCGAGACACATTTTCACAGATTGTCTATTATTTTTGAGAAAAAAATTCAACACTACGTTGATGAAATTCAGCAACCGCTCCTCGTACATAAACAAGGTATTTCGACCATAAAGGCTCCTGCTTATTTTCCGATAAAATATCTACAACGATACCAGTCTGTTCGGTACGAACTCCGTTGGATTTAATCATCACCAAATCCCCTATTTCATGTTTTTGTTCCATACTCTATTTCCTTCAAAAGTTTTATGCAATAATTGTTTACCATAATTCTGTCTCCACCCACTAGGAACCAATGATGTTTGTAGATATCATTTACGGACCATTCATCCATCGTAAAGCCAAGGTACATATAAATTTCTTGTTCTGTATCCGCTATAGGCCTTTCTCTAAAACCTCTCCAAATACAACGCTCTCTCACTCTTGTCAATGGAGCAAGGCTAATTCCTACAATTATGTGTTCGTAATCCTTTGTCACGGTTTTCCTATC
>Ga0115011_10003778_pt1 | contig 10274 bp, 7 predicted proteins | sample TroAtlMetagenome_2_FD_88705 | JGI IMG/M metagenome (GOLD analysis project Ga0115011, IMG submission 88705) | Marine eukaryotic phytoplankton communities from Atlantic Ocean - Tropical Atlantic ANT8 Metagenome | ecosystem: Environmental > Aquatic > Marine > Oceanic | place: Tropical Atlantic...
TCTCCCCGGATATAACCCGATAACCGAACCAGACCCCTTAAAAATCCAAGAAGCCGTTGAGCTTATCCTTCGATCTGAGAGACCAGTAATTTACAGCGGGGGAGGGATACTGAAAGCACGAGCTGCAACTCAGCTGAGAGAACTCGCTGAACTACTGGACGTCCATGTTGTCACCACCCTCATGAACAGAGGTGGATTTCCTGATAACCACCCTCTTGCCCTTGGCATGCCAGGAATGCATGGAAACTACACCGCTGTCACAGTCTTACAAGAAGCAGACTTACTAATTACACTCGGAGCCAGATTTGATGACCGTGTTACCGGACGACTTGATGGCTTCGCCCCCGATGCGAAAATTATCCACGCCGATATCGATCCGGCAGAGTTTAACAAAGTCCGTTTCGCAGATGTTTCAATACAGGGTGATGTCGGGAAGACAATTACCGAAATGATCTCAGCACTCAACCAACTCCAACAAACAAGGGAACACCCAGACCGTAGCGAGTGGAAATCGACAATAAGTGGTTGGAAGGAGCGATTTCCTCTGGTCTACGATGAGTGGGAAACGGGCGAAGGCCTGAAACCACAATACGTTATTGAACAACTGCGGGATTTAACTCCAGATGACACTATCGTCGCATCGGGTGTCGGACAACATCAAATGTGGGCAAGTCAGTTCTGGCACTTCAACCACCCATACACTTGGATAAACTCTGGGGGCTTAGGAACGATGGGATTTGCAGTCCCTGCTGCCATTGGAGCTAAGGCAGGGGTTCCTGACCGGATGGTATGGGCCATAGATGGCGATGGCTGCTTTCAAATGACGAATCAGGAACTCGTGACAGCACGTATAGAGAACCTACCTGTCAAGATTGCCATCCTCAACAATGGTTACCTCGGCATGGTGCGACAATGGCAAGAACTCTTCTATGACGAAAGATATAGTGAGGTGCATCTCCAGTCTGACCTACCGGATTATAAGATGCTTGCAGAATCGATGGGATGTGTAGGAATTCGTGTTGAATCCCCAGAAGAAGTCCAGCCCGCAATTGAAGAAGCAAACGAAATCAACGATCGGCCCGTAGTTATAGATTTTCGTACAGAAGCATCAGAGAATGTTTATCCGATGGTCCCTGCAGGAAAATCAAACAGTGATGTTATCGTCCACCCATCTCAGGGAACACCGTGACGACTGAAACCCCTTCACATACGCTTGTTGTTCGCGTAGAGAACAAACCAGGGGTTCTGGCCCGTGTAGCAGGATTATTTGCGCGACGAGGATTCAACATTGTTTCACTCGCAGTAGCCCCAACAGAAAACACGCTCTTCAGCAGGTTAACGATCGTAGTTGATGCTGAATCCGCCCCTCTCGAACAAGTCGTTAAGCAGCTAGACAAGTTAATTAACGTCGTCGATATTCGAGAATTAGCACCAGCAGAATCTATCGCAAGGGAACTTATCCTCGTAACAGTTCAAGTGAAAGACGGGCAGGAAGACCGAGTAATGAAAAACGTAGAAACTTTCGAAGCAAATATTTTAAGCGTCGGCCCCCAAAAAATCATGGTCTCACTGTCTGGAAGCGTCGACCAAGTAGATAAATTCGAAGCCTCACTTGAAGAATTTGGCATTATCGAAATCCAACGAACAGGAACAATCGCTCTAGCTAACATCGACAATATTTAAATAAGAGATTTGGCCTACTTATAGGGGCCTTTCAGACAAATATGCAGATAACGTAAAATCAAGATTAAGGAGAAACTCGTGGCAAACATCTATTATGAAGCAGACGCAGACAGGTCATACATTGATGAAAAAAAGGTTGCTGTACTTGGCTATGGATCGCAAGGGCATGCTCACGCATTAAACCTCAAAGAGTCTGGGGTAGAAGTATGTGTTGGTCTTCGACCAGAGTCATCTTCAGTGGAGAAAGCAGAAGAAGCAGGATTAACCGTGATGAATATCGCTGAAGCTTCAGCCTGGGCAAACGCGATCATGATTCTTCTACCTGACACAGAGCAAGCAGACATCTACGATGCTCATATCGGCCCAAACTTGAACCCGGGAGATACTCTCATGTTCTCACATGGGTTTAACATTCGATTTGACCTAATTAAACCACCAAGCGACATCGACGTAGTCATGGTCGCACCCAAAGGACCAGGCCACCTTGTAAGGAGGACCTATGTTGAAGGAGGGGGAGTGCCTTGTCTGATAGCAGTCGAAAATGATGCGTCAGGATCAGCAAAAGAATTTGCTCTAGCATACGCTGACGCTATCGGAGGAGCACGTGCCGGAGTAATAGAAACAACCTTCACTGAAGAATGCGAAACAGATCTATTCGGCGAACAAGTTGTACTCTGCGGCGGCATAACAGAATTGGTACGAAGCGGATTCGATACGCTTGTATCAGCAGGGTATCAACCGGAAATCGCGTACTTTGAGTGTCTACACGAACTCAAACTCATTGTGGATTTGATGTACGAAGAGGGAATAGCCGGAATGCGGTACAGCGTTTCAGATACAGCAGAATACGGCGACCTTACAAGAGGCCCCAGAGTCATAGACGACCATGTCCGCGAAACAATGCAAACGATCCTCGAGGAAATACAAAGCGGGAAATTCGCTGATGAATGGGTAGCAGAATCTCGTGGCGGGCGCGAAAATTTCCTAAAACTCGAAACAGCAGGACATGAACTCCCAATAGAGAAAATTGGCAAAGAACTCCGATCTATGATGCCTTGGATTTCCTCAGGGAAACAAAGCGTAAAAGATAGTAGCGGTGGTCAAGGCTAATAGAAGCTCGAAAATAATTTCCTCACTAGGTTGTAATCTTCTCCTATTTCTGGTTCAATCAAAAGAACATTAAGAGCGGTTCACCAACGTGAGCCCAGCAACCTAGGACGGACACCCAAGGTGCTTCCCGGTAAGACGGGGATGTGGTGCTAAAGCGCAAGTAATTGTCCCAGACAAATATCTGAGCAGAAGCGTCAAAACTAAGGGTCTCCTCCAAAACAGGAGGAAACATGAGTGATTGGCAGTTCGAAACACAGCAAATACATGCTGGACAGGAACCGGATGCAGCAACGAATGCGCGAGCTGTTCCGATATACCAAACAACATCATTTACATTCAACAGTGCCGAGCATGCGGCAAACCTTTTCTCTCTCGCAGAAATGGGGAATATCTACACACGAATCATGAACCCCACACAAGGGGTGTTTGAAGCGCGAGTAGCAGCATTGGAAGGAGCAACTGAAACAGCAGTAGGAATTCCTGGTGCGTTAGCATTAGCATCTGGTCAGGCAGCTGAAACACTCGGAATCCTTACCATCCTCGAAGCAGGAGATCACCTGGTTACAGGGGCGTCACTATATGGGGGTACATACAACCTCTTTCATTACACGCTGCCGAAAATTGGGATCGACGTGACATTCGTGGAAGATCCAGATGACCTCGATGCTTGGCAAGCAGCTGTTCAAGACAACACGAAGCTCTTCTATGGAGAAGTGAACCCTAATCCCAAAAATAACTGGCTTGATATTAGCGGTGTCAGTGGAGTAGCTCACAAAAATGGTGTCCCGCTTATGGTTGACAATACTGCAGCGACACCGTATCTTGTTCGCCCATTTGAACATGGGGCGGATATCGTCGTGCATTCGGCGACCAAATACATAGGGGGACACGGGAATTCCATCGGTGGTGTTCTCGTTGATGGGGGAAGTTTCGACTGGGGCGAAAGTGGAAAATTTCCCAATATGACTGAACCCGATCCAAGCTATGGCGGTTTAGCTTACTGGCCAGCGTTAGGGCATGGGAGTTATATCATCAAAGCCCGAGTTCAGATGCTCCGAGATTTAGGGGCATCTACGACCCCATTCAACTCGTTCTTGTTCTTGCAAGGATTAGAGACGCTCAGTCTTCGTATGGAACGCCATTGCAGCAATGCGCTGGCTGTCGCACAATACCTAGAAGGTCATGACCAAGTTGAATCCGTCGCCTACGCCGGGCTCGAAAGCAGTCAATGGCACTCTCGTGCAACAGAGCTAACTGGTGGGATGGGGTATGGAGCGATTCCTGCCTTTAACATCAAAGGTGGGATTGAAGCTGGCCGGAAATTCGTTGAAGGGCTTGAACTGCACAGTCACGTTGCCAACATCGGAGATGTGCGGAGCTTAGTTATTCATCCAGCCTCTACTACTCACAGCCAGTTGACTGAAGAAGAACAGGCAGATACAGGTGTGTACCCTGGGCTTGTCCGTCTCTCGGTAGGTATTGAACATATTGATGACATCATTGCTGACCTAGAGACAGGATTTGCAGCTGCGAAATAGTCAGCAATTGACCTGCTGGGGTAGCGAAATGCTGCCCCAGCACCAATCGCTAATTGAAGTTAGACCTGCGTAGAAAAGAAACCAACGTAGCAAGAGTTTATTTCTTCAGATCAGTTCTAAAATATTCAGAAATTACTACTACTACGACATACAAAAGGCAGATCAAGGAAGTCAAACCGATTGTATCCGCTGATCCAAACCCGAATCCATGATCGCTTGCAAGAAGACCCATGAGTAGGCTACCAATTGGTACCAAACCTGCCCATGCGATATTAAAAAGTGACATTACACGTCCTCGAAAATTTTCTGCCACTACTTCCTGGACAACTACTTGAAGCGTTGTAAAGGACCCAATATAGAAAAACCCAACAAGGATTTGGATAAGGATAGCAACAGTGAAATCAGATACTCTTGGAAATCCTGCCAACAACAAGCAATAGGGAATCGCAAGAATAGCACCTCTACGAAGAGTTGCTCGTTGCGTGAAACTCCCAGCTGCTAACGCTCCAATAAGTGCGCCGAATCCAGTAGATGCTCCCAGCCAAGCAAAATCACTTGCTGGCCTGCCAAGGGCATCACTAGTGAAAGCAGGAGATAGGACGACATGAGATACTCCGAAAATAGATATCACACCGACGAGGGTGAGAGCGTTACTAGCCGGCTTCTTTTCACGTGCATGGGAAACTCCGGCAAGAAGTCGTTGGAGTATCGGGACGGTGTCTTCATCTGGTTGGTACGGGAACAAGGTAATCCCAGCTGCGGCAACGAGAGCCAGCCCCGCGCAGATTCCATATAGTGACCAGGATATTTCGAAGAGATTGTTGCTAACTAAAGGTGCAGCAAGAGCAGGCCCGAGCACCCTGCTTCCGTTAGAAGCCATTGCTTGAAGAGAAATAGCACTCGGAAGATATTGGTTCTGTACAGTGTTTGCAGTTACTGCCTGAACGACTGGTGCGAGGACTGCCATAATGAGCCCTACGATGAACGATGTAACCAATAAAATCATCGGCGTAATCGCATCAGCTATGACGAGCGTTACTTGAAGTGCTGAGACAGCCATTAATGCTGCGTATGTCCCTAGTAAAAGTTTTTTCCTGTCGAGCCTGTCTGCCAGCAGTCCTCCAAAAGGCCCTAGAAACAGAACTGGAGTGAATGTCACTACGAAGAGCATTGATACCCATAATTCATCATCGGTAAGATCAGCCATTAGTGCCTGATATGAGATATGGGAGAACCAAAAACCGAGTTGTGAAGCTATAGAGCCTATGTAGAAACGGCGGAATTGTTTTTGAGTAAGGGCGAGAAAGGCTTTCGGAACCGAGGTACTCCCAAGATTTGACACCCAACCACCATAGTTAAAGTCCAGACTATATTTGTGCTTACTTATTAGAAGTGGGTGGAGCCTTCATTCGAATCAAAGTTGATAAGAAATCGTAACCTGCATAACAATTTGGTATCACCGCATTAGTCTTGAAGTATGGTGAACCTTTCAGACTCCAAATTTTTGGTAATTCTAGCAGCTTTTATTTTGGCCGCTAGTGCTTGTTCTGATCCAGTATTCCCAACTGTTTCGCCTCCGCCAACAGTTACTCCGGTGGCACCTACGCCAACGCCCGTGTCGACTACCGCTTCAGAGCCAGTTGAAGAAGAACCCGCCGAACCCGGGTTGACGAGTGACGTTATGCGAATCGCTGTTATCGCCGATGGAGAGAACTCCTCAATTAATGATGGTGAGTCGGAAAGTATTTGGCAGGCTGTTGAAGCATGGGCTAACGCAGTTAATCAAACGACAAAGCTCGCAGGTAGAACCGTGGTCGTTGAAAGAATAGATTCAGCTGTTTCGAGGCATTCTGAAGCAATTGAACAAGTATGCAATGGTGATTACTTTGCCCTTGTTGGTTCAGCATCGATTAATGATTCTGAAGGCTTGCCTCTCCTTTTCTCGTCTGATTGTGCCTTGCCTGATTTCCCATCATTTGTATACTCAGAACAACGTCTTAACTCTGAAATAACATTCTTATCGAACCCTGTATATTCTCAGGTCACAAACACTGGTTGGGCGGCATATTTCGCCCGCGTAAATCCGAATGCTGTGGAACGCGCTGCTACCTTGTTCCCAGAGCTTCCATCTTTGGTCTTAGGTGGAAATCAGATTATTGAAGCTGCGACAGCCATGGGGTACCGGTTCATTCAGAGTCCGATTTATAATTTCGAAACAGACTTTCTTCGAGAAGCACAGTCACTTATAGAGTCAGACGCCCGTTCGTTGACGTGGCGTAACAGTGGAAATCAGCTTCTTTCACTTTTAAATTCAATTAATGAAGTCGACCCTGATTACAGTTTCGATTTTGTCGATTGTGGGCAAAATTGTTATAACGCGAATTGGGTTGCTGCGGCTGAGGGCTTTGGTGAAGGAGTGTCCGTCTGGCTCCCTCATCTTCCGATAGAAGAAGCTGAACTTAGCGATGAACTTCTTCGGTATTTGTTCTATCTCCTATCAACTCATGGCCCAGCTGGAGTTTCATCTGCTTCAGGGATAGCGGCATGGAGCGCGGCGCTCCTGTTCGAAGAGGCAGTCTCACGCTCTGTAGGAGTAAACTCTGCAGCTTATGATCCGGAGAGTTTAACTAGAGCAGCAGTTATCGAAGCAGGGAGAACCATCAATTTCTGGGACGCGAATGGCCTTCATGGAGTCGCAAACCCTTCAGAAGGCATCCCGTCGCCATGCTTTATGGTGGTGACCCTTTCAGATGGCCTATGGAAGCGTTCCTATCCGGATCGTCCAGGCGAACTTGACTGCGAAGAAAGCAACCTTGTTACCCTTGAAGCCTTACGAGGGTTATCTTCAGAAGAACCAAGGAACGGGAGCCCTGAATAGCTGGCCGGTGAAGTCCAGTCGTTTACGAGAATGGGGGGGCTTCAAATTTAGGTAACCCTGTATCTGCTTTCCCAAATAAGCGTTCTCGATGCTCGTCGATAGCGTCCAACGTCCATCTTTCTCTATCTAATTTCACACTGTTCTGGTGTGACCAGTTTTGCATCCACCAAACTCCACTTCCTCCAACTATGAAAGCCTGCCCATTAATGTCTTGTGCTTCGTCAGTGCAGAGCCACACAACGAATGGTGATACGTTGGCTGGGTCGTATATATCAAATTCTTCTTCATTCTCTGGAGCGGCCATCGACTCGATATAGTCCGTTAATCCTGTTCTTGCTCTAGGGGCCACTACGTTAGTTGTCACCCCGTATTTGTATAGTTCTCTTCCCAGAGTGATTGAAAGTGTGAGTATTCCTCCTTTTGCTGAAGCATAGTTTGATTGAGCTGGCCCTCCGAATAAGCCAGATTCGCTACTCGTATGGATGATTCTTCTGGGAGTGTCTTCCCCAGATTTTGCTTTGTCTCTCCAATAGACGGCAGCAGCGCGAGCGCAAACGAAATGCCCTTTGAGGTGAACGGCTATTACTTCATCAAACTGTTCTTCGCTCATTGAAAAACTCATAGCGTCGCGCAAGATACCTGCATTATTAATCAGAATATGTAAGTCGCCGAATGTTTCAACCGCGGCATTCACTAGATTTTCTCCCGATGACCAGTCGGCGACGTTTGCCTTGATGCTCTTAGCTTCCCCACCGGCGTCGATTATTTGCGCAACCGTAGTATCGGCATTGTCGCCGATGTCGTTCACAATAATTTTTGCGCCCTCTGAAGCGAGTAGGAGAGCATGTTCCTTGCCAACTCCACTACCTGCGCCCGTGACGACAGCTACTTTCCCTTCTAGACGGCCCATAAAGTTCCTCCTGTTCTTTACTAAATGGGGCCTTCGCCCCAAGATATGATCCCCTAAACATGAGTGCGGCTACCAAGAAGTAAGTAATAAATAAATCCTAAGTTCAGATATGTCAGAGTCTTTCGATGATCATCGCCATGCCCATGCCACCACCGACGCACATGGTCTCTAGCCCGAATTGCTTGTCAGAATCCTGCAGGCTATTGATCAGAGTCGTCATGATACGGGAGCCAGTCATTCCAAACGGGTGCCCTAACGCGATAGCACCGCCATTAACGTTTAGTTGCTCTTCGATATCAATCCCTAAGGCGTCAGCTGATCCAAGTACTTGGACTGCGAAGGCTTCGTTGATTTCGACAAGGTCGATATCGCTTATCTGCATTCCTGCTCTATTGAGAACTTGCCGACACGCTTCTATCGGGCCGAGGCCCATAATTTCGGGATTTAGTGCAGAGACGCCACTTGCAACTATTCGAGCGAGAGGTTGAATACCTAATTCATTTGCGCGTGTGTCACTCATCACGACAACAGCTGAAGCCCCGTCGTTTAGTGGGCAAGCATTCCCAGCCGTGATTGTTCCGTTTGGCCTAAATACTGGATTTAGTTGCGAAACGCCCTCGAGGGTTGTTCCTTCACGGATTCCGTCATCTCTTGACACTACCGTTCCGTCGGGCAGCTCAAATGGGGTTATTTCTTGCTCAAAGAATCCACGTTTCATCGCTGCTTCAGCTCGGTTCTGTGAACGGACACCGAATTCATCTTGACGTTCACGAGAGATGCCTAAATGTTCAGCGACGTTTTCAGCTGTTTGCCCCATCGCTATATAGACGTCAGGTAATCCATCAGGGGCACTCCAGTCGCCTCCTTCTCCGGTCGTACGTTCGGCGCTTCTCTGTTCGGCAGTCGCAAATAGTTCATTGTGGGATCCGGTGTCAGCTGCCCCATGCATATAACGGCTGACAGTTTCAACGCCACCAGCGACGAAGCAGTCACCTTCATCTGCTTTGATTGCGTGCGCTGCCATTCGAATCGTTTGTAGTGAAGATGAGCAATAGCGGTTAATTGTTACACCGGGGACTTCCATATCATTCATTACAGCGATGATTCGACCAATATTGAAACCGCCTTCTCCTCCTGGCTGACCGATTCCCCAAATAATGTCCTCGACTTCAGCGGGATCAAGACCCTCAACTTTATTCAAAACGTCCTTCACGATGAAAGCGGACATATCATCGGGCCTGACATCAGCAAGACTTCCCTTTGCTGCACGACCTATAGGGGTCCTTGCAGTTGCGACAATTACGGGTTCAGCCATCTTACGCTCCTCTGTTTGTATATCTTGAAGAATACTCCCTGTATACAAAAGATGTGAAAGTGAAATTGAAGAAATCAATCAAGAGAAGGATCTGCAGTATGTGTCCCAGAGCGTAGAAGGACCCCTGGGCGGGCGCTAGTGAAATCTCCTTGACGTACTATCTCTTTCCCGTTACAAAATACACTTTCTACTCCAGTCGCATCAGCGAATAGCCGCTGGGCTCCTAGTGGGAGGTCGTTTCGGACAGATATTGGATTTGAACCTATTGTTGACTCATCCAAGATCACCATGTCAGCAAAGGACCCCTTTGCTAGCGTACCTCTATCTCGAAGCCCGTAGAGTTTCGCAGGAATTTCAGTTAAGAGATGAATAGCCTCTTCTAACGGTAGAAGCGACCGTTTCCGCACAGTTTCACCAAGCATGTACGTCGAATAATTAGAGCTAAGGAAAAGATCGAGGTGGGCCCCTGCATCCGACGCTCCAACTACTGCTCGGGAATCTCTCCAGATTTCGATACGGGCTTTCCAGTCTTCGTCGGGTTCGTCATTTACCGGATTTCCAAACGATGTTTCCAAATCATCGGCAATAGCGATGTCCACCAATGTATCCCAAGGGCTCTTCCCAGTAGCTTCGGATATTTCATAGACTGTCTTTCCGACGTAGCCAGCGTTTTCTGGGGCCTTGGTATGAAAGATAGTTTTTGCGCCCCAATGAGCAACATTTCTCAGGGGTCCATCTTGTTGAGCATTCTGGTCTAATGCTTTTCGGGTTTCAGGATCACGGAGGGCTGCTAGCTTGTCTTCCTTGGATAAAAGAATAAAGTTTTCCCACTCTGGAAGA
>Ga0115011_10003783_pt1 | contig 10269 bp, 3 predicted proteins | sample TroAtlMetagenome_2_FD_88705 | JGI IMG/M metagenome (GOLD analysis project Ga0115011, IMG submission 88705) | Marine eukaryotic phytoplankton communities from Atlantic Ocean - Tropical Atlantic ANT8 Metagenome | ecosystem: Environmental > Aquatic > Marine > Oceanic | place: Tropical Atlantic...
CTAGCCAGGAACTTTTGAGTAGGACCATATGCTAGAGGAACTTTGATAACACTGAAGGTGTCATCTTTATCGTCTTTCTTTTGGACTTGAATTCCATTAAACAAAGAACCAAAGCCAATAATGACAGATCTGAAGATCTCGTTGTAAAAATACTCAAACATTATTTTGTAGCACTATACCTCTATTTAGGGCATACCAAATGGATTTTTAGATGAGAAGTCAATAATTTGATCAGCAGCAATCTCAATGACCTGGTTAGCCGCATAAGGACTTACAATATCATCGGTATTGATACGACCAATAACCATACATGCACCTGAGGTCTCACCCACCAGATATTCACCACTTACAAATGCTCCCCCAATAATTCCAAGTTGTATAAAGTTAATATTAGCGTTCCAATCCTTAACTCTAGCAGTACAACCAGAAGTCATACCTTTCACAACTTCGTTGAATATGTAACTACCACCCACAGTAACCTTAGACCCATCAGGAAGGTCACCAACAGCAGCAGGGGGACTGAATACCACAAGAGGAGTATCTTGGTAATTATCTCCACCACTAGTAAGATAGACATCTGTGACAACCCCAGCCCGACTAATGGTGGCAATACCTGTCGCATTGTTTTGACCTGTAGGTCTGCTGGAAGAACTAAAGGTGAACTCTGTACTATCAAAGAATACGTAAGTGTCATCAAACTCTGGATAGACACCAATACGAACGATAGGTGCTTTCGTATAACCAGAACCACCATTAGAAACAACCACTGCCCTAACAGAGGTGGAGTTAGCAATACCAACTGTAGCGGCAAATCCTGTTCCACCACCACCTTGAACAGTAATCATCGGTGGAACTGTATATCCACATCCAGCATTAGTAAGTAGGATTGTATCTACTACACCAGACTTACCAGTACATCCGGGGTAATCATAAGAAACTGATGCTATACCGGTGGCTGTGATCCCACCTGAAGGAGCTGAGGAGAATGCAACAACAGGGGTCTCTCTGAACTGTTTACCCATGTTACTGATATAGATATCATTCACTGCCCCTTTGGGACACATCACCGCTTCTCCCGTTGCACCAATACCAGCTCCAATAAGGAACATAGTCTGGATGTAACCAATTTCCGCAATCTCGTCATCAATTGCATCAATACCTGTATCAAGAACTTCATCCTCATACCTGAAGAGTTCGCATCTTAACTCATAAACATAGTTCTTTTTCAGTGAGTAGAAAGGTTGTTCATGTTCTACAAACTTAATTTCAAAAAGTCTATCGCCCAAAGGGAAATAAATTAGGTCACCCTCTTTTGGTCTTTCTGTAAGTTTTCCATCAGGTAACCCCTTAATCATAGGAGCCACATAATCTTCCCACCGTTCTCTTGAGATGGTTAATTCCAGGTCATCCCTGTTCTCTATACCAAACTTCGATAAGATGGTTCCCTGTCCAGTATAACCCTCATAGGTATTGACATACGCCTCTAGAGGTACTGCTGTTGTAAAGTCTGACTCAATGACCTCTCTAATAATTTTATGAGTAGTGGCATATTGACGAGGTAAATAATGCACCTCAATACCATACATCATTATCTGTTCATTATACAGACTTTGAAGTAGGTTTTGTTCGGGTCTTGAACCGTTAAGAAAGAATGGATTTAACATGTGTTATCACCCAATCAGGTCAAGAGGTGGTAACTCATATGTTGTTGGCATAATTTCCTTAAGTCTATCGATTTCTCGTTGAGCATCATCGTAGATTTGTCTTCCATTGAACTCAATACCACCAGGGAGTTTGACACCCTGGAATTTGAGAAGGTTCATACCCCACTGTCTCTTGACTAGTTGAGTGGCATAAGGTTTCAGGAAAGAATCATTCCAAACTCTGGTATAATCACTAGGATCCATCTGTCTCCAACAATCAATAATAATGTATTGTTTAGGAAGGATAGTGGTCCAATTGATATCAAGATACAACCTATCTTGACGCATGTTAAATCTAATCTGTTTATGTGTATTCAGGAGGAAATTCATCGTCTCCAGATACGACATAGCCATAGAGTACGATAGGAGATCGGTTGACCCCCAATAGTACAAATCATTCATAAACATCTGATACTTAAAACTAAACATGTTAGACATGCTCAGTGATTGTGCAGAATCAAATTGGAAAATTTTATTGATCCCAATTACACCGGGATCCATTTGGATATAGTTACTGTTTTCGTAATACTTAAATGTGGTGGCTGTACCTACAATATTTGTAGTTGCCTGGGTAGTCACAATACCTACACTTCCTAGACCTTTACTAGGTGTTACAGGAGGAATTGCAAGACCCCTTTTTACATCATCTTCAGTAATCTGATACTTCAGAAATACTTGAGCTACACCGTCATAATGCCTCTCTTGCCAAAATTGAAGAGCGTCATCAATACAGTCTTGGACCTGTTCATCGGCGACATTGATCTCCAATACAGGAGCACCCAATTGTCTCAGAATGTACTCTGTAAATTCTTGTCTACTACTGGGCTTCATCTTAGAGACCTATATTGTCTATTTATTTAATAAATCAGTAATGGCATTCAGCATAGATTTAATTTCATCAACATCAGATTTCATGTTGATAACTTCAGACTGAAGGTTTTTAAATTTCTCTTTATCAGAATTCATCTGATTCCTATTTGTCACATAGGAATCGTATTCATTATTGTTCTTGTTAATAATAGCACCGGAATGGATGTGTCTAAAATAACCATCCATTCCTTCTACCGGTAAGTAATCCATTATGCAAACGATAGAGCTCTCAGACTTCTGATCATTGGTACATTCGCCATATTGTTTGAAGTTCCGATGATCTTAATCCTAAAGGATTTGAAAGCCTTAACTTCATCGATGGTGTAGGTGTACTCCTTATAATCATTGATTTTAGGTTCAGGAACATATGCATCAACCTTAGGAACTCTGGTATCAGGGGTTCCATTATTTTGAGAGATATCAAGAATTGCACCGTTAGAATCAATATTCTTATATCCAGGGAATGGGACAAAGATTGCCTCCTCCACAGGAACATTTTGATCTAATGAATACAATACTCTAATATCATTGAAATTGGAGCAATATGCGTCAAGTTGTACTCTCAGAGATGTTGCAGGATTTTCAAGAGTTATATTCTTAGAAACGTAGAAGAACCTATTAGGATCATCTTCTGTTCCATTGACGGTAAAGTCCTGAACATAATCCGATACCGGTTGATTAATTCTGTTCATTGTATAAATGACAGAAGCATTCTCAAGATCAATCATAGGACTAATTCTTGGATTGTCAGTCAACATAGTGAAGACCATAGTGAATGACTTCTTACCAGGGAAGACACTAGAGTTTAACTGAACATCTTCATTTTGAGGAGAAGCAATCATCATCATATCATCAAAATAGTTCTTATTGTAAATATTCAATTGTCTGTAACCACCATCCAAATAAGACTCTTGAGTACCATCAACACTTGTCGCAGTGATAGTTCTCGCCTGAGCAACTAGATTAGTTCCGAGTGGAGTAATCGTCGTTATCTTAGGTGTAATAAGGTTAAATGGTAAGTTGTACTGAGCCTCAACGAAAGGACCACCAGCAGTCTTATCCTGATTGAAGTACAGGGGTGGGAAACCAGGTGTATTGCCAGGAGCTCTGTTAGTACCGTTGGCGTTCATACGAACATCAACATAGTAGTAATCCAGACCAATAGCAGGTTCGTCAAGTTCTGCCTGATTGACATTTGCCAACAGGTGGGTGGTATTAATTCTTCTTAGAGAAACACCATCCAATTGATACTTGTAAACCAACTCACCTTGTGCGTGGTTAGAGATAACAGTATTATCTACCCCCCTAGTAACTCCTGTGAGGGTTCTTCCGTTAATACCGGTATAACCGATAACTTCCTCTCCAATTCTTATGTAACCGGGGTTAGTTCCTGCAACACCAATATTCTCAAATGTGGTGAACTCACTTGCAAAATCTTCTAGAGTAATGAATGATGTAGTATCAAATCCATACTCTTGAGCAAGAGTGGTAGGAACAGTATCAGCTCTAACTCCACTAATAGTGGTTCTGTCTATATTGGAATATAGACCATGGTTTCTCTGGAAGACCTTGATATAAGTACCTTCATTGACAACACCAATTGGTGACACAGGAATAACATCACCACCTGCAGGTGCGGACTGAGCTGCATTGAGTTCAGTTGTAATACCAACACTGTTGACGAAATATAACGGATAAGCAGAGTTGGTAGTAAAGTTACCTTGTACATTATCCAAAACTAGTGTATTATTACCAAGAATTGCATCTACAGAAAGTTGAATTCCAGAACCAAGATTGACGTTACCGACCGTGACGGGTGTGAGAACGTCCCCAACGACATAACCAGAACCCCCTGCCCTGACTGCAGCTGCGGTAGCGTTACCATTAGTAATGGTAATGTCAGCAGTGGCATTAATACCTTTACCAGTGATGGCAGTCAAAGCGACACCAGTGTAAGTGAAGGAGGAAGCTGAAGGAGTATAACCAACACCTGCATTAGTGATGGTGTAATTACCAGTCACTGAACCAGCCATAGCTACAAGGGTACCTTCTGCACCAATACCCTGTTGTAAAACAGTGTAACCAATCTGAAGATCTGGATCTGAGACAGTTGTCCCAAGTCCAACTCTAATTTCCCTAGATTTGATACCCAGTCCATTAGGATCAACCTTAGACAAAGCGGTAGGAAGAGGAGGATTGAAGAGTGATACTGTACCCTGTGACTTAAAGTTAGCCACATACAGATCAAACTTAAGATCTTCATACTGAGAGGGTGTCCATACAGATGCATTCTGTGACTTGAACAATGAACCAAGAAGTGGTTGTTCTGTAACTAGAACCTGTCCACCTTCTGTTCCACCAGATGTTGTTACATCAGCTTCACCAAGTCTACTGATCCACAATCTATACTCAGTAGAATGAGACAGGAAGACTAGGGCATATTCAGTTCCAGAGTTCAGATATACAGGTGCTCTCAACGTAATAGTTGTAGCAACACTTCCATCATTACTGATATTTACATTTTGTGGATCAATTGTTACTTGAGAGAAGGGTAGAACTACCGCAGATGGTGTTCCGAGATTAGTCTCTCTAATTTCAAATTGAACAGGAATATTCTCATCTTTACTAAAGAAGAATACATCAAGTTTAGTAACGAATACCCCACTACTCTCATCGACAAAGAATGTCTGTGCGAGAGGGTCAATTCTCGGTGGTGGTGCTGGTGGACGCGGTGGCGGAGCCGGTGGTGGTGGCGGCGGTGGAGGTGCTATAAAGACAGTATCAACAGTAGTAGTGGTCGTAGTAGTAGTATCGGTATCTAAGACTTGAATAGTATTGGATATCGCACCATCAGCAATAGTTCTGGACTGAGTAAAGTCCTCCCTTCTTACACTAGCATTTCTCAAAGACAATGTAACTTCTTGAGTTACATCAACATCACCTTGTGAGTAGAATGTCTGTTCTCCAGCAGTAGTAACAACACCCTCAACAGAAGTATTGATACTACTACTTGTAAGTCTAAACGTAGATCTACCAGTCTCAAATATTGGGTTAGCAGGATTATCGGGGGTTGGAACAAAGTATGAACCAATTACGGTACCAACTCTATCACTCACCATTCTGACATTTATAATTCTTGCTTGAGCACCACTTGACTGACCAGTCAAAATCATTGATTGTGATACCCAACCACTAAACTCAGGAGTATCCTGAGACTGGAGACTAAACGTATCTATATTAAGAATAGTAGAAGATGCCGAGTAAGTAGCAGGAATTTCCACATTTCTGTTATATGGATTATTATCATACCTATCAGTAGGTGCATTGTAAGGACCATACTTATGATTACTAGAAGCAACTCGGAATCTAATGGCTGGAATTGTTGAGCCATTAGTAACTTCAGAACCACCATCACTCATGGCACCAATTACAGTCTCATCAACCCGGAACGTACCGTTGATCATTTCGATCTCAAGTAGTTTAGGAGAGACATAATTGTTTACATCTACCTCATCGAAGAATGAATAGACCCTTGTGTAAGGTCTAAATCTTGTACCGATGACGCTGATGTTGCGCATCCTCATAAAGTTAATAATCTCTCTTCTTACAACTCTGTCACCAAGAGATTCAGTATTAATTTGCTCATTGACAAAGAACTGTCTACCATCTCTAGTCTGTGAAAGATTAGTAGAAGTAGTAGCAGCAATATTATTTGTAGTTACATTGGTAGTATCTGTTGTAGTTGTATTGGTAGTTGTAAGAGTGGTACCTCCTCCCCAGAAATTACCTGTCGCAACAGTTTCAGATTCTAGAGTACTAACACTAGTAGCCGATTGTGATGTATTATTAGCTAGTGAAATATCAACATCAACTCCCACAGTTTGCCAGGAATTCCAAATGACAGGAGCTACACCCGATCTAGAACCATCAGCAGCAGTTGTAATCTCAGCACCCAATGCTTCGGCAACTCCTCTAAAGGAACCTTCCATCATTACTTGATTGACTTCCAACCTATTGGTGTCAATCCATACATCTACTTCAGGAACAAGTTCAATATCACCTTGCCAGAACTGGACCAAGAAAGGAGTTACATTTTCAACTCTAGTTGCGAATGGTTGCTGCAACCAAAGTTCATCTGTATAATCGAGAGAAAGAACACTATCAGTTCTTTTTACGTTTGCACCAACAACCTGGGCAAAGCCTGCATCCTGGTTAGCATTAGATGTGGTTCCAATACCAGTGATGGCAGTAGATCCTAGTTGAAGATTGAGAGCAGTAGTATAATGAGAAGGTCTCAAAATACCATTCGTTACATCAACACTATTTCTAACACCCACAGATAAATCTTGAGGATCAGTACTGGAGAAGTTATCTACAAAAATACCAGCCTTGAATCTATTCTGTCCGTTACTATCAGCAACAAATGTGTTTAGAGTATTAGTTTCAAGTTGACTCAATGAAGTATAATATTCAAGATTTTTGATTCTCTGCTCAAGCTTGGAGATATCACTCATCTGATATCTCTTATGATCAATAAACTGAACGTTCGCGTCAGCTACACTATACAGATATGCTGGTAGATATACATTAGCAATGTTCATTGCATTGCTCAAACTATCAGGAAGTCTTGGTTGATCGTCAGGAGCTCCGTACAAAACTCCAATAGTACCATCAGTATTGATGAAAATTCTATCAGCTCTAGGGAGATAGTAACTATATCCAAGAGTGGTAGACTCATCAGATGCAATAATGTGAGGTGAAGACTGTTGATTAGTATTCACAAAATTTCTTCCGTCAAATTCGAAAGGTGATCTTGCTCCCTCTACAGTTGAATAGTCTGCAACTCTAGGTCTTACATCAATAATATCACAATTTCTAATACCATTTACTGTCGAAATCTCAGTTCCATAGTCATAACCAACATATGAATTTACTGTCGTGATATCACCAGTATCCGCTGGATCATAAGAAGATGATGCATAATAAATACGAATTTTTCTTGATGGAGCTTGAGCTCTAGATCTTCTAATAATTCTAGCGTAATCGTAAAAAGTCTCCTTTTGACCATTAAAGAATTTAAACTCTGTTGTAATATTCTGAGAACCAATCTTTGCATTAGTAGATACCGCATTTACACTAGAGGACTCAAAGGCGATGACCTCTCCATTTGCAAAAGTGGAATCATTCAGATAACAGAAATATATTGATGTATCGTCAAGTTTCTCAAGGTAGAGAGCCTTTGCACCACTAGTTCTTCCTACCAACACCTCACCAATAATTAAGTCATTTGTAGTAGCGGTGATACCATCCAATTGGGATAGTGACATAAATGGTGAAGTTGGATCCTGAACATTATCTGATTCGAAGATACCGTAGATGTTGTATACATCAGGAACGTTCAGTGAAATCTCTTCATCCTGAACTCTTGTTCCATATGGCCAGTTTCCAGGTGTAAGCCCATCATTCAAAGTAGTAGAACCGATACCCGATGCTACTTTACTTGATTTATCGATAATGATGCTTTGAGCTATATTTCTAATCTTTGTTTTTGATTTTATATCGGATTTTCTAATAGTAGTAATAAGTTTAGTCTGTGTATCATTACCACCGGTTAGACCATTGATTTGAAGTGATTGAGAACCATTACTAAATTGTAATTTATCTTGAGTTAGAACTTCTGTTGCTCCATCTGATCTAATAAGTGTGTATCTCTCTTCATCAAAAGGCAAGAAGACTTCATTGTCTTCTGCGTTGATAGTCGGAGTGGAACCTTTATCCCCAACAACAGTGATAGATGTTGTATATTGTCTTCTAATGATTAGGTCACTATCAATAAGGTCTACTGCCGAAACATTAAGTTTAGGGAAGATACTAAAGATAGCTTCATTATTGGATGAGTTACCCGAACCAGATCCACCTTTTCCCCTTGTTTGAAGGAGTTCAAAATTCTGAACGTTTTCTACACTGGTGGGAAGAGCACCATCACATACACCATCTACAGTTGCAACAGCCTGGACGGTGATATTGGTTTTTCCAACACCGATAACCTTATTAAGTGTTGCTATATCGAACCCAGGCCTGGAGTATCTAATAATATTACCTGTGGATACAATACCAACGAAAGAAAACCCAGTATCTGCAGGAATAGAAATTAGTGACTCACCACCATTGGCTGCAGACACATTTGCAGAACTGAAATTCCGATTAAGTGATTGAATAGTGTCGCCGGTAAATGTTGCTGCAGTACCTACGATACCATAAACTGACTTAACGTCAGACATCGAGAAGTTTTTATCACCTACAACAAATCTTGCGTCATCAAGAACATTATTGAAGAGAAGTCTTTCACCTTTGAAAAAGTCACCTTCTACATTATAAGCACTAAGAGTTGTAGAATTAGTTACAGCTGTCTTAAGATAACCCTTTGCTCCACTAGATTCACCTTTAATAGATGTTGATACAGTTAGAGTAACCGGTTCGTTAAGTTCAATTGTCGTGAATAGTTGTGTATCAAAGAGAGATAGGTCCCATACATTTGTGTTGGGCAACCTTACATCATATCCACCAGTCTCAAGAACAAAATCATAAACACGAGCAACACCAATTTCACTTCCAGCTGGTGTCAATGAATTAACACCAACTCTATCACTTCTCAAACTAAGTGTGAGTGATGTGTTTATACCAATAGTCGCAGAACCTGTAACTCTGTTTAGGTTCAATGTAGGACCGAAACCAAAGTTGACAGCCTGATTCTCTACCTGTTTAGTTGTTCTGGGTTTATCAAAGTCTACAAGCGTGGAAGAAATTGTCTCTACTTCATATCCCTTTACATATGCTTTACCGGGAGATATCTTATAGATTCCTAAATCTTCATTGGGAGTAGAACCAGACTGAGTAGTTTGGTTGGCATTATAGATACCTCTATTACCCTCATTATTATTAAGACTGTCCTTAACAGAGGTTACAAATTCTTTAATATAATAATTTCCAGATTCATCAAAGGTCCTTCTCGCAAACTCATTACCAATAAAGTTGTAATCAGTATTTCTGTTAATGAGACGAAGGATACCATCCTTCACCTCAGATAGTTGAACAAAATTGGACTCATCAAAACTACCAAATCCCTTCTTTGAAAGGGTTGTGGTAATTTTAAGTCTATCAGCACCAGGTGCTGTAAAGTTATTAAATCCTTGAGCGTTATCATTTAGTCTAGGATCAACATCGGAAGAGATGATCTCCTCAACAACATCCAATCCAACTCGATAAGAAGGAGTATTACTATATTGGTCAAGAATTAGGGTTTGAGCATTAACATTGACAAAATATCCTCTGAGGAAATATACACCATCTGCAATGTTGAATGACGAACCAATAATAGATGCATTCTGTGGAATTGTGGTTGCAAATCCTTCTCCTGCAGAAATGAAGGTAGATGCATAAGTTATATTTTTACTAGTCGTCAGAACTTCACTACTTGAGAAGACATCAGGATCTTCATCAGAGAGTGAATTATTCTCATAGTTTACATAAAGCGTATATACTCCCCTGTCGGATTCTTGGTCAGTGATATATGTAACAACTTTTGCAGTAACACCTGTTGTGGATCCAGTAATTGTTGTACCAACCAACTGGTCAAGGTAGATACCCACAGGGATACCTAGAAACTCCGGTTCAATCTGAATACCATAAAAATTAC
>Ga0115011_10003785_pt1 | contig 10265 bp, 23 predicted proteins | sample TroAtlMetagenome_2_FD_88705 | JGI IMG/M metagenome (GOLD analysis project Ga0115011, IMG submission 88705) | Marine eukaryotic phytoplankton communities from Atlantic Ocean - Tropical Atlantic ANT8 Metagenome | ecosystem: Environmental > Aquatic > Marine > Oceanic | place: Tropical Atlantic...
AAATGAAAATTAAAAATCTTTTATATAGACGTGTCGATGATCTCACACCAACAGAAAAAGAATTCTATTGTCATGATCAGGATGTATTAAATTCATGTGACAAATATAAAACCATACATTACAGTACTGATTTGTACTGGAATGATGAGCATGATCTCAAAGGATATGATGCACTGTGTGAAGAGGCTTACAAAGAAGTAGGAGGTAAACCATTATGAGTGGTGACCCTGGACTAAAAGATGAGCCGATTCTCTTCTACTCTGAAGAGATGACAGTTTCAAAAATGATTCTTTTAAAACATAAAGGAATTAGAATTGATCTCTACATTCAGACAAAGAAAAAATTGGAAGAACTATGAAAAAAGAAGATAGAACAGATCCTGTAGATGAATACTTTGAATGTGTTACTTCATGTGACACAGACAATAAAAAATGTCACAATGAGTGTACAGAAGAATTAAAAGAGAATGATGCTAGTAATTAAAAGGGTCTCCTACTCTCTTGAGAATAGGAGCAAGTTACCAGCCATGAGAAACAGCAAAAATCATAGCTCCCTTTCTATGGAGGAAAACTGACGCTGTTCTTCTTCATTTCCCTCCATACTATAATAAAGTTAAGTATACTTTCTCACCATGTCAAATGAAATCATTATCTCTAGTAAAGTCATCCACAATCAGCTGTGATTCCGGTAGGATTATTATTACTGACCCGTCTTACATTAATAATTCTAAAAACATTGACGATCTCATTAGCACTAATCTTGCTTACTGTTTTTCTACAGAGATAGGAGACGGAGAGTTCACTGTCAAGAAAAAAAGAGACAGACAAGGTAATCTTCAACAGATAATAATCAACATTCAATGAAGAAACACCAAATAAAATCTGGTTGGTATTATATTTTCTGGGGGATTATGGCAGCCAGTGTAGTTGCAGGACAACTATATGTAGGGAAAGGGTATCGTCAACTAAGTAATTCAATGGAGAAGATTATCCTTGAGGGTGATACTAAAGATTGCCAGGTATCTAATTGGCGATTGCTTGTGGAAAGGGAGTTGGATAACTTGAAACGCCAAGCACCAAGATGACTAAATTACATTTTGGAATTGCAACCATAGGTTACTTTGGTGCAGCAATCCTGACAGGTGGAATGATATTTCTAGGCAATAGTTATCACAGACTTGCTAATACTAATGAAGCACTATCAACAGATATACAATCACTTATTGAAGCATACACTTCTAGTGAGAAAGATTTTTGTTTGTTAGCACCTAAACCAGATGATTGGTTGATATGGGAAGAGATGCCATACAAAACTCTTCATTAAATTCTTGGAATAAAAGTAAAGCAATCGAAATATTTATCAGGTTCAATCGGTTCTAAAACATTAGAAGGTGTTCTTGGAATAACAATTCCAGATTGTTTCCAGATATTATCATCTGGATAAGGTGGTCTTGTCCAATAGAACTCTAATTTCTTCTCATCATATAACCAATCACAATGATATCTTCTCCAGTATTCGAAAGCTCTGAATTGTTGTTCAGGTTTAGAACTGGTGCATTCGATTACTAATGAATCACCTGGTTCAATATTCCATCTCAATTCCAACACTGTCTTCCATCCTTCTGCTATCGCTTGCAGACCTGCTCTACCTGTGAGTTGGTTCCTCAAGCTACGAGCACGTTTATTCCTACGCTTGTGATACCAATCATTTATCTGTCTATTTGATTTACCTACAGCGAATCCTACATTCCACAACCAGAATCCACTATCTAATTTACACCAACGATCAAGTATCACTTTACATAGATGTCCCTTGATTTTAAATGTATTGCTGGTATTCTTACGTCGTAATCTTTTCAAAATCAAATGGAAGAATTAATGATAATGATTCAACAAGATCCCGAACTGTGGGAGATTATTGAAAAAATCAAGGATGAAGATGCAGAACTAGAATTTTTTCTAGATGATGTAGCTGAAATGTTTGCCATTGAATTCAGGGTAATGGACACCAGTGACTTAGATGACAAGTTAGATCAACTCTTTGGAGGGTTACCTCGCAAAGCTATGGTGCTTGTACTTCCTCTACTCCATGTTGCTTTAGAGAAATATCTAAAAACGAAAGCAGGGAGGTAACAATGCAATCAGGTTATGCAATATGCACTTCTGATCTTTCTAAGATACTAACAATTGCTCCATGTAAAACAAAGTTTATCTTTGTAAAGATCATCAACGATCAGGTTTTAACTCGTGCCATATGTTTCAATAACTTATCTCAGGCAAAATCAATTGATCTACGAGTGAGGAAGAAGTTTGATGACATGCCAGAGACAAAAATTGTTAACGTGGCACTCCTTTATAACAGAATCAGTAAACAAAATGGACTTTCTCATATTTGACTTAGAAACAAATGGATTATTAGCCGATGTATCTACCATACATTCGCTAGTAATTAAAAATGTAACAACAAAAGAAGTAATAAGCTGTGCAGATCATGAAGACTACGTGTCAATTGATACAGGCATAGAGATTCTAATGAAGGCTGATGCACTAATAGGACACAATATTATTAAATATGACCTACCGGTACTAAGAAAACTCTATTCTCACTTTGATACAAGTAAGAATTGCAAAATTCTAGACACTCTAGTGATGTCAAGGTTATGGGCTCCAGAGCTAGACAACTTAGATTACTCAAGATGGTTACATATTGAGCCTAAATTCAAAGGAAGACACTCTCTTGCAGCCTGGGGTGAACGACTTGGAGTTAAAAAGATTAAGTTCAAAGAAGAACAGAAGGCTGAAGTAAAAGATGTCTGGGATAAATGGTCCAAGTCCATGCAAATTTACTGTGAACAAGACGTAACTGTATCTGAAGCTCTCTACAAATACTTTCTAGATCAGAAGATGGATGAAAGATCTCTAACTCTTGAGCATGAATTTGCTATAGTTATGTCTTATCAAGAAGCATTTGGATTTCCTTTCAACAAACCAGCTGCTTTTGCATTGATGAATGAACTGAAAGCAAAGCAAGGTGAGATAGGTGAGAAGTTACAAGATACATTTCCACCTGTTGCACAGGAAAGATGGTCTGAAAAGACTGGTAAACAATTAAAAACAAAAATAACTACATTCAATCCAGCATCCAGGCTACAAACATCACAGAGATTAATAGAAAAATATCCAGAGATCACATTTGAAAAGACAGAAAAAGGATCTCCTAAAGTTGATGATGACGTTCTGGAAAAGCTTGGTGTTAAATATCCTGAAGCTAAACTATTAGCAGAGTATCAACTACTCAATAAACGTATAGGTCAGCTATCTGATGGTAAGGAAGCCTGGCTTAAACATTGTGAAAAATTTGGAGATGGAAGAATTCATGGAGAGATTAATACAAACGCCTGTATCTCAGGACGCTGCAGCCATTCTCGTCCGAATACTGGGCAAATTCCGTCGGTGGGACATGCTTACGGTGCTGAATGTCGTGCTTTATTTTACGCTCCTGAAGGATGGCTACTAGGTGGAGCTGATGCTTCCGGTTTAGAACTGAGAGCACTCGGTCATTGGTTAGCTTACTACGATGCTGGTGAGTATGCTGAACTAGTTAGTAACCCAGATAGAGATATACATTTTCACAATGCCTGCCTGTTCGGTATACACGAAAAAGATAAGGAGATTCCAAAGCTCACCAGAGATCTCAGTAAGAGATTAATTTATTGTGTACTTTATGGTGGAGGTGCAAAGAAGACAGGATCTATTATTTCACCTAAAGAAAGTGAACATAAACAATATGAAAGAGGTAAGGAAACTATAGATACTTTCTATCGTAACCTACCAGCTATAAAGAAACTGAAAGACCAGGTCGAATCAACTCTAAGTAAACGTGACTATTTAATAGGTATAGATGGTAGACATCTACAGATCAGATCAAAGCATTCTGCATTGAATCAGCTCCTGCAATCAACAGGTGCCATCACAGTTAAGAAAGCTACTACTATTCTTTATAATGATATGACTAATAAAGGATTGAAGTTCTTCAAAGACTGGGGTTTTGTAGCTCATGTACATGATGAATATCAATGTCTACTACGTCCAGAATATACAGATTTGTTTCAAGAACTTGCGATAGATTCATTCCGCAAGTCAGGAGAATATTTTAAATTAAAGTGTCCTCTTACAGGTGAAGCAAAGATTGGTAAGAACTGGTGTGAAACACATTAATAGTTAATTATTTATATATCAGACTTGACATCCTAAATACTCTGAATAGAGTATTGAAAACATTTAAGAACTAATGAATGCTATCCGTGCCTTTATGGAATCATCTTCCATCGTTGGATTCTTATTCCTACTCAGCTATTATTTCTAGGAGATAACCATGAACCCAGTAAAATCAATCGAACCAATCACAGAGAAGGATGAAATTGAAAAGTTTCAGACTCTCAAAGAACAAGTTTTCAAAGAATATGCTGACTATTCTTTAGAAAAATTATATAATTTCAATGAGTTGCTGATTGATACTATTCATCAGCTTCAATTCAAACAGATGGCTATGCAAGAATTGATTACACATCGTCTTGATAACATCTGTCCTAAAGAAACAACTAATTAATTAATCATGAACACTCTCAAAGCCGGTGCCACATACGTAGAAGAAGGAACTACAGATCATGGCATACGTTATATCGAAGTAGCCATACCTGCTATAGGTAAAGGTGAAGATATAAAAGTAAGAATCATTCCTAATAAAGCAGCAGGAGATGTATTAGGTTCTTGCAGTAAAGGAGCTAACTTACTTATAGCTGGACGCTTATATAGAAACAGAGCAGTCCAGGGTGATTACAATTCCTACCTAATTCCTACACAAAGAATCCAATTAGTTTCTAGTCCTGTACCATTGAACGATGTAACCATAGCTGGTGCTTACTGGTTAAGTGATAATGATCTCAAAGCTAACCAGAATCAGGAAAGACATAACTTCACTATGTTGACCAGTGCTCCCACTCAACAATTGCTGTCACATAATTATGATGACACCATAAGTTTCTCTGTAACATCATGGAAATATGATGCAGAAAGAATATTACAGACAGCTTTCAAAGGTCGCCAGATGCTTGTCGAGGGTTACCTCCGTTCCTATAATGGATATGTTTCCGTGACTGTAAGAAATGGATTGGTTGAAATGTTTGGAAGAAAAGAAGTGAAAGAAAATAATAATGATAATAAGCCTGTCAAAGCTAGAGGGGTAGTGATACAGGGTGAAACTAAAGAAGAGTTACCTATTTAATTCTGTAGTCCTGAGATGACTCTAAAAGCATCATATTCACAACGTAAACAACTGTTTAATGTCTGTACTCAACCGTTATTCAAACACTGAAAAGTATCAAAGTGTCCTTCGGGACTTCTGCAATTGTCAGATTCTAAATGACAAAGGCAAACCAGGTCTCTTCTTAAAAGAAGAAATCCTAACTCGTATTGGTTGGACTGGTAAAGTTTCTGACTTTACTGGTGCTGAAGAATATGAGCACATGTACAACAATGGTGATCGTAACAAGGGAATCTATTTCAAGAGTCCTCGTATGTTAGTTCTTCATTGTGGTTTTCCAAAAGACACTACCTTTATAGAGAATAGTAATAAAGGACAGATCGAGGGTATGTATCCTCGTGATGCTCATCTCTATGATGAATGGGAGGAAGCTAACCCAGGAAAACCATCTCCATTCAAACGTCGTCGTCTTGTACTAATTTTCTTAGTCAACAAAGATGGTGTTGCTCAACATAAAAAACCATTACTTCTATCTATTCATGGAGGAGCTTCTAAATTATTCACAGAAGCTTACAGTAACTTCATCGAAGAACTAGAGGCTGCTTTTGCTGAGTTCCAAGGCTCCAAAGGTGGTACAGGATTTGATCCTAAGCAAGCTGCTGCTGCAATCTTTACTCCTACATTTGATGTTCAGATGTATGGTGAGGAACGTAAGAGTCCTATTGCTTTTCCTAAGTCATGGATAAAACCAACTGTCTCTAAGATCGAAGACTTCTTTCCTAAATCAGATGCTGACATCGACTTCTTAGAAGATGTATGGGAAACAATTCCACCAACTGTATACGCAAAGAGTTTCTTTGATCAGTGTGCGAAAGAGATTGGATTTCATTCAATCAAAGAAGGTGTGAATCTAGAAGCTATTCCTTCCTACACAACCGATAAAGCACCAGCTTTATTATCAGCTAAAGATTCTAGTACAGGAGAAGTGGCTGACTTCTAACTTTCATTTACATACATACAGCCGGGCATTGCTCGGCTTTTTTTAATGGAGATTTTTATTATGACTAAACATTTTAGTTCAGTAATCACTGTTGAATTTGCTTACAACCATCGTGTTGCTGAATCTAAAGAAGAGTACATTGAACTTCTAAAACAGGAGTATTATGCAAACCATAATATCGAATTAGAAGATCATGAAATCACTGAAATTACGGAGAAAGAACATGAGTAAAGTATCAGGAAGACTTTGTATTAAATTCGAAGTTGATACAAAAAAATTCAAACGTGACTACGTTACTTTTTTATACAACATAGTTAAGGGTGTGCTCGCAGATTGGGATGAATACTACGAAGGTATCCATCTCAGTATTGAAGAAGATGGTTATGTGGAGGAGGACTAATGCCTAACATCAGAGTGACTGTTTATCAGCAAAATACTTATTTTGTAGAAGCTGATAACGAAGATGAAGCTCAAGGAATAGTTGAGACTAATGAGCTATGGCTCGGCAGAGACCAGGAAAATCATTATGAATCCTATTTTGAAACTGAAATTATTGAGGAGGAAGATTGAGTATGAATTATCAATGTAAAAAACTTTCTCCTCTTGTAGTAGGAGACATAGGTGACTACTGTGTCGAATGTCTACAAAGCACAGCTTTTGGTAGTGGTAGATTTGTTAATCGCATACCAGCTGATAGAGACATAGAGGATGAAGAAGGTAATCATTTAGGAAATAGAGATGGCTATCTCTGTTCCGAATGTAACTTCTGGGAATGTGATCGTTGTGATGAAAAGATTTATTGTGACGAAGACATCACTGCCAGAGATGTTTATGGAGAAGCTAGAGATTTTTCCGATGGTGCATACCGTGTTCACGAACACTGTCTAACCAAAGAAGAAAAAGAACTATTCGACAAAAATGAGGATTTTCACTAATGAGCATGACAACCAATCTTTATGAACAAATCAATGAAGCATTGAAACCAGTTTATCTTTCTCAAGATGAATGGGACTATCTAGAAATAGCAATAGGTAATATTCAAGACGATCTAGTAAGTGATGTTGATCCATCAGAACTACTAGACAGATTAGAAAATATTGTACTTACTGAACAGGAGGATGACTAATGAATATTACAAACGACAACCACAAAGGTTGTAGCTTAGAAGAGTTTGTAGATTTTAATTTAGATGAACTCTTTCTATTAGATGACATCATTAACGATTTAAAAAATAATCGTAAACCAAATCTTGATTCAGCTCAGAATGATACATTGAATCTTATTCAAGCTAAAGTTCTAATTCGTACTCAACAGCCATGACAACTTACTACGTAACTACACGTCAATCTTTCTACAAAGATTATAAAGTTGAAGCTTCATCTAAAGAGGAGGCAGAAAAGATTGTAATGAATGAACCAATAGATCATTACAATTCAGACTTTGGCGATGATGTCGAAGTAGTTAAACAATCAACACTCACAGAGGAGGAAGAACTCTCATGATCCCACTACTTAAATTTTCTAAAAACAATGGTAAGTTAAGTAACCGACTTATCTTTTCCATTCCAGCAGGGTACACCTGTCCCCATGCCGGTAAGTGTCATACCTTTGCTGACCGAGAGACTGGTGAGATCACAGACAATCCTCATGGTTGTAGCAAGTCACCAGAGTATCGTTGCTTCGCTGCTATGGCAGAAGCTAGATTCCCTACTGTACGTAAATCCAGGTGGCATAACTTTGACCAGCTCAAAGCAGCCAGGAATATCTATGTAGATCAACATCCAGAGAGTCCAGGTAATTATCATCTTGCTATGAAAGATCTGATCATGGCTTCACTAGATGCCCAACCTCATAGAGATATGGTACGCATCCACGAAAGTGGTGACTTCTGGAATGAACATTACATGAAAGCTTGGATGCTTGTAGCAAAAGAACATCCACAAGTTAAGTTCTATGCTTACACAAAGTCATTGACAATGTGGTATCACTTACAAGATGACATCAATAGCAACTTCTATCTCACTGCATCCTACGGGGGTAGTGAAGATCACATGATTAAAAAGTATCCAGAAGTTTACAAGCGTGTAGCTTATGTGGTTTACACAGAAGAAGAAGCTGCAGCTCTTGGACTAGAGATAGATCATGATGACTCACATTGCTTTGGTGACAAGCCGTTCGCATTGCTGGTTCATGGCAGTCAACCAGCAGGATCAGATGCCAGTGCTGCTATTTCACAACGTAAAAAAGATGGAGGCTTTGTAGGCTATGCCAAAAAGTAGATTGATTAATTATCCAAATAATCAACCAGTCAGGATCTATACTGACCTGTGTAGATTGTATGAAAAAAATGATGGATCTTTTTATGATATCTTAGATTCTCTGGTTAATGTTCTTAACAAAGATCAGCTCAATCAGATTGAAGATATCCTTGTAAATAAATACGGAATCGATTAAACTATTACAACCCTTTGTACACAAATGACTACTACTATGGTCTTCTTGAATGAAGGTCAAAAAATGATCTATGGTCGTAAAAGAATCATAGATACATTCTATAAAGTTCATCCTGTCGGTAAAGACATTCTTGAACATGAGATCGGAGAAGTCACCTTCGATGATGATCACGTTCTACTCAATGTAGAAGACAATCTCCTACGTATTAAAAGATCAGAAGTGATCAAAAACTTCTGGGAACATAGAACTCGTACTCCAAGTTACTTTGATTACAAGATCTGGAGATCAAGACCACAGGAAGGTGGTAAATATCTAGGAGTTCCTATTGCTGCCATTGATCACAATGCTCAGGTAAATAGAATACTCGGTTCAGATATCAAAGTGTCTACAGATGAAGATGGTACAAAACGTATCTACTTTATTACTCCTGTAAACAAATCCTGTACCTGTGGTTCATTCGATCAGATGAAAGAACATCAAACAGAACTGGCTGTAGAGTTCAACAAGTATTGTCCAGAGATTGATTTCAAACCTGTGTGTAAGCACATCAAATGGTATGAAAAACAGCTACTACTTTATACTGACATACAGTTAGTAAACAATAGGTATCCGAGCAATCATCCTCGTGTCTGTGTTTATCAATATGATTACGGAAGAAGAAAAATTCTGTACAAGATAACTGATAATCGTTACAGTCCTAATATGGAATGGACTCCACAAAATACATGGCAGGAAAAAGATGTCTATGATCCTTCAAGTATGCCTACAGGTAACTGCTGGGAAGTACTGGAGGGAGCTTTATCACAACCTGTTCCATACAAAATTTTTCAGTATTCTTCTTCTCTTGAAGCAATAATGAATCGTACATCCTACCCAAAGAAACACTAATCATGGCTGACAAAACTTCATTCAGAGAACTATCACAATCAATTCAACACATCTCATATCTAAGAGAAATGCCAGATGTAGATGAAGATGAGAGAGGTCAAATGAAACAATACATGGAAGATCTAGTTCATCGTCAAGCAGATAAATTAGATGCCATTATTGATCTACTAAAAGAATGTGACAGACGAGTAGAAGTTCTTGATAAAGAGCTTCAAGAAATAAAAGATGCTCGTGACAGTTGGAAGAAAAAGAAAGAACAGATTGCTGGCATTATTAAATTCTGCTTCCAGACAAACCTGATCGAATCAAAACTAAATGGTAACAAGTATCAAGCAACCATAGCTAACAACAGTCCAAAAGTTCAAGAGGATATGGACCTCTGGAATGATGTTGATAAAGAAAGATATGGTCTCACTAAAAGGACTACAGTTACACGTAACTCAGACGGAACTGTAATCAGTCAGAAAGAAGAGGTATCAGCAGACAAAGATAGATTGAAAACTGATCTTCAAAAGAAGTTGCCTGGTACTCCTGCATCAGCTCAACTGTTACAAGTAGTTAGATTATCTTATGGTCGTCGTAAGAGGATTAGTTAAATGGAAACACTAGAAAAAACATTCTCTAAAAAAGATTTAGAAAAATCCAGAGATGAAGGTTACGAA
>Ga0115011_10003788_pt1 | contig 10261 bp, 8 predicted proteins | sample TroAtlMetagenome_2_FD_88705 | JGI IMG/M metagenome (GOLD analysis project Ga0115011, IMG submission 88705) | Marine eukaryotic phytoplankton communities from Atlantic Ocean - Tropical Atlantic ANT8 Metagenome | ecosystem: Environmental > Aquatic > Marine > Oceanic | place: Tropical Atlantic...
TCGTCTTCGTCTTCGTCTTCGTCTTCGTCTGTGGAACGTAAGGTTCATCAGAGTCATCAGTTGTCTCGTCCGCGTCCTCGTCCGAGTAAACGTAGACGACCTTTCGGCGTGGACGCAGGTCGTGGTGCGAGGCCGGCTTGCGCGGACGCAGCTTAGCCAGCATGTCGCCCCGGCCCTCCGTCGCTTGCCTCGCGTCGCGGAGCTTCTTGGACTTTTTTGCACAACTAATAGTTCTACCCATCGTTGCGCTTCCTTTTGGTGCAGCGGCGGCGTGTGGCGGTGTTAGTTGTTTCTGGCGTCCAGCTCAGGATGAAGGGGCAGCCTCTCTGGGGCGGCCTCTCTCCAAGCTGTCTCTCAGTGGAACAGTGGCATCTCAGTGGCACCCGCACGTGCGCCCGGAAGCTATGGGCAAACATATATATAACACAGGGGCGGCCGGAGTCGATCACGTGCGCGTGGCTTCGGCGGCGGGCTCGTCATGGCCCCGCGGCCCGGCGGTCGGGCAATTCCAGTTTCATACGTCACTCCCCTTCTCGCCCGCGACCAGGCCTGCGGTAGACCCCCGAGTCGTTCTCGACTGTCCTCCGAGAGCTCTTGCTTTACCCCACCCTCGCCCGTTGGCACGGTTGGGCAGCGCGCGAAGTTTGTCAGTGCCATCACGCGCGAGGGGCAGCCATCGAGCTGCGTGGTCCGCACGACCCATCATATGCGATGCCGGCCACGCACCTGCGCCGCTGCTACGGCTGGCACGGCCGCGGCGAGCGGCCCAGGGAGCCGGCGCCAGCAGCCCCGGACGCCGGCGCGGAGGAGAAGCCGTGTGCGCTCGACGCCAGGGCCATCTTCCGGGCGCGGCGCAACCCGCCGATCCGCCACTGGCTCTCGCACGAGAGCTGGCGCCACGTCGAGAAGCGAAGAAGGCGGCGGTCGCCGGCCAAGGCGCCGGAGCCCATCAAAAAGTCGCCCGCGAAGCGGAGGCGGCGGCGGTCGAAGAAACCAATCATTGAAGTCGAGGCGCCGCCCAAAGACGAGGACCGGTGCTGGCCCGACGAGGCGAGCCCGCGCTGGGCGCGGCGGCGCGGCGCGGCCAAGACCGAGGGCTTAAATAGCCGCCACTGGCGCCGCGAGACGGGCACGCTGACGAAGGCGCGGCGGGCCGCCGAGGCGGCGATGCGGAAGGACGCGCCTCGTAAACCGCCCGTGTCCATCGACGCGGTCCGCGGCCACTTCGTGATGAGGTGGTACCTGGATCGTATGTGCCGCTACGCGGCGCTGCGCAAGTGGCGGCGCCTGAAGAAGGAGGAGCGGGAGGTCTTGGCGGCGCGGGCCGCGGAGGCGAGCCAATACGACGAGGACGCGAAACGCCAAGCGCGCGCGACGCGGGCGCAGCGCCGGTGGCGCGAGCTGTCCTGGCGCCACGTGAACCGCGTGGAGGGCCTCGGGGGCTCTCCTGTGGAGTCGCGGCGGCGCCGCGCGGCCGAGCGGAAATTCGAAGGGAGGCGGTGGGATCGGCTGGAACTGGGTTGGGACGCGACGCTTGAGTAAACGTCCCCTACGTTTGACGTCGAGGCCGCGTCGATGGCGCATCGCGTCGGTGCGTTTCTGCTAGTGTCTTACGACGCTAGCACACGCTGGCGCGGCATTTTTGACGTCGAGCTAGGGATCCCCGGCCGACGGCGCGGGGTCGCTGCGGCATTTTTCACAGCTCTGCGCAATACTACACGGCCTCCCACGCCATCGACGCAGCCGACGAGAAGAAGATGTTCAAGCGCCTGCGCAAGGAGGCCGCCGACGCCCAGCGCTCGACGGAGCCGGACTTAGTGCTGGCACCGCAGCAGGACAACTTACAGTCTTGGAGGGCGTGGGTCGCCGGCCCCACGGATACGCCTTTTGAAGGAGGCGTCTTCGAGCTCGAATTAAATATAGGTGTGCGCTACCCGCTCGCGCCGCCTGTCGTAAGAGTGACGACGCCGCTCTTCCACCCGAATATTCACGATAGGACGGGCGAGGTCTGTTTGGACATTCTGAAGGAGGCCTGGAGCCCGGCCTGGACTTTAGTGAGCGTGGTGCGGGCCGTGCGCGCGTTGCTGGCGGCGCCGAACGCCGACTCACCGCTCAATTGCGACGCCGGCAATCTGCTGAGGGCCGGCGACGTCGACGGCTTCGCGCGTATTGCGAGGCGCATGGTCGCGGAGCACGCGTCGAAGCCCATGCCCTCGCGGAGGGACCTCTTTCCCTCGTCTTCCGATGTTCCGAAGGAGTCGTCGTCCTGTACCACTATTACCATTGTGGTAGTAGCAGTCGGGGTACTGTTAATGCTATGTTCTTAGGGGCTTCAGGCCTAATTTGGCTCTCAGAGCATTCGTCGCCTCGATGTCCAGGTCGTGGCCGTCCGCGACCCGATCCTCGTCCTGCGCCGGTGCTGCTTCCTCCTCGCGCCGCCTTTTCTTAGAAGAACCACCCTTCATTTTCAGCCGCCCGACGATCGCCTCCTCTTGGACCACTTCTTCCTCCTCTTCAGAAACTTCCTCGTCACCGTCCAAGCCAGCGGCAGAGTTCACCCGAGGACCGAGCTGCCCTGCTTTCTCCAAATGCCATCGTTTCGGCAAGTGTGGTAACGCAATGTCGCACGCGTAGTCCTCGGTCAGCAATTCATCAATAAATTGATCTAAATGAGTGATGTGCCACCCTTCGAACGTCCGCACTCGCAGCTTCGAGTAGTCCGTATACAACGGTTCCAAATAGCGATAAATGTCCGCCGGCCGGCCGACGCAGCGCAGGTACAACGCACCCAATGCTCGTACATATTTGTAGTCCTCATTGGTCACAAACTCGACGACGATCTCCAAATCGGGCTGGATCTGCAGCATCTTCAGGAGTAAGCACATGAATTTGGTCGGTTTTCTCGTCCCACCATAGGTGCCTCCCACATGGCTCAATTCTATGGCTCTATCAACTAGTGTTTCGGCAGTAAGTCCAAAACAACTTTCCTTCCAGTACTGCGTCGCGTAGACTTTCGTCCTCAAAATTTTCTCAACTATTCTCTGCGGGTTCGTGCCGTGGACGTTCTCGGACGTGACGTCGGTCGTGTTCGCGGTGGGGCCGCCCATGTTGTGGTGCTGCTTGGCCCTGTTTCGGGCCCCGGCGGAGCGCGGCGAGGCGCTGCGGCGGTAGCGCGTCTGCAGCGGTGGCTGTGAACGAGCTACAGCGTGCAGCTATACGCGGCTCGGCGTACGGTAGCAATATTGCCAAGAGTTGGCTGCCTCGTAGCGTCCATCGACGCTAGCACGCAATTCGACATGGTTTTAAATTTGAGCTCGTAAGGGTGCCGGCTACCAAATTCTGGTCGCGCAAGGCATTGCTGCCACTTAGAAGTTGTCACTCATCGCGTCGAGTGAGCTGCAGGCACTCTCGGCACGCGTCTGCAGCCAAAACCGCCCCACAAGGCGCACGCGCTCGTTTACACTCGTCGCGCGGCTACGAGTGCTACGCGGCTGCCGCCCTTTTTCTTGCACCCGAGAGGGCCGCGACCCAGCAATGCGCGACTTCGGCGACGACGCCGAGGCCATTGATGGTGATGACGACTTCTTCGACGGCGTCGACGATTTTAGCGACGATGATGGAGTAAGGCACGACGGCTGGAGAGAAGACGAGCCCGACACAATAAACGTAGAGCAGACGAGCCCCTTACCAGCCCCAGCATCGCTAGAATCGGCGGGCGAGATCGAGGACGACGATGATGATGGGGTGGTCCAGGCGGCCGCGGCCTTAGTAGGCTTCGGTGATAAGGTAGAGGACGACGACGATGATGAAAGGGAGTCGTGCTTCGCGGAGTCGCCGAGGGCGCGCCAGTCCGAGACGTTCGATAGCGACGACGAGCCAGCAGCGGTGCCGGACTTCGCTTATGAGCTATTAGCGTCGATCGTGGCGGGCCTCGCGTGGCGCAAGGAGCAGTCCATCCTCATGGAGACGTTCATCAAGTGGCTGGAATTCGCGGGCGACGCCGCGCAGGCCTCGACGCCGCCCGCGTCGCCCTCGAAGTTTGAGGGCCGGCCGCCCCTCGCGCCCACTTATCCTACTTCGCCTGTGAACGAGGACCTGTCCGAGGCGAAGCGCGCGGTGCTGACGAGAGCGAGGGCCGTCGCGGCGGCCGAGGCCGATGTGGTGCAGCGCGAGGAGCGGTGCGCGGCCGTCGAGGCGGATGCGGTTGAAAGGATGGAGCGGCTGGTCAAGGCGGAGGCGGATCTGCAGGAGCGCGAGGAAGCCGTGAAGAGGCGAGAAGCGGCGGTTGCGAGTGCGGCGGCCGACGCGGCCATGGCCGGCGCCGATCTCGATGAAAGAGAACGTTTGTTAAGGGAGAAGGAGCGTCAATTGTGCACGGCGCCGCCGGTGAAAGTCGAGCCCAACGAGTGGGCGGACGCCGTCGCCGCGTCGGCCGAGCACCATCTCCGGGAATTGTCTTTAGAGAACAAGCAGTTGAAGCGACACCAGCGGCGCACGGCGAAGCGCGGGCGGCGCATTGCTGCCGTGCTGTTGTGGCGGAAGATGCATGTGCTCGATGCGCGGACGGGGGCGCAAAAAGCGTTCGCGGCGTGGTATGTCTTCTCCCAGAACACGCAGCCGTCGACGAAGCAGAAACGAGTGAGAGCGGCACGCTTGGCCTTAGAAAGCAGGGCAGGTGCGGTGCTGGACGGCGTGCACGCCCACTACTCCGCGTCCAAGCTCGTGAAAGGGGGTCTGCGAAGGGAGCTTTCGTTAGAACGGTTCTGGGCGTTGGCAAGGGACTTCCACCTCGCGCCGGCCTTTGCGTCGTACGCGTATCTCATGCATCTGGCTCGTGATGTGTTGCGCGGGGATTCTGCTTTATCTCGAGAGCAGTTCGGGCGGGCCCTGGCCCAATTAGCCCTCGAGGCGGCGGGCAAGGCGGGCGAGCCGCCGTCCATAGCCGTGGCGCGCGTGTTGGACTGCATGGAGACGTCGAACGGGCTGGCCAAGGTCGGGCTCTCGCGCGCGGTCAAGTTCCGGCACGGCTAGTAAGTGCGATTTTTAGTTTGCACCATTTCTCGCGTCTGCGGCGTCTGCGAGAGAGTCGCTCCCTGTGCCTGCGATTCAACCCGCGCGCTCTGCAGATCCGCGGCCCTTGTCAGGGCCGGGCCGAAAACAAAATGAGCAACGCATCGGCGGCGCCGCGGGCAGCCGCAGCCACCACCGATGTCATTGAGGCAGCCCCGACGCTGGACGGCTTGCCGCCGGATGCGCTCGGCGTCGCATTTTGCTTCTTAGAGCCTTTGGACATGATGCCTCTGACCGAGTGCTCGCGGCAGTGGCGCGACATGGACCTCGACACGACGTACTGGAAGCCGGTCTTCTTGAAGGACTTCAGCAGTCCGCCGCGCCACTGGTCAGAGGACGATTCTCTCCGTGCACGCACCGATAGACTGTTGCACGAGGCGGACCGGAGAGACCTTGCCATTTTTTCGGATTTTTCTTACTCTGTCGAACGGACCGGGACGCTCAACGGCGACGTCCGCGCTCTCGCCGCTGCAGTGCGCGCGGTGGACCTAAATTTCACCTCCCTCCTTTCGACGCTCGCCGCCCTCGAGGTGAAAGTGTTTGGCGCGCCGGCGACAGGTGTCAGCGGCGTGGACTTGGACATACCCCACACGACGTGGCGGGGACGGTACCACTTCCTGTGGCAGGATTTACGGGCGCGGGTGCGCGCAGCACTCGAAGCGCGCCGCCGCGTCGGGGTCCAGAGGGCTTCCTTGCAGGACGCTCGTTTTCCACGCAGGTGCACAAGTGTCCCGAGGGAGTAGTGAGAAAACTGAATTTAAATGTGGTTTTACGTGACCTGGAAGAAACCATTACCAGGATACAAGACATCGGTCAAAACCACGTGCCCGCGCTCGGTGTCCAAACCAACGGTTCGACGGCGCTGCCCCGTCCGACCTGCTGGCCACGCAGGCAGAAGCAGTACTTGCGCACACATTTTCTGCACGAGCTTTTGAATTGGGACACGTCCAACGAGGACGAGATGTATGTCCCGCCGCTCTTAGTCGAGTTACTCAAGCGACGCGACGAAGAAGTCGCCGGCGTCGCCTGCCTGGCCTATCACGATGGGCAGCTGTCGCTCCAAACGCTCGAGGAGACACTTCGGGCGAAGATTAGACAGGCGGAAAGCCGACGGCCCACCATGGTCCACGGCGGCGCGCGGGCGTTCTGGGAGGATTGTGTCGGTATCCTCGCCGCCCGAGACGAGCGCCATCCCCTAGCGCTAACTCGAGCGGAACTTGGAGCCCTGGCGGCGCAGATCGAGCGGCTCTAGAGAGGGCGCGGGCGAATAGGTAGCACGAAGATAAACCCCACCAATTTACGCCGAGGCCTCCGGCGCCGCCGCCGCCTTGGCGTCGGCCTTGCGCTTCGCCTTGGCGCGCGCCTTGGACTTGCGCGCCTCGGCCTGCTCCGTCAACGCCTTCTCGCGCGCCTTCTCGCCCTTGAGCTTGTGGATCGCCTCCATGAGCACGCGCTTGTTCTTGTACTGGTTGCCCTTCGCGGCGATGTAGAGATCGTGGTACAAGTGGTGGTCGATCTTCTTCGCGTCGCGGTACTTCCGCAACAATCTCCGGAGGACGCGCTGCCGCCGCATCCAGAGCACCTTGACGGGCATGCGCGCGTTCGCGCTACCCTTGCGCTTGCCGAGGCCCGTGTGCCGGCCCTTGCGCTTCGCCTCGAGGTGGCGCGTCACCCTTGAACGGGAGTGGACGACGACCGGCTTGCGGATCACGAAGCCGTCCTTGATGAGCTTCCTAATGTTCTGGCGCGAGTTCGCCATGGAGATCTCGTTCGCCTCGTTCGGGTCGAGCCAGACGCGGTTCTTGCCCGTCTTGAGGACGGACGCCGCGAGGCGCTTTTGTAACCTCAGCGACGACATGGTGGCGCCGCGCTACGTGTCTCTGCAGCAACGCTGTCCCTCGCTGTGCCTCAGGTGCACCCTCGCTGTCGTCTGTGCGGCAGCGGAGGTGGAGCGGCGTCGATTACGCTGCTCAAAGCTGAGCCTCGCAAAATCGCTGATGCTAGTGTGTCAAAAGGACGCTAGCGAAAATCACCAATGGCCACAGAGATCATCGCTCGGGACACCTCCCATACGGGTAAAGCGCACAGACCACCACCACTCAAATCGAGGCCGCCATCGGCAGCCAGCATGGTGTAAAACGAAACGATGGCACCAACACCGTGAGCCTTCGAGTGGAGCAAGTTGCGAACGGCATTTCTCGACGCCGGCGTCGCGCTTCGGCAGCGTGCAAGGAGCCTCGGCGCTGAGCAAGTAAAAAACAAAGAGGGCAGCCGCCATGCGCCTGGCTCTGGCAGTCGTGCTCGTCGCGTGCGGCGCCGACGAGGCGGCCCGTAGAGCTCGCTGGCGCATGCAGCAACGACGGGGTAGGGAGCGCATGGAGCAATTGATGCGAACGAAGCCGTACTTGTTTACGAAGAAACCGACGCCCCGGCCCTCCCTGAAGCCGACGCCCGCCCCAAGCACCGCGAAACCCACGAAATACCCCACACCAGCGCCGACGCCGAAACCGGACCCGACCCGCAAGCCCACGCCGAAGCCGACACATGTTCCAACCTTAGTGCCGTCCACATCAGTACCGTCCTTCGCGCCTACAAATGTACCGGTACCGGCACCCACGTCCCGACACGAACGTGCGATGCGACTCGCGGACCAAGAGCCCCCTCAACAATGTAGAGCAACGATGTGGAACGCCCTCACCGAGTCGCGCACGCGGAACGCGTGTTGGGCGGGCAATTGGCACTACTACAACCGCTTCGGTACGAGACGAGCGACGCAGTCCATCTCCGAGTATAGGAATGCGCGCTTCACGGCTTCCAAGTACGACGCTTTGTCACTGCCCGTCGACGTAAGACGACTGGCCCAGGACGCCCCAGTCTTCGAGAAGCACGCGGCCTGCAATCCAGGACTAGCTAGACTGCCGAAACGGCTCATGAACGCGCTACAGAAGAAGGGCGGGATCTGGTCAAAGGCTACATATGTGCTCACGGTGAGGCATTCGTACGCGCAATGCTCTATCTTGGGATGGGAAGACACGCAAAGAAGAGACTCTGGTGATAATTTAGGAAGGCACTCGTCCGTGTTGATACTGGATGACCAGCTGTGCACGATCCAGACCGCAAGGTGGGCTAAAAGTGGAGACGCCGAGCAATGGGGCGAGGACGTGAGGCTCATGACCCATAGAGGTAGATTGGTGGCCACTGTAGTACTCACACCAAAATTCGAGGATAGGGATGTTATACCGCAAAAGTTCGGGGTCTACGAACTCGTACTAGGTGTGTCAGGGAATGAACTGGTCGCGGCGTTCGAGCGGGCGCCGCCCTTGTTCTTCTCTGAAAAAAACTTGGTAGTAGAATCAAGATTGAGGAATGTCGGATTGGTCGTACGCCACAAGAAGCTTGAGTTCCTGGCTTATCTAGGAAAGTCAAAACTCATACTGAGGGAAAGCCTGCGGGAGGCCACGGCTCATTCAGCCTGTAAGCCGCCCTGGACGAAGTGCGGGGAAGTCACGGGCAAGAAAACGAAACAACTCGCTGCGGGCAGGTACCACTGGCTCCACAACAACGTCAACCCTTTGTTATTGAGAAGGCATGGGTTATTGCTAGCTATCGGCCACGACCGACCTTTTAAGAGTAGATGGATCACGCACAACGAACTCCCGGTCAACGGGTATAAGAACATCACCAAAACCACGTCGTGGAACACGTATTTGCACTACTTTGTGTTATATAATGCCACTACTCTAGAACATGTCGCGACTTCATCACCGTTTTGTTTCCCGTCGGCTCGCTTGGACATGAGGCGCTGCGACTTGGTCCAATTTGTTACGTCATTAACTAGAGGTGATGGTGATGATGTCCTCATTAGTTTCGGTATTAACGACTGCGATTCGGGGATTGTGGCCTTACCTGCTGATCTCATCGTGGCCTTTTCGCTCGGCTGCTCGGATCGGAATGTGCGTTCTTCAACACTCAACCATGCCCGAGCGGCGACGGTGCAAATACAACGGTCAGAAGAGAGGTGGAACGCGTCCCAGGGATTGGCCTGGAGCGTGCTGATGCGGCCCGACCCCCCTGCGAAGCCCGGAGCAGTATCGAGCATCTACGACTGCAAAGGGACCCACGAGAACTGCCCCGAGAATCTGGTGAGTCCCTTATATAAGGGGCCCTGCGACCGACGCGGCAACTACTGCGCGAGCTCCCGCGAGCCGCTGCCCGACGGGGCGCGCTTCTAGTTATCCCTGTGGCCGCGTCGCGTCGATGGCGTGGTATCGCCACGCCATTCCCACGCCATCGCGCAGACGCAGCTACGGAAGCACGTCGCGTCGATGGCGTGGGGCGGGAGAGAACTGTGTAACGTGAGTATTGTTAGTCAGGTCTCTCGGACAGCACGGACCCGTTCTGCGCGGACCACGCGTCCAACGCCGCGTCCATGGCTTGATACGCCTGCTCCGCGTTTTTGTTCGCGACGGCCGCTTCCCGGAACGCCTCAGCTTCTACAGGACATACTACCGACGCGACGCAGTGCTGGAGCGCGATGGCGGCGTCGGCGCATTTTTTTTCATCCTCACCACATTTTGATAGAGCCTTGGCCCTCTGTGAGCACTTCTCCCGAATCATCGCCCTAGGGTCCTCGCTCATCGAAGAAGGCGGCCGCAGCGGCAGTGCCGGCGACGCTTCACCGGACGAACGCAGCGACGGCATGTGTACGACTCGATCCAGCACGGCACCGACACTATCAAGCGCGGGCCGCGCGTCGACCGCGATGCTCTTCAGAGCCGCGTAATCGTGCATCGTTTTGGGCTTTTCGTCCTTCGAGGCCATGCCCTCATCAGAGTAGTAGTCGATGACATATCTACGTTCCTCATCACCGCGAGACACGACCCAGTCGTGCCGATCGAACGGCTTTGGATGCCCAAAGACATATATTTTCAGAAGAGCTTTGGGAGATAAATCATGAGGCCTTCCAGTAAAGCGCACGAGCTCCGGCGGCGGCCCCTGTCGCAACTGCTCCCATTCCAAAATCTTCGACCAGGTCGCTTCGTTCATCGCGTTGTGTACCGCCACGACGGTGTCCATGTCCGTTTCGTCCGCGCCGTCGGCCTTGTCCTTGCGGACGAGGGCGTTCCAGAACATTTGCGGGGAGGGATATTGCCACGTTTGAGTACCGCCCTTTTGCGGGATTGTTGATGAA
>Ga0115011_10003789_pt1 | contig 10253 bp, 15 predicted proteins | sample TroAtlMetagenome_2_FD_88705 | JGI IMG/M metagenome (GOLD analysis project Ga0115011, IMG submission 88705) | Marine eukaryotic phytoplankton communities from Atlantic Ocean - Tropical Atlantic ANT8 Metagenome | ecosystem: Environmental > Aquatic > Marine > Oceanic | place: Tropical Atlantic...
AATCCAGGAGGATGTGGATGCTGTTAAATTATTATTACAATAATTAAAATATGATTAATCACAGAAAATTTATACCATTAGTACTTTTTTGTTTTTTGTTTTTTTTAATTAGCTGCGATAAAGATGAAAATGAAAATACTAATGAGGATGAATTAATAAACCATACTGTATTTGTTGGAAACTTTTATTATGACCCACCTAATATTACAATCAATTTAGGAGAGCAAGTAACATGGATTAATGATGGCGGCTTGCATGATGTGAATGGTGAAATCAATTCAATTACAAACTTGCCATTTAATAATCCTGAAGTTTTTAATTCGCCCTCTACATCAATTGTGGGAGCAGAAATATATAAGCATACTTTTGATATCCCAGGTTTTTATAATTATGATTGTTCTGTTGGCGGGCATGCTATGCACGGAATGATTGGTACTATTACAGTAATAGAATAAAAAAGGCTATTATAGATGATAATTAGAACCAATAAGTTTAATGAAATTAACACTCGCCATGTTATTTAAAATGAATGCCAATATGCTAGATATATTAATGGTATTTGAAAAAACAACCTTATGACACAAAACAACTTACTTACTTTTAATTTTTCTCTTGCATCATTACTAATTGCAACATAAATATTTGCAGGAAATATTAAAATAAGTAAGACAATTAAACCTATAGCTGCAAAAAATCTAAAATCTTCTATAAGTAAAAAAACACCCAAAATTATTTCAAAAAAACCACTTAGATATATCATTAGTTTTTTATATGGAATGAAAGATGGCATCATCGGTAAAAAATATTTAGGGTCAAAAATATGTTTTATGCCCATCAAAATATAAAACAGGGACATTATGAAAATTGTTACTAATTTAAACGTCATATTTTTTTAATATAAAGCTAATAAAATCTTGTAAAATAATTAAAATTGTCTAACCAAATAGACTTTAATTTCTTTTATAACAAAATAAGAACACAATACGTTTACCTTTTTGGGTATTTGATATTAATTAAGTATACAGCTATTTGTTATGAAAAAGTTAGCGATTATATATATTATTTGTTGTGGATGCATATTTTCACAAGAAAGAGTGGCTGAATTAGAAAAAATTATTTTTGAAAAAATAAATACCTACCGTACTTCTCAAGGTTTAGATCCAGTAATTTGGAATAAAAAAGTTTATGACGCTGCTTATCATCATGCTCTATATATTTCTGAAAGAGGTATAGATGTATCTCACTATGAGTTACGTGATAAAGAAAATTTTATGGAGTTAGAAAGAGCACAGGATAGAATAAAATATTATTACAATGAAAGAGCCTGGGGTATTGAGTGTATAGCCAATATTAACTTTGTGTGGCATGATGGTGATTTAGAACAAATCGCGGAGTGGACGGTTAATGCATGGATTAATTCACCAAAGCATAGAAAAGGATTATTATTTGATAATGAAGGTTATGGAAAATTACAATACGGAGCGGTTAGTGTTTTAAAAGTAACAGACTTATGTAGTTGGGCACGACCGGTTTTAGTTTTAGTTCGTTAATAAAACATTATATTTATAACAATAAGTGTTAAGTTTAATATGAAAAAATTATTCTATTTTTTATTTGCAAAGCCTATTATTTTTAGAAAAAATATTATCGGCAAGGCACCTGATGGATCAGATGGATTGTGGGGATTTTGGGCACTCATTGCAGGTGGCTGGTTTTTTTTCACAATTACCGAAATCATAAATGGGTTTAATATAGAAGGCAAAATAAAAAGTGGAGTGATAATACTGTTTGTTATTCCTTTAATATTCAAATTACTTGCCTTATTCACATCCTCGAGTGATAAAATTAGAGAAAAAAATGAGTGGATTATTCCTGTTCAGTACATTATTATATTTGGCCTTAGTATAGCTTTTTTTACCTTAGTTTCTACTGGCAATTTAGCGCCTATGGAGGGAGAAAGTATATGGCATCAAGATATTAGTTTTATAAAAAAAAGCGGGCAACTAATTGGTGTTTTTATTTTATGTGTTTTAGTGAGCTTAATAGCAGTAGCACTTGTTAGCACAATTATTGTGCCTATTGTATATATAATTTATAAAACACATATAACAGATCTTCAAGATACACGAAAAATACTTGTTGCTGAAAAAGAAGATATATTAAAAGGAGCTTGGGACAAATCTAGCAATATCCCTGAAGATTCAGATAATAGGGAGCATGTAAAAAAACTGATGACATATCGATTAAAAGAAAGTGAGAGGTATGAAAAATATATTAAAAGAATTGATAAAATATTAAACTTAGGAAAAGAAAAAAAGTAGATGATACTGATGAGGTATCAATCAAAGGTTTTAAAAGATATGCTGTAGGTCACTATTACAAAAAAGAAAAAAAAGTTTGCCCATATTGTATAATGGAAGCATCGAGATTGGAACAATAAAAAAAATACTATGAAAAAAATTATACTACTATTATTTGCGTCTCTATTTTTTGGTTGCGCTCCCGAATATTATACTCCTCAATCTATGTTTAAAGATGACACTAACCCTAACAAAAATAGAAAAGAAGGAAATTATAATCATGAGTTTAAAAAAACAAAAAAAATAGAAAATTATATACCACAAACAAAAAAAATAGAAGAACTAGAAACAAAAAATATTAAGGATTATGTTCCTCAAACTCAAAGAAATTCATTAATATTTCCGGCAACAGATTCCAGATTTATTGGGACGTGGATTAGTAGTAATCCAGATAATTCAAAAGAATTAATAGTAATAACACTTTCATCTAATAATAATGCAACGACATATGACATAGATTCTGGGGTAAAATCTATTCCTGTAACTTTTAAATGGTTTCATAGAAACAACAAGTTAGGCTACTATATAGATTTCACTCAATATAGTTATAACTATGATGATGATTTAGAAGACATGAATCTTTTTTATGATGAAGTATTAAATGAATTTGGATTTGAATATGAATGGATAAATGATATTACACTAAAATTATTTGATGATGAGGGCTCTATTATTTTTGAAAAACAAAATGAAAATGATTGTAACACATCAGATTCAGATTATATATCTCAAACTATTGAATCAACATATGAATATACCCCACAAACAACATTAGACACAAAAAATAAACCTAATCATAAAAAATCAAAATATAATATCAATTATTATACTCCTCAAACAATAAGATAATTTATAATAGGGACTTGTTTAGTGTCCACATGATTTTTTCATTTAATTTACTAAAACTAGTATATTTATATAACTATATATCATTACTATGAAAAATGTTATACTATTATTAATTATTCCACTATTGTGCGTTGGGCAGGATGATATAAAAAAGATAAAAGAAGTTCTTTGGAAGCAAGAAAAATATTGGAATGAAGGAAATATTGATGGTTTTATGTTAGGATATTGGCCCTCTACAAAACTTGAATTTTCTTCAAAAAGCGGAACAATCTATGGATGGGAAAACATCAAATCAAAGTACAAAAAAAGTTACCCCTCAAGACATGAAATGGGCGAATTACGATTTCAAATAAGTACTGTGGAATTAAAATCTGACACAACGGCTCTGGTGAATGGAGAGTGGGAATTATTAAAAATATATGACCACCCGAAAGGAACTTTTTTACTAACCTTTCGAAAATTTAATGATGATTGGTTAATAATAAAAGATTATACAACAAGTAAATGAGGAAATTATTACTCCTACTTATTATACCATTACTGAAATTTGGACAAGAGTTTCAATCAAACTTACCTATAATAATCATTGATACTGAAAATAATATAATTTTAGATGATCCCCGAATTAATGCTAATATGGGAATAATAAATAATGAAAATGGTCTAAATAAATTAACAGATGATTATAATGATTATAATGGTCGAATAAATATTGAATTAAGAGGTAGTTCATCACAAGATTTATTCCCTAAAAAATCATATAGTCTAGAAACCCAAACTTTGAATGGCGAAAATAATAATGTCTCATTACTAAGTTTGCCAGAAGAAAATGATTGGGTACTTTATGGCCCTTATTCTGATAAAACACTATTGAGAAATAGTTTAACTTATAAATTATCTAGACAAATGGGTTATTATGCACCTCGAACAAAATATTGTGAATTGTTTATTAATAATGAATATCAAGGTATTTATATATTAACTGAAAAAATCAAAAGAGATAAAAATAGATTAGATATCAAAAAAATACAAGAGGATGATGTGACTGGAGGATATATTATTAAAATTGACAAGTTTACAGACGCGCCAATTGACGCTTCATGGTGCTCAAACTTTACTACTTTTAATAATAATTTAGTGTGTTTTCAATATCATTATCCTAAGGCGGATGATATTACAATAGATCAAAAAATATATATCGAAAATTTTATAAATAATATATATTATTCAATTAAAGAAATGCAAGAAAAACAAATACATATTGACTTAATTGAGAATATAAATTTTAATTCATTTATTGACTATTTTATCATAAGTGAATTAAGTAGAAATGTAGATGCTTATAGAATCAGCACATTTTTATATAAAGATAGTGACGAGGAAAATGGTGACCTAAATATGGGACCTGTTTGGGATTATAATTTATCATTTGGAAATGTAGATTTTTGTAAATCATCTGAGATTTCTGGATGGATAATACAAGAAGAAAGCGCATGCCGAACAAGTATTCCAAACTATTGGCAGGATTTGCTGCAAAATGATTCATTTAGAGGCACACTGTCAAATAGGTGGTTTGAATTAAGAAATAACACATTAAGTATTGAAAATATATTTAATAATATTGATAGTCTAAGTCAAGACATTGCTGTGGCACAAGAAAATAATTTTGAAATGTGGGATGTGTTAAGTGAATATGTTTGGCCAAATTATCAATTAGGCGGAACATATCAAGATGAAATTAATTTTTTAAAATATTGGATATATTATCGCATACAATGGATAGATGATAATATTAATAATATTAGAATGATTTTTCCTGACTGTAACTCTAATGACAAAAAACTTTTAAAAATAGTTAATCAACTAGGACAAGTTTCTCAACAAAAACAAAATGAATTGATGTTTTATATTTATGACAATGGATGTGTCGAACGCAATTTCATTACTTATTAAAAGTAAAAAATTTTTCAAAATTTATTCCAAAACCTGGGTACAATGTAAAGTCATTGAAAGAATTTATATTCCAATCACTATTTAAAAAAATTAAAAAACTAATAATACTGGTATTATAAGAGCACTTAAAAGCATATTCCAAAGTTGATGCTTTTTCTAATCCAGGCAAGCTTCCATTTTCTTCTGAAGAAAGAAGGCCTCCTAAAGAATTTATTTCACTGCCAAAAATATTTCCTTTCTTGTAAAATAGTGAGTATACTCTAAATTTTAGAACTGCTGAATGAGAAAAAAAATAGTTTATTTTTTTATTTAACTCAAATATGAGATTAATATTACACGACAAAATATTTGGAATTTTTGTGGAAAAATAAAAAGCTGTATCTAGCTCAGGGTAACTTGAAAAAACTTGAATTTTTTTAGATACCGCATTACTTAGTATTAAGTTTGATTTAGCAATAAACAAAGTTGATGGATTTATTTCTTTTTTTAAAAAAATATTAAAATTTATATATACGCCTTCTCTACTGAAACTTTGTTGACCAAGTAATAAATTACTTGTATATAACTTTACACCTAAATCACTTGAAAAATATAATTTTTGAGAATCTAATTTTTCTAAATTAGGATTTTCTTGAGAAAATATCACAAAAGGAAATAAGGCTAAATACAAAAAAAATTTCATATAAATAATTTAAGAAATAAAATAAACTATAACCATAATATACTATCATTATATATTATTATTCTATTTATTTTTTAAACTCTTATCTTTATAATAACTAAATAATATCACTATGAAAAAGTTTATATTATTATTTATTGTTCCTTTTTTAAGTTTTAGTCAAACGCCCTGTTTGGATGCTGTAGCAAATGCTACTGGCTTAATGGGGGAGTTCGTGCCACAATGCGAAGATGATGGATCTTACTCTCCGATGCAATGTTGGGGAAGTACTGGTTATTGTTGGTGTGTTGATGAGGATGGTGTGGAAATTTCTGGAACATCTTTGGGCCCTGGTGAAGGTATTCCTGATTGTAATGAACAGTCCGATACTTTAAATGTTTTATTTATAGGAAATAGTTACACCTTTTATAATAACCTTCCCACTCTTATTGCTTCTATTGCTAATTCAATGGGCGATGTCTTAAACACGGAAGGGAGTTTGGTTGGTGGAGCCACTTTACAAAGTCATGCAAATAATAATAATACAACTAACTTAATTATGACCGGTGATTGGGACTATGTAGTATTGCAAGAACAAAGTCAATATCCATCTTTTCCACTTTGGCAAGTAGAGCAAGATGTATTCCCATATGCATCTCAATTAAATGATTTAATTAATCAATATAATGAATGTGGCAACACGGTATTTTTTATGACCTGGGGAAGGGAAAATGGAGATCAAGGTAATTGTCAAAATTGGCCCCCAGTATGCACATATGAAGGAATGGATGATTTACTTAGAGACAGATATATGATAATGGCAAATAATAATGATGCCTTAGTCTCTCCTGTAGGTGCAGTTTGGAGGTTTATTAGAGATTCTGGATATAATATAGATTTATATAGCCCTGATGAAAGTCATCCTTCTTTCTTGGGCTCATATGTAGCGGCAATTTGCTTTTACACTACATTATTTCAAAAAAACCCTTTAGAAATTCCATGGGACTCAGAATTAGGTGTTTCAGAAAGTAATGCCCAACTAATAAATGAAACTGTCAAACAAATTGTGTATGATAATTTAGAAGCATGGAATATAGAATCAAATGACATAGATTCTGATGGAATTTGCAATAACATAGATAATTGTCCTGAAACCTATAACCCTTTTCAAGAAGATTTTAATTTTGATAATATTGGTGACGCTTGTGATGGTTTGTCTATAAATGAGCATCCAGTAAAAAGAAAATTAATCAGCAGAATTGATGTTTTAGGAAGACAAACAAAAAAAAAGGGTTTACAGTTTGAAATCTATGATGACGGAAGTGTAAAAAAGAGGTATGTGATAGAATAATAAGAGCCTTCTAAAATTAGAAACTTAGTTTCTTTACTAAAAACCACTATATTTAAATAAATACTATTACTATGAAAAATCTTATACTATTATTAATTATTCCTTTTTTAAGTTTTTCCCAAAATTATTATAATGCCGATCATAATGATATTTATGATGATGTGCAAATGACAGGTTGTATAGATTTAGATGAAACCATTCTAGATATTGTTTCTCTTTTTGGCGACACTTCTCTTTTAGATGGGCTATTAGGATGCGCCGAACTTATTCCTACTTTAGAGTCAGGTATTCTTTCGGCATTTCTTCCATTTGACATTCCATTAGATTGTAATACAGATTTAACTCCTTTTGGCTATCTTGACATGAATGTTTCTGATGTATGTGAATGCTCATGTGAAAAATATTTAGATATCTATAAATATAATTTTACTAATCGAAAATTAATAAAAAATATAGATCTTCTAGGAAGGAATTCTAATAATAAAGGTTTCACCATAGAAATCTATGATGATGGTAGTGTAGAAAAAAAGTATAAAAGAAAATAAAAAAAATATTACTGCTTCTTAAGTTTTAATTTTTTCATCCAATCTTGAAAGTCTTTTTTTATGCCTTTAAAATCATAAACTTTTTTTTGATTATTATCATCATAAATATAATAAACACTGAATTCTATTTTTTTACTATAAATATGTTTCATAACATTTTTATTTAAGTATTCAGTACTATGTAATACAAAAATAATACCAAACTAATGCATTGTTAGATTAGGGCGTTTTTATACTTAACAAAAACCGTTATATTTATATAACTAAATTATTTTATTATAAAAAAATAAAGATTCATTAAATAATTAAAAAACTACTACTCCTACTTATTATAACATTATATAGTTTTGGACAGAACCTAACCTATGTTCCTGATGATAATTTTGAGCAAAAATTAATTTATTTAGGATATGACACAGTATTAGACGATTATATTTTAACATCATCAATTGACACAATCACATCTCTGATTATAAATTGGGATTGGATTAATGATTTAACTGGAATAGAAGATTTTACTGCTTTGGTTAGTTTAGATTGCGCAGGAAATAATTTAACTGAATTAGATTTATCAAATAATTTATATTTAGAGTATTTAGATTGTCATCAAAACAATTTAACAACATTAAATATTGTTAATAATTCTTTATTGTCTTATTTAGACACATATGGCAATGATAATCTTTTGTATTTAAATATTTCAAACAATATCCAATTAACGCATTTAATGTGTAGTTATAATAATTTATCTGAGTTAGATTTGTCCAGTAATACTTTATTAAAGTATTTGAATTGTAGTTATTCAAATAACCTTACAGAATTAGACTTGTCAAATAATACTATTCTTAATTATTTGAATTGTAGCGGGAACCTTCTTTCAGAGTTAGATATAAAAAACAATAATTTATTATACTATTTAAACTGCGATGATAATAATCTTGATAAGCTAGATATTTCAAATAATATACTATTAGAATATTTATACTGTAATTGGAACAATATTTCAGAACTAGATGTTTCAAATAATATTTTATTAGAATGGTTGTGGTGTAAATGGAATGAAGAGCTAGATTGTGTTCAGGTTTGGGATGTTGATTATGCAATAAACCAAACATATTCAAGTATGAATGAAAACTATGAAGTTGAAGGCCCTTATTTTAATAGTGATGCAATCTGGTCTTTAGATTGTGAATACGCTATACAGAATGAGTCATACTTGATCAAGAATATAAATGTTCTTGGAAAAGAAATACACATAAAAAAAAATATACCATTTATTGAAATCTATGATGATGGCAGTGTAAAAAAGAAATGTGTGATAGAATAAAAAAGCCATCTAAATTAGACGTTTCACTTTCTGTAATTAAACCACTATATTTATATAAATAAATGTTATCACTATGAAGAAGTTTATATTATTATTTTTACTCTCATTCTCAGCAGTATACTCACAAATAACTGAATATAAAATTGTAACAAGTGTTGAGTCTATAGTGCCAATGGGTTTAGGCCGGTCACGTGTAATTATTAATGATCAAATTGTAGACCATTCTCAATTTGACTCCAAAAGAGAGAATATTAAAATTGACGATTATAATGAAACAAAATTATTAAACTTCTTTAGTGGAGTCGGTATTAATTTTCAAAATATTGCAAGTAATGATGCTGTTTTAACAAGTGTTTTAAATAGTCTTTCAAAAGATGGTTGGCAATTAACTCACGTAGCAACAGGCGTGGAAAGTTATTCGGGCCCGAAAGATCAAAATGGTCTTTTTATTACCAGATATATATTTGAGAGGCAGTCTGATTAAATGAAAAAACTACTACTCCTGCTGATTATACCACTATATTTACATAACTAAATACTATCACTATGAAGAAATTTATATTATTATTAATACCATTTTTATTTTTTATTAGTTGTAATAATAAAATGAGCACATCTGCGCTTCAAAAAGATGTTCAAGAAAATATTCAACAAAATTATATACAAAACGGGATTCCTGTAACAATTACAGACTTTTCTTTAACACATATAGAAGGAAGTATGTATACCGGTGTATTATATACAACAGAACCAGATGGATATTATTCTTATGGTGTAGATGTTATATATGATGGCGAATCTTACGTTTGGGAGGTGTATTAGCTATGAATAGGTTTGTGCTACTACTAATTATACCACTATTAAGCTTTGGGCAAATAGTTGCAACTGAAGACTGTAACTCTATTCCTGAAATAGGGCCCTGTTTTGCAAGTATAGTTACATATTATTTTAATCAAAACACCTCTCAATGTGAAGAGTCTTATTGGGGTGGTTGTGATGGGCTTGTTGCATTTTGGACCCTAGAATCTTGTCAAAATTATTGCGCAAATAATTCATTCATTGATGAGGTGCATATTAAAAAACATCTACTAAAAACAATAGACATCCTAGGGAAAGAAACAACTAACAAAGGCTTTCAATTACATATCTATAGTGACGGTTCTATAGAAAAGAAGTATGTGATAGAATAAAAAAGCCATCTAAATTA
>Ga0115011_10003799_pt1 | contig 10243 bp, 7 predicted proteins | sample TroAtlMetagenome_2_FD_88705 | JGI IMG/M metagenome (GOLD analysis project Ga0115011, IMG submission 88705) | Marine eukaryotic phytoplankton communities from Atlantic Ocean - Tropical Atlantic ANT8 Metagenome | ecosystem: Environmental > Aquatic > Marine > Oceanic | place: Tropical Atlantic...
ACACCTATTTGAGGGCCTGTGAAGCGCTCTGTGAAAGACCAGATTCGCCAGCCGTCAAGCTGCCTCTCGACACCTGTTTCCGTTCGAGTCAGGGACTGATCGACGGCGTGAATTTATTGGTTGGCGAAGATCGAGACGGTGCTTTCTTCGATCGCCCCATTGTCTATGACATCCCGGTCAAATGCGGTCGCCCGAGCTACGCCCTCACTCGAGGGCCTGCCCAAGAGCCGGAGCCAGCCATCACTCTCTGGAAATGCACCCCCAAGCTGGGCAAGAAGGGGCCTGCACTGGGCGCCAAGGACATTGGGCCACCCCTTGCCCGTCAATTGGCGGAGTCGCTTCGACGGCTCATCCAGGACCCCGAGCACACGCTCTATTGGCACGACGGGGAGGCGAATCGGGCGCTCGGTGCAGGAGACGTAATGGTCTTGGTGCGGACCAAGAACGAGTCTGCTGAGGTGGGGAACGCATTACGCCGAGTCGGCGTCCCTTTCATTGCGCTCCAAAGTGACGACGTCTTTCAATCCAAAGAGGCACTCTATCTCCGCGACCTTTTGGCAAGTCTGGGATCACCCGGCCACGATGGCCGGCAAATGGCCGCCTTGGTCACCCCTTTCTTCGGTGTCCCCCTCGAGGCCGGATATCGCTACGCCCAACTGTCCGGAGATCACCCCTACGCCACCCGACTCCAACGATGGCGTTTCCTCGCCGAGCAAGGATACTTCGGCCAACTGTTCGCCGCGCTCCAAGAGGACAGTGGCGTCGTTGCCCGTGCACTCTTTGGAGACGAAGATGCCCAGGCACTGACCAATATCCAGCACTTGCTGGAGCGCCTTACCGAAGAAGTCGCCGAACGTCGCCTGTCGTTGACGGAATTGATTCAGTTTCTCGATGAGCGCAGCCACGACAGTGATGGCGCCGGTGGCGGAGAAGACGCCAAACTTCGGGCGGCGGCCGACGGCACCGCGGTGCAGATCTTGACCATCCACAAGAGTAAGGGGCTGGAAGCACCGGTGGTCTGCGTCTACGGCGACTATGGTGCTGGACAATCGAATAGCATCGAATTGATTCACGTCAATCACGAACGTCGATTCCTCGTCGGCGATGCCATGAAGAAAGCCTATCGGAAGGCTTTGCACATCGCGCAGCGCTCCGAAGCCCAACGACTCCATTACGTGGCTATGACCCGTGCCAAGGTGAAACTCTTCTTGCCATTCATCGACACCGAGGCTGAATTGCCCGGTGACTACGAGGTGGTTAACGGACGCCTGGCTCGCTTGCATCGCTCTGATCGACTGGAAGCTACCCGATTCCAACTGGACCCCGTCACTGAGTTTTTTGGGGAGACGGCTGACGATCAATTGGAAACCTGGACGCCGCCGACAGCACTCTTGGACGCAGCAAGCGAGCCGAGCGACTTCGGAGCTCTCTATCAGCTGCGTGCAGCCCATGCACCGCTGGTCATGACCAGCTACACGCGGCTCAAAGACCAAGGCGTTCTCCGCTCGGAGCACGTGCCACTCGAGGCCGAGGAATTCAAGGAAGACCCCTCTCCGACGCTGGCGCCGGATCTAGAAGCATTGGAGCCCGATCGACGGCTTCCGGGCGGTCGGCACATGGGACGCTGCCTACACGAGATCATCGAGTTGATCGATTTCGGAGACTTAGCCCCATTCGAGACCTGGCGTACCGAGGCGGCTGTAGACCGCACCGTCACCTGGGCGCTCAAGAGACACGACATCGATCCGTTTTGGCGCAGCCAATGCGAAGAGTTGGTCTACGGCACCGTCACCCGGACGGTTCCCCTCCCCGACGAGGTCGAACTCCCGCCGTTCACTCGAATGCGTGAGATCCGAGAGTTGGAATTCTTGTTTCCCATTCCGGAGAATCACCATCCTTTGCTCAGTCGCGGGGCACCGCCCGAAGACGCTGACTGGACGGTAGACAGAGGCTTTATCAAGGGATTCATCGATCTGGTCTTCGAGCATGATGGACGGGTATATTGGGCCGACTGGAAAAGCGACACCCTGCCCCAATACGACTCGGCCACTTTGACTCATCACGTGCGGGGCCACTACGACACCCAAGCCCAACTCTATACCTTGGGGATGGTGCGCCTCTTGGGCATCACTGATGAAGAGAGCTATGAGCGTCGTTTCGGTGGACTGCTCTACATTTTCCTCCGCGGTTTTGCCCAAGGTGAAGGCCATGAAGGAGTGTATTTCGAGCGACCTTCCTGGGCGACGGTTTGCGTCGACGAGCAGAGACTCGAAAAGAGTATTCCTGGATGGGGGCGTCGATGATTCCGTTGGACACGGCGTGGGCGCGATTCGGGCGCCAGGAACGGCGAAATAGGCCCGTACCTCTGGGCCATTTCATGACCACCTTGGGCCGCACCTGCTTGGGTTTCAACCTAGATCCGACCATGCCGGCCCTGGCACTGGAAATGATGTCGCTGGTGGATCAATTGAACTCGGGGGAACGGGTGGCCGGGATCCTGCTTTTCATGACCTCCCTCGCAGATGTGTCACAAGGGTCGACGCGTACTCAGGTCGAGGATGATGCCGGCGCTCGACACCTCCGAGAGCGGTTCGCGCGCCTGCTCGATGCCGGTGAATCACCCGAAGAACTCAAAGAAACCGATGCACTGGTCGATACCGCCCGGCGGCTGCTCAGAGAGGGGGGATTGCACCCTGTAGTGGCGCACGACGAGTCAGCGTACGCTCCCTTCCTCTACATCGATGGCTGGCTGAGCCAACATCGGCTCAATCGGTCAGAGCGGCTCTTGGCAGCGGCGCTCCTGCGCGAGACAGACGTCGAGGAAAAACCCGATGACGCGGCTGTAGAGGCTGCCGTGACATCTGTTTTGGGCAGCCCTGCCGGTTTTAATCTTTCGGACGAACAAGTATACGCCGTCCGCCGCGCCGTGGCAGACCAACTGGTGTTCATCTCCGGTGGACCCGGGACCGGAAAGACATCCATCGTCGTCGCGATTTTGCGCACCATGGCCCGGCTGGGTGTCGATCCCGCGGCGGTCGCGATGGCCGCCCCCACCGGCAAGGCAGCCTGGCGCATGGGCTCATCGGTAGCTGCGGGACTCTCGGCCATCGAGAGCCCGTCCTCGGCAGACATCGCATTGATGACCAGTCTACCGGCGGCACGAACCCTTCACCGACTTTTGGAGTACGCCCCCAAGGCCGATCGCTTTGGCCGGGGGGAAGAGGTTCACCTCGAAGAATCTGTAGTGGTCATCGACGAGACGTCCATGGTCGACGTCTATATGATGCAACGCCTGCTGGCCGCCTCTGGGCCAAAGACCCGACTGGTGTTCTTGGGGGACGCCGATCAACTCCCCTCGGTGGCGGCCGGCGCCATATTCCGCGACGCAGTGAGTGGATTGCGCGAACGCCAAGTGGTGCTGACCCAGAGCTTCCGAATGTCACCCACAGATCCCGCCGGTGCAGCGATCCTTCATGTGGCCAACGCCATGAACGCAGGACGAACAGATTGGTTGGCAGACCCTACGATGCTCAGTCAGCAGGTCGTCGAGGTCCCGGCGGATAGCCCCAGAATACAGGGGGTCGGTCTTATTTCATGTACGACCGATGCGCTCGATGGATTCTTGACCGCATGGTTCGACGAACATGTGCGAGGCCCCCAATTGGATGCAGCCCGCGGACATGTTTTCGAGCCCATCGACGCTGTATTCAGCCCACGAGAACACGAATACTTAGACGCACTCTTCGACCACACTGGACAGGCGAGGCTCCTCTGCGCGACGCGGATTGCACCCGAAGGCACCGTGGCCATCAATCGGCATCTTCATCATGCTATGGCGGCCGCCATGGGCAGTCCGACGGCAACCCCTTTCCTTCCCGGCGAACCGATTTTGATGCTGCACAATGATTATCGTCGGCAAATCTTCAACGGTGACCAAGGTGTGGTCATCCGGCTTCGACGCGGTGGCCAACATCAATTAGGCGCGGTGTTTCCCGGCCGAGAAGGACCCCGAGTCTTCGCTTTGGATCCCCTCCTAGACCGCGTCGAACACTGTTACGCCATGACGATTCACAAATCCCAAGGGTCAGAGTTCAATCACGTGGGGCTCTTATTGCCGCGCGCTCCGATGCCGCTCATGAGTCGAGAACTCCTTTACACGGGAGTGACCCGAAGCCGCGCCAGCGTTAATCTCGTAGGGCCCCGTGACGTCCTGGTGGATGCCATTGTGAGTCCTTTGCGTCGGACTTCAGGCCTCTCGGACAGACTCCGACATTGTGAACCGACCAACACATTTGCCATCGATGAATCGGGAGAGTAACTGTTCACCCATGACACTCGACATGAGCATTCCCCGACTGGGTCCAGCCACCCGGTCATCCCCCCTCGGCTTCTCCACCGTGCCGGGCGATGCGATCGCGGACTATACCGATGACCGAGCGCGTGTCCTCTGGGACCCGAGTCCAGAGGGGCGCGATGGGCCCGCTTTCGAGGTCGCCGGACCGCGGGAAAAAATCTACTTCAATGGGCCTGATGTAGTGGCAGGGATCGTTACCTGCGGTGGACTCTGCCCCGGACTCAACGACGTCATTCGGGGCCTCGTCATGGCCCTTTGGGGCCGGTACGGGGTGCGTCAAATCCTGGGCTTTCGGTATGGATATCGTGGGTTGCTCAAAGATGCCGTCCCCGGCCCCATGATGTTGGATCCTGACGAGGTTCGGTACATCCATCATACCGGCGGCACGCTCTTGGGATCGTCGCGGGGTGAACGGCCGGCTCGAGATATGGTCGATGGCTTGACTGAACGGGGGGTGAATCTCCTCTTCTGTGTCGGGGGAGACGGCACCATGCGGGGCGCACAGGCCATTGATGAGGAGGTCCGAAAGCGAGGCTTGTCCGTCGCCGTGGTCGGCTTGCCCAAGACCATCGACAATGACCTCCCCTATATTTACCAGAGCTTCGGCTTCGACACCGCGGTGTCCGTTGCCGTCCAAGCCATCCGGGCCGCAAGAGTGGAGGCTGCCGGCGCGCCCAATGGCGTAGGGCTCGTCCGCCTCATGGGTCGTCACGCTGGATTCATCGCCGCAACGGCCTCGGTTGCATCACGTGAAGCCGATTTGGTCTTGGTCCCCGAACTGCCCTTTGCCTTGGATGGCAAAGACGGCCTGACCGAGTGGCTACGAGCTCGTATTCAAACCCACGGCGAAGCGGTCATCGTCGTTGCCGAAGGCGCAGGCCAAGACCACCTCCAAAGCCAAAAATCCACGGATGCATCGGGGAATCGACGGTTGTCAGATGTGGGCTTGTTTCTACGCGACCACCTCAAATCAGCCCTGGCCGATCTGGGCGGCAATCTAAAGTATATCGATCCCAGCTACATCATTCGCGCCGCCCCCGCGGGCTCGACGGATGCCATTTTCTGCGGACGCTTGGCAGACAACGCGGTGCACGCAGCAATGTCGGGCCGAACCGGTATGGTGGTGGGGTGGTGGGCCAACGAGTTCACTCATGTGCCGCTTTCTGCGGTCACCAGTACATCGAAACGAATTGATTTGGACGGCCCACTCTGGCGAAGCGTCGTCGACACGACCGGCCAACCCTCGACGCTCGGTCGCTTAAGCGACTAATCGTCTTCCACGAGCCCTGAGGCACGGGCGCCATCCAGCCAACTCGGAAGATGAGCCGGTCCAGACCTCTCGGCTTTAGGCCCATTTCCGCGCGATACAACGGTACTAAAGTACTCTGTCCAGCCGGCAAATGCGGCCGGCGCTGACAGATCGACTCCACTATCGGCACCCGCTTGACCGCCCGACGTCAATTCTTCGGTCAACACATCGCGGAGTCTACTCAACGCGATCTCCACCTCGGCTGGATTGGCAGAAAGAGCGTCCCGTTGCGCTGCATCGCGAACAGCATGCCGCCACCGCATAGCCGCATCTCCACCTCCACCCAGTAGAAAGGCCATCGCCGCATCAAAGAGGTCTTTGTCCCCCCCGGCATGGGCCATGAAGGCCTCTACTGCGAGACGAACCGCATCGAAACGACGCCAATGCACCGGTCCACCCTCGGACGAGCCCCTCCGCTGAGGTGGCGGTGTCGCCGGCGGCGTCTCTTCCGCCTCGTCTTCGGGCATCAGTCGAGATTCGAGATCGGCGTCGAATTGATCACCGGGGACATGCCAGCGGACGACATCATGGGTGACGCCATCTGCCGGCAAATGCGCCAAAGCCTCCCACACCGCCCGGACATCGTGATGATCTAGAGAGGCGCCGTCGATTGCCGCAATACGCCGCAGATCCTGATCGAACCGGACCTCGAAGGCGTCCAAGAGGGCCTCGAGGGGGAGGCTGTCGCTAAACTCGAGAGCGATGCGATCCAGGCTCTCTCGAGCGCGGTCGCTCAAATCTTCTCCTCGGGGACAATCACTCAAGACGGCCTTCCAGTCGGTGAGACCATCGGTGGTGGCGAGCGCCAAGGTTTCTGGACTCGTCGCAACAGCCTCCAGCCAAACGTCTACGTCTCCCCGGGCGTGACGCAGGCACCACACCGCAAACCACGGGGCCGAACAGGTAGACAAGCCGGGTGCGTTCGCCACATTTCTGACGAGTTCTGGGCCGAAAAGCGTGGTCGGGTCGAGGTCGCCAAAGAGGGCCTCGAGCCGATCACCTAGACCCCGCCACTCAAGGATCCCCTGTCGCTGAGTATTGGAGGCCTGACTCATAAACCCCTGAATCGTGGCCAGATCCGCCCCCCCCTTTTCGGAAACATAGTAGTAGATGGACCACATGGGATCGCTGAACACATGGGGGAGTGCTCGGGCCAATTGCGCCTCGCTACAGGCGGATACCAACGCCGACATGAGCGCCGTGCTGTCCGCGATCGGACCCAGTGATTCGGGCGTGCATCCCTCTATGAGTTCGGTGAGTGCCCCACCATCGGGCTGTGGCCCCATGAGCATCGCAATGACAACGCTGACCTCCTCCTTGTCTTCGTAGCCTGAGTTGACGCCAGATAATTCAGCGCTCTGCAGCCGCGCTGATACCGATTGAGGTCCTCTTGAACGCGAATCACCGGCGCTTTTTTGGCCTTCTTTGCCGGCAACGTCACTGGATTGATTGGATTTCAGCATGGGGACTCAGACCGCGCAGATGAGAAGTGGATCTTGCCCAACGTTTGGGTAGACGGCAACTCAACCCGCATGACAGACCCGATGGAGTGGGATAGAAGGCCTCATGGCAAAGGATACACAGGACAGAGAGCGTATAGCTGCCCAGGTCTTCGTGGAGGCCTTCGACAGCCGTGGACCCATCCTCTTGGCCGGTGATCATCATGGATTCGCGGGCACATCGCTGATCGATGCAGGTCACCAAGTCACGCGATGGAGTCGCTGGAGCGGCCCTCTGGGACCCGGGACGGCTTGGCCCCACGGCGGTCCCTACCCCGCCGCCGGCCTCCGCATTCCCAAGGAGAAACCTGCATTAGATCTCGCTTTGCACGCCCTCGCTGGTCGACTCACCTCAGATGGCGTCCTCTGGATCTACGGTGCCAATGACGAGGGCATTCGGTCCGTGGCAAAGCGCCTCGCCCCTCTGTACGAAGATGTCCGAACCGTCAGTATCAAGCGACATTGTCGTGTTTTGCGTGCTGTCCGTGCAACACACGGTGAAGCGAAGGCGACCCTCGACGCATGGCGTCGGACCGGTGAAATCGAGTTCGACGAGACCTGCATTCCATGGCGCTACTACCCGGGCGTTTTCGCCAAAGGCTGTATGGATGACGGTACGCGAATACTCTTGGACGCGATCGGCGCCCCCCCCGAAGGGAGCAAGATATTGGATTTCGCCTGTGGAACGGGGGTGATCGCAGCCTGTCTAGCAAGGCGAACGTCGAAAACGACCATGACCCTTACCGATGCCGACGCCCTTGCGGCCGAAAGCGCACGGGCGAACCTCCCGGAAGCGATAGTCTCGGTGGGAGACACCTGGGATCAAGTCCCAGCCGGCCCTTATGACTGGATCGTTTCCAATCCCCCAATCCATGCCGGCAAACAGGAAGACCATCGGGTCCTCCATGCCCTGATTCGAGAGGCGCCGGCTCGACTGACGGAGGGCGGCCAGCTCTGGCTCGTCGTACAACGACGCGTGAGGCTGCGCACAATTCTCGAGACGTCATTTAGAGACGTGCGTCTCATCCAACAAAACGGCCGTTTCTGCGTATGGTGTGCCCAATGAGCGATACAATTCGTCTAGATCGACTGATGACCGCCAGGGGCGCAGCCTCTCGGAAGGATGCCAAGCGACTGATTCGCCGGCGTATGGTGCAGGTCGATGATGAAATCATCAATCGTCCGGAAACCAAGGTCTCGCCCACCGCCACACTGCGAGTGCAAGGTATCCCGTTCCCGCCACTCCCCACATTGGTCGCCTTCCATAAGCCGCCCGGGATGGTGTCTACGATGCGGGATGACCGAGGGCGAGCCTGTTTGGACGCCGCTCTCCCCGAAGGATGGGCTGGACGATTTCACCCGGTTGGTCGTTTGGATGCGGACACTACGGGATTATTGTTGTTCTCGCGCAGTGGTGCGATCACTCAGTGGCTCCTGCATCCTCGACGCGCCGTAGAGCGCACCTATCGGGCGGTGGTCGAAGGGGAGATCGCCTCCGACCTCACGGCCCGTCTCGCCGACGGGATCCAAACGGCCGAAGGCCAAATCAAAGCGCGCGTCGAACGCATTGAAGATCAGGTCGTAGAGTTGACGGTCTGGGAAGGCAAACATCGGATGGTCCGTCGAATGCTCGCCAACGCGGGGCACCCCGTCGAGGCTCTGCATCGGCTCGAGTACGGTGGATTTTCCTTGGGTGAACTCGATGAGGGCGAATGCCGCGCGGCGACCCCCCAAGAATTGGAATGGCTCACGGCAAAAGGCGCCCCCAGCGACATTATGCCCTAATGAGAGAACCCCTCGGTCAGTCCAATGACTTGGGGTAGACAAGGTCAAATACACCGACCTCGGCGTCGAAACGCTCACCATTTATATCGAGCATCTGAAAAGAGCCGGCCATGGTGCCGTTGCGCGTCCGAAGCGGGCATGCGCTGGTGTAGGTAAAGGTATCGCTGGGCGCCAAGAATGGTTGTTCTCCGACAACACCTGGACCCCGCACATCTTCTCGATTGCCCTCGCCATCAGTGATCACCCAATGACGCGACAAGAGTTTTACGGCAATGTCGCTCTCATTGGTGATCTGCACTCGATAGGCGAAAAAGAAATAGCCTGACTCTGGCGTAGAGCGCTCCGGAACATACGCGGAGCGAACGTCGACGCGAACTCCGCGGGTAAGGGCATGGGACACCGGTGAACTCATCGCGCCTGTCCTTTCAATCTCCGAAACGGCCGTGTCGACCGGCACCGTCCCGAAAACGAGCTGCACCCGCAAGAAGCGTCGGCCCGAGAGCAGGCGCCGCACATTGAAGTTCGTTTGCGAGAGCTTCGTCCATCGGGAGATCGATCTGCTCATAGGTAGATCGCCGGTCTCCAAGCATGCACGCTTGCGGAAAAGAGGCGATCTCGCGGGCCAAGCTCTCCGCTGCAGTTCTCGCGGTTCCACGCGGGACCACCCGATTCACGAGTCCCATCTCTTGGGCTTCTTTCGCGGTGACTGGTCTCCCGGTGAGAATGAGATCCAAGGCCCGACCGAGACCGATGAGGCGGGGGAGCCGAACCGTACCGCCGTCGATTAGGGGCACGCCCCATCGGCGACAATAGACGCCCATCACGGCATCCTCTTCGGCCACCCGGAGATCACACCACAGGGCGAGTTCTAATCCACCGGCCACGGCATAACCGGCGATGGCGGCAATCACGGGTTTCGACAAATGCATTCGGGTCGGTCCCATGGGGCCTGCGCCCTCAGCCTCGACCCGATTCCCCTGTCCGTCGGCAATGGCTTTCAGATCTGCTCCCGCACAGAACTGTCCGTCGCCGCCCACCAAGACGGCGACGCGTGCCGACTCGTCGGCCTCGAAGGCTGCGAATGCGTGAAACAAGGCAGTTGCTGTGGCGCGGTCTACGGCATTTCGAACCGCTGGTCGGTGCAACACGATCGTCGTCACCGGCCCCTCGCGCTCAGTGCGCACGGCGCTCATTTCAAAGTGATGGGGAGAGTGGGCTCCATCCGGTCACCGGAGAAAGGCGGAAACTTGTAGGATTTCACCGCGTCTTGGATGCATTTACCGCCGGCGCTATTCC
>Ga0115011_10003800_pt1 | contig 10241 bp, 2 predicted proteins | sample TroAtlMetagenome_2_FD_88705 | JGI IMG/M metagenome (GOLD analysis project Ga0115011, IMG submission 88705) | Marine eukaryotic phytoplankton communities from Atlantic Ocean - Tropical Atlantic ANT8 Metagenome | ecosystem: Environmental > Aquatic > Marine > Oceanic | place: Tropical Atlantic...
CATCAGTGCAAAGTCTGACCCACTCCTCCCCAAGGGGGGGATCGGCTCGGCCGATCCCGTCACAACGACCGAGACCACAGAGGGCGTCTGCGAGACCGAGCGCGCCGCTGAGCTCACCGCAGCGGCCTCTCAACTCCGCCGCAAAATCCGGTCGAGGGTCTGCGCAAACGCGCTCGTCACGAAAGCATGCTTCGAGGCGTTCGCACGCTCTCTCAAAGTCTTGCTCGTTTCGACCACTCGGGTGACGCGCATCCACCGGGGTTCACCTCTTCCCCCCCGAACAAGCCCAAGTCCTTCTCAAACATTTTGCGAGCGGGTTATGTTTTGCCATGGTTCACACATCACCTTCTCCAGGTCCCACCCGGCATCGGCACATCGCGGAGCTGACCGGGATTCGGGGCCTCGCGGCACTGCATGTTTACTTCATGCATTACTACGGTGTGTTCTGTGATTACTCTGACTCTGCGCAGAAGGTGACTGATTACGGCCCGGACACACCGCCCCTCACGCCCTTCTTTATTGGCAACTCGCAAAACTCCGTCACATTGTTCTTTGTCTTAAGTGGCTTCGTTTTGACTCTCATCTATGCGGGTGGATTTCGTAATAAGGGCGACATCTCCACCTATTACGTCAAACGTTTGGCCCGTATTGGGCCCATTTACTGGTTCTCCCTTTTAGTGTTCCTTCCATTTGTCTTTACCAGCTATTGGTGGGGTGACTTCCTGGCTATCTTTGGCGGTGAAAACCATAAGGTGGCGGCGTTGATTCTGACCCCCATCGGCGTCCAGAGTTGGAGCCCGGTCAATGTCGTCTGGCAGCAATGGAATCCACCCGCCTGGTCCGTAAGTTGCGAGATGTTCTTCTACCTGGTCTTCCCGTTTCTGGTGCATCGAGCAGGGTTGGCCGCTCGAAGCTGGAAAGGATTCGGCAAAACCATTGGCAAGCTCGTTGCCCTCGAGATTGTCTTCTTCGCCGTCTGGTTCGGCATCGTGTTTGCCTTTACGCGCTATGGTCTCGGCAAAGAGCAAATGCCGTCTCTGGCCAATGCGCTGGGTGTGGCCGCGGTTTTCCCCCCCGTGCGGATCTTCGATTTTGCCATCGGTGTGTGTACAGCACAGTTCTACTTGGCGACCCGCGACACCCAGCCCAAGAGCCCGCGTTGGGCACATCGAGTGGGCAATGTCGCAGTGTTGCTGGTCCTGGGGTTGAACTGTCTGCCTTTTCCCATTCCGGTGGGTGTCGGCCCGGCCGATGCGCTCCTCATCTATTGCCTGGCGCGCGGATGGGGCAGTTGCTGCTTTTTCTTGCGGCTCGAGGCCTTGCAGCATTTAGGAAAGTGGAGTTACGCCCTCTATTTGATTCATCAGCCGATCCTCGGCGTGATGGCTGCCATTAAGCATGGCGAGGTGGACTCGATCATGTTTGCGAACCTCGGCAACCAATTCGAGGGCGGACTGGAACGGCACGACATCTTCCTAGCCACGGCCATCGTGTTGATGGTCAGTGCACTGCTGCACCGAGTTCTCGAGGAACCGGCGCGGGCGAGAATCGTCGCCCGTTGGCGCCACCGCGCGGGTCCCAGCTAAGCAACGGGCCGGGCTTGACCGCTGTGCCAACGGACCGAGCCAAAAGAGCGACGGTGTCGAGCAGAACGCGGATGGTCGCCTCTGCGGTCGGTCCGTGGCTGAGCCGTGCCGTGGATGGACCCTCGGACGTTTCTGGAGGCCCCTCGTGCAACGGCTGCCGTCATGGAGGAACGCCTGCCTCAAGCGCCGCGGCGTGTGGTGACGACACTCGGAAAAGGGGACGCGTGATCCAATGGGGTCTGCATGGCTCCGGTCATCACGATGAGGTCCAAAAAGGCGACTTTGGTCACCGTCAACAGGACGTCACGCATCATGGTAGGCTCCGGCACCCGGGTCTCGGCCTGGAGAATGACTCGACCGGCTCTATGGACCACAAAATCCGTGAGATGAGGCGGAACCGGGGTATAATCCGAGTAGGGTACGAGGGAAATTCAATTGGCATCGTCTGCATCTCAGAGGCAGGTTGACCTGGTGACTGACCGGGTTGCCGAATATACCCGGCAGACGCCGGACAAAGCCCTATTGACCTGGGTCGATGCCCACGGCCGTGACGAAATCAGTTACACCTACGGCGATTTCGACATCGCAGCGCGAAGAGTAGCTCAGTACCTGCTGGCCCAAGGGCTCAAGCGGGGTGACACAGCGATCCTGGCCTACGCGCCGGGCGCTGACTTCTTCATCGCCTTCTGGGCCTGCATTCTAGCCGGGATTGTCGCGGTGCCGGTTATCCCGCCCTTTACCAAGAACGACGTGAAGAAATTCTTGCGGGTGGTCACCAATAGCGACGCCAAGATCATCTTGAACGACCGCTCCGTCTCTCGGCTCATGACCTTGAAGATCAAGAAGGCTCAGGCGACGCGCCTGGGCAAGAAGGTCGCCATGCTGCTGTCTTCGGACACGCGCCCGAGCGAGGTGGACTTCGCCGATTTGAGTGCGCTTTGGTGGTTGACCACCAGCGATGTGCCTCATCAGAAGACCGTCGCGGTCTTGGAGCCGCAACCCGCCGACGAGACGGCGTTTCTGATGTACTCGAGCGGGACGACCAGTAGCCCCAAGGGCGCTCAGACGAGTCTCGGAAACCTACGCCATCAGCTGGAAATGAACCGGATCGCGGTGCGCTCTGATCGGTCATCGGTCTCCTGTTGGTGGGCGCCCCATTACCACGACTATGGCCTGATCAGCGGCTTCTTGAATGTCATGCACGCGGGTGGATCTGCGGTCATTTGTTCTCCCATGCACTTCATCCAGCGCCCAGCCCTGTGGTTGGACATGCTCCATCGGCACAGGGCGACTCACACCTTCGGGCCGGACTTCGCTTACCTACTCTTGGTCAAAAAGACGACCGCTCGCGAGCGCCAGAGCGGGACCTGGGATCTGAGCACCCTCGAGATCGCCATGAGCGCGGCCGAGAAGGTGCGCTTCGCGACTCTGATGGAATTCAGAGACGCCTTCGCCCCCTGTGGCTTTCGTTGGGAGATGTTCTGTCCAGCCTATGGTTTGGCGGAGCACACGGTGGGGGTGACCATCAACGGCCATGGAGATCCACCCCAGTGCATGCACGTGGTTCGGAGCGCGTTGGAGCAGCTGGGTAAGGTCTATGTGGTCGACGAGAACGATCCCTCGACCAATCCAACCGGCGCCCGAACGGTGGCCTTGGTCGGGTCCGGTATCCCACGGCACGATACCGACGTGCGCATCGTCCGGCTCGACGAGGATGGGACGCCCCTCGAGGTGCTCGACACCGACGAGGTGGGTGAAATCTGGGTCCATAGCGCGAGCAACACCCTCGGCTACTACAAGATGTCGCAGCTGACCCAGACGGCCTTCCACGCCCGCTTACCGAACTCGGACTCTACGCGAGACTATCTGCGGACGGGCGACTTGGGCTTCTTCTCTTCCCACAGCGGCGAACTCTTCGTCTGCGGGCGAGAGAAAGAGATGATCATCATCGCCGGCAAGAACCATTTTTCCGAAGACCTCGAACTGACCATCGCCGAGAACGTAGGCCACTTGGTGAGACCTGGACGGATCGCAGCGTTTTCCATCGATGGCGAGGACTACGACACCGAGGTTTTGGCCATTGCGGCGGAGTTCCGAGACCCGAAGGGCAATGTGCTCGAGGCCGTCGATGCCATCTGTAGCTGTGTGTCGATCGCCCACAAGATCACCGTCGGCCAGGTGGCGTTGGTTCCGCCCGGCGCGCTGCCCAAGACCTCCAGCGGCAAACTGCGTCGAATCCAAGCGAAGCGGGCCCTGATAGAGGGGCAGCTCGACATCGTGCCGAACGGACATTGGTTACGACGCCCAGACCCCACACCTCAACCAGTGGAGCTCCAAGGGGAGAGTTCGCTGGTGGGCTTCCTCCGTGGGCGTGAGCTTCGCCTCCTGCAGGATTTCAGGTCCGACACCCCGGCGGCGACGTCCGCTCCCAAGCGGGTGGCCATCGTGGGTGGTGGGCCCGCGGGTTTGTCCTGCGGTCTGGCATTGGCCACCTTTGGATATGACGTCACCGTCTTCGAACGGGACAGTATGCTCGGTGGCCAAGTACGGGCCTTCGACGTGAGCGATGGTCGACATCGCGTCGCACCGGGGGTGGGTGCTTTCCAGGCGCGACAATGGCCTAACCTGTGGGCCTTGCTGGACCATCTCGAGGTCGAGCCCACCGCCGTCGGTGAGACCGTCGATTGGATGGACGCGCCCCTGGCGAGGTGGTTTGCCCGAGACGGGCACGCCATCACCGGTCAAGAGGGCCCGTTGCCGGGTCTAGACCGGGTCTTAGCCGCCTTCGAGAAGGCCCTGAACGACCCAGCCGAAGATGGCCGAACCTTCCGAGAATTACTCGATGAATCGAGCCTCGACCCAACCCACCAGGGCCTCGAGTTCATGGGCTCGATCTTGCAACACTTCGGGGGTCAGACACTCGAGACGTATCTGGACTATCCGGTGCGCTTGGTGGCCTGGCTCTGGTTAGACCAGAGAGGTCCCGGAGACGAAGACCGAACTTTGCATCGGATCGATAGCGACCAGTATCTGAGACGTTTCTCCGAGCGATTGAGCACGCTCGGGGCCACCATTCGATTGGACGCCGAGGTGCACGTCGTCGAGCGGACTGACCAGCGCGTCTCCTTGAGCGTCAATGGTGCTGAGCCGGAGCCGTTCGCGCATCTGGTGCTGGCCACTCGACCCCATCATGCGTTGGACGCTTTGGGTGATTACGCAACGCCGGACGAGCGCGCGGTTCTGGGCGGCTTCGACCTTCACCACGGTGCGGTCACCGTTCACCGAGACGTGAATTGGCTCCCTGCGAATACCGTTGGGACGGCCCCATATAGCGTCCTGGTGCCGAACTTGGGCCGGCCTGTGCGTGCTGCCACGGAGACCGTGTCGGTGACCACAGTCGAGACGTGCCTACGAGACGGCTCGACCCCACTCTTTCTGACCTATGGCGACCACGAGGCCGACGACCTGCCCGGTGAGCGCATCGAACTCGAGCGGGTGGTGTTGACCCCGGAGACTCAGCGCCTGCGGCGGCGAATCCCCACGCTCCAGGGGGTCAAGGGGCTCCAACTCTGTGGCGCTTGGACGCGCGGTTTGGGCCTGCATGAAGATGCCATCGTCACCGGTTTTCAAGCAGCCAATCGGGTGATGGGCCCCCACGAGTTCTACAGCATCTTGCACTCGCCGGTGTGGCTTCCTGAGCCTTTCGAGCCCTGGTTCGACCCGTCTCGGATCGTGCTGGGCGGCACCCGCGCCGAGGTCCTGGCGCAGCTCAACACCCTATTGACCGCGTTCTTCCCCGAGGGCGCCGGTGTGGTCTTGACCGAAGAGGTCGAGCTTCAGTCTCTGGTCACCTCGTCCCTCGATTTGGCGAGGCTGGCAAACATCTTGACCGGTGCCATTCCGCAGCGGGTCCTATTTGACGCCACCACGCTGTTTCAGCTGGAGACCGTGGACGACCTCTTGGACGAATTGCTTCATTGGTTGGCTGAGCCGTCCGATGAGGCAGATGCGCGTGGGGACGCTGACTCAGGACCGTCCGCGAAAGACCAGGCCACGACACCGGTTGCCCTGGCAGCGGCCTCGCTCACTACACCCGTAGACACCCTCTCCAATCGACCCAGTGACTATCGGAGACTCTTGCTCGATTTCGAGCGCTTCGTCTCCGAGAATGGCGCGCCGGCTGCATTGGACGTGTACTTCCCCGAGTCGAGCGCAGAATTCAGGCGCTGGCTCTTTCTCATCGGTGCCGAAGGTCATAAGGCGATCTATGACGAGGCGGCCTTCGAACGGATGCCCGTCTGGAATTTTACGGCAGTGGATCCTGCCCTGTACACCGAAGACAACTTCTCGCGCTGGGCCAACGGCGATGGGCATCGTGCGTTGAAGAGGCGTCTCTGCGAGATGGTGGCGGCGGCCACCCCAACCACCATGGAACGGTCACGGAAGGTGATTCGCTCCTTCCTCGCCCGGTGGCAAGAGCAGGAATCCTTTAGTTGGTTCCCCGAATTCAATCCCCTGGTGGCTGACCTATTTTGTCAGATCTTTCTCGATCGGACTTTGCCCGACGCCCACGCGCATTTCGCCACCGTGCTCTTCGCGGTGGACCCCTATCGGAAGAACAGTCTCGTCAATCTGGAGGTGAAGCGAGAAGACACCATCCAGGAGGGACTCGACGCTCGAGCGCTGCTGGCCGACTTCATCGAACAAGGCGGAAACACACCGGCGTTTCCAGAGCTGCCGGAAAGCGCATGCTACTCCAACCTGCTCATCTACATGGGGTGCTTCGCCGCCTTGCCGGCGCTGAAAAACGTGCTCGTGAACCTCTTCGCCAAACTGTCCTCGGAAGCCGAGGTCCGAGCACGGGTCATGGCCGAGTTGAGCCAACTGCCGACCCCCATCCGTCAGGCGGACCTAGACCACGACACGCCTTATCTCGACGCCTGTGTTTTGGAGGTCATTCGGCTCTATCCGCCGGTCGGCCACATCTACGCCCGATCCAAGCGCGACCAGCACGTGATGGGGGCCTACGTGCCAAAGGGTGCCAACGTGGTGGCGCACACCTGGTACAGCCTAAGAGACCCACGCTACTTCGCCCATCCGGACGTCTTCGACCCCGAGCGTTTCTTGCCGCCACGCAATGAGCACCTCGTGCGGGCGCAGCCGTTCATCGCCTTTGGCGTCGGCGAGGTCGAGGATGGACGCGGCTGTCCCGGTCAAAAGCTGGCCATGGTGGCCATCAAGACGGCTGTCGCGACCGCTTTGCTGGAGAGTGACTGGCAATTGGCCGAGCCCGCCTGGGACGATACGCGATACCGGGAACGCTACGGCGTCCCCAACTTCGAGACCGGCATGCGCGTGGACGGATTCCGGCCCAAGCGCAGGGCGTTCACCCTGGACAGCTTGCGAGGCTATGACGGATCCGATCTGTCCCGGCCCATCTACGTGGGGCTCGCGGGAACGGTCTACGACGTGACCGAAGGGCGCGACTTCTACGGGCCCGGGGGCAGCTATGCGGCCCTGGCCGGACGGGATGCGTCTCGCGCCTTGGCCACCATGTCCATGGACGCCGCCGCCTTCGACGACCCCCGGATCGACGACTTGAGCACCCTTCAAGTGGCCGGGTTGAATCATTGGATCGAAAAGCTGAGCGGGAAGTATCCCGTGGTGGGCACCATCGACGCCAACGCAGCGGATTCGGCACCTGGAGACGAAGAGGGGTCCGAAGAAACGCCTGTGTCCTGGCGGGTGGCTGTCGTCGGGGGGGGCGCGTCGGGCATGGCCTGCGCCCTTGCCTTAGCGTCTCGGGGCTATCGGGTCACGGTCTTCGAAAAGAACGCCGAGTTGGGTGGGCATGCTTGCACCAAGGACGTGTTCCAAGAGCATGCGCGCGGCCCCGCCTTTGGCTTTTTCATGGAGAGCCAGTGGCCCAATGCGTGCAAGATCATGGATCTGGTCGGCGGCGAGAGAATTCCACAGTGCGTCGATTTTTCAGGGACGTACACCCGCCGTGATCCCATCACTCATTTCACACGCGACGGGCGCGTACTCCCCGAAGAGGGCCTCGAGGCAGAGATCCAACGCTTCTATGGCGACATGCTCGCAGCGCTCAAAGACCCAGCCGCCGACGCCATTCGCATCGGGGACTACCTCGAGGTCAACAACTACTCCGACGCCTTCGTCGCTCAACATTTCCTGGGCCGCGTCATTCATTATTTCGCCGGCCATACCCTCGGGTATTACCTCGATTACCCACTCCGCTTGGTGGCGTGGATGTACGTCGGCAACACCGCAGAATTAGACCGAAACAGCGACCTCTATCGCATCCATAATCGCGCGTACTTCGGCGCGTTTAGAGCCTATTTGGAGGCGCGGCATGTTGAGTTTCGAACCGAGACGTCGGTGCGCTTCGAGTCGCGAGGGGAAGATGGGCATCGATTGACCCACGACGGTGGGACCGAGGTCTTTGGTCACGTCGTTCTCGCCGTTCAACCCCACCATGCCCTCTCCGTATTGAACGGCCATGGGACGAAGGACGAGGCGGAGCTGCTGGGTCGATTCGAGTACACCCGAGACACGGCGATTGTGCATCGAGACCCCGCCTGGGTTCCTGAGGACCCGGCCCGGTGGGGCATGCTCAACTTCTTGCTGCCCGACAAAGATGCGCCGCCGCTGACGGCGTCGGACACTGTTCCGATCTCCACCGTCTTTCCGTGTGACCGCGACGCTGAGACCATCCTGTTTACGACCTACGATTATGCGGGCGCAGAGACATGGTCGGGCGTGGGCCCTTACGAGGCCTTTACCTTCGAGCATCTGAAGGTCACCACCGAAACGCAGCGTCTCCGTCAGAGCCTCAAGGCCCATCAGGGCCACCTGAACACCCATTTCTGTGGCAGCTGGAGCCGTGGGCTGACCTTGCACGAGGACGCCATCGTGTCGGGCATCGAGGCGGCAAACCGCATCATGGGGCGCTTTCGCCAGTATCCCATCATCGCGCAAGCAGTGCCTTTGCCCGAACCCTTCGAAGAGTCGAAAAATGCCAATGACGGCATGACTCTCGGCGAGACCGTCCCCGAGATCGTCGAAACGATTCTCCAGGTGGCGGCGGAGGTGCTGGGCACGGAGGGCCAGCTCACGGGCGAGAGGGAATTAGAGGCGGGGGGGCGGTCGTCCCTGGACACCGCGCGTTTGGTCAATGCGCTCAACGACCTCCTCTCGGGCGAAAGGCTTGCGGTGGACGATCTCTACGCCATCGACACCGTCGCTGAACTTGCCGAGCACATTCAGACCCTCGAGGGCGGGGACGGCCCGGCGACGGATTCCCCACAGTCCCGCCCCCTATCGGCCCAGGTCTCGGCAGAAGAGTCGACTCTGGTGGGGCCTTACCATCCGGTCTCCTTCGCCCAAGAGCAGATCCTGCGCAGCCACTTCGTGAGCAAACAAGCCTCGGGGAATTGGAATGTCCCCTTGCGCACCTGGCTCGAGGGCGACCTCGATGTTGCCGCCCTCGAAGAGGCCTTTCGAATTTTGGCCCGGCGCCAAACTGTGCTGCGGACCCATTTCAGTCCTGACGAAACCGGCGGTTACCGCCAAAGGATCCAAGACGGATTAGACCCAGGATTCTTCGAGGTGCTCGTCGCCAAAGACCGCGCTGAGGCAACTCGAATCGCCTACGAAGAATCCATTGCGCCCCTGGACGTGACTCAGGGCGTCTTACGGGTCAAGTTGGCTCGGCTCGAAGAGACCGTGGCGCTGCTCAGCGTGGTGGTCCATCACGCCGTCACCGACGGGTGGTCCCTCGGCGTCTTGGTCCGTGAGCTGTGGACCGTGTACGGCAACCTGCGTGACGATCCTTCCCTACCCGCCGACCGGCGGCTTCCGGCCTTGCCCGTGCAATTCGTCGATTACGCCCACTGGCAGCGTGAAATCCATGGGCAAGGCGAGTACGAAGAGCACCTGGCGTACTGGCGGCAGCAGCTCGAGTCGCCGGTGCCGGTCCTCGCGATCAGCGAGGTGCGGACGGGTGCTGGGCAGACCGCAGCTGCGAGTCGCCCGGTGGTCATCGAAGCCGAACTCGTCGACGCGCTCAAGCGTTTGGCGCGGGCCAACAAAACGTCCATCAATGTCGTCTTGCTGACCGCATACGCGATGGCATTGGGCCGCGAGTCCGGTCAGGAAGAGCTCTTGATCCAAGTTCCACTGGCAGGGCGAGAACGGGTAACGGAAGGCCTCATCGGCAGCTTCGCCGACGCCATCGTCTTACGCCTCGACCTGTCTCCAGGGGCCGACCTCGCGGACCTCGTCCGGTCGACCCACACTCAGCTGTACGACGGGATCGCCCACGCCGTGCCCCTGGCATTGCTGCTACAGGGCGTGGCGCTCAAGCCGGCCGAGACCCTCAAGCTGCATCGGGCAATCCTGCATTGGGAGCAGACCGTCAACCTACGAAGGGGGAACCAAGGATCCCAAGAAGGACTACTCACCAAGCCTTTCGTCCCCGGTGAGATGGAGCGCGCGCAGCTGGCGGCGCAAACCCAGAGCGTCCTGAACGTCAACGCCGCCGACGATGGCAGCATGCGGGGTGACTGGTTGTTCTCCGAGGCCGCCATCGCCCCCGAATTGATGACGCGCTTGGTCACGCGTTTTCATCGCCAA
>Ga0115011_10003801_pt1 | contig 10240 bp, 7 predicted proteins | sample TroAtlMetagenome_2_FD_88705 | JGI IMG/M metagenome (GOLD analysis project Ga0115011, IMG submission 88705) | Marine eukaryotic phytoplankton communities from Atlantic Ocean - Tropical Atlantic ANT8 Metagenome | ecosystem: Environmental > Aquatic > Marine > Oceanic | place: Tropical Atlantic...
GCCGTTTACGAAAATAACGTATATCGTTAAATTTCACCGCGAAAAGATCGCTAACAAAGTGATAAACGATTCTCGATTGTTTTGATCGAGGATTGACTTGATTTTCGTATAGAATAGTATCAGAACAAGCGTACTTTGGGCCTAATTATCGTTTTTGAAAAATTTTGGAACTTCTTGGTGAAACCCACCTCGTATTGATTTTTTGCTGGTTTGCAAATATTTTTGCACCATCGAGTACGCTTGTGAGGCAACGAGAATCAAAATATCAACCACGAGTTTATCCACTCGTTTCTTTGAGAAGAAGCAATTGGAACGGGCGACAGAGTTCTTGTACCACGCGCACGTGCGCACGTGAGACAAAAAAAGAGAAAGTAGCGATACGCGGCAGAGAGATTATAACGCGTCATGTTAGCATCGGCCGCGACGACGATGCTTACGAGCAGCACGAACATCGCTAATAATACGAGCAGAGCGATGTCTTCCTCTTCTACCTCTTCATCGTCATCATCTTTTCTTTGCAATTCTTCTTCTTCCTCCTCTTCCTCAGGAATTCGAGCGACGAGAAGAAGATACAATTGCAATAGCATCTCCACCATCTCTACCGCGAGGAGAAATAGAATTATTTTGGAAGCGTCATCAACAGAGGGAGGAGAAGAACAAAAAGAACAGGGAGCCGTAGCGACGAAATCTTCCTCCGGGGAGAAAGACCAGCTCTTACAAGGTGAAGCGTCCGAATCGACGGCATTACCAGAGAGTTTCTGCATCATCGAAGGTGCGAACACGATTTTGGATTTCTCTAAACTTCAAGTGGACGATATTCAACAAAACTTGGAAAGCCGACGACAAAAAGTGTTCTTGTTGATGGAGGAAATGCGACGACTGCGAGTGCAGTTGCGGGTTAAGTCAACAGGAAGCGCGTACGAAGAAGAAAATATGGTGCAAAAGTCAGAGTTTCAGTCAGTCGTGCCTGGATTTCCGGTGTTAACAGAGGATTCAATCTCAGATTACCGAATCTATTGGGGTGCGACGGTGCTCTTCTTCTTATTGTTTGGCGGTTTGTTTGCACCCATGGCAGAAGTGAAGCTTGGCGTCGGCGGTACGTCGTACGCAGACTTTATCGAATTTATCCATTTCCCGAAACAGTTGGCGGAAGTCGATCCGATCGTGGCCTCGTTTACGGGCGGTGCAGTTGGTGTCATTTCGGCTTTTTTCGCGATTGAAATTCGTAACGCTCAAGACCAAAAGAAAAAGGTGTGCATGTACTGCAAAGGGAGTGGATACTTGACTTGCGCCGAGTGCGCGACGCCAAACACGTATAAACCAGGGAGATTAATCGATCCGAACACGGGATCCAAATGCGTGTGCAACGCCTGCTTGGGAACGACGAAAGTTATGTGCACGTCGTGTTTGTGTACTGGTATGGCTTTGGTAACAGAACACGACCCCCGCATAGATCCATTCGATTAAGTCGTGAGTCGCTTGCAGTGATGAAAATGCAAATAAAAGAGCAAATTTTATGCAATACTACAGAATCAATCTAATACTTTTGTTCTTATCTACCATACCTACACATCTGTCTACACACAATATCTATTTACCGCGCAATCTCCGTCGTCGTTTTTCATCTAGTTGTTTTACCAGCTCTTCCGAAGACAATGGCGAGGAGGCCTTATCAATCACCACGCTGCTAGAACCTTTACCGGGTTCATCTTCCAAGGACGAGCTAAAAGATAAGTTTGGTCCAAACCTCGTCGTCTTCGTAATTGCCATTAACGATTTATCTTTTTCAACAACAGCTTTTGCAAAGATTTCGCAAAACTCTTTCGAATCTTCTCTGGTTTCGATTTTTGTTCGCATCACTAAAGCCGGTCTTCGATCTTTCGTTCTTCCAACTACCCTTGCTGGATTCCCCGCAACCATACCGTTTGCCGGGACAGGCTTTAACACTAACGATCCCGCGGCTATCATCGCGCCAGATTCAACCGTTATGTTCCCTAAAATCGTACTTCGTGCGCCAATTAAAACGTTGTCTTGGATTTTCGGATGCCTATCGCCAACTTCTTTCCCCGTACCGCCTAAGGTAACCCCATGAAGAATGGAAACGTCGTCACCTATAGTAGCCGTCTCGCCGACGACACAACCCGTCGCGTGATCCATCAAAATACCTCCGCCAAATTTTGCAGCCGGGTGCACGTCAACTCCCAACGCTTCCGAGATCCTCGATTGTAACATGCTCGCGTACGTCTTTTGTCCTTTTTTCCATAAATAATGTTGAATCCTGTGCGCTTGAATTGCATGAAATCCTTTGAATAACAGCAACGCTTGCACGTACGAATTACAGGCAGGGTCTCTCGAGAGTACCGCAACAAGATCTCTGCGTATATTATTCCTCAACTGTTCGCTATCTTTTGCCAGTAAAACTTCATTAAAAATCTCAATTAGTTGCGTCGATAACAACGTCTTTGTACACAATCGATTGGCCAGCGCAAAACTCAAACTTTTCTCCAAGCAATCGTGAGACAAAATAGAGGTGAAGTAGAAAGAACTCAGCATTGGTTCTTTCGCAGCCTCCACTTCCGCTTCTTTTCTGATTTCGTTCCAAAAATCTTCTCTGGACATCTTGTTCGATAAGTCTTCGCTGTTTGGCCGTTTTGGCGCGCGTATCGCAGACTTTGTTGTTGATGTTGAGTATGACAATGATGATGATGATGATGACGATGACGATACTCTAGATGCTTCTATTTTTGTTCGCTGTCTGTCGTTACCTTTACCTTCTCGCGCCGCAAGTTCTTCTTTTCTTTCTTGTTTTCTAGATACCGAGGCAGCGGCGGAAGAAAACAGTTTTTCTACTTTGTCTTCCTCGTCGTCGAGTTCAGCGCACAACTCTTCTCCCCACTCTTTATTGTCGTCGTCGTCCCAATCGCTAACGAGATATCTCGGGTGCGATTCTGCCCATAAGTTTGGCTCTGGCCATTCTTGTTGTTGTTTATAAGACGACTCGTTATCATCTTTCTTCGCGGCGGCGGCTAAGAGCGTTGTCTGTAATTCTTGTTGTCGGCGTCTTCTTCTCGTTGCATTGTTTCTCTGTGTCGTCGTCGTCGTCGTCGTCGTCTTCTCAAAAAATAGCGCTGTTATTCTTCTGTGTCGTCCAACGAAAGCGCGCGGAGACGACGAAGACGTGCAGCAATAGATTTTTGTCGTCGCCATCGATCTAGAGACGCGGGCGAGAATGTTCGTCTCTGACGAATCAATCAATCAAATCAATCAAGTCGTCGTAGAGAGAGAATTATTTTTGTGTGTTTTTACCTCTCGTTTGGGTCTCTCTGATGAGAAGTCAAATGAGTAGTGGGCCGTCGTTTTCACTGTACGGAATCTCTCGTGTACCTTTTTTATCGCGCTTTCGTCGTTCTCCATACCTACACGCAGACTCACACGCGCGCACGCACGCACGCACGCAAGAGAAAAACGTGGGAGTGTATCAACGAGCGCGCCGTTGACATCATGTCATCTCTTCCCTTCCAAAGACTTCTTCGCAAGCACAGGGGCGGCGGCGGCACCTTCGCTCGTTTGCTCTCTTCTTCTTCCACTTCGTCGTCGAGTGTGAAAGAAAATTTTCTTGAAAATCTCGTTCGAGAGTCGAACGCTTCTTTTCCAAACTTGGAAGGAAAAGTCGTCTCTGGAATAGTGACAAAGATTGACTCCAAGAACGGATTCATCGACGTAGACGTTGGGTTCAAAATGCCATCGAGTTTTGTAAAAGAGGAGTTACCCGAGGATGTGAAAATAGGCGATCGTGTGCCTTTACGGGTGAAACGTTTACAGAACCCGTTTGGGGAGATGGACGTGGACTCGGCCTCAGTCGATCAGTTTAGAAAACACCAGTTAGCGTGGGATGCGATTGCGAGGAAAAGAGAGAAGAGAGAGTTAGTTAGTGGGAGAATCTTGAATGCAGTGAATGGCGGATTCGCGGTTGGTGTTTCCGGACACGTCGGTTTTTTACCGAAGAATTTGGCTAGAGATGAGAAAGGAAGACGGTTGGGTCAAGACCGCACGCCACCAATAGGAGAGGCCATGCAGTTTCGGGTGTTGTCGATGAGTGAAGCGGGCGGGGCAAGAAATTTTGTAGTAAGTGGACCAGAAGTCGAGACGAAAAGACAGAGTAATTTTATGAATAATAATAGAGCGACATCTGCTTCTTCTGCCTTGACGACCAAGTCTGGCAAAGTTCGAACATGGGACGGTACGAAATGATGAACTCAAAATGTTTATATAAAGTGTTAGTATTACAGCTACACAGGTAGTAATTTTTAGCAATACAAATAGTACGTAGATTATATAAGTGGTATGGTACTGTAGTTTCTTTTCTAAACATCTTTCTTTAACAATTCATACGTTTCAGAGAGTCTTCTTTGCTTATTCAAAGGCATTGCCGAACGTCTTTTCTCAATTTGAGTGAAATCTAAATCCGCGTACACAATTCCCGGCTTTTCTTCTAATTCTTTGTCGTTTAATTTCTCTCCGAATGGACCGTAAACTGAACTATCGCCATGCGCTTGGTACGATGCGCCTTCTACTCTCGATGGCGAACATGTTGCAACAAACATCTGATTGTCCACTGCTCGACATCTTTGCAGTAACGTCCAATGTAGCGGACCAGTGACGGTATTGAAGGCGCCTGGATATATCATTCCCACACATCCTTCTAGAGCACACACGCGCGCGTACTCAGGAAACCTCAGATCAAAGCATATGCCAACACCAAACTTTCCAAAGTCTTTGGTATTCGCAATAGTCACCGCGTTGCCCGCTGTGAGTGTCTTTGATTCAAAAAAGGTGATTCCATCTGGTATATCTACGTCGAATAAATGCAGTTTATGATGTGTTGCTATGAGTGTACCATCGCTATCAAACACAAAGCACGTGTTGTATAGCTTGCCGTCCTTTCTCGTCGGTATTGATCCCCCAAACAATACAACTTTTTTCTCCTTGGCGATTTTTCGCATAGCTTCAAACGACGGCGATGGGGACACCAACATCGAATCCCCTGCTCCTTTCTCGGCAACAGAACTACCTAGATCCACTTCTATTTCTTCCGCAAATGTGGCAAAAAATTCGTTTCCATACGGACAGTTCCACATTTCAGGTAAGACTACGATATCCACAACCTTCGCCTTCTTGGCCTCGTCTTCTTTTTCTTCTTCCAACTGTTTGTCTCCCAAAATCGCATCATCTACATGCGCAAGCATGTTTTCAATGTTTTCTTCCTTTGACGAAGTCGACGTCAATTGCACGAGCGCTATTCTCGCGTTCTTCTTTTTCATGTTATCAATGTTAAGCATGTCATTCGAGGAGGAAGATGTAAAACGATTTTTAGACATCATATTGTTGTTGTTGTTGTTGTTGTTTGAAGACGAGGCTGAGACCGGGAAAACAAAAGTGTTGATTCTTCTTGTTCTTCTTCGGGAAGGGATGTTATTCACAACCACGAGACTTTTCGTGTTGCTATTTGTATTAACAGTATTAGGAAGTGGAGTAAAACGAGCAGTAGTAATACTGAAACAAGTGCGACGGAGCAGGGAGTTAGTCATTTATTTGAGGAGAGAAGGGAGAGTGTGAAAGAAAATGAATTAGAGCAGAATGTTTCGGATTAAAAACTTAAGTGCGTGCGTATCTACCAGTGAGCATCGAATGCAATGCTGAACCACTTACTCATTTACTTTCTGTCTAACATTCTCTCTCCTTTTTTCCCTCTACTAATCAACAAGAATGCAAACACTTTCTACCATTTCTTCTTTTACGCTCTCGCGTAGACCAAGAAGAGCATGCTGGTGCAAAAGCGTTTAGATATTGTTCTCTTGCCGTCGTAAATTTTAGCCTTCTCTCTCACACTCACCCCTTCTTCACTTCATGCATGTGCGAAAGTAAATTACGAGCCGTGCACCTTGATAAACTCCTTCTTCGAGATTTTCTCGTCGATCAAAAATTGAGCCACATTTTTGCGTTGGTCTCCTTGGAGTTGGATGATATCCCCGAGTTCCGAGTCTTCCACAATCGTTCCATTGCAGTTGAACTTCTTCTTGCACTCTTTCAGGATTATCTTCTTGTTGATTTTGGGATTAATCCCTTGTAACGTCGTTAAGGATTTTCTCCCATTTCTTTGTTGCGTGCGGATGTGAATGTATTTATCTTGAACCGAATCTGCGTTGATCTTCTCGGTTTTTTCCTTTTTCTTCTTCTTAACCTCTGAATCTTCTTGATCGGTTTGATTCAACAAGTCGGCTTGGTTTGCGAATGGGTCGATACCTGAATATTCATGCATATATATACGAGAGAGAGAGTTAGTAAACGAAGAGTCCTACATAAAGAAGAAAAAGAAGAAGGCGCAGAATGTCCGCGCTTCTTTCTATCCATCTCTCTTCCCTTTCTCTCGTGACACAAAAGAAGAGAAAGTGGAAGAAGCACCACACACACACACAGAATAAACCAAAAACCGAGAGAAAAATTTCATTCGCGTTTAAACGTACCGAAGGATGGCTCGAGCTCTTCCATAAAAAATGGAAAGGTGGTTTTTGAGAGAGTGCGTGCGGTGCGTGTGCGCGTGAATGAGTGTGCGTGCGTGCGCGTGCTGTTTTTCTGTGAACCCTTTCGCTTTTGTTCTCTTTTATCGAGAAAAGAAAGGAGAAAGGAGCGCGTGAAATTGTGAAGTGGGGAAGAAGAACACAGAAGAAAAAAGGACTTTGATCATTGATGAGGAAGACCTTTTCGTGCCTTTTGGTCCTTCTTTTTTCCTCCTTCTTTTCTCCTTCCCTTTTTCTCTTTTCCCCCCAATGTCCAAACGCCAAACAAAAACCAAAACCAAAAGGAGAAAAGAAAACTCTTGCGAAAATTCGTAATAATAATTTCTTGAAGAAGAGGATCGGGGAATTCCCAGAGAGACGATACAACCATAAGTAAGGACGTTAGAATCACACAATGGCCGCGGAGGACGCCTCATTAACAACTTCGTCTTGGCACGACCGACCGATAAACAAATCAAACCCGATCGTATTCTTCGATATCTCTATCGGAGGCACGGACGTTGGACGAATAAAAATGGAACTGTTCGCGGACGTCGTACCGAAAACGGCGGAGAATTTTCGTCAGTTTTGCACCGGGGAAACCATAGATGCGAGAACAAAGGAACCGTTGGGGTATAAGAACGTTCCGTTTCACAGAATAATCAAAGATTTTATGATACAAGGCGGTGACTTTGTGAAAGGAGATGGGACGGGTTGTAAGTCGATTTACGGCAGCAAGTTCAATGATGAAAACTTCATTGCCAAACATACTGGGCCGGGATTGTTATCTATGGCAAACGCCGGGAAGGATGGGAATGGGTGCCAATTCTTCATCACGTGCGCAAAGTGCGAGTGGTTAGATGATAAGCACGTCGTGTTCGGAAGAGTTATTGGTGATGGCATGTTAACTTTGCGTAAGATGGAAGCGGTTCCAGTCTCAGGTGCGGCAAACGTGCCGAAACTAACGGTTTTGATTTCACAGTGCGGAGAGATGTGAGGTGAGTCAATGTAGCACGTGTATATTAATAGAATAGTTTACCAATTAAAAGTAAAGATGTAATAATAACAATAACAATAATAATAGAATTGATCGAAAGAAAAAGTGCTATACCACCATCCGTGTGTCTCGCAGGTACCTCGTATATTTACGCAGCGATGCTTTCGATTTTTTCATCGTGGGCATCGTCTGTAATAGCAGCAATAGCTTCTACCATAGATTGAGATGAGCTGTTTGAGCTCCCAATTTTAACAGTTCGGACGTTTGAGTATCTCCTCCACGAAAGTCCTTCGACTTTGTATTCAATGAGCGTCCCATTGCCGTCGTTTTCGTAGTCTTTTGGTCTCCAACCGTACTGAACCTTGAGGATCTTTGCACCTGCACCCACGTGCAAGAATAGACCACGGTCATTATATCCGCCTTCTTTCGACAAGACGTGTTGTTCGTACGTTGGAATCGCGAGAGAGGCTTTGAGATGTTCCGAGATGCTCGATTGCGTTCGCTCAGATTCTTCCTCAATTTTCTTGATGGCTTTTTGTTGTACTTCGCGGAACCCTCTCGTTCGAGTTACGGCGCAAACCGTTTCTACCATGGGGCGAAATGAAGCACAAAATCTCTGAGTTGCATACCAACGTCGCCACCATTTTCGAGCGAGTAGCGTTGATCGGCAAAAACATCCAAAAGTTGTATCGTTTGTGATGAGAACGGCTTGAGTCGAGCAGACTCTTTCGTCGCCCAACAGTTTCTTTCGGACACATCTTCCGTGCTTTTGACAAACTGAGTATACATCATTCCTTTCAGTGAGTCGTTGGTGTCCTCGAGATCTTCACCGGTCATCTCAAATATCGCGAAATTCATCGCTTGATTATTCAACACGCGGTCACGAATAGTATCTACAGACGTGCGCATCTCAGGACACGATATCCAAGCCTCGCGCTCGATCTCGACCAACTTATCGATGTTGGAGAGTGACAATGTGTTGACGATTTTAAATGTCTTCTTTTGGAAGGTTGCAATAAAGAGAACATTCGCATCAGAGGATGGTGGAACTGAAGATAATGACGCCTGCTGTGGTTGACCACAAAAATTGAATAAGGATACATCGTATGTGCCTCGCAAAGGATAAATTCCGAACGAAGCAAGCTTGAGCAAGAGTAAGTGTGCGGAATTTTCGTGCTTTGCGATAGAATCGAAGAATACTCCACCAAGATTGCTGGTATCCTTTCTCCCTCGAGACGCAGACGCCAAAAACGTCGCAGTTGCGAGTGTCGTATCACCAGCGAAAGCGTCTTCTTCAGAATCCATCTCACGGCAGATCTCAGTCACGACAGCATCTAGCGAAAGCGAATTCATCGCACCACTTCCCAATAAAATAACTTTCTGTCTCTTTACCCGTGCAACTATCGAAGAGTCTTGATGATGTCTGTGATCGTCTCGAACGTTGCTAGGAAGCGAATATCGAGCTTTTGACCACTCATCCAAGGCTTGCGAAAACGTCACTCCATGTTCCGGGGAAACTCCGAAACATGGCGTGATAACACTTGTTCCCTGTAAAACAGTCTTCAAACACGTCTTGGTTGTCAAAGTCTCTTCGTTTCTTGCATCAAAAATAGACGAAGAGAATGCTTCGGATACGATATCGTGAACGAAAACATCTTCTTCGATTTTGCTTTTTATTTGTCCGTCGATACTCGCTGAGGCGAAAAGCGTATCGTACAACGATGTGACGAGAGAAGCATTCGCTTTATCCGAGGACAATGGTTGAAAACGCACGTATTCTTCATTGTTTGTATAGTTGCTCTTTCCATAATCACATTTTCCCGAACGCGCGGTGACTCCCAAATTTGTCTCCGTAGGTGTCTCGAGGCAACACCCCAACGCTGCTCGCGGAGTGAAGGTTTTCATCGAAGTGCAAGCAATTTCGCCGTCGCTGTCTCCCACCGAAGTTTCTCCGCAAGAAACGACGGTTGCGTTCTCTGGAAGTATCGTTGGCACGCATTGAAGTGAAAAATAAACGTCCTTCTTGTTATTTGCATGATGGGCTTCTTGTGCAGCCACTCGATTTACGACGACCCGATGGACTCCATCCAGAAGAAGTTGCGAGAAGAAAGATAATGCAGCATTCGCATCGTTGCTTGTAATAAAGAAAGCCTTGTTTGTGATGAAGAAACGATCGCAGTTGGCTATAATGTTGACGATTGGATCGTTGCTCGCATCGCTACCATCGCTATCATGAGAGGTGAATTTCACGCGAGCGACGGCCAGAACATCCTCCGAGACTGGTCCAAAAATCCGTTGAATGTGACTCACATCATCTTCCTCTTCTTTTTTAACGACGTAGAGATACAAGAAATTGTTCTCCATTGACTTCCTCTTCCTCTTTTTCGCTTCACGAGATTTATCCCATTCTTCCTCGTCCTCTTCTTCTTTCTGGTCAACAACAAAATCGAGATCTTTTCCTTCTCTTCTTTTGGACAAGCTGCGAAGACGAGAAGGAGGAAAACCAGTCGCGCGTTCCAATACGCCCATAGCTGTGGCACAAGATCTCTCGCATTTCTGTTTTTCCTCCTCTGTCGTCGCTTCGCACACTTGGTACGAAATCTGGGCATCCACGACGTTGCTTTTCGAGACGACCACTCTTTTTTTTGATTGAAGCGTTTCCCCGAAAACAATTTTGCCTTTCTGA
>Ga0115011_10003802_pt1 | contig 10235 bp, 2 predicted proteins | sample TroAtlMetagenome_2_FD_88705 | JGI IMG/M metagenome (GOLD analysis project Ga0115011, IMG submission 88705) | Marine eukaryotic phytoplankton communities from Atlantic Ocean - Tropical Atlantic ANT8 Metagenome | ecosystem: Environmental > Aquatic > Marine > Oceanic | place: Tropical Atlantic...
CCAGATAAAGACTCGGTCTCCACTAACTCTAATAACCACTTCATATACAAGGGCATGGGCTCCTTCTGCTCTCCTAGACTTTCAAGCCAGTCCCTCGTCTCGATCCTATCATTAGCGCCATAGTTCAAATTGTCGAACGTTTCTCGCAGTTTATGTATGGCATCCACAGGTAACGCATAGACCTCGATCATATCTATCAATTTCTGCTCGTTCGTCCACCATTTTTCTCGCTTGAGTAACCCAAGCGTCAAAACATTGAGAACAACGCGCTTGTGGAACTTCTTGCGGTGCACGACAATGTGAAACTTGCCTAATTTTTGATCCCCACAACTGTTGATGGCCGGTGTGACTTCTTCCCAGCCGAGCTTCTTGTAGGATGCCGCTTCCTTGTCATTCCTCGAGACATTGAGGGCGTCGATTGGCGGCGCCGATTCGCCTCGGAAGATCCCGGCATCAGCGTGCACCTCCATGCCCAAGGATTCATGACCTCTGATGACCGTACCGGAGATGAACGCTCCGAACACGCGAGACTCATTCGCCGCCTTGTTCTTGTGGTTCGGCGGCGCCCTTCTTACGGTAAACGACGTGAGCACGCGCTGGCCCGACCCCATGAGCACCCAGATATAGATCTTCGACTTGTTCGTCGACAGGTCCTTCTTGATGCGTTCCCAGACGGGTTGTCTCATATTTTTAGCTTGGTCCATCTTTTCATTCATTGTGGTTAACTCCGTGCGACCAACAGTTATCTGGAAGTCCACGATACCCCGAGGGGCCAATGATCTACTTTGTAAATTCAAGATAGACGACTCCATCTGCTCGTCGGCCTCCTTCCGCTTCTGGCGAGGCTGGGTCTCGCCCTTCCACACCGCGTCGAAAATGCGCTCCACCGCACTATCCTTCTTCACCTCTGGTAACTCGTAGCCCCTCCGAATAATGTCCTCTTCTGAGATACCAGCAGCGGCATTGAAGATGTCCCGAGCCGCTTTCCGAGCCCCGTCCGCGGCCCGCTTCGCCGCCTTCATCGCGAACAGTTTGCCATGATACAACGCGCGCGCGTGCAGCGCCTTCGCCTCCTTCGCTTTTTCGGCCATGGCGAACTCGAGTCACTTAAGATGTAGGGCCTCGCCGGCTTCCGCGCACCTGCGAGCTCGCTTATTGCTTTCAATACGATTCTCGCGCCACTTTTTTTGCACCTTGATCGCTGCTCGTTCTCTCCCCGACTCGAAGCATTTTTTCACAGTTCTAAAGTTCTTCCTCCGCATCAACTCCTGTTTATGCTTCAGGGCTTCCTCCTCCTTCCTAGCTTCCATATCTCGCTGGATCGCTTTGTACCTTATCCTCGCTTTCCGCTTCGACCAGAGCATCGCGATCCTGAAACAAGCACGATTATAGGCCTTGTTCATGGCGACCACTGCTTTCTGTGTAGCTCGCATCCGAAACCTTCTCTGTATCGTCGTCGCGTGGCGGTTTTCGCGATGCTTCATCCAATATTTCGCGGCCCGGTTTCGAGCTAATCTGGTACGTACAAATCTTTTGAGTTTGAGCTGGGCCATAGATCTTCGAAGAATCTCCTGGGCGGCCTGCTCCGCTAAGAGCTCCGCCGCTATACGCCTTTTCTCCGTAATCTTAACAACCGTATTGGGGTGCCCGAACCGCTCCCACGCCTCGAGGATCTTCTTCTGCCGTCGACGGTATCTTTTCACCATGTCACGAGCTAAGAAAGCTCGGAAGCCTCGCTGGATGGACCGCGCACCGTTGTTCCTCTTCAGGAGTTGCCGCTCGATATAAGGCCGAGCAGCGAACGTCTGGATCCGCCACGCCATATCTCTTCGATGTCGCTTCTCCCGCTCATACGGTGTCAAGTCCTTGCGCGCCACGGAAGCCATAATATCTTCCAATTCCTTGCGTCGCTCGATTTTCTTCTGTTCCTTGATTTTTTTCTCTTTCTTCGCGCGGGCCTGTTGGCGGCGCATCGCGTTCACAGCCTTGATTTCCTCCATCTTCTGCCGGGCTGCCTTTCTCACTTGTTCCTGGCGGTACTCGCGGTGGCGCTTGGCGAACCTTATTCTTGCGAGCGGGATTCTACATAAACTTTGAATAATGATGGCTGCTCGACGTTGCCTTCGCCACAGCATCTTCCCTAGGGCGCATCTTATGCATGATTGGAGTATGACCCAGCACTCCTCCAACCACCGCGCCTCGTCCCTATTATGATGGAACCGCACGAACGCTAAAGCCCTGCCTCGTTTCTTAAACTTGATGACCAGGTCCTCGCACGCAGCCTGCCTTTGTCTTTCTAGCAATTGGCGCGCGATTTCGAGCTCTAATAAGTATTCCTTTGCATTTTCTGCAGCATTCCAGGCCTCCTGCCGATACTTTTCTTTGAGCATAGCGCGATAATTCAGTTCCGCGCGCCTCTGTCGGATGCACCGCTGGATGCACATGAGAGCAGCCATAAACAACCGCTCCTTCTCGCGCCGCTTCTTGGCTTTGAGAGCTGCGGCGACGGCGATGTTTCTCCTTACTCTTGCTTGGATTTTGCGACACTTGTCGTAGGCTATTCTAGCTCTTTCTTGATACTGTACCAACCTTTCAACCCCTTTCTCGACAGGTGCTAAACCGTCCGATGTTGTTTTAGCGTATGGGAGTAATACAGCGCATCGCTTCAAAGATTTCGCCCTAAAGCCTTTGCCCTTGTTCACGCGCCGCGCGTCTAACGTCCGCAGCTCCCTTGCATTGGCGACGTGGGCTAAACAGGCGTCGCTCACGAGGTCACAGGACCCGACATTCAACACCTTCAGACAAGTACAGAAAGTAAGAATCGCATCAATACCTTCGTCCTCGACGTCGTAACAGCCGTAGAACTTGAGGACCTCCAACTTCCTACAACCGGCCGCCAATGCTCGTAGACCTTCTCTTGTAAACGCACATCTTGAAACATCCAAGAATTTCAGACAGGGGCAGCCCAGGCCTAATGCTTGTGCGGTTTTGTCTGATAGTCCCGTGTAGTCCCCACCACACCCTGCAGCTCTCAACCTCTCAAGCTTATGGCAGCCTCTGCCGATTTCCACCATGCCTTCATCTGTAACAGCCGTGCAGCCATCTAACCCAAGTTGTTTCAAGGCAGGGCATAACTTGGCTATAGTTTTTATACATTCATCATTGACGCGAGGAGCGCCATCTAAGTCTAGTCGCTCCAGAAACTTGCCGCACTTCCGGAAGAGGTTTCTTAGGCCTGGTTCCGCGTACCGCGGCACCCTGCATCTCGCTGAAACATCTACAGTACCAGAGAAGGCGGCTTGCATGGTCAAAGCTTTCAGTTTCAGTCGAATGCGCTTGGGCTCGGGCTCGCCGGGCCGCCAGGTCCGCTCCAGGACGGGGATGATCTTCCCATACCTATCCTTCTTGGGCGGCGGGCCTCGCGCCCACGCTGTTAAACCGCGGTCACCTAGTAGTGGTGAGTCGACCATGACCACTTCGTCGAGCTGCAGACAGTTTGAGAGTGCTTCTCCAAATTTATCGTCTAGCTTGTTGCATAAAGATACGTCTAGGACCTTGATGGTCTCCTTGACTTTGTCGAGGAACGGTCCTAATCCTCGTGAACTGACGTTGTAGTTCGCGGCGAGATCCACAATTTCGAGAGGCGGTATGGTACCCGTACACGCCTCGACGAAGCCTAATAAAGCGTCGTCGTCGACACACTCATGTAAATGGGATAACCGCAATTCTACCAAGTAAGCACAGCTTGATGCAAACCCAGCTAATAGCGTAGTGCCACCTCTAAGCTTCGATAAGTACGAGATGTCCAGCTTCCGCAAATTCAACGAGCCCATCTCCCTTCGTAAACCGAGTAGGGCCAACGCGTCTACTTGTTTGCATTTACCCAAGTAGAGCTCTGATAAATGCCCGCCACCATCAGCCAATAATTGTAAGAGAGCGTCATTCCGGAAGTTCGGCGTCTCCCGGAAATCTAGCACTCGTAATGTTTTCTTTCTTTTTAATACCTCAGCTATGTTTGTTATACCAGCATCTTTGAGGTGTTTCAGCCTCCTCAGGTAGAACTTTTTGAGGTATTTCAGACCAGCGAGCACGGAGTGGACGCCGTCGTCACCCACTTGTGTGCCAGAAACATCTAACGAGGTTAGGGACTTGGTATGCCGTCGTAGATGCTCGCACGCGCGATCACAAAAAAGGGGGCAGTCCGACACGTCCAGTGCTGTGAGTTGTTCAAAAGCGGGCCAGGCCTCGATGCCTTTATAGGATATATTGGTGTTCTTCTTGAGGCACAATGATTGCACGTAGCCGCCGCCACTCCTATCTGACAATGATTTTCTTCGCTGGTCTACACTTAATTGGAGTTGTCCAAACAACGCTAAATCGCCGTCGTTCAAGCACCTATCTGAAAGATCGATACTACCGCCGTCTAGCGGCGTCAGCCGCGCCCAGTCCCTGTACAATAAGCCGCGGGGGAACCAGCCATCTTCTTTCAGGTAATAACCCTTCCGTAACTCCTCGGGACAGCCAAACACAATCTCCTCGTGCACGGAAACAGGTAAGGTCCCTCTCGTCACGGCCTGGGACTTGAGCGCGCTGCTGCCGAAGGACACGGCGCTTTTTGCTGGGGAAGATGCTTCCATCGTGACCGTGCGCGCCGGCGTCGTGACCTCGCGAGGCGGCGAGGCGAGGGGCGTCGGGGCCTTCTTGACCTTTTTCCGGGGCTTGCCGTACGCAATTCCCATGTTCGCCGCTCTAGCTTTCGCCATGGCCCTTTGACTCTTCGTCGGCGCCTTCTTGACCGGCTCCTTCGGTAGTGGGGGCGGCGGCGGCTTGTAGAAACTCGGCGTCACGAAGGCCGGCACCTCGACGTCGTCCCATTCGTCGTGGGCCGTGGCGGTCCTCAGGTGCTTTGGGAGGGGCTTGGCCCCGAAGGCCGAGGCCATATTTGTGCGCTGCGAGCGTGGGCTTTGATCTAAGTCGTGGTGTGTGCCATCGTGGGCCTTGCTTGACTTGTTGGGGCAGCGCTGCCCTGCCAACGCCGTCCGCTTGTGAGCCGGCGGCAAGCGAACCCGCACGAAGTGGTTCAGACACAATGCATGCTCTCCGGCACGCTTCCGACGTCTCGTTATCGGGCGCCGACCGGTGCGGGCGACGGCAGCAGCTCGCGAAGGCCAGCGCCATCTTGGCAGCGCCTCTCACAAAACAGATCACTGCCGCGCGTCTGGGCTGCCCGCGGCGAGCACGTTGAAGGAGGGCGTCGCGCTCGTCGAGAACCGCTCGACCGTGCGCAGCGCTGGAAGTAGTGAGACCCTGAAAGGGCTGCCAGACCATGGGCTGGTTCGGCAGTGCCAAGAAGAAGCCAGCCAGGGAGCAATTCAAGCCGGCGCGCACGCCGCCGAAGACGCCCGAGGTCCGCCAACCGGAAGAACCAACGTCGCCGAACGCGTGGTACGACGAACTCCAGCAGCAAAGCCACCTCGACAGCACCTACGGCGAGTACGAGTCCTGCTCCGACGATGGCACGGTGACGATCGGCGAGGTGACGCCGGCGACATCGCCGCGCGGCTTCTTTGATTCTACGACTCACACGCCGGAAGCGACGCCGCGACGAAGAAAGCGCACGCAAGATAAGGAGCGGAATTACTGGTCGAGACGCGAGGCGGTGCCCGACGACCCGCCCCGCGGCAGTATCCTCTGCAAGGCCCGAGCGCGGCGAGCCTTTGAAGCTGTGGAGCCCGCCGAGTTAAATGTGGAAGACAACCAAGAAGTCTTGGTGTTGCGGGAGGAGCTGGGCCCGCTGTCGGAAGGGCAGCGGAGCCGCCCGACGACGCCGGGCTGGGTCTTCGCCGTCAGCGACCAAAACTCCGGGTACGTGCCGCGGACGTACCTCGAGGCCGAGGAAGATCTCGCGCAGAGCATGACAGTAAGATACGTGTCCAAGGCGGAGCGGAACACGGCCGCATATAATGAAGCCGCCGTCGGCCAGACGACGCAGGGCGACTACTGGGTCCAGAAAATGGCGGCCGATCTCGGCAGTGACGCTCTCGACGTGCCGGCGCGGCCGCCGCCTTCGAGCCCGGCCAAGGTCGACCCGGTCACTCCATCGCAAGTCGAAAAAATGACGGCGCCCAAGCTCAAAAAGGCTCTGAAACAGCGCGGCCTGTCCACTCAAGGCCTCAAGGGCGAACTCAAGGCCCGCCTCCTGAAGGCGCTGCAGACGACCACGTCCCGAGGCTTGGTGACGCAAGCCGATAAGCCCAAGCCCGTAGAGAAGGAGGAGCCCGACCTGCTCGCTCAGCTACTGGCCAAAGAGGAGAAGCCTGCTGACCACCTCGAGCAAGTGACGCGCAAGCCTATGGAGCGGCGCCGCCCGAGCGTCGAGAACAATTCAACGTACCAAACGGTCCTCGAGATGTGCCTCGCGGGCGACGCGGGCGAGCCGGAGGATGCAAAAACCTTCGCCGCGGAATTCAGAAAACAGCTCGGCATCTCGGACGCGGCGCACCGCATCCTATTGGCGCGGCTCAAGCCCAATGCGGTCTGGAAGGTGGCACTAGCCGTGGAACCGATGTCTCAACAGGCGTCGGGCCGCGCGGGCCGCCAGGGCGAGTGGCTTGCCGAGCGGAGGAGGAAATCCTTTGAGCTCGACAACGCCAAGGCGTGTTTGCTGAGCGCGTCGCAAACGGGCTGTCTTCGCTCGATCCGCGCTGCGCTCGCAGAGGGTGAAAGATTAGGTTTGGTGGGCTTCGCGTCCTTCGAATGCGTGGAAGCCGAAGCTTGTCTGGCTGCGCGCTACGCCGCGGAAGCGCAAGAACGGCTCGACGACTTGGAACGGGCGCACAAAGACAAGTTCGCCTTCGACTACGGGCGGCGCGACGACCTCGCTGCATTGACGATGCAAGCCCGGGCCAACGAGGCCAAAGTCAAGGCCTACTCCGAGGACGTTCCTCCGCCGGAGCCGGCGCCGCTCGGAGATGGGTGGTCTTCCGAGTCGGAAGAGGAATTGATCGAGATACCCGCCATCCAAGAAATTGTGGACAATGAATCGCTACAGGAGGCGCTCCGGCGCAAACGGCTAGAGTACGTGAGGCGCTGTCGCACGGATGTCGCCTTTCTGGAGGAGCTCGACGACTGCGTCCAGGACCGGCTGGACGACTTTGGCGACGAGCGAGGGCATGGCATCGAGGCGGAAGTGTCTTTTTCTTCCCGATTGTTGGACGTCTTCCGGGCGCCGCGCATCAAGTTCGTGCGGAACGGCACTGATCTCAAGCTCGAGGCGAAGTCCATTCTGCGGGAGGAGGTCGTGCCGGCTCTATGCGCGGCCGACGCCGAGTGCGCCCACCGGAACCTGGCCCTGAGGGCGACGGTCAACGTCTACGTGCGCCGGAAAGAGCAGCAGCTCACCGACCGAAAGCAGGCGCAGGCAGAGGCTTTGGCCAAAAGGCGCGCCGAGGTCGTGATCGAGGAGCTCGTCGCCCACGGCGTCCGGCGCAGTTGCCTCGAGGGCGTGGCGGGCGGCGCGGACGATTCTGCTGGTGTCGACATCGACTTAGGATTCTACGACGAGGAGCCGCAGCGGGAGGAGCTGTCGATCGTCCTGGTCGAGAAGGGAGACGACGAGTCGTCGGTGACGTCGCCGTGGCGGCCGGGGGACCGAGCCGTCGTGCGCTCCAGCTTCGACGAGGGCTCTGTGATGTCACGGAGCAGCTACAACACGCGAGTCTCGTGGGAGAGCCATTCTAGTCCCCCAAAGTTATTGCCCCCAATTTGTTAAGTTAACTTGTTACTACAATTTCGCAGCAGTCTTCACCTCCTCCGAGGAGCCGATCTGCAACGGCGGGGTCGGAGGCTCCGCCGTCTTCACCTCTCCCCCTAGCGCCATGCCCGAGTCGGGCGGAGGCGGTGCCACGGAGCTCAACGCGACCAGGGACGCGTGCCGGAACTCCTCGAACGACAGCATCTTGTCCTCGTTCTCGTCGAGCGCGCCGAACGCGAGCATCAATTTGTCGCGCGTGCCGTCCTCCTGGCGGATGCGCGTGTGGTGCTCAAAGCCGAGCATGCGTGCGAACTCGTCGTCCTTGCGCAGAGCTTTGATGGCCTCGATTCGGGACACTTGCCCGTCGTGGTTGTAGTCGACGCGGTCGAAGATGGCCCGCAGCGCGGCCCGGCGCTTCTTGACGGCCTCGGCGTAGGCGTCGACTTCAGCGTCCTCAGCGCGCGGGGCGAGGGCATCGCGCGTCACCAGGGCCCTGGAGGCGGAGCTCTCCGAGGTCACGACCGCTCGGGTCGAGGACACCCTCTCCAGCGCGCGGGAGGCGGCGCGCTGGGCAGCCGCATCTTCACGGATGCGCCTCAGAATCGCCTTGCGCAAACCGAGCGTCGCGACGCCCATGTTTTTCAATTCGTCCGCGTCGAGCCGCGCAAACTCCGCACCGGAAATGCCTCGCTCGCGCACTCGTTCGCCCAGCGCGTCCACGTCCGCGGGATCTCCGGGCAGCTCCTGGAGGAACAGCCACGCGGCCACGCCCTCGGGCGACAGCTCAACAAGCGGCCGGTCGACACTGATGGGGGGCGCCTTGACCGGAACGAGGGCCAGCTGGTTCCTAGCCGCCTCGGCAGTAGCGGCGAGGTCCGGCTCTTGCGCCTCTTTCGGGCGCCGGAAGCTCGAGGCCGCCCTTTTCAGTCTCGCGAGGATCTTGGGCCCACGCCTCCTCAAACTCGCGTGGGCCTTCTGCTCCGGGTCCACGGCCTCCAGGAAGACGTGGTATATATTCCGCATTAATAAGAACAGGCCGTACGCAATCAACACCCAGATCGCGACGACGATGAGGGACATCATCTCGCCAACCCCATCGTCGCGCTCCATGAGCGACGTCGGGATGAGGCCCAGCACGCCGCTCGCGAAGACCGGCAGCGCGGCCACCAACTCTTCAAGCATCGTCTCCTGCACCTCCTCGTGTAAAAGTAGGAACGTGCCGACCAAACAAACGAGGGCGTGGCCCACGATCGACGTGAGGCGCCCCGGCGCCGCCTCGCCGAGGCTCCTGACAAAAGCTTCCGCGTGGTGGGGCCCCCGCGACGCCTCCTGCTCTGAGGCTACTATTTTTCCCGCTGGCGTCTCGGCGAGTTCGGGGCGGCGCTTCAAGACATAATACGTGGCACCAGTGGGCAGCTCCGTCGCGAACGGTAACGCTCTCGCTCTTCTACCGCGCTTTCTAGCTTCGGCGGCCTCGGCGATGTTCTCCTCCAGGAGTGACGGCACCATCAAATAGTAGAAGACCACAAAGAGAGGCTTCACGATCAGGAACATGGTCACCGTCGCGAAGAAGCTCTCGATGAGCCACACCTTGCTTTTTTGGAGGCCGAACTGGGCGCCCGTCGTTATTAAGTAGTAGGCGAAGAAGGCGTGCGTGCCCAGCACAAAGAACCACGCGAGGAGGTACTGCCAGACCCTAGGAGGCCGGAGCGGCGCTTCCAACTTCTCGTTCATGCGCTTCGACGCCTCGGCGGCGACATGGAAGCGCGTCCGTCGCAGATGTTCCCTGCGGACCATCGCGTCGAAGCGCGCCGTCTTCCGGCGGGGGCCGCACTGGAGCTTCTCGTTCCAGACTCTCGCTCGCGCGAGATGCTTGGCGACGCGCGCCTCGACGCGTTGCACGAACACTTTTCTTGTGGGAGTGTACTGCCAGTCCCTTAGCAAAGAACGCGAGAGCGACTGCAATACCGTAGCGGCATCAGCGGCGCCCTTGACGTCCAATTGTTTAGCTTCGCGCGCGCGCGCGGCGAGCTCCGCCGCCCTCATGACGACTGCGTCGGCGACGGGCTCGCCCAGGATTTTCGCCGTAGCCCGATCGATCTCGTCCGTGCCGAAGGATAAGGCAGCCAGCACGTCGCTCTTCAGCACGGCCTTCATGCCCGCCGGCACCGAGATCTTTGATAGGTCTTCGGGTGATATCACGCCGAGGTTCGCTTGCCTCAAATCACGCGCGACGCCCTCGGCCCAGGTCCGCTGCTCCTCCCGCAACAAATCCCTATCTTGCTGCGACAGGGACCGTCTCAATATCGGCGCCCGCGCCACTTCTATATCCGCCTTCGTCACCACATTCATGAGCGTCGCGACGTCGTCATCATCATTACCCCACTCGTCGTCCTCGTCGTTGTCCCACTCGGCGTCGACGTCATCTAAAGCTGTCAAGAAGTCGTCATCATCAACGGCGAGACCCTTCTCGGCGTCCGGC
>Ga0115011_10003806_pt1 | contig 10232 bp, 6 predicted proteins | sample TroAtlMetagenome_2_FD_88705 | JGI IMG/M metagenome (GOLD analysis project Ga0115011, IMG submission 88705) | Marine eukaryotic phytoplankton communities from Atlantic Ocean - Tropical Atlantic ANT8 Metagenome | ecosystem: Environmental > Aquatic > Marine > Oceanic | place: Tropical Atlantic...
ATCTTACTTTGGAAGTGGAAGAATTCCTGTTACTGGAATTGCAGATACAGACAGAACGAGATCATTCTTTGGATCTGGTTCACTCAAGAAATTCTCTGGTGCTGCCGAGAGTATTACAGTCAACCCACTGGAGAAGCAACTTCTATTCTCCTTTACAGGAACAGGATCAGAACGTACATTCTTTGTTCCTCCAGAAGGTGATGGTATACTCTTTACCTTTGGTGGATCAACAGCAACATCTGCTGCTGCATATGAGAGCACTGGATTATTCAGAGTTGGTGGATTCACTGACTTCGCAAGATCTAGAGACTTTATTGGTTCTGGTTCACTTAAGAAATTCAGTGGTGGTGCTGAATCTCTTACCGTCAATCCTGACGAGAAGCAGATGCTATTCTCCTTTACAGGAGCAAGTTCTGAATCTACGGTATTCACTCCTCCAGAAGGTAGTGGAAGAATTGCAATATATCCAGAGGCAGCAGATTACAGATTCACACCTAACTGGAATTCTGTTGGTGGAGTTAGAATTGAAATTCAATCTACTTACAGATTTGCTCCTGTATGGATTGGATCTGGATCACTTAAGAAATTCTCTGGTGCTGCTGAATCTCTCACCTTTAATCCTGAAGAGAAGCAAATGCTCTTCTCCTTTGTTGGAGAACGTATTTCTGAGAAGAGAACTTCTCGTGAAATTAGTAAGGGTGGAACAGTCAGACTTGATGGAACTCCACGAGTTATATGGGTTCCAAATAATATTGGTTCTGGTACTATATTTGTTAGTGGAACTGCGAAGACTCATTATGTTCCGCACATTACTGGATCTGGTTCACTTTATAATTTCTCTGGTGCAGCCGAATCCAAATCAGTTGATATTACTTCAATTCCATCTCTGTTCAGAGTTTATGGTAATAGTGATATTGCTCGTAGTAGACCTTACATTGGATCTGGATCACTTAAGAAATTCCAAGGTGCAGCAGAATCTATTACATTCAATCCTGATGAGAAGCAAATGCTCTTCTCCTTCTTGGGTCAGGGTGCAACTACAAGAACAGGAAGTGAATCTGGTAAAGGTACAGTCAAGACACTTGGGAAATCTACAGTTCGTTTCTCTCCTGTATACATTGGTTCTGGTACAACAAGAGTTTCTGGCGAAGTATATGTTACAAGGACAAGAGACTTTGTTGGATTTGGTTCACTCAAGAAACTCAGTGGTGTTGCGGAATCTATTACCTTCAATCCAGAAGAGAAGCAAATGCTCTTCTCCTTCCTTGGTGTTGGAGCAGAAAGCAGAACTTCAAGAGAACTCAGTCAGAGTGGAGTACTTTCAGTCAGAGGAACTTCAGGAGATCCACTACTTACATTTGCGGAACAAAAACAAGTTGAGATTGATATTACTGGAGACAGTGTTGATCTACGATCCCATGCATATGCAGGTTCTGGTAGAATCTCTAATGTCAATAATCTTGACGAAGCATTTGTACGTAAGGGGTATGAAGGTAGTGGAAGAATTTCAATTGAAGGTGTTGCATTAGTACAAGTTCAACTATTCCAGCCACCTCATACTCAGGTCTGGATTATTTAAACCATAAATATAATGTGAGAAAAGTGCGTAAATAGTAGATGGCAACCACCCAAGTACAATTTAGAAAGGGTACTACCACAGAACATGCTCAGTTTACTGGTGCTAATGCTGAAATTACAGTTGACACCAAGAAGAAAACTGCTGTTGTCCATGATGGTACTGATGTTGGAGGGTATGAACTTCAACGAGCTCGTTGGGAACATATAGATTCTAATCAACAACTTAATTGTGGACTTAGGTATCTTTTAGATACTTCTTCATCAGCATTGACATTAACTATGCCATATGAAGCATCGGGTGTAGTTCCGCATATAGGAGATATGCTTGAAGTAGTTGATTTTAAAACTACATGGGCTCTAAATAATGTAACTTTAACTGCTAGTGGTACGCAGAAATTTCTGGATATATTCGGAAGTACAGATACCACATTTGTTCTTGATGTTGCTGGACTATATGCCCAGTTTGTGTGGGATGGAACTTACTGGAGGATCTTAGCGTAATGGCCTTATATCTTAGTGCAAGTACTGCTGTTGTTGGACAGACAGTAGCACAATCAAATGATTTTACTGTTCATGCTCTTCGTAGAGATGCAGATGGAATGCTTTGGTATACTAAAGCAAGATCTACAGAAGATGCTGTTTTTGATTTTCATCGCACAGATGGTGAAGGGTATCAAGATTTTCTTCAAGGAGGAGAATATGTTACTGCTGATGCAGGAGCAAAGAAGTTATCAAACGACCCCAATGATAAATACCAACAATTCAGATTTGATTTCAGGAATTTAACTTATTTTATTGATGATGATGGTTACTTAGTCGCAAGACTAAATAAAACATATGATCACACAACTAACGGACCTAAGTAGGATATATAACGATGGCAGATTTTAGACTCGGCAGACTTAAGTTTAACTGGAAGGGCGAATGGAACGCTTCAACAGCTTATGTCATTGACGATATAGTCAAGTACGGTGCGAACACTTATGTTTGTACAACTAACCATACATCATCAGCGAATGAGAATTTATTCTATTCAACTGATGTTACTAAATGGTCTCTTCATGTTGAAGGTATAACAACTAAGGGAGATTGGGCTGCTTCTACTTGGTATAAGTTGAATGATGTTGTTAAATATGGTAATAACCAATATCGTGTTACTACTGGACATACATCTGCTGTAGCTTTTAATTCTTCTAATTTTTCTACTTATGTTGAGGGTCTTAAGTTTGAAAGTACTTGGGTTTCCAATACTCAATACCAAAAAGGTGATATTGTAAATTATGGTGGTTACACATATACTGCTAAGACTGACCATCAAACTACTACTACACCCAATGCTGACGGAACTAATTGGGATGTATTAACAACAGGTTTTAAAAACCAAGGAGAATATTCAGGTTCAACAGCATATGCCCCAGGTGATCTTGTTAGGTTCGGTGGTTATTCTTATGAGTGTAAATTAAATTCTACAGGTAATAATCCATTTGATACAACATATTGGAATGTTTTAGCAAAAGGTTTTGAGTGGAAAGGAAACTGGGCATCTGGTACGGTATATCAGAAAGGTGATTGTGTTACAGCAAATAGTAACACATATGTTTGTATTGCAGACAATGTAGATGGTACTGCAAAATCTCCAGCGAATGATCCTTCAGGAAACTACTGGAATTATGTTGCTCAGGGTGGATCTGCTGCTCAAGTTTTAACCACACAGGGTGACTTACTTTATCAATCTGCTTCTGGTATTAACAGAATTGGACTTCCAGCTGGATCAACTGGTACTGCTGCTGAACAAGCAGCTGCGAGTGGTCAAATTTTGACCGTTGGTGGTTCACCACTTCTTCCAAGATGGGAAAAGAACAATGTATCAGATCAAATTTTCTATGTTGATACAGATGGTAGTGATAGTAATGGTGGAGATCAAATCTCAAGAGCATTTGCTTCTATAAGATATGCTACTGATTACATTTCTGCTAATTCTTCTCCATCAGCAACAAATCCAGTCACTCTTTATGTGAAGTCGGGTGTTTATGAAGAGACACTTCCAATTCATATTCCAAATTATGTAACAGTACTTGGTGATAACATAAGAAACACAATCGTTAAGCCTAAGTCTGGTAATTCAAGTGAGCAAGATCTTGCTCTTGCATCTAATTTAACTTCCATTAGATTGGGTGATACAATTTCAAACTCTGCTGGAACAAAAACTGCTAAAGTTCTTGATTCTAATCTAACATCTAGTGTCACAATCCAGAATGTAAGTGGTGGAGCATGGACTAATACCGACAAGTATGTTGATATTGTAGGTAATAAACATGCAGATGGTTCTAATTTAATTACAACTAACAAAACATTTCTTGCTAATGAAGCATACTATGCATACACTGTTGCTAACAGTTCATCTCCAAGTGGAGTACTTGCAACTGTCATATCTCGTTTAGAATCTTTTGCTGAAGAACTTGCTTATAACATAAAGCATGGTGCTAACAATAAAGTTTATAATTATGCAAATGCTTTAGTTAACGGTACTCCTATTACAGGAAATGCTACACAAGACCAGTGGTTGTTGAATAACATTAGAGATAATGCTATTAGGTTATTTAAATTTGAGACTATCACACCTTCAACAGGTAATGGTACTACACCAACTGCATACAGTGGAACAGCAGATACTGCTTCACCTAGATGTGCTCAGGTTACAAGTACTGCTACAACTTTGACAGCAATTGTTACTACAGCATCTGCTAATGGTAATATGTCTCATGCTACTAGCAATACTCCAGAGATAACAATTAGTAGTGCAACTGCAATTGCTAACAATGAGTCAACCATGTTCTACTTGGCAACTCATACAATCGTTAGAGACCTCGTAATGGAGGGAATGACTGGATTTGCTGCTTATGGTGCTAATGATAAGGACATAGACAATTCTACTATCAAGGGTGTTTATTTAAAAATTGACCCTGCCTCAGCAATTCAAAAATCACCTTACGTTCAAAACTGTTCTGCTATTGGTGGAGCAGCAGTTGGTGCATACATTGATGGAAACGCTCACAAGCACTTTGATGGGTCTCCTACCCCATCATTCAAGTCAATGTGTTTTGATGCCTTCACGCAGGTTCTAGAGGGCGGTGTGGGATTCTATTGTAAAGGTACATCAGCTATTGAGGTTGTATCGTCCTTTACTTATTATCATCACATCTCATATTGCTCCACTGGTGGTGCTAAGATACGTGCTGTATCAGGTAACTCTTCTTATGGTAAGTATGGTTGCTTATCAAGAGGATTTGATACTTCTGAAACTACCAAGGATGGTAAGATTGAAGGTTTAATGTTAACTACTAATCCTGCTGGTTCTAAGAGTGGTACATTTACTACTACCTCTGAAAGAATTTCAGGTGGAACATCTGGTGCTATTGGTGAACTAAGAAGTGATCAGTCAGATGCTATTAATCGCCTCTACTACTTACCTATCAAAGGTACATTCGTAAATGGTGAACTTGTCACAGGTGCTACATCTGGTGCAACAATCACACTTGAGTCTTCTAATGCAGTAAGTGGTACTAAAGGATTTATTAATATCCTTGAAGGATTAGCAGCTGCTCCAGATCCAGGTGGTTCTATTGAATTTGTTAACAACGGATCTAATAATGATGCTAGTTCATATGTTATTCAGAAGTCTAGTTACTCTGCTCCTGATGGAAGAGGTAGTCTTACTTTAAATAGAGCACAATTAGGTTCTACTGCTGCTTCTCATGATGGTGTTTCATCAATTGCTTATTGGGATACCAATGCTGCTACTGCAACACTACAGAACAATATTACTCAAGGTGCATCATCTCCATTCAATATGGATGTTAATGCTGTTACCAACATGGTTGTTAACGGTTATCTAATCATTGGAAATGAGTTATTTAAGATTGCATCATTCGTTGATGCAGATACCGTTTCTGTACAACGTGCTCAAGAAGGTACAACTGCTGCTGCACATACTTCGGGAGATACTATAACAATTCTTGGTACTAAGTCTGCTACACAAGACGAGACAATTGAGGATGCTAATCCTTCACAAGATTATATTCGTGTTAAGGTTTCAAACGTAAGTTTTGGTGTTAATGATTACATCAAGATTGACAATGAGATAATGAAAATCACTGCGGTCTCTACAGATGCTACAGGTATTGTTGTTGCAACATTATCTGATGAGAAAGTAATTGCTGCTGGTGATGGACAATCATTCAAGATTCGTTACGGATATTCACAAGTACGTCTAACTGCACACGACTTCCTAGACGTTGGTACTGGAAATAGAACACAAACAAACTGGCCAGGACTTCCACAACAACAAAATGTTCCTTCACAGGAAATTGATGAAGATCGTCCAGGTCGTGTTTACTACGTTTCTACTGACCAAGATGGTAACTTTGCGGTTGGTAAATTCTTCAAGGTTGAGCAGTCAACTGGTAAGGCAACATTGAATGCTAATGCCTTTGACTTAACTGGTCTTGATACATTGAGATTGGGTGCTATTGGTGCTCAGTTGGGTGCAACAATTGATGAGTTCTCAACAGATGGAACACTATCACAAAATAGTGACGAGAAAGTTCCTACACAGAGAGCTGTTAAGACATACGTTGATGGATTTACTGGTGTTGCAGGTAACTTCACTATTGGAGGTAACCTTACAGTTAATGGTACTACCACAACTATAAATTCTGCCACACTTACTGTAGATGACAAGACTATTGAAGCAGGTTCTGTTGCAACACCTAATGATACGACTGCCGATGGAGGTGGTTTTGTCCTCAAGGGTGCATCCGACAAGACAATTCTTTGGTCAGACTCTACTGATAACTGGACAAGTAATCAGTCATGGGATCTTGCAAGTGGTTTAGGATATCATATTGCTAATACTTCTGTTCTTAATGCAACTACATTGGGTTCAGGTGTTGTTAATTCTTCACTGACAAATGTTGGTACTCTAACTGGATTTACCTGTAGTGGTAATGGTCAGTTCACTGGTACTGGACAGTTGAAACTACATGTTGGTACAACTGCTCAGAGAAGTGGATCACCTGCTACTGGTATGTTGAGATTCAATAGTGATCTCACTATGTTTGAAGGATATAATGGATCTGTATGGAGTGGATTAGGTGGTGGTAATCCTTGGGCAACTAAGACCGCTGCTTATACTGCTGTTGCTGGTGATAGATTATTTGTAGATACAGGTAATGGTGCTGTTACAATCACACTTCCTGCCTCTCCTAATGCTGGTGATCAGGTTACGTTTATGGATTTAGCTGGATCATTTGATACCAATGCATTGACTATTGGTAGAAATGGTCAGGATATATTCAATCTTGCAGAGGATTTAACAGTTACTACTGAACATGCTGCATTTGCACTTGTATATACAGGTAGCAACAATGGTTGGAAAGCACTTAATTTAAGTTAATTTTATAAATAAATTCATAAAGAGGAAGAAAGTTTACAATGTCAAATTTAACACAATTCATGCCACCTGGATATGTGGAATGGCAACCCGTACAAACCGCAAGTTTTACGGCAGAGAAATCAAAAGCATATCCTATTAATACCACTAGTAATGTAGTAAGTGTTACTTTTCCTGCAGCTGCTAGTAGAGGAGATACTATTGTATTATTAGACTATACGAGAACTTGGGGTAATAATAATGTTACTGTTCTACGGAATGGTTTAAAGATACAGGCTGGTACATATGATGCAGTATTTGATGAGAATGGATCATCAGTCACATATGTTTATATTGATGCTAATGAAGGATGGGTTCCTCAAATTGAAGAACTTGCAGTAGTTGATAAAGGAACATATATTGCACCTGGTAATCAGGAATATTTTAGTACTGGTTCTCATACTTGGACTGTTCCTGCTGGAGTAACTGAGTGTTCTGTTGTTTGTGTTGGTGCTGGAGGTAAATCTGGTATTGGTAATTCTGGACTTGCTGCTGGTGGTGGTGCTCTAGCATATAAAAATGAAATAACTGTTGTTCCTGGTAATACTGCATCAATTACTGTTGGAAGTACTGGAAACCACAGTGGTAACAATGGTAATGCTGGTGGTGCTTCAACATTCTCTTATGGTTCAACTAGCGTAGTTGCTGGTGGCGGCGGCGGTGGTCAAGGTGATGGTAACCAAAGTAGTGGTATGTCAGCTGGATCTGGAGGAACTCCTACTGGTTATACAGGTGGTGGTAATGGTGGAGATGGTGGAACTGACTATGTAAACTGGGGTGGTCCAGGTGCTGGAGGAGCAGGTGGATATGCAGGAAATGGTGGAACTGGTGCATCTACTACTGGTGATGGTAATAACGCTGTTAATGGAGGAAATGGTACTGGTGGTTCTGGCGGCGGTGGCGGAAAAGGCGGTCAGTCAGAAGTCGGCGGTGGCGGCGGCGGCGGTGTAGGCATGTACGGTCAAGGTGCTTCTGGTAGTGGTGGTACAGGACATCCTTCTAATGCCACTGTAGGTGGTGGCGGTGGTGCAGGATCAGGAGGATCAGCTGGTGGTTCTGGTCAAGGTGCTTCTGGTGGACAAGGTGGAAACTACGGTGGTGGACATGGTGGTCCTCAAGGTGGTGGAACAGGAAATTCTGGAGCCCAAGGTGCAGTCAGAATTGTTTGGGGAACTGGAAGAAGCTTCCCTAATAATGCATCACAAGTATAACGGAGCAATTAAAAATGTCACAAACATATAAAAAATTAGTTAGCGGTGTCCCTGATGGGGGATTAATTGCTTATGAGAATTTAGAACAAATTCTTAAACTTGATGGTAAATTTAACGTTAATATAAATGATGTATCTGCATTAGTTAGTGCGGGATATGTTTTTTATGAGTTTTTTGATGCTCCAGAAGTTACTGGTAGTTTCACAAAAGAATATGTAGCAGATACAGACGTAGAAATTTCTACTGGTAAATGGTCTAATGCATGGAAACTTGTTGATAGAACCATGAGTACTGCTGAACTAAATCAAGCAAAAGACAGGGCTTATCTAGAATTGAGAAAAACTAGAGATCATCTCTTATCTCAAACAGATTTCTATGCAAATTCTGATGTAACAATGCCTGATAATATAAAAACATATCGTCAAGCATTGCGAGATTTACCATCAAACACAGCAGATCCGTTTAACGTAACTTGGCCAACCAACCCTATAGGGATTGTTTATAATAACTAAAATAAATAAGAGAGGAGTTGTTACTCCTCTTTTTTTATGCTATAATTCATAAATGGAAATAGTTAATGCTTTTCCTACTGAAGTAGGAATTTTTGAATTTGAAGATTGTGAATATTTAAATCAAGGATTGGTTGAATTCCTGTATGATATTAGAGATAAAGAAGAATCTCTAGGAAGATCTATGACAGGATACAATGGATACCATACTCCAGATGATTTATTGAAACGTGATAATCATTTCATAAAAGAGTTTCATAAAAAAATTACAGAAGTATTACTTGAATATATTCCTATTGTTACTACAAATACATTAGGAGAACATACAAAGATGTCTTCTTGGGCTATGATTTATGGTAGTGGATCTTATTCTAGGTATCATGTACATCCTGGAGCTGATTTATCATCTGTATATTATTGTAAAGTACCAAGTAGTTTAAAAAAGGAAGAAGGGATATTTGAATACCATGATCCTAGACCAGCATGTCTTTATGATAGAAATTTATCGGCAGAAGTAAGAACTAAACCAAAAGAAGGATCTGGATCTATATTTCCAGGATGGTTAGCACATAGTACAACGCCACATTATTCAAAAGAAGATCGTATTTGCATTGCAACTAATATTTTTATAGATCACGGAACATTTTTTAAATGACTAAATACCTACAGGAAAATAGTAGGTAGAATAGGTATGGCTGAACCTGCCAGTAGAACACAACTAAAAGACTATTGTTTGAGGAAGTTGGGTTTTCCAGTCCTAGAGATCAATGTAGATGATGATCAGATAGAGGACTCAATTGATGATGCTCTTCAATACTATCGTATGCGTCATTACGATGGTGTGGAACTTGCTTATATGAAGCATTTGTTTACTGCTGCTGAAGAAACAAAATTTGATAGTCAGGAGACTACAACCACTGTTGGTAGTGGTGCAACTGCTATAGAGTGGAAAACAAGAGATAGATATCTTACTCTTCCTGCTGATGTAGTCGGTGTGTCTAAGGTATTTGGTCTTGCTAGTAATGCTGTAAGGAACAACCTATTCGGTATTGAGTATCAGATCTTTTTGAATGACTTATATGCTGTAGGTTCTCTTGACTTCCTTAACTATTATATGGTTAAGACTTGGATGGAGAGTATGGATATGATATTGAACAATGGTTCTTTTGTTCAATTTAGATTCAATATGAGACAGGACAGACTTTACATTGATGTAGGTAAGGACATGCTTGATGAAGATGTTCATATCATTGTTGAGTGTCATAGAGCATTAGATCCAGATACATTCACACAAGTGTATAGTGATGTCTTCTTAAAGAAATATACTACTGCTCTTATTAAAAGACAGTGGGGTCAGAACCTAATTAAGTTTAATGGTATCCAACTTCCTGGTGGAGTTGCCATTAATGGTAGAGAGATCTTTGAAGATGCTCAGAAAGAAAT
>Ga0115011_10003814_pt1 | contig 10224 bp, 9 predicted proteins | sample TroAtlMetagenome_2_FD_88705 | JGI IMG/M metagenome (GOLD analysis project Ga0115011, IMG submission 88705) | Marine eukaryotic phytoplankton communities from Atlantic Ocean - Tropical Atlantic ANT8 Metagenome | ecosystem: Environmental > Aquatic > Marine > Oceanic | place: Tropical Atlantic...
AATCATCTCCGGAGCAGGGATCAATTGGATGATTCTCATCAGAACACTAACTCTATTCCATTTATAAATACAGTTCTACTTCTAGCTGTAACAGATCTTGCTTTCTCAGTTGATAGCGTAGCGGCTGCAGTTGCAATTAGTGATCAGTTGTTATTGGTCATCACTGGAGCTGTGATCGGCGTGATCGCCCTGCGGTTCACGTCCGGACTCTTTATACATTGGTTGAGTATATTCACTCGTCTGGAGACGGCAGGGTATTTGGCTGTAGCACTTGTAGGCGCCAAACTTATTGTTACTCTTGCTTTCCCTGCATTGGTCATTTCGGAATGGTTGATGTTATCGCTAGTTGTAATATTATTTATTTGGGGCTTCTCGAAACGGACTGTTCCGATCGATAACAATGCATAATTGATGATCATTTGTTCGTTGCTTTATTCTCATATGCTTCTGCATCCTTCCTCTTGGAATGACCTCTTGGCCTACTGAGTTGGTCTTGCAAACTTGGCCTGACAGGATTGCTCTCGGCGATATGGTCTTATAGGGGTGACCTGGCTGTTTCGACAAGTATTAGGCCTTTACCGGATTGCAACTGTTGAATTAATACATTGCCTTTCGCTATCCCTTTGCCTTCAACTTGTGCCTGCCGAATAACTATTGGGCAGCCCCCTGTGCTGACGATAATGCCAATTCCTGTTTCGGATGCCAATATCTCTCCAGGTTTATGTTCGCCCTGCCCCCATTTGCCAAGTAGATGATGAACATCTTCCGATAGATCTGAACGTAATCTTTCGATCAAAGGCTCGGTCGAATGGATTTTGAGTCGTTTTTTGCCCCAAGTTGTATAGGCATTTGAGTAATGTCCCATCACTTGGCGGTGAATGGACAAGGCTGATTGTTCCCAATCGATTATTTGGTCTTCTTTGGTAAGCATTCGGGCATATGTGACATCATCATCAAATTGATCTTGAGGCGTTAAACCTAATCTGGCCATTCGTTCTGATTCTTCGCCAGGTCCTGCGGCTTCAATTAGTGGTAATGCTTTCAGCATTAGGCGTGCTGTTAAGTGGCTTAACCGATTGGCAAGTTGCTCTGAATTATCCAACAGGCCTATCGATATGGATTCTTGAAGTAATACGGGTCCTGTATCTAGGCCTTCTTCCATCGCCATAATCCCCACTCCTGTTTTTTCATCGCCACTGATCAGACTCCATTGGATAGGCCCAGCTCCTCGCCATCTGGGCAATAATGATCCGTGGCCGTTCCAGCATCCAAGCGGTGGATGAGCGAGAACATCAATGGGCAGAATCTGACCGAAGGCCACAACTACTGATATATCTGCATCTAGTTCTGCCAAGCTTGCTTGCAGTTCTGGTTCCTTTCTTATTCGAACCGGTGTAAAAACCTTTAGCCCCAATTCGATTGCTCTTTGCTTGACGGGTGAAGCAATCAGTTGCTTGCCTCGTCCACGTCGTCTGTCTGGCTGGGTTACCACACCAACAAGCTGATGTCCTGCTTCGGCTAGAGCATTAAGAGTAGGAACAGCATAATTAGGTGTGCCCCAAAAAAGTATTTTCATTGATTCTTGTTATTGCTGAAATGGTGATGAGGTCTTGTTTCTGGTCATGGGGCTTATGGCAAATGAATGAATACTCATCGTGCTAATTATGCGCTAATTCTTTTGTGAGTTGATTTGTTAGAGCAGAACGAGTTGTGGTTGATGTTATGTCTAAGGCGAGGAATTGCATTAAGCTTCGCCGGTGATCGACAGGCCTTCCACCCATACATGAGGGCTTATCCCTCCTGGCCTAATAACGGAATCTGGTTCAATATGAATAATGCTATTAAGAAGGGTTCGAATATCTCCTGCCACTGTCGCGGCTTCTATTGATATTTTTTCACCCTGATTAACGAGCCAGCCATCAAACGGCAATGAAAAAGAGCCTTGACTTGCTTTTACTCCTGCGTGAAGTGCGTTCAACCCTTCGATCAACACAAAAGGTTCTTTCGTTTTCTGATGATGAAGATTACTGCCGCTGCTTTCTCCTTCTGTTGTGCTGACTTCAAACCAGTCAGGACCAACTGAAACTTTTGCTCCAAGACCAGCATGGCCCGTAGGGGCAACACCAAATGCCCTGGCAGTCGCTTCTGAATGAAGAAAACTTTCTAAGCGACCGCCGTTAATTAAGCAGAGCTTTCTTGTTGGTGTTCCTTCGCCGTCAAAAGCTGATGCACCTATATGGGACGGATGAAGTCCGTTGTCATGGAGAGTTAAAAATGGAACAGCGATCGTGCTGCCAAGAGATTCACGTTGACTAAGGCTTACCCCATCCAACACGGCTCTTGCATTGACCATGCTGCTGAAGGCTCCAAGGAGGTCAAGGATGGCATCAGGTGTGAAGCAAACAAGGTAGTTACCCGTTTGAATCGGCTTGTAGTCCAGATGGCTGATTGTGCAATCGGCAGCTTCCTGTATACAACCGCTCAGATCAAGATCCTGACTGCCCAGTGCGAGTCTTACTGCACCACCACTGCGAGGTTTGCGGCCGTTCTCTTCAGCGCGTGCATAAAGATAAATACTTGCTTGCGTGCGTTTCATTTGGCGGAGTGCGCCCTCGCTGTTTAGATAAATTTGCTCGTAACTGGCTTCGGCAAGTCCGTTGTAAGGGACAGTAAGGATCGATGGATGGCGGCCGAGTAGATCAGCCTCTGCTTGCTTAAGCATCTCCAGTAGGCGTTTGATGCCTTGGCTTGGTCGCAGCGGTCGATGTAGATCTGGTAGCGGAGCCTTCGCCTGTGGTGAGAAGGCGGGTACATCGCTTGGATTGCCAAAATCGCTTGCTTGGCGTGCAAGTCGAAGTGCTTTTCCTAGTCCAGCATCTGTGAGATCAGAGGTGCTTGTGATCCCGATTAATCCTTGGTCATTCCAAACACGGACTGTGATTGAGCTGCGTTGTGATCCTTTCATTTGCTTGGCCTCACCACGATCAACCTGTACGGAGCTGTCATTGCTGCAGGCAGCACCTAGATCCCATTGGCGAATTCCTTCGGTTTTGGCAAATTGATTGAGCTTGTCGCTTAGGGCATGACAGTTGAGCCCAATGGTTGGTGAGGGTTGTTGGATGTTCATGCTCAGCGGCCTCCAACGGTGATCGAATCAACCTTGATATGGGGTTGCCCCACCGTGACAAAGATGCTGCCACTCACGGAACCGCAAAAACCAGCGGCGAGCTCTAAATCATTGGCGCACATTGAGATCCGTGGCATTACCTCTTTCGCTTCTCCAATCAAGGTGGCTCCTTTGACTGGCTTGGTGAGTTTGCCGTTGTTGATGAGATAACCCTCCTCAACAGAGAAGTTGAATTGCCCGGTAGGGCCAACACTTCCTCCTCCCATTGACTTGCAATAGAGCCCATGGTCGATGGATTCAATCAGTGCTTCGGGGGTGTGAGGCCCTGCGGCGATATAGGTATTACGCATTCGGCTAGCAGCAGCAAAGGTGTGCCCTTGTCGCCGTCCGCTACCCGTGCGGGGGTGTCCGGTACGAAGTTCTCCGGCCCTATCGCTGATGAAACGTTTCAGCACACCGTTTTCGATCAAAACGGTTCGTTGCGATTGCATGCCTTCGTCGTCCATGCTCACAGAACCAAAGGCTTCATCAGTGAGACCTTCATCGATGGCTGTCACAGCTTCATGGGCGATCGACTCATTAATCTTGTCGGCAAAGGGTGTTGTGCAGCGTTCAATTTGCGTGGTCTCAAGAAGGTGTCCGCAGGCTTCGTGGAAGATCACGCCGCCGAAACGATTGGCTAATACAGCGGGCATCTGACCTGCATCGACATAGTCGGCATAAAGCATGATTCCTGCGCTTTCGCAGACTTCCCGAGCACTTGCTTCTGCATTCCATTGACGAAGGTCATCAGGTTTGTTTGAAGTGCCGTATCGCCTTCCAATGCTTGAGCGGTGATCGCCATCAGCGGCAAGAACATTCAGCCCAACTGACTGATGAAGGCGAATATCACGACCGAATGTGCCATCACTTGCAGCGACGAGAACTTCTTGCCAATCGCGGGCATAGCTACCGCGCCGAACCTGTAGATGTTTTCCGTATTGCTCGAGCAATGAAGTGCCGTTCAAAAGATGTTCACTGGCTTCTTGAAGCTCAGGACAGTTTTTGAGCCAGTTGCGTTTCTCAATAGCAAAATCCTGCAGGGTCTTTAATCCTTCAAATGATGAGTTGATGGCTCCGTTTACCTGCAGCCCCAGCATGGCCAAGGCTTCTTCTAATGCCTTGTCTAGGCCAGCTTCCGATACATCGTTCGTGCTGACAAAACCATCCCTTTCGCCTAAGAAGACTCTGATACCAGCTCCTCTGCCAAATGAAGGATTAACACTGGTAATGGCATCTTGCTCAGCTAAGACACCGAGATGATCCGTTTGTTCCAGAAAGATTTCTATCAGATCAGCGCCGGCAGATCGGCCACGTGACAACAGGGATTCAAGTTGCCCTTCCCACTGTCCATTGAAGGATTCTGATTCGAGTGCAGGAGTTTGATCTGGTGTATAGGTCGCGATCAAAGCCTTCTCCTTCAGGATTGGTTGATTATGGGAAAAATTGTCTGAAAGCAGTTGATTGAAGCCGTGAATGCTGGCGAAGCGAAAGATATAAGGCTTGTGGGGAGGCTTGTTGAGAAAGGTAATGCGACCTTCTATCAAAGAAAGCGAATGCTATGAACCTACAAAAAAGATTCAGTTTGCACCCAACCACTTCTGGCCATTAAGACGCTGCAAAAGGCGGGACCGCAACAAAGGAAGTGTTGTTTTTTTCTCATCGATAAGGAATGGCTCAAGCAGGCTGGGCTCAGTTCCTGGATCAGCAAGGGCAATCGTCTTGCTGGAGTTGATGGAATCACTCGAAAAGCAGAGCCAAAAGCGCCTGTCACTGGGAATATCACCGCTGACCATCCAACAGGAACCGCCAACTACAGGTCTTTTGCCTTGGTTTAGCTCTAGCGCTGTTGGTTTTAGCCCGTACTCATTAAGAGCTTGGCTAAGGGAGGGAATGAAATCTTCACGAATGAAAATTTCGAATGGCTTGTCTTCGAGCTTTGGTGCAGGAGACTTTTTAACCAAAGCCGGCTTGGCTTTGTCTGTATTGGCAGTTTCTTTGTCAACTGCTGAATTTTTCAATTGAGGCTTGGCTTCCGAAGGTGTTGGCATTTCAGCCTTGCCAGTCTCAGCAGTGGGTGGAGTCGCTTTCTGAGCTTCAGGCTTGTTTTCAGCCATTGATTGAATTTCTGCTGTGGCAACATCAGCCTTTGCATCCAAAGCCTTTGCATCAACAGCGTTGCTTGCTGCAGGCTTATTTATTTCTGGTGTTGTATTAGCGGGCTGTTTTTCCTGTTGAGCTGATGATTGAGCAGGGTCCTCTGCCATTGGTTTATCACTGGAAGGCATTAGCGGTAGTTCTTTTCTCTCATCTGGGGTATCGATGCTCAATGGATCAGAACAGCTGCACTGAACTGTAAGCAGTTTCAGGACTCCCTTACAAGATTTACTGCTTTACCAATCCTCGCTGATGCTCTCACTCCAAGAATCACTTTGGATTTCGCTTTCGTAAGTGTTTGCTGGTGAAGTCTCTTCGGGCTGTTGATGCGGTTGGCGTGGTTGATGGTCGTTTTCAGCCTGCCGGCTACGTGGACCTTTTCTGATGACGCGAAAAGGAACAGCAACAGTCGGGGATGGATCACGAACATCTCGTTCTGGGCTTGCCTGTTGTGGTTTGAAGTCTTGAGTTGCTTCAAATCTTGATTCCTGCCATGGCTCTGATCTTGGATTATTGAGAAATGGCTCCGGTTCTTGCGCTGCTTGATGAACCTTGCGACGCAGTGGAGTTTGGTTCTCTGGTCGTGAAATACCGGCTCCAGCAGCGAGAATGGCCCCTGACGCTCCTCCAAGAAAGAGCCAGCCACCGAGGCTCCAAGTGGGTGAGCGCCATACGAGAACCCTCAAGCTGACTGGTTGTTTGAGATTCAGGCAAGCCACCACAAGTACGGCCAACAGTGGAACGACACATGGCAACAGCAGGAGCCTCTGCAGAACCTTCATCGCTGAGGTCCACTCCAGCGATCAAGCGGTGCTAACGACTCACCAAGTCCATCAAAAAGTCTGATCACAAGAAAATCGACCATATCTTCCAGTGATTGGGGCTTTGTGTACCAAGCAGGAATCGGTGGGGAAATTCTGGCTCCAGCTTCGGCAAGCTGTGTAAGGTTTCGCAGGTGAATGAGGCTCCATGGCATTTCCCTTGGCGCCAAGATCAATGGACGACGCTCTTTTAAATGCACATCAGCACAACGCTCGATGAGATCAAGAGCAACGCCAGCACAGATCCTGCCAACAGTGCCCATCGTGCAGGGCACAATCACCATCCCTTGGGTTTGGTAGCTACCACTAGCAATTGCAGCACTATTGTCATTCCAGTGATGACAATTAAGCGAGCCGGTATTTACTTTCAGGCGATCACGCCAAAAAGCCTCTTGTTTGGATGGCGAGACAGGAATATTGATTCCTGACTCAGCTTTCCAAACTTTATAAGCACCACGGCTTACAATCAATTCAACCTCACGGTTGTTTCTCAGCAATAGCTGTAAAGATCTTTCTGCAATTTGCTGAGCAGAAGCTCCAGTGACGCCAATGACGTAGGGATTCATCCCTAAACCTCATCTATTGACACTGATTGATCACTACTACTGTTGCTGGCTTCGTCAGTATTGTTGTCATTCGAATCATTTTGATCATTGGAGATAGTTCCATTGATCTCAAGATCAATTTGGTTTCTTAGCACATCAACTTTTATCAGCTTTATCGAAACGGCGTCGCCTAGTTGATAAACCTTACGGTTCTTGCGACCAACTAAACGATTTTGGCGCGAACGATATTCATACCAATCGTCATTTAATGAACTGACATGCACCAGACCTTCAATCATAGATGGTGAAATTTCAACAAAGAATCCGTAGCTTTGAACTCCACTGATAATTCCTTCTAGGGTCTGACCTACTTTCGATTCTGCTGCTCGAGCTTGAACCATGGCAATGAGATCATGGCGTAAATCTTTTACTTGACGTCGACGAGTATTAAGTCTTTGGATTAGGTTTCCATTGCAGTTGTTTTGCAAGCTCTCGTTTTGACTTGCGCTGAATAGTGGCCATGTGATTTTTTCCCAGCATTGACGTTGTCCAAGATCAACTTTCTCTTTGTGCCTGACGTTGGGACGTGTTTTGCCATCATTCAAAAGGGTTACGAGGATCTGTTGGTTGACAAGATCGATGTAATGAAGAGTTGGACAGCACCAAGGGGCCTGAGATGTTAATGATGTTGAACAACTCTTATCGGCATCTAGTTCGTCAACATGTTGCTCTTCTTCATTGTCTATGTTTGCAAGTTTTAGAATTGGGTCAGGTAAGGCATTGCTGAGTTGCTGCTCCAGGACTCTGCGGCAAGATGTTTTAGAAAAAGCTATTGATAATTCAGAGGCCGATGGACTTCCCTCTTCATCAAGTTCTAATGGCAGATCAATGGCAATAGCCGCTTTGGCGACGTCATTTAGAGTGCTGGCTTCTATTAAACCTGGTTCAATAATTAAACCAGGTAGGTTTAGAAAATTGATATGCTCGGCCAAAGCCCTATTAGCAATGCGCAGCATTGGGCTTAGAATTGATTGAGGATCTTCCTCGTTAAGTGGCAGTGACCATTGATGACGATTTGAGTCTGGAGTCACCCAGCGAAGGTCAGCGAGACTTTCCAGATTTGGTACTGGTAGATCGAGCTCTATAGACCCATTCTTTTGTTCACCCAAATGAAGGCTTTTCGCACAAAAAATAAGTGTCTTAAGTTGCTCAAGATGATCTTTTAGCGATTTAAGAGCTGCAGGAATTGTTCGAGCCTTTGGTTTTCGGGCAGCAAGCGCTTCTAGAGCCTTCGGTTGAATCTCGGCGACAGGTTTAATTGTGCTGAGGCTAAATTGCCAATCGGTCAATTCACCATCGGCAGTGAGATCAAGACAGACGGTTACAGCTTCAGTTGCTTCGTCTACTTGAAAGGAGGCTGATTTAGAAAGCGCTGGACTTAATAAAGGATGCCAAACTTCACCGAGGCATAGTGCTTCAGACCTTTCTCGAAGCCAAAGATCAAGATTGTTACCAACACCGATTCTTTCTGCTACGGCAGGTGAATGGATCCATAGACGTGTGCCACCAGCATGGGGTTCGACATACACACCTGGTAAGGCAGGGGCATCACTAACCTGCCAACTTCTTAGTAACAACACAGGTTGTGAAGTTAAATCCAGGCGCTGTTTGGTGTTGGGGGATTTGAGAGCACTTCTTGGAGGTAATGGGCGTTCCTGAAGGTTGGCTTTTGTAAGGAGTAAGTCTCGATCACCTGAGGGCCCACCATTGAGAGGAAGTGGTCTTGCTACATGTGCTTCGGCAGGGAATTGTGCAATGGGATAACGGTCAATCTTTACTTCAACGACAGACGATTGTTCATCATCGTTTAAATATTTGGCATCCTTTTCAGATAATTGGAGCGTCGCAAGAATCCTGTCATCAAGCGGTAATGCCAGAAGATTGTCTTCCTGGCGTTCCACCTGGCCTAAAAGGCTGGTGGTCGATCTTTGCAGGATGCATTGAACGCCGCCCTCAGGGGATCGCCGTCGTCCGCCCTCGCGGGTTACTCGTACGAGAACGCGATCACCATTCCATGCATGGTTGAGTTGATGATCACGAATATAAATATCGTCGCCACCATCATCGCGAAGGGCAAAACAAAACCCTTTGCTGCTACACCGCAGTCTGGCCTCAATCAGCGATTCGTCTTCTCCTCGACTGACTTCTCCGCTTTCATCTTTAGACACGACCCCGAGTCGTGTAAGACCTTGCAAGGCAAATTCAAGGCTTTGCCGGTCAGCCTTCGTGGTGAGCTTGAGAATCTTCTCTAGCTTTTTGATTTCAAGGGTCCCAGTGGGGGGCAACTGATCAAGTAGATCGGCGACCGTGAACTTCATTGGTTAGTTAGGGAGGAAACCGGTCTTCATGACCGGGGGTGCCATCACCGCAGAGGCGTCCAAGGACAGCGCAGAGTTAACTCCGGGTGTGCAGTAACTCTAGGAGTTTTTGGTCCTTAATTACGACTGGGTTTCTTCGTCTGGGGGAGAAAAGCTGAACATCGGGTTAAACATCCTTATCCCAATCACTAAAAAACCTAGTGCTGCAAAGAGTTGAAGCAAGTTGCTAGGAATGACAGCAGCGATGGAGCCTCCAGTCATGGCGCCTAACAAGCTGGCCAAAACCAAGGCACTAGCAGATCCCAAAAATACAGCTAGCGGGCGGTTGGAGTTGCCACTGATTGCGACTGTGGCGAGTTGGGTCTTGTCGCCCAGTTCTGCCAGAAAAACGGTCGTGAAGGTTGACAAGAGCAGAGGTAATTCCATTTCTTAACTGGTTTGGCTGGAAGCGATTAATGATTGGGTTGCCTGGAGCCCAAGCCACAATCCAAGGGCCACCATTAATGTTCCTGCCATTTTTTGAAGGCGATCTGGAGGAAGGATATTGGCCAAGGCACGACCAACCAACACACCAACCAAACTTGACGCGATAAGGGCCAAGGCTGCTCCAAGAAAAACAAGCCACGTCTGACCTGACTGAGCCGAAAGCAGCAAAGTGGCAATTTGTGTTTTGTCACCCATCTCTGCAAGAAAGACGGTTGTAAAGGTTGTTGTCATGACCGCCACGAAACCAAGCTCTTTGCTTTCGAGAGGGGGCCCCGCTTGTGTTTTTTCTTTTGATCCTTCAACCATTGGTTTGATTGTTAACGCGCAGATTGCGTTCAAACTTTCGCAGTTCGAGGCTCCGACCTCCATAAACAGAGCGTATTTGTTGACGGCAACACTGGATCGCGAACGCTTCACAATCGTTTTCTTCCACACCGAAGAGCGAGGCAAGGGAAGCTACAGAGCAGAAATCAGGTCGATCTTGATAAATACGGCATCGGCGTCCGCCACTGTCGTAGTGACGACACCAGCCATCGGGACCAACCATTTTTAGATATATCTCTCGCTGTTTCTCATCGAGTGCAGCGAGAGCTTCTTCTCTTTCATCTGGAGCGAGGCGACAGCAGGCTCCGCATTGACTGATGCATTGCCAATGCAGTGGCTGTCTTTTC
>Ga0115011_10003816_pt1 | contig 10223 bp, 1 predicted proteins | sample TroAtlMetagenome_2_FD_88705 | JGI IMG/M metagenome (GOLD analysis project Ga0115011, IMG submission 88705) | Marine eukaryotic phytoplankton communities from Atlantic Ocean - Tropical Atlantic ANT8 Metagenome | ecosystem: Environmental > Aquatic > Marine > Oceanic | place: Tropical Atlantic...
AATATTACATTTAAGAAGCATCCCGTTACTAATGACTTAGTTGTTAGTAGGGATGCTTCTGCTATTAAACAGGCAATTGTAAATTTGCTGTTAACGAATAGAGGAGAACGTGCGTTTAATCCTTCATATGGATCAGATATAAGAAGTTTCCTATTTGAACCACTAGATTTTGGTACAGCAGGACAAATCCAAGGAAATATTATTAATACTGTTAAAAGGTTTGAACCTAGAATCTCTATTATTACATTGGATATACTTCCAAATTTTGATTCTAATGGATTTGATGTTGAGATGGTATACAAGATCGTAGGTTCCGATGAACCACCAACTGCTGTAGAGTTCTTCCTAGCGAGGACAAGATAAATGCCATATACACAAATAAACAATTTAGACTTTACTGATATAAAGACTGCTCTTAAAGACTACATGAGAGCGCAGACGGATTTTACTGATTATGATTTTGAAGGATCTGCTCTAAGTAACATATTAGATGTACTAGCGTATAATACCTATTATACAGCGTTCAATACCAATATGGTAGTGAATGAACTGTTCCTTGATTCCTCCACTCTCAGGGACAATGTGGTGGCACTGGCGAAGCAGATAGGGTATACACCGAAATCAATTACATCTCCAAAGGCAGCAATTGACCTTGCGCTAACATTTTCAGGTACTGCACCTGCTTCCGTAACATTTAAAAAGGGAAGCGGATTTGTAACCAACTATGACGGAAGTTTATATCAGTTTATTCTAGCAGATGATTATAGAACGGAAGTTTCTAATAATATTGCTTCATTTAATGATCTACCAGTATATGAAGGATCTTTAGTCACTACAAGAACAGTAGTTGATACATCGCTCAAGAATCAAAGATTCAAGATAAACAATCCATCTGCTGATACCAGTACTCTTAAAGTAAGAGTATATAATTCAGCAAGTTCCAATATTTACGAAACTTATGAGTTAGCAGATAATATTCTAAACATAGCAAGTGATAATAGAGTATTCTTTATTAGTGAGATTGAAGATGAATCATATGAAGTATTCTTTGGTGATGGTGTTCTTGGTAGAGCACTGGTGAGTGGTGAAGTTGTTGAAATCAGTTATGTTGTAACTAATGGAACGAATACCAATGGTGCTAAAACTTTTACCTTCAATGGTAATATAGTTGATGAATCTGGTAATAGCATATTGGTTCCTTATGTAATAAGTGTTCTCAATACTACTTCTGAAGCAAGTGGTGGAGCAGATATTGAAAGTATTGAAAAGATTAAGTTTAATGCTCCTAAATCATTTGGAGCACAAAATAGAGCAGTAACATCTAATGATTACTCAGCTATAGTTAGAAATCTATATCCAGCAGTTAGTGATGTTATTGTCTTTGGTGGAGAAGATCAAGTACCACCTGCGTATGGTAAAGTATTCCTTTCCGTGAAACCCACTGAAGCAGCAAGCCTTTCAGCATTTACTAAGAATGAGTTAACAATAAGTCTTAAGGAGTATACAGTTGCTTCAATAAGACCTGAATTTGTTGACCCGTCAATTCTTTATATTGAACTTGATAGTAATGTTTACTATCAGGGTACTAAAACTAAGTTGCTTCCTGCTGAGATGGCAGCGAAGGCATCAACCTCTGTAGTAGAATATCTTAAAACCTCTGGTACAGAGAAGTTTAATGGTAAATTTAGGTATAGTAAGTTTGTTGGTGTTATTGATAGTGCAGATCGTTCTATCAATTCCAATGACACCGATGTTACTATGAGGAAGGATTTTATTGCACAGATTAATCAGACTTCATTCTATGAGGTTTGTTATCAAAATCCTTTCCTTATAGATTGTGATAATCCTGTTGTCACATCAACTGGTATGACAGTCTTTGAATATCCAAATTATACTTCATACCTTGAAGACAGAAAGGGTAAAATAGTGCTATATAGACTAGATTCTATAACAGGTGAAAAGATCCTATTGAATGATTCTATAGGAGATGTTGATTATGAGAAAGGTGAAATTATGATGTATGACTTTACATTGTTGAAAGGTACATATTCTGACAATCGTGTTGAATTAAGAGTTAAGCCTGCCAATAAGGATATTGAAGTTAAACGTGAGATGTATTTAGAAGTAGATATATCAAAGAGTAAATTCATTGCGTATAAAGAGTAGTGGTTAAAACTGCCAATAAAATCTCACTTTTAGTTGAGTCTCAATTACCTGACTTCATTAATGAAGAATATGAACTGTTTGGTAAGTTCATAGAAAAGTATTATGAACAGTTAGAGATTCAAGGTCAACCTCTGGATGTTATTAATAATATCCAAACTTATCGTGATGTTGATTTTTATGAGAAGAATATATTACGGCAATCCACTGCTACCACTACGTTTTGCCAATTAGCAGATAATACCATTACTGTAGATGATGCTACTTCTTTTCCTGAGAATGCTGGTTATATTAAAATAGGTGATGAGATTTGTTTTTATGGTAGTAGAACAGATACACAGTTCTTGGAAGTTAGTCGTGGTGTAAGTGGTAATACCACACTTGGAGATCTTTACGAGAAAAGTGCCTTTGTTACAACACAAGCATCTGATCATATATCTGGGTCTACTGTACAGAATATCAGTAACCTTTTCTTGTATGCACTTATAAAGAGTTTTGAAAGACAGTATTTAAGTGATTTCCCTGAAGCGTACTTAATTGAAGGAGTTGATAAGAGAACTCTTATTAAGAATATCAGCTCATTCTATCAATCAAAGGGAACTGACAAATCTATTAAGTTCTTATTTAAGTGTTTAATAAAGGATGATCCAAATCCAGAAATTCTATATCCAAGAGAGTATACTTTAAAATCTTCAGAGTCTAAGTGGATTAGTAATTATTCTCTTAAAGTTAAGATAGTATCTGGAGATCCTACTGATCTTATTGGTCAAAAGATAGAACAATTAGAACCATATGCTTCAGCTATAGTTGATAACGTTAGGTATTCTGGTACTTATGGTGGAGAAGAACTATATGAGATTATTCTTTCAGAATCAAGTATTAATGGTAGCTTCTCTATTGCAAATAGAACAAAATTAACTACTGATCTTACCTCTAATGCTGCTAGTGGTGATAGAGTAAATGTTTTTTCCACAACAGGTTGGAGTAAGAAAGGAACATTCTATATTTCTGGTGAAACATTTACGTTTGTAGAAAAGAATGTAAATCAGTTTGTTATTCATACAAGATCTGGTACAGGTTCATTCTCAGTGGGTCAATCAGTAACTTCTGGTGTTGATGTCAGTGGTGCTGGTGTTACCATGTTGGTTTATGGGGTACTCTACAACTTAGACATTGATTCTGGTGTTCCATACTCCAATGCTGGTGAAGAGATTGATATATCTGATGCTGGATTCTTAACGACTGATGTAAAGATATTTGATAGTCAGAATAATATCAGATGGAATTTGTATGGCATTATTCCTGCTATTGCTGATTTAAATTCTAATGTTTCAGCAATTTATGAAGATTCTGATTCGTATTATATTGCATCTTCAGGATGGCCATCACATGTTATAGGTACTGGTATATCAACAGGTGGAACTGATCAAAAGCATTTAAAGATTCTTAGGAAGAACCCTATATCTACAACTGAGATATATGAGACTAAGTATAGAGATATTGGTATTGCCACTAATGGTATTCCATTATTGAGTTATAAGGATGAGGATGTTATTCTAAATGGACCTCTTCAGAAGATTACTATTAATAGTAGAGGTCGTGGATATATCAGAGAGCCATTTGTTTTGGTTGATGGTGTTGGTGGACTAGCACGTACAAAGCTTGCAGGAGAAGTAGTTGAATCAGTTATTATTGACACTCCTGGATCATATTCATCAACTCCTACAGTAGAGATTTTATCTGGTAGAAACGCTATTGGAACTGCCGTTGTTACCAACGGAGAAATTACTAGTATTACCCTTAATAATGCAGGTGAGTATTATTCTTCTTCACCAGAGATTAGAATCACAGATAAAGCAGGTAAAGGAAGATTCGCAGATTATATTGCAGAAGTATCTACTGATGGTCTTATTACAGCATTCACAAAAGTGAGTGGTGGTAAGAATTACACTCAATCAAATGTACAAATTGATATTCTTCCTGTTGGTAGTGGAGCAGTTGGTACAGCATCAATAAGAGAGTGGAGAAAAGACAAGTATTATAAAAATAAGAATTTATTAGATCTTGATAATGGATATAAGTTTGATAACTTTATTCCTTCTAATGGACATGGATATGCTTATTATGCTTCTCCTTCTACGTTAAGGGCAAATGATAATGGAGCACAGCATTCACCTATCATAGGGTTTGCATATGATGGTAACCCCATATATGGTGCTTATGGATATTCTAATGCACTAGATGCTACTAGTCTCATAACTCGTATGACTTCTAGTTATTCTATTGTTAGTGTTAGGGATGGTGGTCCACTAGAATCTTCATATCCAGTAGGAACTTTTATTGATGATTGGAAGTACAATCATGAAAGTGGCACACTAGATCAAAATAATGGTCGTTTCTGTGTTACACCAGAATTCCCTCAAGGGACATATGCCTATTTCATTACAGTTAATGGTGCTGGCAATCCAGTATTCCCATATATTTTAGGTAAAAATTACTATTCATTACCAGTTGATTCCAATTACAATTCAGAAATTTCTCAAGATGATTTACCAGTTAATTCTAAGAGATTGAGAACTGGTAATATTGATGATAATGGAGTTAAAACTAAATTAACTGTTGATGCTGTAACAAGGGGTAGTATATCCTCTGCTACTATTGTTAGTGGTGGCGATAATTTTTCAGTTGGATCAAAATTAGTTATTGATGACAGTGATACCAATGGATATGGTGCAGCAGGAGAAGTAGATTCAGTTAAAGGAAAATCAGTAGTCTCAATTGAGTCTCAAGATGATAAAGTAATGTTTGTTACTTTAAGTCAAACTGCATATTTGTTTGATGGAGATAAAGTTAGTCAAGGATCATCTGAAGGATTTGTTGTAGGAAATGTATTCTCTAATAATAAATTTGCAATACGTAAATCAACAGGTGTGTGGTCAAGTACTGGTAAATTATCTTCTGATACTAAAGTACTGACATTAGTTCTTAGTCAAAATTCTTCATATACTAAAGGAGCAATCCTTTCATTAAATGATGGTGTCAATCCTGCTATTGCTACTGGTGAAGTTCTAGAAACTACTACTTCACAGAATACCGTTAAGGTTAAAGTTGTTAATACAGGTTTTATTGTTTCTACTACACTATTTCTTTCTAGTTCCGATCTACTCAATACACCTGGATCAAAAATATTTGCTATTAACTCATTGAGTGACGATTTGCAGATTTCTACTATACAGGATAATGTAGCTTTATTGACAACTAGTTCAAATCATGGTATAGGAGAAAATGAGAAGATTGATATTGATATCAATCCTGATGATACTACTACCACAACAACAAATTATGTAAGGAGTTGTATTTATCAAGAAGCAACCCTTGAAACCCCTGTCATAGCAAGGGTTCTCAACGATAGTGGAATGGGAAGATTTGAAATTCTGAATGGTGGTGATAATTACACTGTAGGTAACTATAATGGTATTGCTTTATCGGGTGGTAATGGATCTGGTGCTAAGGCAAACTTTGAAGTAACCCAAGTTGGAAATAATACTGCTGTAACATCATTTGAGATAGTTGAGAAGGGAAGTGGATATAAGACACATGATATACTAACAGTAGGTGATGCTGATCTTAATAAAACAGACAACAAAGCTCCTAGGTTCACTGTTCGTATAGATCATGCTGGATTTGCATCAGGAGAAACAGATTTAGTTCTTGATAGTGCTATTGGATTTAATCTAAATGACCATTTGAAAATTGGTAATGAAATCTTAAAGATTAGTACTATTACTGGTAATGTAGTTGAGGTTCTTAGAGGACAGAATGATACTGTTGCAGCAGACCATTCAAATGGTGCTACTGTATCTTTCCATGATCCTGGATATGTTCTTCCTGTTGGATATCAGATAAATCAGACAACAGCAGATTCAACACAACCTATTATTGTATCATATGATACAGTAACCCAGAAAGCGGTATTTAAATATGAATATGGCCAGACATTAGATAGTATCACTGGTTTAACATTAAGTTCTGTATTTAAAGATCAAAGTAATCCTACTAATAGAATAGTTAGTGTCAGTTCTATTACATCTCCAAAGTTCCACTTTGAGTTTTCCACAGATCAATCTGGTACATATGAAAGAAATAAGATCATTGATATCAAGAAATACTACAAGTATGATTTTGATGTATCACATTCATCAATGGCTGATAAGAAGTTTGAAATATCTTCAAGTATTAATTACAATATCATTGCAACCGAGAAGAAAACTAATGGTAATATAATTGATATTAAAGTGGGTTTTGGTCCAAGAATATCAACTAATACTGAAAATGAGAAAGTTAATGTTCCTATTGGTAAGTATTACTATTATGATGCAAATAATATTGTAGATGCAGAATCTTCTTATTTAAATGTAGTTGATGATCCTCTTCAAGGAAGTAAGACAACATTGTATGTCACACCAACCAAAGTTTTATATTCAACTAATGTTCCTGCTACTCATGATGGTAGTGGTTCTATAACTTATGTTACTAAATCTATATTCTCTGTTGGTGAAATTAATTCAATTAAAATTACCAACATTGGTAATGATTATAAGAGGGTTCCTATTGTAACTGGTATTATTGATGCTAGTGATACAACAGATACTACGGTAGAATGTTATTTGAATAGTAATGATATTGGTACTCCAAGAAATATAAAGATTTCAAATAATGGTGGACTATATCACAATGATGGAACTTTGAGTTCAACATTTAGATCTAATTATATCTTGACTATATCAAATTTCACCAAATTTAGTATTGGTGAAACAATAGTACAAATGTCTGGTTCTACTGAGATTGCTAGAGCTAGAGTTACCTCTTGGCGAAAAGGTTCTAATATTATTACTGTTGATAGGGTTGAAGGTATCTTTAGAGAGAACCAACAATTAATTGGCCTTGCTAAGGGTAGTACTGCTGTACTACAAGATATATCTTTTACTGATTTTAATCCTGTTGTAAAATCATATTATGATAATATTGGATATCATGCTTCTGATTCTGGTAAAGTTAGTGATAGCAATCAGAAGATATTAGACTCTCATTATTATCAAGATTATTCATATTTAATTAAATCTAAGACTCCAATGAGTGCTTGGAGATCTTTAATTAAAGAGACTACTCACCCTGCTGGATTTAAGTTATTTGGTGAAGTTGTAATTGATTCATCTGCTCAAGCAAGGATGAATGAAACACCAAACTATAGTAGAGTTAGTGTTATAGAACTTGGTAGTAAGAAAGATCCTCAGATAGTAAGTATAACAAGTACTAAGAGACAAATTACTCAGAGTATTAACTTAACAAGTAATTTGAATGTAGAGAGGGGTGTAGGATCTATTTCTCTTGATTCATTTAATGCAGATGAAATTAGTGGAGGTAATATATTTCTAACTCCTTCTTTTGATGGTGAGTTTAGTAATAAAGGAAATCTAACAGGATCAACTATATTCACCTTAATTGATAGTAATGGTAATATAGTCAAACCATACAACAACCAATCAATTATTATTACTCTTGATGGTATATTACAAGAACCTGGAGTTTCTTATACTATTAATGAGGATAAAATAACATTTGCACAAGCACCTTTAACAGGAGTTACTTTCTATGGCAGAAAATTCTCCTTTAAGGATAATGCATTAAATGCTAAGTATCTTAAGAAACTTAAGAACATATACAGCAGAAGCGGTATGTGGATTGATGCTGCTAATCAACTTGAGAGAAATAGAAAGTATATACAAGAAACATCATTAGATTATGTTAAATCAGTTCATTCAAATTTAGCTTGGACTAAGTTGAGTAATACTTGTTTTAGGGATATTGGGTTGATTGTAGATGCTTTAGCACATGATTTAAGGTTTGGTGGTAATGAGAAGGTTATTACTTCGGTTGAAAAGTATTATAATAATGGAGTACTTGCCTATATTGATGGTGAATTAGAACCAACATTAGAAGCATATGAACATGCAGTTGGACTTGCTAAACAAGCAGTAAAAAATGAATTAACTGGTGGATATATTGATCCTGATATTTTATCTGATAATGGTCCTGTAAAATGTGAAGATGTTACTTCTGCTTTAGATACCTTATATGAAGTTATGAGGGTAATACTAACAACTGGTCCTGGATCAGTTGAAGTTGGGCATCCAGATTTCATTGATGGTGTGAATAAAACATTTGACCTTTATTATGAAGATGGATCTCCTGTATCAACGGAAGAAAACGAAGATCTTTTCATTGCATTAAGCGGAGTAGTACAAGATAGAAATGCTTATGTTATTGATAGAACATCAGTTCCCAATCAAATTATATTTGATCAACCACCCATTTGGTCTCAAGACGATAATACAAAGACTGTTTATGAACCATTAGCAGTTGAAAAGTTCTTTGGTCATGGTATTGGAGCATATCGTAGATGTACTATTAACAATTCTGCTATTGGAACAGGATCTTCTGGACCATTTTTAATTGTTGATTCAAATGATGAAGTACAAGTTGTTACTAATCCCGAATTTGCTTTAGTTTTTATTGATGGTGTTCTACAGAGAGAAGGTAAATCCTACAATCTTAATGGTCCTGCTATTAAATTTACTAGGAATGTATATAAAGGAAATAATGTAGAATTGATTCTTTTATATGGAAAGGGATCTTCTGATACTACACTCACATTCTATGACTTCCAAGCAGGTGAATATTTTAATAAAATTGATGTAACATGTTCTGGTAGTAACCTTACTGACTTTAACGCTTGGAAATCTTGGTATAATACAACAGATGATTTCTATCAGATTGCATATCAAAAAATAGGTGGAGTTAAGAAAATTATTGGTAATGTTAAGGATTATACTACCGATGGTAATAATTTAATTATAACTTTAGCTGGAAATAACCCTGATACAGATTCTTCTGATTTATTCTTTGCTTCAAAACCTGATTTCAGTGATGAATATCAACTTAATGGAATATCATTTAGTGTTGATATTGGCACAATGCAGAGAAATTCTGCGAAATGGTTATACGGAACCAAGAAAGCAGAAGAATCTTTCTACGAAAAGAGTAGAGGGTTTGCTAATTTAGTTGCTGGTGATCTTATTAAGGTTGATGGTGAGGATTCATATCGTACTGTTCGTGGATTACCACAATTTGTAAAACCAAAAACACATGTTCCAGGTGAAGAAGTATCTAATAGTTTCTTTGGACCTGTTACAGTCAGTAACTATTCTGGTGATACTCTTGGTGTTGGTTTGAGTGTTACTTGTACTGTTGATGGTGGAAAAATAAATTCTATTGAGTGGAATAGAACAGACCTTCAACTTTTGTATAATGAAGGAGTTCTAAGACCTTCAGATGCAAGGGAGTATCACACTACACCAATATTGCACTTTATACCTGTAGATGGTGCTGGTGGTGGTGCTAGAGCAGAGGTTAAAGTTTCTGATGGTCATATTGTTGATGTTATATTAATAGATGGTGGTAGTGGATATACTAAAGCACCAAGAGTTGCTACTGCTAGACAATATGATTTGATAAAGGAACGTGGTAGAAAAATTGATAGTCTTATAGAAATTGATATTGAGAATGAAATAATCAATAATCATTTAAATGTATTCTGTGAGATCATACCTATCAGAGGTATTGAATCTGGACCTCCAGGAGGAGGCGGGCCAATGTTGCCTGGAGGTCCAGATGGTCCAGGATCACCAATTGTTCCTTCTCATCCAAATCCACATGGATTATTGGATGGTTGGAGTGGTAGTAATATTCAAATTACAAATATATTACACTATAAGTTTACATTCCCTGCACCAATAGCTGTACCACAAGAGATTGTGAGATATTGGCCAACTGTTGTTGATTCTGTAACTGTTCCTGATATGGGCAATCGTACCTCTTTAGGAATAAGTATACTTGAGTTGGGTGCATATAAAGTTCAGGTTGGATTCTCCACATGGCTTACTGGTATTCCTGGAAGTCGTCAACCTGGACCTCCAGGTGGCGGTCTCCCACCTGGAGGT
>Ga0115011_10003818_pt1 | contig 10217 bp, 2 predicted proteins | sample TroAtlMetagenome_2_FD_88705 | JGI IMG/M metagenome (GOLD analysis project Ga0115011, IMG submission 88705) | Marine eukaryotic phytoplankton communities from Atlantic Ocean - Tropical Atlantic ANT8 Metagenome | ecosystem: Environmental > Aquatic > Marine > Oceanic | place: Tropical Atlantic...
CCCCCTCCGTCACCTCCATCACCGCCGCCGGCTCCATTACCTCCACCCCCTGCACCTCCATCACCTCCACCCCCTTCGCCTCCATCACCACCCCCTGCGCCTCCATCACCTCCACCCCCTTCGCCTCCATCACCTCCTCCTCCTCCTCCTCCTTCTCCCCCTCCTTCTCCACCACCGAGCCCTCCTCCGAGCCCTCCTCCTTCTCCCCCTCCACCAAGTCCTCCGCCGTCACCTCCACCGCCGCATTTTTCTTCTGTCAACACGAACAGCTCCGATGCATTCATCGACAAATCCGAGTTTCTCGCTTATGCAATGAATAGGACAAAATACTCGGACGCGCACATGATTGTTCCTGATGAATTCTGGAGCGTACTCGACTCGAATAACGACGGCGTTTTGAGCGAAGAAGAATTTGCACGCAGCGTGAAAGCTTTTGATTCCGGAATTATATACGGCATTCCCTTTTTGGTGTATCCTATCGTTGAAACTAAGTATTTGACGGATTTTCGCGTTATTTATGAATCCAAACGCGACGAGGAAACTTCGTCGTTCGCGACCATTCCGGTTGAGAGCGCGAAAATGCCGTTCTCACAGTCATCTTGGCAAAAATGGTACGACGAAATGTCAACGAAATCTGGATTAACTTTCTTCGAGTCTGATAACGATTCCATCGCTTTCAAGAAAAGATCGATGAAAAGTTCGCTCGTTTCTCTGAACGTAAACAAAGTTCCCGAGTCTCAAAAATACGCCTTACCTTTGGCGACACTCGCGAACTCGAGAATAGAGCTCAAGACGCACGTTCGCTTATCCGAGCGCGTCTTTTACTCCGACGCCACTCGCGGGATTGCGAAGGAAATGTTTACAAAGAGCGTCGAAATTCGAGCCACCGAGCAACTTCCAGATGTAGTTCACGATTTCAATGTGGTAAAAAAACGTAAAGAATTATCTGAGAGCGATGATTCTATCGATTTATCCGAATCATTGAGTTCATCGGCGTCTCTTGGGGGCACAGGCGTTACATCTGATATAAAACAACATGAGTATGCGTGCGGCGTGGGAGCTATAAGTCACGGGCAGGGGACCTCGTGTGGAATTGCAGACGACACGGTCCAACCCGTGTTTGTGATGGTTCGGCACAAAGGAACTCGTACTCAAAACTTTATTTGTGGTTTGCAGTTTGCGAAAGTTATTGTGAGAGAGATTGGACAAGATGGCGAGGCTAAAGGACAAGACAAAGAATACACCACAGACGATTTAGGACGTCTATATCTCGCGTTTACTCCGGGTTCAAAATGGAAGTTTACGGCTAAATACACTGGTCACGATTTGTGTTATGCTGGTTCAGAGTTGACCGATTTGTGTCCTGATAAAAACAAGGAAGACAATGTTCAAATTGAAATCAAAGGTGGCGATACGATTATATTTCTTGACGAAACCGAGCGTAGGGTTGATATCGGCTTATACGCTGGGGCGTGTGATGATTCTTACACGGATTACTCTTTGCTCATCACACCCGCAAATGGATGTGGATCACCAATTTCGGTTAAGGATACAGATATTAAAGACGGTTGGCGTAAAGTTGAGACTTCGACGACGTCTAATGTTCGGGTGTGGCCTTATGCGGCTATGGATTATTACATTCAGCTCGAAGAAGCTCCAGATGTGAGCTCTTTAACAGAGGATGCTATTATGGGTATTAATGAAGGCGCGTCCTGCAAACCACCAGGGTCAAACATCATGCAGTTCTTTCGCGATCGAAATAAACTCGTCCAAACGCTCATGTTGCTTGATGTAACGGATGCTTCGGATGCTGCTTCGGATGTTGGTAACGCCGGTAACGCCGCTGACGCAACCGCGAGGTACGAATACCACGGTTGGTTCTGCGCTTTGCCAAGGTTCGGAAAAATAGCTGATATAAATAATTTAGCCCCGTTTGGGGTGATTGACAAAGATGAAATCTGTTTGAAAAAGAATGATGGTACTTCAACTACACTAACAAAAAATCATTTAATCGGGGATACGAGTATCGGGACAGAAGATATGAAGACGAGGCACGTCGCTATGAAAATTTTTGAAGTACATTGGATCGATGGAGCGCAAAATGAATGCAGCACATTTAAACCAGAATCGAACCCAGAGACTTCTCTCGTGACTGCAAAACTGCAGGAAGACGTCAAATCTAAAGATGAAAAAACTTCTTGTCATTCGAGTAAAGAAATGAGTGATGATTGCACGTTTACAAATGTCAACGAAACGGATGGATATCTCACATTCCATGAGGGCAGTAAAACTTACGCGGTCGAGGATTTAGAAGAAGATTGTGATGGGGCGCAGTGCAGTAAAGCTGTTCCAAACCTCGTTTCTCCTTACCGTCGGAAGTTTCGGATGCAGATTACTCGCGACGACGGGTGGTCTCTCACATTTTTGGATGTGTATCGCGAGTTCGTGACGCTCGGTAAAAAACAGCGAGGAGGTGACGGTACCACTGATGCATCAAACGACTTTTATGCAACCACACCCATCGCAGGATTGGTGTACACAGTCGTACACGATCCCCCAGGAGGAAATTCCTTCGCTTCTATTACTCAGGGCACGGAAATAACGTTAGAAGTTGGTCTGACGACGACTCGAGCAGCTTCGTATTCTTCGGGAATAGGAGGATCGGGAGGAATCGCCCCAGGAGTAGAGTTTGAGAAAGGCGTGTCAGCCGGTACAGCATATGCGAATTTTGTTGTCGGGACTAAATTTGGAAATGAAAATATTGGATCATCGGACTCCGGGATTTCAGCTAACGTTGGTGGAGGTCTTGAAACAGAAGGTCCTTCGATTTCTATTTCTGCTTCCACGGATAATTCGTGGGATTTTTCAATCACTCTGGATCGCGTTTTATCCTCTTCAGAAGATCCCGGTTTACCCGGACGTTGGGGAGACGTTATTTTGGGAGGCGGCTTTGAAATCGTCTACACAATACAGGATAAACTTGACGTGTTGAAGACCGGAAACGAGTGCCTGAAAGTGACTCCAATAATTGGATGGAAGCCGGATAAACCGACAAGTTACGTCGTTTCCTACTTCGTGGTTGATCAAAAAATCATACCGGAGCTCGAAAATCTAAAAAAAGCAATGCAAAACAATGAAAAAGATTTGGATTCGGCAATAGATGAATGGAAACGCATTTTAGGATGGTCTTCACCAGAAACCCCCGAAGAAATTGATGGTATCTCGGTCGCTTTGAATGATGACCACAGTGTATTTGGTCAATTGACTCAACCGAAAATAACGAACGAGAATCTAGACGGCGCATGGGACATATACACCGACAGAAAAGACGAAACGAAAGATGATCATCCACACCCGATTAAAACCGATTGGGAAAGTTTGCAGGATGACTGGCAGACGATTGATTATGGGCACCGTTTTGGTGACGGGGCAGCGCGCGTGTCGGAAAAGAGGACGGAAGATTTAAAAACAGGAAGTGAAAGAATGGGTTTAGATGTGATGAATGCTCTGGATATTATTTCCGGAGAACGAAATAATTTCATCGAAAATTTCGCAAAAAAGAAGGACGACGAAGGCACCAAAACAGTTTTTGATTCCAACGAGGACAGCGAAAACAAAGGGTTCTTCTCGCGCGGCATGAATGAGGTGGCGATGGATAACGCCCCCCACGCGTCGCCAAAACGCGAGAAAATGATAAAAGAAGAACGCGAGAAAATGATAAAAGATAAGGTGATAGATGATTCCATGGGGTATGGTTCTGGTAAAACCGTGCTCACTTTTTCTGGGGGCGGTCACAATATTGAATGCACATCGAGTGTTTCGAGTAACATTGATAGCAACGGGTATAGTTGGGAACTCGAGGCTGAAGCTGAAATCAAGCAAAGTACCGAAAATGAATTTACAGTATTGTTTGCGTGGGGTAATTTGAACGCTCACAACACTTACGGGAAATCCGTGCATAAGGAACACGCCACGGCGTGGGCAAAGCACGGTCACATTGAAACAACGTACTCCTTAGGCGATGGTGATCCTGGAGACAAGTTTGTGGTTGAAATAAAGACGGATAAACGATTTGGTACGCCAGTGTTCAAAACTATTGGAGGTGCATCCAAATGCCCAGCTGAACCGGGTACGATATGGAGGGAGAGTGGTATGATTATCGAAATTGCCTCCTCGCCAGGTGTGAACAATATGGCTGTTCTTCCGAATTCCCCTGCTTTATTTGACGTCACGATTACGAACGAATCGCCTTACCGTGAAGCGCAAATTTACGGTTTGCTCTTAACGACTAGTAGCAAAATGACTAATTCCTCTACTTTTGCTTTTGGGGACAACATGATGGATCTCAAGTTTAGCATCAACGGAGGAGACGATGGATTACGACCTTTTGGAGATGTGCTTGCTTTACACGACGTGCCTTCCGTCTATCCAAATACTCAACAATTAGTGCATTCAAAGGTATCGCTCGCAATTTCGCGTGGTCAATTTTCGAATGAATACACCGGTATAGGCATGAAGCTCGTGAGCGAATGCGAGTGGACGTTATCGAGAGATTGGCTCTATCGAGACCCAATTTCGTCGGAAGCTTTTGGAGATTTATCGCACTTCAAGTGGGAGAGAGAGTGTCCCAAAATAACTTGGGATCCTACTACGTACAACAAATATCTGAATTTCTTCGCGAGTAAAAACACAGAAAAGACGATGAAATTGACGGTATTAAATCCGGATCCTTTGAATTTGTGGAAAGCATCCATGGGAGCCGAGGGCGGTCGGTACGACTATCTCGTGCATCCCAACGTTGAATTTGTAAGAATTCAATGGCGTGAAAAAGATAAAGGCGAATGGATCAACGCGTGGGAAGTGGTTGGAAACGAAACAGACGTGTGGAAAAATGCCGTTGATACCTCACCCGATGTCCAATGCGTGGGTTCGCGCGGCGAAGGTTGCACATTAAATTGGAACTTGGAGCGACAATATTTTCTCAACGGGTTAAAGGATGGAAACTGGGAAGTCCGAGCGAAAGTATTTTGTAGTAAATACGACTCCTTTGCGACAACGGAAGTGAAAGGCTCCGTCACGGAGGAAAACTTAAACTTACTAGTCGATGTCGCGCCACCCCAGGCGATCGCTACTAATGCGTTGAAACATGTGTTTACGATCGAGTACTCAGAACCGATTACGTGTCCGCAACTTCAATCTGGACATATGGCGTATGAGATAAGTAAAGTAAATACTTGCACAAATGCCGAAAATACAATAATTCGCTATACCGATGAAGAGGTATATTCTTTATTTGATTTCAAGTGCATAGGAGGCGACGCGTCTGGTAATCCTCCGATGTTGATGATCACATTTCCTTCTGCCGAATGGGCCAAACAAGCGGCGGGATTCGGCACTGGTGTTTACGAAATAACCGTGAATGCTGCCGATACTGGAAGCAAAATACTTGATGTCGGGAAAAATCCAGCATCCAAAGAAAAGTTCATTGCCCGCATTGGATGCTCTAATGACAATATGCATACGACTTCGAGCTCCAAGGTAAGCCTTGGTGCTTCATCGAACCGTGACCAATACGTCGTAACAGACAGTATTTTGCATCGCAGAAAAGATGTGCTATTCGCTTCTTTCTGCGTGCTCGTCTTCTCTTCCTTCGTCGCGTTTCTCGCCGGTCATCGGCGCTATTCAATCAAAAACGAAGGATCGATGCTCCTCGACGCCAAAAACTTGAGCAAAAGTGGTTTCAATTACGGTTCTGCCGTTCTTTAATTAAAATGACACAATTAATACATCGAAAAAACTGACATCTTCGCACGCGCATCATTTCACCCAAAAACTCGGAAGCCTTTTTCTCTCTCTCCCGAAAAATTATCAAAGGACAAGACGAAGCTATCTCTCTTTTTTTCCTCTGTGGGTGCTCACTTTTCTAAAAATGCGGCGCTTCGACGACGACGCGGCGCTGCTTCGATGCGCTCGCTTCGAAAAATCGCTCTCCCTCGCATTCCTATGGCGCGTTGAGGAGCTCGGGCTTGAGGAACAAGGCTTCGTCCACTCTCTCCATGGCACTCTTCACGTTCTTCACTTGCGCGTCGGGGTTCCCTTCGAAAAAGTCTAATTCCTCGCGAAAGCGAGACAATAAAAACTGCACCCCGGCCCGAGCGCTGATCGAACACTCTTTACCGCCCCGAAAAGAGTTCTGTTCGTCTCTTTTTTCCGCGCGCGAGGCGACCGTGGCGGCAGTTTGTAAAACTGTTTCTGGTAAACCAGCTAAGCGAGCGACATTGACGCCGTGAGATTTCGGGCACGAGCCGGAGACGACTTTGTGCCTGAAAGTGGCTTGCGGCGGGACTCGAGACGTGTCGACGAGCGCTTCGACGTGTTTTAAGATCGCGCGAGAGGCGAACGCGAAGTAATCGGCGAGTTTGTGGTAGTGCGTGCTGAAGAGCGTTCGGGATTTGTTTCGTAGCATCAAGTGTTTGCCGCAACTTAAAGCGATTGCACAGCCGTCCGTGGTGGACGTACCTCGACCGAGTTCGTCGACGCATACCAAGGAATTTTTCGTGGCTTCGCGTAAAGGTTTCGCGATTTCGGACATTTCTACTGCAAACGTCGAAAATCCAGAACGCAAATCGTCTCTAGCACCCATGCGAACGAAGATAGCGTCGCAGGCGGAGAGGTTGAAGGTTTTCGCTGGGACGGAAGAGCCCATGTGCGCGAGGATGGTGGCAATGCAGATTTGTCGAAGGTAGGTAGATTTCCCGCCCATGTTAGCGCCCGAAAGGAGGAGGAAGTTTTTGTTCGCTGAAAAATGGCAATCGTTCGGAACAAATTGCTTGTTTAGAAGCGAAGCGCACGGATGCGTCAAAACGTCGCACTCGAGGAATGCATCTCCTTCATCAGGAAACGGCGAGACGTTTGGTTTCACTGCGTGGCCTTCGCCGAGCAAAGCGAATTCATCCGAAACCACCGCGAGCGCGCCAAGAGCGTCCACTTCGGCGATACATTCCGTCGCCAAACGCCATTCGCGCCAGTTAGCGCGAAACTTTACGATTAAACTTTTCATCACGCCTTCCATGGCTGTTTCTTTCGCCTCGATCGCATTCGCGCGAGCCTCGCGCAACGAATCTACCGTGCTGCACGAGAATCGCTCGAACCCTTTGCGTTTGCCTTCTCTCGTCCAAGTATCTGGAACTCGTCGCGATAGTCGATCTGGTATTTCAATAATATGCGTGTCACGCATAACGGTCACAAATTGCAACTCGGATTTTTGACACTGCAACAACGCTCGCGCTTCGTCGAGCCAGTTTTCTAAGTTTGCGTCCGCTTGTCGGATGGCATCGTCCGCGGCGTCCACGGCCGCGTCAACGCCTGCGGTTGGTTCGATGCGTCCACACTCTTTAGCCTTTACCCAATCAAAGGCGGTTTCGAAATCGCGTAAACCTTTAGTAATGGCGTCTTTTGGGAAGAAGAGATCTCCGCAGTAATCGTCGTCGTCTGCGTTTGTTTCACCGGTAACTAACGCTCTGAGCAAACTTGATTTTTCTAGCGCGTGCGTATTGCTCGCGATCTCTTCGGCGACATCGCGCACCGCGCGAACGCTTTCTAATGCCGCCAAAAAATCGTTCAACTTTGCTTTGCGCATGTCTTCATACAGAACGACTCGGTCGGCGTTTCTGTTTGAATCTCCGCTACCTACGCATCTCGCGACGCATCGCTCGTAATCTGGACTCGCTTTTAACAACGCTCGAACTTTTTGAAACGTATCAACAGCGTCGTTCGAGCGCAACGCGTCTATGGCGTTTTGTTTCGATCGAATCACTGACGTATCGCAGGATGGACGACAACATTGCATTCGAAGGACTCGCATGCCTGGAGCAGACGCCGCTCGTGAGACGAGCTCTAACAAAGTGCCCAATTTACCGCCTTCTGTGTTTTCTAAAATCTCTAGTCCGGACAACGCGGCTGCGTCCATGCGCATGAAGGCGTCCCTGAATTGCAATCGCTTCGTTGTGGCTTCTCGTTTCATGTCAGATGGCGACGGTGGTGCCGAAGAATCCACCACGCTTCCTTCCATGCCGAGAAACGTCTCGTCGTTAGCGATGGTTTCGTACTTTCCATACGGCACTACATCATGTGCAACCAAGTTGTCGTTCAAGTAGAGCAAACACGTGCCGAAAGCGACGAGCGCAGCTTCCGCGTTGGCATTATTTGCAGAACTAAAAAACGTTTCGATCACATCTGGGTACGCCGCGAGTGGTTTAAAATAGCCTTGTTTTTCAACCTCCTCTTTCACGCATTCCGAGGACGTTATCTTAGACGAACAAACGTATCGAATGTGCGCGTTTGGCACGCAATCTCTAAGCGCCGCCGCCACGGCTGGTCCGGGAAACTTGTTTGAGTCCATCTCGTCCCTTCTAAAAATAATCTCCACCGGGTTCAATTCGCACAACGTTGTTCGTAAACTCGACAGCGTTTCTTCGTCGCCGTTTCCCGGTACGACGTTATACGCGCCGAGGACAAACTTCCCCGCCGCACATTCCGCCGCACAGACGCCAATATGAAACGACGATCTTTCTTCTTTCCTCGAGGGAAACTCTGAAATTGCCAACACGTGAGACGCGTCTGGACAACTTTCCACCATCACACGATCAATCATCGTCCCTCTCGTCACCACCGCAATCTTCTCGCGTCTCACCACCGTATCTTTACATCTCGCGTCTTTCTTCTTCCTCTCCGCGAGCATGGCGGGCGTTTCCGTTTGCTCAATCATGACCACTTTGTGACCATTTCTCGCGAGTGTTTCCGCATTTTTCTGGTAGTTCTTCTCCGGAAACCCGGCGTGCGGTTGTTCGCCTTTCATATAAATCAATCCCAGTTCTTTCACACCAACATGCGCGTCCATCTCGTACATTTCGTAAAATTTGCCCATCTTGAACAATAAAATGGCGTCAAAATGTGCGGCTTTGAACCTCCACCATTGCTGTTGCCCTGGCGAAATTTTGTGTTGGGTACCGTCCGTGCTCGTAAAGCTCTTCGGGAACGTTTTCGGGAGTAGTAACGTGGTTGGGTCGTATTTTGGGCTGTCGAAAAGGTTTCCGTTTTGGTCCTTCAGTTTTGGAGGGAACATGAAGGAGAACAAACGACGCTCTCGTTCATCGAATTTCGATATTTGATCCGCCTGAAGCCCGTTTTGTTGTGAAGAAGACGATTGTTGTTTTGGTGGCGATACGCGTTGCTTTACCGGCGCCGGTGCTGCGGTCGTCTTTGATGCATGCTTGTGCCGAGGTAAACGCTTCTTCGGCTTCGCTATCGGTGAGTCTTCTTCGAAATCTTCATCCTCGTCATCACCCGAAGAGTCTTCTGGCGCGAAATCCGACTCGCTGTCCTCTTCATCATCATCGCTTGAATCCATGATCATCGACCTCTTCCTCTTCTTCTTCGCCTCTTCCTCTTTCTGCCTCGTCGCTCGCGTCGGTTTCGCCGCCGCGTTTCGCGTGCGCTTGTTCCGCACGATGGGATGTTGATCGTCGTCGTCGTCGTCATCGTCGTCGTCGTCAGAATCTATATCCATTTGCACCTTTCCTTCCTTTCCGGTGGCAGTTCTACTCGTCGGATTGGTAGCATTCGAGACTCTCTCGATCCGTTTCTTCTCCTCTTCCGTTGTTCTTTCGATGGTATTCTTTCTCGTCGCAGTTTTCTGGGCACTCTCGACAAAGTTGCCTAACACCTTTTGCGTTGAATCTGTCGCGCACGAATCGTTCTTCGCAGCTCTCGTTCCGTTCGTCTCCGCGGCGCTTTTCACGATTAATGGAGAGGAGCGTCGTTTCTTCTGCGAGCTCTTCTCCACTTGGGGGTCTCCTCCTCCTCCTCGCGATGTCGGTTTCCTGTTTTCATCTTGCGGAGACAGTTTCATTTCATCAAAGTCGTTTGAATTTCCCGCTCGTGTGGGGTCCTTGCTCACGGAAGAGAAGAACGACTTCAGAGACTTTTGCACCGCGATCGTCGTCGGGGTCTTAGACGACGACGCGGCGGCGGCGGAACTTTTTCCACCACCACCGGACGATGGTTCCATGGCGTTTCGTTCCGTTTTTGCGACGCTCTCTCTCTCTCTCTCTCTCTCTTTCTCGCAAAGCTCTATTCAAAGTGAAGAATGGATTTGGAATTTTGAAAAATTACACAAAAGGACGAGAGATAAAAAAATCGAACGAAACGCCGGGGGC
>Ga0115011_10003822_pt1 | contig 10216 bp, 7 predicted proteins | sample TroAtlMetagenome_2_FD_88705 | JGI IMG/M metagenome (GOLD analysis project Ga0115011, IMG submission 88705) | Marine eukaryotic phytoplankton communities from Atlantic Ocean - Tropical Atlantic ANT8 Metagenome | ecosystem: Environmental > Aquatic > Marine > Oceanic | place: Tropical Atlantic...
CTAGGTCCCTTGGGGCCACTAGGTGGACCGCCTCGACTAGGTCCCTTGGGGCCACTAGGTGGACCGCCTCGACTAGGTCCCTTAGGGCCTCCAGGTGGACCGCCTCGACTAGGTCCCTTGGGGCCTCCAGATGGACCGCTGCGAGGAGAGGGTTCAGGCTCAATTTCTTCTTCATCGTCATCGAGGAATTCAGCGCCACATGTAGGGCATGACGGATCACTGTCACGAACTAAACCTCCGCAAGCACCACATTCGAACATTTCCTCATCATCATCAACTTGAGAAGTAGGTGAGTCTGGTTCTTCGCCCCAAGAAAATGAAATCTCACCATCTTTACTTCTAAACAAAGCAAGAAGTAAATCTACATCATATCCCTTAAGGCGAATTTCTGTATCAATTGCATGTTCAAAGGCACTATGGAGTTCAGGAGGGTTATCCAACACTCTGCCATCATCAATGTAAGTTACATTCACCTTAATCGCAGAACCTTCTGCTTTGACCTGAGGTGTTTCGACTCCCACGCCTCTCTTTCGACCTACTCGACGAACTGCTACCTCAACCATTCTTCTAACAAGAGTATCAGAAGGTAAATTGGAAGGAGAGGAGGTTCGATTTTGTTGAGGGGGAGTGAATGGCTCAATTTCATCCAATGAAGTAGAGCTTCGATCTATGTTGGGTGCGCCTTGAACAGCTCCAACCGCATTAAGGAAATCAGAGGCACTTTGTTGATTCATCGAAAGCCAAGCAGAACGTGCATTTGCCTTCTTCTCCCTATCTGCTTCAGCCATGGCATCCACAACCATATCTTGTGCTGATCGAGAAGGGTCAGCCTGAGGTGAAGATGGTGCAGGTTGCCCAGTCATATCTGCTGCTAAAGATGAAAGGAAATTTTGAGCGCCCATTTCAGGTTCCATTTGGTTAGGTTGAATTTGGTTAGGTTGAATTTGTCCTTGTCCCATCATTCCTTGCAGATTGGGGGTTTGTTGGAATTGAGACGGATCAATTGGCATTTCTGAAACGGGTTCCGGAGTGGGTGCTGGAGAAGGTGCCATTCCTCCGCCGCTAGCGTTCTGACGAGCTCCACACTCAGGACAAAACAAAGAGTCGCTAGGAATCTCTTCGCCACAGGACCCGCACTGCATGGTAACCGCTCATACCGACGAGTAAAGACTTCTTCATTAATTGGTCCCCAAATGAATTGATTTTTTTGAGGGAAATCACCCTAAATTGTCAATAACAAATGCCACTCCTGATTAATTAGGTGAGGGGCCATGCTGATTGACTCGTCCGCAGATACTCTCTTAGAAGAAACGTCACGTTCGTTCTTTCTTACACTCCGGATACTACCCTATTCAATTCGAAAACAAGTAGGCCTCCTCTATCTTCTTGCAAGAGTCGCAGATACAATTGCAGATTCGAAAACTGGACAAGTAGATCTCCTTCTTGAAGCATTAGAATCGTGGGATAATGCAACTAGCGAAGATCACAAAATTATGAATGACATTTCACATCTTGCGACTCTACAATCCAATCCTGCTGAAGAGAGGCTTCTAAGGAATTTAGAGATCCCATTGAATGCTTTCAAGACAATTTCAAATAACGATAGAATACATATGCGTCGATGTTTAAAAATCATAATTGGAGGTCAAACCTTAGATCTCAAGAGATTTGGACCAGCGAATGACTCAGATGATGTGTCTTCTCTTCGAAGCAAAGAGGAATTGGATGATTATGCATACCGGGTAGCGGGCAGCGTAGGTGAGTTCTGGACTTCAATGACTTTAGCACATCTTGTTTCAGTAGATGGACCGACTAGTGAAAAAATGTTTGAACTTGGAATTAGATTTGGAAAAGCACTACAGATGATTAACATCCTTAGAGACATTCCTGAAGACTTAGCTTTTGGACGATGCTATATCCCTCTTGAACAATTGAAAGAAATTAATCTTGAACCAATTGAATTACGTGACGCTTCAAATTATGAAACCTTCAATCCAGTTTACCAGTCTCTTTTAGATATTACACAAGGGCACCTTGATGCTGCTGAGCAATACATACTCATGCTACCTAAGAGACAAATCCGACTAAGAATTGCCTGTCTTTTACCAGTATTAATTGGGCAAAAAACCGTGAACTTGCTACGAACAAGTAATGTTTTAGATGCTTCGGAACGAGTGAAAGTCCCAAGAAAGACAGTGAAGACATTAATGATTCGTTCGATGTTTTCTACAATAATTCCTGGCGGCACTAGGCGTCTTCTGAAAAAGAACAGATAAAAATCAGTTTTCAAATCGGCATATTTCAAGCGACAATCGCACCCTTTGATATAGGGCAGGAGTCTGATGGGAGCGATTGACATGGGGGAGACGGTGCGTCAAGAGGTTTCAAAGACCACTATTGAAACTCCTCTAAGCAATGAAAATCGTGACGAGCAAGGGATTCGTTCACTACGATCTGCTGTCGAATTAACATCGGAAGCAGTTCGAGCAGTTAGTGTTACTGCGTTTGATGCATTGCGAGCGTCTGCGAAATTTATGGGTGTTTCAAAATCTGGTGAAGAACTTTCCAACCCCTTTGATAGTATAGATGCTCCTGTATGGTCCGAAAAAGACATACCTCCCTTCATTGTAAATACATCCTATGACTACTGTGAAGCACTCACAATTCGAGAGGCTGCAAACTTCTATCACTCATTCAAATATTTGCCTGATGAGCAACGCAGAGCAATGTGTGCATACTATGCATTTTGTAGAAGAGCAGATGATATCGCTGATGGAGACTACAGAGACTTATTTCCAGGTTCAGATGGAGCAGATGACCCTGAAGCAAAGGAATATATCAATAGATTAGAGGAAATGATACAACGAGTCCCCGTAGTTGAACGAAGTAGTTTCATGGATAAGATGGCTCAATTATATTTCTTCAGAAAGAAATTGTCTACTGCATATAATGATCTGGCATCTACAGACCCTATTTTCCTAGCTCTCAAAGACACTGTCCAGCGATTTGGAATACCTAAGATTCACATGGATGATTTAATCACCGGAATGGAAGATGATTTTTTCAGAGATCGTTACGATACATTCGATGATTTATACAAATACTGTTACAGAGTTGCATCTACAGTTGGCCTAGTATGTATCGAGATATATGGGTATGAAAATCCGTCAGCAAGAGAACATGCAGAAGCATGGGGCGTGTTCATGCAATTAGTGAACATTTTACGAGATGTCCAAGAAGATGCAGAAAGAGGAAGAATATACTTGCCGATTGAAGATTTAGCAAGACATGGCATTAAACCAGAAGATGTTCTAGAAGGTAAACTAAAGGATCATCCTGGATGGAATCCATTTGTGATGGAATTCATTGAACGAATTGAAGTGTATAGAGACAGAGCATTGGGTCTCCTACCTATGCTAAAACCAAAAATGAGGTATAGTCCTGCAATTATGATGGGACTTTATCGATCTATTCTAAAGAAAATTAACCGAGTTAATGGGGATGTTTTCTCTGAACGTATCCGATTAAACAAAGCGGAAAAAATCACTTTGGCTCTAAGTCTATACATCCGCCATAGATTCTTGACGTTCTTTTGAACCTCAAAGCCCCAAATTGGCAGGTAATTACCAATAGTTAAGAGAAAGGAGATGGAAAAATGCGAGTCGCTGTTCTACTTGAAGACAGATGTGCTCCAAACATGCCTGCATTCGCTTATCTCCAGAAATATGCTGGAATGTGCGGAAGTGAATGCATTCAAGTCATCGACAAGAAATGTAAAATTCTTGAAACTGCTTGCCCAGTGTGTCTGAATAGAGCAAAACATTGCCCAGGTGATGCTGTAATTCTGATCAATCTGCCTCAAGAACTCGATAGTGATATGACTCATTGTTTTGGCGAAAATGGTTTCAGAGTTTTTCGCCTCCCAACTCCTAGAGAAGAAGCAGTAATTGGAATTCTTGGCCAGAATGGAATGGGAAAATCAACTGCTGTACAGATACTTTCAGGAGCTCTGAAACCAAATCTTGGTGATTGGGGAGAAGAAAAAGAATGGGACGAAATAATCGAAAGTTACCCCAAAGGAGAACTGAGAGATTATCTTGAACAAGTGGCTGAATCTGGAGTCAAAGTTGCAGTAAAGCCCCAGTATGTTGACAAACTTCCTAAGATTTTTGATGGTGTTGTTAGAGAACTTCTAGAACGAGTCGATGAACGTGACGAAGTAGGAAAATGGGCTGAAGAAATGGGAATCCTCCACCTAATGGATCGTAAACTTGGTGCATTGTCAGGAGGAGAACTTCAGCGAGTCGCGATATGTGCTACTTTACTAAAGGAAGCAGATGTCTACTTCTTCGATGAAGCAACATCATACCTTGATATTCATGAAAGGATGCGTGTTACAAAGATTATCCAATCTTTAGCAGAAATGGGTAGGAGGGTGCTCGTTGTCGAACACGACCTAGCTATTCTAGATGTCCTATGTGATCAAGTCCACATTGTATATGGGGAGCGAGCAGGTTATGGGATATTCACACCATCAAGAGCAACAAGGGTAGCAATCAATGCATATTTGGATGGACATTTAGTTGAACAAAATATGAGAATTAGAGACAAACCAATCAAGTTCCATACTGGTCGAATTCGTTCGGAAGAAATTGGAGACCCCATTCTACAATGGGGTGGCTTAATCAAAAAATTAGGAGAATTCACATTAAATTCTGAAGAAGGAACAGTTCATTCTGCTGAAGTTGTAGGTGTTGTTGGGCCAAATGCTACTGGAAAGACAACACTAGTGAAAATGCTTGCAGGAGAAATTGAATTAGATGAAGGATGGACTACAATGGATGCTAAAGTATCATACAAACCACAACATGTGAAAGCAAATTTCGATGGAACAGTGCGTGAATGGCTTGATACTGAATTAGGGCGGGCATGGCATTCTGGAGAATTCCAGACCAAGGTCCTAAGGCCTCTGAATGTACATCAACTCCTTGAACTACAAGCAAGAAAATTATCAGGTGGAGAATTACAAGCAGTATGGATTGTTTTGTGTTTAGGGAAGGATGCTGACATTTACCTTTTAGACGAACCATCTGCTCATTTGGATGCAAATGCTAGGATGGAAGCAGCCAAAGCAATTCGACGAACGATGGTTTCGAAAGAAAAGGCTGCAATGGTGATAGATCACGACATTTACTTCATTGATATCGTTAGTGATTCACTGCTTGTCTTTGAAGGTGAGGGCGGAGTGCAAGGAAATGCCATAGGCCCACTTCATCTAAGAAAGGGAATGAATCGATTTTTGAAAAATGTGGGAATCACATTCAGACGTGATCAAGACTCGAAGAGACCTAGAATTAACAAGCAAGATAGTAGGAAGGACAGAGAACAAAAATCATCTGGAGAATACTTTTATTCATCATAGAGGGAAGACACATGCCAGTTAATGAACCCCCATTTGGAGGCGCTGGTAGAAGAAGAAGGAATAGATTGAGTGGAAGTTCTTTAGTTAATTGGGAAAGATGCCCTAGGTCATGGATGGCAAAGAGAAGAATAGGATTGAGAGGACCAGTTCGACCAAGTATGATTCTAGGAATCTTGTTGGAAGATGCAGTAGTTGGACTGTTAATGGAAAGTCCACCTCACAATGGTTCGCTTCCAAATGGAATTGCCTCATTCTTGAAATTTAATGACATGCATAACCAAGAAGAAGTTGAAACCAAAAAAATTGATTCGTTAGATGGAATCGAAGAATGGTTGTATTCTTTGGTCCCAGCAGTATCGGAATACGTATACCAAAGTTTTCTGATTGAATGGGAGAAAACGCCTTGGAAAATGGAAGGAAAGGGGCCAGACGATATTAAAATTCAAATAATACAAAATCAAATTAAATCAGCAATAAAATGCAAATTACCGAAGCAAAAAAATGTCTAGTTTCCGGAGGAGGGCCACATCTAGAGAAATTCAGAACAAATGGAGACCCATTTACACCCGTTGCCCCAAGATGGCAATCTCAACCTGGAGAAGGAAATTCCACGGTAGGATTTCTAGAATTGGAAGATGGGATTTCATGGTGGGAAGCATGGGAGGTTTCTAGACCATGGATGAAAGATCCAAGAATCTCCTCTGCACAACGAATACATCACCCTGAAGGTTGGGCATCTGGAGAAATGGATGTAGTCCATAGATGGAAAGAAAACGCAACAATTGTAGATATTAAATCCGGATTCGGAAAAGGCAAACCACAACCAAACTTAGAAGCTCAGATTAATTTCTACCGTTGGCTATGGCATCAAACTCGTTCTTCCGATGAACAAGGAGTTGACACACTAGCAGGTTGGTTCCTCCTTGATAGCCATGTGCATGAAATCAGTGCACTTCCTAATTCGGAGATGGAAACAGAAAAACAACGACTAATGGCAATTAGAGATCAAATGGAAAGAGTGCAAGAACAAGATTGGAGTTGGTTATCCCCAGAAGGCACTCCTGAGGGGCACCCGTTACATTGCCCTCACTGTAAAGGGCTAGAGATATGCGGTTATTCATCAGACCCAGAAAATAGATCTATACGCCAATTTCTTCCATCAATAGAATGTATCATTCCAGAAAATGTCACCCCCATACAAGATTTGCCTTCTAGACTATCAGTACGTGGTTCTATAGATAATTCATGGCATGAAATTGAGAATTCATATGGCGAATTAGTGAGGGTTGCCACACTAAGAGCAGGTAACACAATGATTACAATTGAAGAAACTGAAGAAGGAATTGTTGATCCAGAAAAATGGAATGGAGAGATTGGGGTAATCAATGCTAATCCTGGTATTTTTCGAGGCACGCCTCATCTTTTCTTAGATAGTAGAACCAAATTGATAGATTATGATAAAAATGAAGATTGGACCCGATTGGGGTTAATCCCTACAAAGGCAAGTGTTTCTGGGCAGGTTGTTTCAATGGGAAGTAACCAAGGAACTTCCAGTAAAGGTCGCCCATGGACAATTCGAACAATTCACCTTTGGGATGGAACTGGAGTTATAGAAATCGCAGCATTCGGTTCAAATCGTTCTAGAACTTTTGAATCTCTGAAAATAGGGGAATGGGTGACAATCCATCATGGAGAATTAGGATGGAGAGAAGGTAATCCTCAAATTCAAATCAATAAACAAACCATCCTTGAATTAATCAATTCAGATAGTTGAGTTCAATACCCCCCGCGATAAATCACCTCCCATGCCGGTGACTAGGCTAGCGCCAGAAGAGGTTGTTGTCCAAGGTTGGGACCGGCTTTCTGCATCGAAAATTGGTGCTTGGAATAGTTGTCCAAGACAATATTGGATGCAATATCATCTCAAGATCAAAGAGCCATTGCCATCAGCAGTGGTTAGAGGTAATGCAGTTGAATCCTGTATATCTAGAGTCCTAAGAGAAAGCCCGGCTTTAATTCGAGCTAATTCACCTGATAGAATTCTTATCTCTCCATTGAACGAACAGGGGGATTTAATGGATGGAGAAAACGGATGGCTCGGTCCAACTCTCGATGTTATCCCCCATAATGAACAACCGATTGATTTCGATAGTCTATCGAAATGGGCCCATTCAAGGATTGATGCTCATGTTCAACGTTGTACAGATGATGCATTGATGACATGGCTGATTAGCCCGCATAGAATCGGAGATGCCGATGACCTAAATCGTGATGAGATTGTAGAAATGGCCCATAGAGGGATTGATCTGCATTTAGAAGAAGTTGAAAATTGTCATTCACAGGTCACTCAAAGCGCTCTAAATGATTGGAGGAAAGGTAGCGAAAGAGATTCTTTTCCTCCTCCTGATGGATTTGCAAATTCAGGATTTCATGTACCTCCTGAAGCTAGTGAAGACACGATAACATGGAGTGAAGCTTGGGCAATTTCAAGACCATGGTTTGTTGATCCAGATGCACCTACTTTCTCTATGCAAACAATTCATCCTGAACAATGGTTCCAAGGAGAATATGACTTAGTGTATCAATGGAATGGAGAAATTAGGATTATTGATTTGAAGGCATCCATGGGAAATAATGACCGATCTAGGCTTTATTCTGAACAATTACGAATGTATTCATGGCTATGGTGGGAAACCCATGACAGAAAAGAAACTGTAGATGGGCTTGAAATCTGGTATCTTGGACCCGGATATCGTAAAAAAATCAATGCTCCCGATAAAGGTGAATTAATCACAATTAGTAATGAAATGGAAGACATGTACAAAATTCTTAGTAGTGTCGAATCAGAAAATGATGCTTTACCAAATCCAACTCCGATCTCATATTTTGAAGAAGGTGGGATTCTTTTGGGTGTTTCCGAAGATTCTAATGAACGCTGTAAAATATGCCCATATGTAGCATTATGTCCTCAAGGCGGACATAATGCATCCTTACCAGATAACAAAACTGCTCAAGTTAAAGGAAGAGATTTGCTCTTGACCCCTGTTATAGATGTAGTAACAAGAGTTGATTTAGAAGGTGAAATTTTCACAATTCCTAGAGAACCTAAATTAAAAGATGGTGGAGTAATATTTGAATTTGAACTTCGCCAAGGGCTAGATAATGTCATAGTAAAAAATGCATGGAATACCGCTCCAAAGGAGGTTACTAGGTCACTTCGTAAAGGAGCGAGAGTTAGGGTTCGAGGAGGCTTACCAAGTCTCTGGAGAGGGAAAACTGAGATTTCAATTGACCAATATGCAAGTATTGAACTATCTGAAGGTCCAGAACCAACCGATATAGAAATCATCGAAATCCATCCTAGAGTCAACGTCGTTGGCAGAGTATGGTCAGTAGAATCTCAAAAGGGACCTTTACCTGATGGAAGATATTCGGATAGATGGTCGATTACAATGATTGATCATACCGGAGTAATCAATGTGGTTGGATTCAAAATGAATGTACCAGATACATCTACAGGAGTAAATAGAGGCGATATAATCGCAATCATAAACGCTGAACCCGGAGAATTTGCACGAAGAAAACAGGTCAAATGTATTCCTGGAACCAGTATTCTAAGATTGCAACAGAACGAAGATTTACCTGGCTGGAGACCGTGAATTAAGACGCATAATAATGATGTAAACAAGTATAGAACCTAAAACAAAAAATGATGATTTAATCATTGAATCACTCCCCTCCCAACTCAAAAATTCGTAAGTTGTAGGTGATGAATTGACCACAACACGATACCAATCGATGAGCAAGTAAAGTATAGCGAAAAATGCACCTAGAAAGCCATGCCACAGTCTTAATTGAATATTGGAAAGTCGTAGATTAATCAACAATAATGCTTGAGGAATAATATGGCTCCAAGTAAGTGCGACTATCCAATATGTACTAATTAATGGAAAATATACTCTAGCAAAAGCGTACCAAAAACCAACCATTGTCCCTAGTGATAGATATATGGCGGCTCCCATTGATGCACTCGCAGCCTTCTCCAAATTCCATGTAGGATATCGATTATGCAAGTATCCAATCAGTAATGCAATTGTTGCCAATTCAATTGACCACTGTGTTGCATAGAGGTAGAGGTATCGAGGTCCGTTAAGATACACAGGTAAAGCCATACTTGGAATCAAAAGAAGAAGAGAAACAAGACGAAAGCGCTGTACAGCTTCCGCCATGATTGTCCAACAACAATCAATGTGTTAGTCTTGGCGGGCGATTAAAATATCACATTCAGTATATTTTCCAAACTCTCCCTCTCTATTCAGAGACTCCATATGCAGAATCAGATCGTATCCAATGCCTACCCCAAAGGGTTTTAGGAGATAAATAAATGAAAAAATACCGACCTTGGTGGAGAGGTACTCTAGGACCAAATAGGGTTAGAGTTCCATATTCAATCACATTTTCCTCCCGAAAAAGGCGATTAAGATATGAAATGAATATGGAATTAATGAGAAAAACGTGCATATGGAGATGTATATGCGGCCGTTGGAATGTAACTCAAAAAAGATTTACTGGAGGCAATCGAAGAGTTTCAAGGAGATTCATCTGTCCATGTGGAACATTGAATCATATCGATTCTAAAAAAACGAAGTGTGTAGAAAATCAAATTGAAGCATGGACAATTATAGCCGGCTTCCGTTCCATTGAAGAAGAAGCCACCATACCCAATAGGTGATGGTAGCGGAGAGTGTATCTGCAGCGAGCATGCTCGAAACAGAAAGCTACGTCAATATCGCA
>Ga0115011_10003824_pt1 | contig 10212 bp, 12 predicted proteins | sample TroAtlMetagenome_2_FD_88705 | JGI IMG/M metagenome (GOLD analysis project Ga0115011, IMG submission 88705) | Marine eukaryotic phytoplankton communities from Atlantic Ocean - Tropical Atlantic ANT8 Metagenome | ecosystem: Environmental > Aquatic > Marine > Oceanic | place: Tropical Atlantic...
CCTTCTAAATCAAGGAACGTGCCGTATGCACCTGCACCCGAAGCAATGGGAGCTATGCCCTCTTCGGGTTCAGGTACTGTAAAAGTCTGAGAGGATAAAACCTTATCACTATCATCTCTTCCGATCGTAAAACCGAAAAGTTTGATTGCCATAATTTATTTTCTATTTAAGGTTAACCAGTTGACGATGCCTTTTCATCTGACGCCAATATTGGTCCTACGGCATCGCCTGTTGCTTCTGGGATATCAAAGTATGAATACGCAAAAGTAACTGCAAATTCCTCGATAGCATCTGCCTGATCATAACCCAAGTCGATTGCCGCAGCAATTGTTGGGAATGCGTAATGGAACTGATATGTTCTCAGGGTAGTGTTATCTTTGGAAAGTTGAGATACTTTGATCGTACAGGAAGAAGCACTTGTCCCTTCCTTACCGATTCTCACCTTGTTACCAAAAGCACTCTGGAATTTTCCAATGCTGTGCATCCACTTTTCAATATTATGACGTATCTTAAAGTTTTCGTCATTATAGAAAGTTAGCGACAGATCCTCATATGTCCTTGTACCAGGCAGTTTGATCTGCCTGCCAAGAAAGTTAACGGGTATCTGTCCTAAGTTGGATGCCGGCAACTGCGCATTTTTACATAAGATCCCTGCCTCTTCACCAAGAGTGACGTCAGGTACTTCAAGACCATCAAACTGTACGTGATACAGTGAAGGTCGAGCACCTGCGGCAGTAAAGTTCGTAACGAACTGGTCGATTTTATATACGTTTTGTGGCATTTACATCCTTCCTTACACTGCGCCGATTGCTTCTTCGAAACTTACGCCAGAGCGAACTGCAACAAAGGAGAGTCGGATGAAGTTAATAGATTTAGTCGGTTTCACGAAAATATCGGCAACGAACTTATTGCTATCTATTATATCGTCAGTGTTATTTGTCTCATCACAGACAACTGCAAAGTCAGTTAAACCCTGACCTGCCTGAATACCTTGTAAGAAACCTTCAGTCTGAGATGCAAACTGGCTTCTGGTAAAGTCTGTGTTAAACTGGAAGAGTACACTTCTCGCCGATTCTGATACGACCTTCTGCATATAGATGAAGAGTCTTCGTACGTTGATTCGGTCGAAAGCACTGGGTTTTGGTGATAAAGTTTTGTCACCAAAGAGCATTATACCCTGACCAGGGAAAGAAACAACACTATTGTAACCTATCCTATATAGTTCGTCTCTCTGTGCCTGTACAGGATTGAAAGCCAACTTGATTGGGCTATTCAATATACCTCTCTGTAAACCTGCAGGAGAGAACCATGTGTCTGCTTCCTGATCAGTTCTTGCACAGAGACCTGCAACATCGCCGTTAAGTGGAATCCAACGATAAGTATCATTGTACTTGTCGTATTGATATCCCCATCCAGTATCTAGGATTGCGTAAGTTGAAGATTTAATAGAGTTTCGAAATGTTTTCAGATTCACTACCTCTGATCCAGGTACGAGTACAACATCGGAGAACTCAGGTGAGACAAGAGCAACTGCATCTTTTCTCTTCTCTGCGATATTAATAACGTAGTTGGCCAATGCAGGTCCGTCACCATCAGGTGCTGCACCCATCATTAAAAGACTTACTTCGATTGTGTTAGGATCGTTAAAGAGATCCCATCCAAGTTGTAAGTCGCCTACACCTACGTTAGTTCCGTCTGCTCCACCTGCCATCTCATAGTAAGATGTACCCTGTACGAGATCGAAAGCATTATCTTCTGCTTTGTCTCCCCAGTTGGTTGGTCCAGTTTGGTGTTTTACGAATCTGACATACTTTGAAGTATTGTTGACACGATTTTTGTAGTAAATGGTTGCACCTTCAGGTGATTTTGCGTTCTTGGCAACTGACAAACTGTCATAAGTTTCCAAGACTTCGTCTTCAATACCTGTCCAGCGACCACGATAATCGTATACAACTACGTGTACTTCATCGTTTACTGAGTTAGAAGTTACGGCAAACTCACTGGTTCCTGGTGCTCTGTCGAAATTCAATGCGAATCTCCAACGTGCGTCCATCGAAGTTCCACCAGCAACTGCTGAAGGAGAAATCGGACCATTGAGTTCTATGCTTGTATCGTTTGTGACTGCGATTACCTCTGCGGTATTTGTGCCAATGATAATTGTATCACCGACAAAAATTTCGTTGGTAAAGTTCGAGGAATCCCCTGAAACTGTATTTGAGTTAGCAGTCATTGAGATAGTACCAGATACGGTCTTCTCAAAATTAGTTCTTGCTTTTCTGACTCCAAGTACCCCACTTTGATCGGCAGGTGCATACTTGAGTACAGCATTTGTTGCGTCAGTTACTGATGCAATCACGTAGTCTACACTATTCAGTGTGATTACGTCTCCTGCTTCCAGTTCAGTATCGAAAGCAGTTCCGGTGCCTACCATTGCTGTACCAGTGACAGATATAGTACCAACCATATCTATAGCAGGTTTGTCAGCAGGGCAGATTGAAATGCCTAAGCTATTCCCCAAGTCTCCTGGGAAACGTCCAATCCAAAAACGATTGGCTGTGGCATCAGCAGCACCACCTTGATCTGGGTCCATTGAGACGTATGCTACGTCGTTCTTTACAAGTTTACCCACACCATCAGTAGTGGCATTCAATGCAGTATCGTCGTCTGTAACACGACATACTCTTAAATTATTACTATACGACAGGAAATTTGCTGCGGTATAGTAGTGGACGAAGTTATCGTCGTTAGGTTTGTTAAATGTATCTCGAAGAACTACCTCGGATGAGACTAAAACTCTCTCATCAACTGGCCCCCAAGTAAACTGTCCTACACATGCCCCGATTGAGGTAGATACGACAGGAGTCCCCGTGGTAAGATCGATCTCTCGTACATTAACACCTGGTGAAATTGGAAATGACATCTTACTCCTAGTAATGTAACGTCAGCAGAAGTATTGCACATTTATTTAGGGTTGGACGACTTTACAGCCAGTCGGTCCCTCGGTTTTCCATCCAGTCATCACTACCCTCTCGGGCGACGTGAGTAGTCTCGGAAGGAATGTCCATAAGTCCATCATCTATGAAACCAAAGGGAGTTAACTCGTCCCACGTTTCCTCTTCTACATCGTTTAAAAGATTTTCTCTAAGATTAACGTCAGTCAACTCAGCAAAATATCTCTGAGCAACCAACCATGCAAATGATACACAACACATGACAAGGTCATCATGACATCCTGGAGTTGCCTCCCATGATTGACCTTTCTGTGCGAAAGAATAAAACTCAGTTATAAGATTTACATCCCTTAATACTATCTTTTCCTGCTCGACAAGATTTTTAACAGTCATACACCCAATGTTCTTTACTGGACGTGTCATTTTCAGTCCCATCATCGCTGACCTTTTGAATCCACTTGAAATTTGGATTCCATTTCTGCCTGCGTTCCAAGTCATGAGAAGATTCTCATATCCTAGATCGTGGCGTAGAATGTCACCGACTTGAGCACCTGATCCATCTATTTCTACAAGAGTGTATGCATTGTTGTACTGTCTGACTAGTTGATGAATTATATTAGGAAATACAAGTGGCGTAATCGTATTGTCTCTATAGATTGCCGCAACTGTGTATGGTATCTGAGTTATGTTGTAAATTATAAATGCTGAATAGTCTTTACCTTTGCCTAAAGCAACATCCACTGTGCAGGCATACAAATAATTTGTGCTGGGTTCCTCATAAATGGTCAAACCATGTTTCTGTATATGAGGTTTCTCCCAACGGAGTGCCTGTAAAACATTTGGGTCGATCAGTGTCTGGTCTGAACCGATAAACTCGGTCTCAAACTCCTGGCGAAACTGTTCGACTGAGGTATTTCTAATGGTCTTTTCTTTCCAATCTTCATCTCTACCTGGCACCTCAGACCAGTGTACTTCGATCGGTACAAATTCGGATCGTCCATCGATTGCTTCCTTCCACATTTTATAGTAGTGGTTCATCCCGTAAGGAGTCGAGACAATCATTAATTTTGTATTTTGACCTGATGAAATTGTAGGGAAAACTGAACGGAAAAAGTCCTCTGCTAAGTTGTTCTCCACGAATGCAAACTCATCGAGAAATACCAGATTAAAAGAACTACCTCGAATGGCAGAGGAACTAGTAGCAGAACTAATAATCTTTGAACCATTCTCCAGTTCAAACGAACCTTTGTTCCATACTCCAACACCTTGCTGAAGCCAAAAGGGAAGATTTTCGTATGCAAGTTGCATCCTTGATAGAAGTTCTCGAGAGGTTGCTGACTTGTTTGCCAGCATGGCAACTGATACACTCTCATTGAAAAGCAAAAACCATAAAAGGTATGCTATAACTGTGACTGACTTCCCTGACTGTCTTCCAACTTTACAGATCACGAAACGATTGTCGTGAAACTGTTGTACCATATTCTTTTGAAAGTCATACATCTCAAACGGGACTAGTCCTCGTTCAAGGTGTACGATCTTTACATAATTCTCAATAAAATACCCAGGATTATTGGCGCACTTTGCGTACTCTGCCAACTGCTCCTCAGTAAACTCAAGTTCCTGATGCTGTGCTTTAATTAGAGGATTACTAACGTACGATTTTGCCATCTTCGCCTAACTTTCCTTGCTTTACCATTTTCAATAAATCCTTGGTGGATCCTACCATTACATTCTGCTGGACGTTAGTAGTATTATTGACAGTCTTGCCTCTCGTGTCCTCTACCTTTTCCTTCTGTTGATGTAAATTCATCAACTTCGTCTGAGCATCAGTGTACTGATTAAACATAGAACCGAAAACTTCGAATGCTCTTTGGTGGCCAGATGCCTTTGCGAGTTCAAGCATTTCTGCCATCGCCTCATTTTGCATCTCCATAGCAGTATACATATTGTCCCTGGCGTAGTCGAAATCTGTATCAAGTTCTACGTTAGATTTCGGTGCCACTACTGGCGTCCTATCTTGTACTACCTCAGGAACCCCACCCTCACCCGAGACTTTCGTCTCTCGCTCATTATCTAAATCGAACATCTGTTTCAGTTCTTCATCTTGATTCATATTGATTTTTCTAGTGTAAGTGACGATTGCTGAAATTGCTCCTGCAGTTTAACTTTAGTTTTCATCTCGCAATCGTAATTCGCTTTTGTCCAATACTTGACCATATCTGCATTAGACTTGTTATCAGAGTTCCCGTGAGCATTCAACCCATAAATCGCCTGAATGTCATCTCTTTTCCAATCGACCCTTGTCTGGTCAGCAACACAATCGCAAATCAACATTGCAATTTGTGGAGGAACTCTTCTTGCTTGCTGGTGTCCCATAAAGCAAGACTGCCACATTACCCGAACATCTTCTGTGGGATACGTGCCAGTATAAGTACCCATTTTTACTTCTTTTATTTTTTCTACTTCGACTATCTTAGTACAACTCGCTATAAACATAGCAAGTATAATTAAAAGGTATTTCATTTCTATCCTTCATATGGTTCCATTTGGGGTTCGCAGGTTACAGGATTGAAATGTCTTGCTTGGTCGAAAAAGTTTTGATTTGTAGTGATAGTGTAAGGTTCAAACTGTGTCGCTGATGTAGGCGAAGGTTTGATCTCTATATTCGTATTGTATCCCTGGCTGGGATCCATTTGGGAACCCAAGTGCAAATCAACGTGCTTAACATACCCTTTAGGATTCTTAGATGCCTCAGGAAAGAAGAAACCTTTCATCGTGAACTGAAGTGTCCAGATGATTGTCCTTGTCCCGTCAGGGCTATTTTCGTAAGTATCCTCACTTGTAACTGAATCTAAAATAACTGGTACGTCAAGTGACAAATCCATATAATCAACTAACTTTAGACTGGCTGTAAAATCAGGGTGAAAATAAGGCACAATTTGTTCTATGATTTGCTGCCCATCCTCCTGCATTTTACACCACACATGCAATTCGAAACTAAAATCATATGGAATGCTATTACCCATAGTATAAACATCTGATCCTCGTTGGCTAACGAACTTATGCAGTGGGTTTCCTTTTCTCGATACGTCGTACGTCATAGATGTCATCATGAAACCCATACGTGGTAACATCTGCGATGCTTGTCTAGCAAGTTCTGGATCCGCGACCAGTCGTTGCCTATAATAGTCTTTACTTGCGTACGATATTGGTACTCTTAGTCTACCGATTATGCTTTGGTCATCTCCGTAACGTCTAACCTCAATATTATTGAAGAGAGTGCCAAAATATGCTACATATTTTTTGACTAAGCGATGATACAGATGATTGCCAAACATTAGAAATTCCCTTCAGAGAACGGGTCATTTTCCGTGAAGTCAATAAAGTTGTTTGCAAAGTTTTCGACTTCAAGGTTCATTGCTTGCTCATCTGCATTGTCTTGTAATTCCTCCAGTTCAACAGATGGAGCAGTACCAAGTCCATCGTTGGATATCATATAAGTTATAGTAGTAAAAGCATTTGAAGTTAACCCGTAGACCTGACTGCCTATTTGCAGTCCTGGGGTCATAGGTGCGATGACAAGTTTACCAGTGTTAGAATCATGACTAAGAACACGAGCACTTGCAGAACTAGCATTGCTATCGTTAATTCCAAGTAACGTAGTCTCACGGATGATTTCACCACGTTCAAACTGTCCAGTAGCACCACCCTCAACAGTGAGGCAGGTGACTTCAACCAGCATCTGAGAGAGGTTATCCTCGATGCTATCGATCTCAGGGATTCCAGTAATAAATATTTCATTGGAGTACTCCAGTAAGTCGCACGTCAGCACGAACTGGGGCAAGGTACCTCCAGGATAGAAGGGTGATTCGTGTTCAACAAAAGTAATCTGAAAGACCTTTTTGTTGTACGGGAAATAAATCAGGTCCCCTTCAAATGGACGACGATGCCTGCTTCCATACTGACTCGTGTCTTCTAAAACGAATGAATCTCCTGTACCATCCTCCAACACCATACGATCTATGGCTGACCTTGATGATAAAATTTGATGATCTACAACCAATCGATCAGGTTCGTAGTCTGGGTCAGGAATCTCGAAATCAATCTTAAAAAAGATTGAGGTTTCTGTATTGACAAACTCAGTAATCATGATCTGTTTATCATCTGTCCCAGCAGTTTCCTGCTCCTCCATAACCAGATACTCGATCGGATCGTTTGCATTTTGTACTTCGAGGATTAGGTCAACTTCCATGAGTCCACCTGAATCTTCATATATCAGACGATCAATCGTTTGGTCACCCAATTCACCTTGAACTTCCATAATCAAATCATCTTCTTGGGTAGTATTTGCGTTCTCAGTATCCTCTGTGACGATCTGCTCGCTACCCTCCGTATGTAAATTTTGTACCTCGGTTATATACTGAGCATTTGGCTCAAGTAATAACCTATCATAACCATCTGGGTCATCATCAACTGCTGTATCGTAAACAGGCGATGCAGACTCTAAGTTCAACTCCTCCCATGTTTTTCGTGAACATGACAATGTAACTCTGTCTTTGATGTCCAGTCCAAACTTTGAATAAAACTCACCCTCACCTTCGAAACCTTCTGTCGACTCTAGCATCATTGCTACGTTGAAGGAGGTTCGGAAGATCAGTTGAGTCGCCTGCCCAAAGATAGAATCTTCTTTGTTATAGTCTTCCCTGGGCAGGTAGATGATGTCTCGACCACCGAGAAAAATAGTCTCTGCGGTGATCGATTGTATCAGTCCTTGCTCACCTACATCTCTATAATGATGAATGTATGGACTTGTAGCCATTACTCACACCCACATTTATCTTCGGGTGTGCACTCGCAAGGATCACAAGTGCAGTTTTCACATTCACAGCACTTTTCTTCTTCCATTATGTCCTTGAGATAGAAACGTCCATAGTTGTAGGATCGATTACGACTTTACAAGAAAGTTCGATCGGTCCGGCACCCGTAAGGTCTACGTTAGGCATTTCGGGCATAGCAGGCATGGCTGGAACTTCCATATCTTCTGGATCAGCCATACGACCTATCAACTCACTCATCGAAGAGCAAGGATTGTTAGGATCTGCTGAGACCATCTGGTCAACCATTGCCATCGCTTGAGGTGGAACTACTTTCTCTACCATATCCATGACGTGTTCTTTTGCCATGTTCGTGGCAGTATCTGCGACCAGTCCACCTATGACATTGGTCAACATTGGTACTAACATTGGTAACATATTCTACTCCTTTTTTAGATTTCCGATTTCAATCCAATCGGTGGGTTGTGGTTTGCCACCGAAGTCACTCATTTTTAATTTTGAAGGAAGACATTGGTATGCTGGTGGATTCCCCTTATGTAATCTTGTAATCTTCCTTTTTTCCATCAAACACTTGGATGGTGAATCCATGGGCAAAAACTCACTCACTGCCCCCGAAATAAATAATACCAAAGCAAATCCCGTCCAAATCACGGTAACTCCTCTAATGATCCATTCCTCCACCATGGCCACCAGATAGCTCATACATTTCATTAATTTTAGTTTCTATTTCAGTAATACGTCTTTCATAGAATTCCAATGTAAGTTGCTGCTGCTGGTCGAATGGTGCTTTTCCGTTTTCGATTTTATCTACCAGTTTGTCGTGTTCTTTTGACAAATGCTCAATAAGCATAAATTGCTCACTGTCTGCTGGTAGACTCCCCATTTCGCCTCTCGGCCACTTGATTCGGAACTCGGTATTTTTCTCTAAGTCAGTTGACGTCAAAACTAATTTTGTTTCGATGTCGGATATTCTGTTAATCATCTCAAAATAACCGTAAACTGCAATTGCCGACACGATAATCAGTGTGACAATATTCCTCAAAGGCATGGCGAGTTCCATATTTTCATTCACTCTCGCTGCCATAAACTCCTATACTGCTAAATTTATGCTACAAAAAAGTCATCTGGAAGTTGATAGTTCAATATAAACTCCTCTTCCAGTTTGTCGATATTTTCCTTCGCCTCCGAAAGTATCGTCTCGCCGTTTAGCGTAACACCTCCTGGTAACGCAACACCCTGTAACTTGATCAGATTTGATCCCCATTGGTATCTGAAAAGTTCAGTGCAATATTTCTTTAACCACATGTCATTCCAGACATCTGGGTATTGATCTGGGTCTGTCTTCTTATGACCCACAATAATAAGATGATCACCGATATGAATGTCAGGACTGAAACCTGATGAATTTGGCCATACAAGGTCAAGATAAAGTCTATCGGTGTGTCTATTGAATCTTATGTTTTGCCCACGACTGCCGAACATCTCGTCGATCAGATCGAGGTTTTGCATTGAGATGGCAAAATTGTTCATGTTACCTTGAATCAAATAAGGCATATCATTCATCATATATTGATATTTGAATGAGAACATGCCAGTAGATGCTCGCATACTAATTGGTGGAAGTATACGCTCAATGCCTACGTATTCATCTGAAACTTCTATCCACTCCCTATCAACGTCAACCTGAGCAATCTCATGCTTCCAGTAGTATCGTTGTGACCCATCAAAATGATAGTCTGACCATTTTTGCAAACCTTCATCAATGCGATCCTCAAGTTGCTCATCGGCAACGTTGATCTCGATGACGGGTGCCCCAAGTTTCCGTAGGCAGTAGTTTTTGAAGTCTAATCTATTTAAAGGTTTTGCCATAAATCCCCTGTAAACTGTTTCAGGTATATTTAGGGTTTAGGCATTCCCTAAATATGTTATATTATGACCTGTGTAACCAGATACCTTTGGAAGTCAGACGCAACCCTCGTCTCAGATTTCTGCCAAAAATGCTCTGATTTAGGATATGAGAACAACTCATCCCTGAAAGCCATGAAGTGGGACTGGGATGAAGTCCAATGGGTTGGTACGTTTACTGATGAACTCGTATCTCTCAGTGGAATCCATGCTTTTCCTGAAATGGGCAGTAATGCTTTCAGAGTTATGTTCCGTGGTGCTTCTCTACCTGGTATATCTGGAAAGTTTTTGAACTTCAAACAGATACCCCTTAAAGTAGAATGGGCACTTCTCAAATGTGATGAACCAGTTTTCTACGTCACATTCAATACCACAGGTCGTAGCAAACGTATGGGGAATGCTATCGCTCGTCGTAACGATTTCACATACATCAAGACCATGAACTACTTTTATGTTGAGCAAGAGATTTGGAAGTATGATTATCAATTTTGAGATATCAAACTACTGTAATCTAAAATGCC
>Ga0115011_10003827_pt1 | contig 10207 bp, 8 predicted proteins | sample TroAtlMetagenome_2_FD_88705 | JGI IMG/M metagenome (GOLD analysis project Ga0115011, IMG submission 88705) | Marine eukaryotic phytoplankton communities from Atlantic Ocean - Tropical Atlantic ANT8 Metagenome | ecosystem: Environmental > Aquatic > Marine > Oceanic | place: Tropical Atlantic...
AGGTCAGTGCCGGCAAAATGCCTTACCTTGGGACGCTTTGCCGGATTATACATTGAATCCGTCAAGTCTCTCACCAGAACCACATTCTTCCCGTTTTTTGCCAATTGCCGCAATCCGAAAGGACGGCCGAGAACGCACATATTGGTATGCACCCCCACCAGCATAACGTGCTTTATTGCATTCTCTTCCAGAATATTCCAGCACTCCTCTCCACTGTCAGAAATAAAATCCAGCTCCCCATCTATCCCAATTGCCTCAATCTGCCTCACCCAGGGAGAACCCGGATTTCTCCCCATTTCTTTGAGTTTCTTCTCCCAATTCAAATGAACGACTGGATCATCGTCCTCACCACCATCACTATGATCGATCGGATATCCTGCCTGACGTTCCTCCTCATCGATCCAGTGCATCCATGAGTTAATACCTGCCGGCAGATTCTTGGCTTTTGCCACATTCTGCGCCTTCACCCTTGCAGGATGCCCACGGTAAAACTCCATACAAGAAGATGGCGCATGGATCACAAACCCTCCTTCCTTACGTATTTTCTGCAAAAACTCATCAATGCGGGGCGCAAGCTGCTGAGCTCGCATTACTGCATTGTGACAATGGTGGGAATCCCACATGTCACATACAATTACAGCCGTTTGATTACCTTGCCATTGCTCATGCCTCAATTCAAAGCCCGCTCCCGCATGACCTAAACTCTGGCGCTGTCGTAATTCCACCTCCAATGGACCAGCAAATCCGTAGGACAACATTAAACCGATAACAATCAAGCAAGTCTTCATTTTGTTGATTCTAACTGCAGCCCTCATTACATGGAATAAAAAAACCGGTCACCACTCAAGGTGACCGGTTTTTTGGGAATTTTAATTTAAGGAAGCAACCTAAGCAATTTCCTGTGCATGGAAATCGCTCCAGTCCTCAAGATTGTTCAGGTTGATGGCATCAAGAATTGAACCGTTGTCTTCGATGCCGGCACCATCAAGGATACCTTTGCGCGTATCATCGTCATGGTTATAGCCAACGATGCTATCATTGAGCGCCTTTATCCCATCCGCATCAAGGGAACCACCTTTTTGATCCAGTATCCACTTCTCAAGTTGCGGATATGTAGGCTTGCTGTCCATGAAGCTATTAAAGGCCTCTTTATCAATCCCGACACCATCGAGAACCATTTGGTCATAACCGGCTCCGATAGCAGGATAATCATCGTGAAGTTTCCCTGCTTTATCTAAGGAAACCTTTTGCCAAAGGCGAGGAAGATGAAGAACTCCGATCGGACCGGCGATCCCTGAACTAATAAGTGGAATAATTTTGCTCATAGTATATTTGCGTATGTTGGCTCGACCTTAGACAAGGCTCAAGCCACTGGGAAGATTTTTTTTCGATTAGTTTACCTCACCGGAAATACCGGTCAATCAGGCAGCTCAACCTTCAGGTAAGTACTCCGGATTCTCTCGCCTTCTGAGACCGGATGCGTTCTCACATTCATCATGCGCAGCATCCATACCCCCTTGTGGCGTTGCACGCTCTCCACTTCGTAGCTCTTGATCAGTCTCCGCTTAGAATCAAATCCATTCATTCGGACCAATGCACCACTTTCCTGCGAGACCCACACATCAACAATGGAATAAGGCCCGTTTCCATCTGGATTGACACATCTAATTTTCCACGCATCCCCACCTTTTGCCTTTTCAACCCTCAAATGATGAGGGTCAGGCCAATAGAGAAACCGCATCGCAAGGTCCTCATATACAATATCACTACCCCTGATGCGCTTTGAGTATTTCTCGGGCGGTATAATTGCTCCTTCCTTATTGGTAGGCTCAGTCAGAACATACCGTCCATTGAAAAACTTTAATTGCAACACTTCGTCAATCCTGTTTCTCCTGCTATCACCTTCAAAAAAAAGAAATCTCACCCCTTCCGGAAACAACTCCATCCGCAACGGCGTCGATGTTAGACCAATCTTTCGCGGTCTGATTTCCGCATCAAAAACACGACTCTCCACGGACTGACTATACCTCACATTTGCCAGAATAATTTTAGCCGAAGGGGTGACCACTTCAGCACCAGCATGAACCGGAACACTCTGCATCAACAGAATGACAGACCCAATAATAAATCCATAGTGGACAAAGCAGCACATATTTATATGAAGTGAATAAGCAGTAATTGGACTAAGTCATGTTAGACGATATTCAATCCTAATCAAAAAAGATCATTTTCCACCCATAATTGCCCCTGTTCAATTATGGGAAAAAGAAATATCACTGACTCACAAAACACATGCCTTCCTCTGAAAAAATAAAGAACATGTGATTATGGCATTACATCGCAAACAGATTGGTGATTGAGCAGAGACATCCGCTCCAAAGCAGAAAGCCCAGAAAATTGCTTCTTTCCAACTGAAGAAAGGTAGGAATGGGCAATAGAGAGGAGATTTCTGCAAAAAAAGAAAAAAAATAGGCTCAAAAATTTTGGCGTTATTGACTAATGTCCCGATTTTTATCAATCTGTTAAAAAATAAAGGTAAATTAATTATATTTTAACCAACAAACTAAGAACCCACCATGAGCCTGCGCGAGCATTTGAGAAATGTACTACCTGACATTCTCCCTCCTGACCCCAAAGACGCCATTAAAGGCACTGAATTAATTGAGCTAGTAAAGCTCAAGCTTGAGCAGAAATATAGTGACGCAACACTGCGATACCACTTCTCAATCATGTCCTGTGATCCCAGTTCGCCTATCGCAAAGGTTGAACATGGGCAAGGGTATTACCTGAGGACCAACACTCTGGCTTCAATGAAAAGTGCAAGGCACATGATTTCACCAAGCCAGTCTACATTTGGTGATGTTTTCGGTTATACAACCTCAAACGAGGCACTGCTGAGGGCAAACAAATTCAGAGCCATTGTTGCAAGATGTGAAGAGCACGAGGGGAAACTTCCCGTCGTCCTTGAAAAGACTTTTGGCGAAGAAGCCCAATATGATGACCTCTGGAAATATCCCGACGTTGTATCTATTAACTGGCAGATAGGGCAAGCGTCTGCACGCGGAGTTGAATTTGATCGTGACATGTTGCAACTGCAGCGCAGCTTTGGCTCACAACCATTTACCCTGCACAGCATGAAAATGAAGCTTGAACTGAGGCACGACACATTCAGAGAAGACTTCTTCCAATGCTTGAGCAACTCACGCTGGGCCCATTTTGGTGAATTGGTAATCGCTGAACCTATAGAAGACTCTGAGATTGCTGACAACCTTCGTTCACTCGGGAATGAATTCGGCATTGGTATAACAAGCCTGGGACTTCCAGCCGAAACTCTTGACGAGTTACCAGAACCTGATGCCATTCGCCATTTCAGTGAACGCGAACTTGAGGGACTCCACAAACTCATTCGCTTTCAGCGCATCGCAGAGTCAAGACCCCGTAATGAGCTTGGATGGGAACAAGTACGCTCCATTCGTTCATCGAATTCAGAAATCGAGCAGATGTTCCAATGGCTTTCCCACAGCCTTGATAATGGCCAAGCCGCACCGTTTGACGATTTCCGCAACACCATCCCTAAAATGCCAACCCCCGTGCCTCTCTAACCCGGCACAAGCAAGCCTGAAGAAAATATATTCAGCTATCACTAACTAAACTCTGTGTTAGCTGATAAACCTAATGGGCATTCGCCCAGGCACAGCCCTGTTTTATACATCCGCCAATAGGTAGCGTGTTTGACTTTTTACGCTTCCCCCATGCTTTGTGGGGAAGCCTGAAACATTGAGTTCAACAGTTCATCGAACTCGATGACAGGTGGACTTTCCATTGTAGTGTGGACAATGCTAGGCCTTAGCCAGTTCCTGTCCCAAATTGACTTTTCCCGATGAACGTCGAATGTTAAAATACCACCTCTCAAATCATGCAATTTACGACCATTCTAACGGTTACCTTAACTGCCCTGTCCATTATTATCCCGCTCAACGCACAGGACGACGTTCAGGCAAAAAAGACTGCGACTAAAGTCAGCCCGCCTTCCATCAACAATAGGCCTGAATGGCTTCAAAAACTATCTATAGAGCAACAACGCCAAATACAGAGCCTACTAAGAGACGCCGCCACTTACCTTAACGGGATCCGTGTTCAAGAAGCATTCGAAAAAATCATCGTAGCAGAAGCAATGGCTCCAGAATATTGGGCCATTCATAACCTAAAGGGGGCAGCTTACACAAAAATTCGGGAATTTGATAAAGCAACCGCTGCGTTCGCAAGAGCTCTAGAATTAGCGCCGGGCACCTTTTCTTGTCGCTTTAACCTTACTGAAATGAAGTTCTGCAAGGGGCAATTTATTGAAGCCGAACGAGAATTCCGTGAATTAATAAGCGCCCCCTCCCTTACGGCTGACAATAAGAACCTAATCAACTACAAACTTCTCATCTGCCTACTTAAACAAAAAGACGAACCGGCCGCTAAAAACATTCTCAAGAATTGGGATTACCTTGACGACTTTCCGGGATTTTATTTCGGAAATGCTGCCATGCATTTTAACAAGTCCGAAAAAATCGAAGCAAGAAAATGGCTGGCTGCCGCACAAAGAATCTATGCTCCCGCCTTGGTCACTCTATATACAGATTCGCTGATTGAGAGCGGATGGATTGAAAACTTTGAGTGATCGCTACACGCATTGCGTCAGGCTTTCTTATCTAGCGCCATAAAGCTCTCCCAGCAGCTAAGAAACCCGGAAGAAAAATCTCGCGGTCGGTTTTTCACCCAACCGGAAATCTGGTCTATAGACATAAAAACCCCTGTCTCAACCTCACTACACGGAGAAACAAAAGGGCCTCCATTCTCCGTAATAAACAGGCTGACAAACTCCCAGCCCGTTTCTTTGCAAGCATCAATATCAAGAATTTTCTCTAGTTGTCCCTCCACGCCAAGTTCTTCCAGCATTTCCCTCTTTGCAGCATCGTGATAACTTTCACCTGCGTCAGGATGTCCTGATGCACTGGACCCCCAAAGCTCAGCAGCACAGTCCTTGAGAACGGATCGCTTTTGCAAATACAGTTCGCCAAGCTTATTGAAAACGAAGACATGGACTGCACGGTGAAGCAGGCCGAGCGCATGAATTTCACCCCTACTCTTCTGTCCGGTAACGACATTTTCAGCATCAACCACATCGAACATTTCCGCATTAGATTGCGGATGATTCTTCAGGGGGTGATTGTCCAACAGTCGCGTCATCGCCAACCAGTCTTCAAGATCAAGCTCCTCAGCTCTTGCTGATATCGTGATGCCCAATTCCCCGCAAAGATCACTCCAATTGCGATCACCAATCGGCATGCGCTTCTTTAGCTGCTTTCTTCTCTGGGCAAACCCACACCTGAGCAACCGATCAAACAGGACACGATCAAAAGGATCAAATTCATGCTTCGACCTGCTTATTAAGCGCAAAACCGTGGATTCCACACTGGGTTTTGGATAGAAGGGATCTGAAGGAAGCACAAAGAGCTCTTCCGTTTTCCAGTTAGCCCTTGTCAACAAAGTGAGCCGTCCGTAAGCCTTGGTTCTTGGATGCGCCACCAAACGATCAGCTACCTCTTTCTGCAACATCAGCACCGCCGCTACTACAGGAGTCGGTGGATCAAGAAACCGACGCATAATCTCCCCTGCGCAGGAATAAGGTAAATTACCAATTAATTTGATGGGTCCATACTGAAAGAGTGGCCTCAAATCAAACTTCGTGGCGTCCGCATGTACTATAACTACAGCCTCATTACCGTCATAATAGTCACTCAGAAAAGCGGCTAGTTTTGGATCAAATTCAACGAGCACCAAGCGCTTAACCTTGCCTGCCAGATGCTGTGTGAGAGCTCCTAAGCCAGGACCTATCTCAACAACTATATCGTCCTGGTCCGCATTTAGTGCCATTACAATGGACTCAGCCACAGAACTGTCGGTGAGAAAGTTCTGCCCCATTGATTTCTCGGGGCACACCCCTATTCTATCAAGCAATCCCCTGACATCAGAGTTTATGTTAGAGCCATTAGACTTTCTTGGAAAATTAGACATTCCTTTGATCTACTTCATTGCGAAACGAATATTTCCGCAATATAACAGCTAAAACAAAATTCGAAAGACCCACAGTCTGTTCACCATTGGAAAAGCAAAAATCTGATGACTATTGCGACTAAAATCACCCTGTCGCGAATCTTGATGACCCCCCTATTCGTCATCATGACCATCATTTACAGTCATGGCTTAAGCCATTCTGAACCAAAAGAGTATATACGCTGGGCTGCAATAGTAGTCTTCACTCTGGCCGCATTAACAGACGTCCTCGATGGTTATATTGCCAGACGCTTCAACCAGTGCAGCCGCCTTGGCACATTCCTTGATCCGCTAGCCGACAAGGCATTAATGCTATCCGCCATTATCACATTGAGTTTTACTGAATTGGGGAAATTACTCCCGATTTGGTATGCAGCGCTCATCATTTCAAGAGACCTTATCGAAATATCGGGCGCTATCGTTATTGGATTCATCGCCAAAGACATTAGAGTTATTCATCACTGGACCGGAAAACTGGCGACAGCCCTTCAAATAGCAGTTATTGCATGGGTGTTCTTTTCTTTTAGCGCACCTCCGCTTCATTTTGTCGTTATCAGCAGCGCATTCCTAACATTTATAGCTACTGTGCTTTACATTCGTGCCGGGCTGAGTCAATTGCCGGAACACTAAAATGTCTGGACGCTTCTTAAATAGAACTATCGCGATAGTTGGTCGACCCAATGTCGGAAAATCAGCTTTGTTTAACCGGCTTGCTGGAAGACGCATTTCAATCGTTCATGACCAACCAGGTGTGACCAGGGACAGAATTTCAGCAGAGTGCCATCTGAGCAAGACTCCTTTTTCGATTATTGATACTGGAGGAATAGGATCGAATCCTGATGATGCGTTTAGTCAGGAGATCGAACAGGAAGCCGACATTGCAATGGAGGCAGCCAAAATTATACTCTTTGTCGTGGATGCTCAGGAAGGCCTTACCCCTGTTGACCATCATTTAGCTGACTACCTTCGGAAAACCGACCGGCAAATTCTGCTAATTGCAAACAAGGTTGACGAAGACTCCCACTCAATGCTCGCCGATGAGTTCTCTGTAATTGGTTTCAATCCAGTGTTCGCGGTAAGCGCAGCCCATAACCGCGGAATTATGGAATTGGCAGACTATATCAATTCCAATTTGCCAGATTCCGATGAATCAGAAATCGAGTCACGCCCACCTATCAAGGTTGCTCTTGTTGGTCGCCCCAATGTCGGTAAGTCCTCAATGATCAACGCCCTCCTTGAAGATGATCGTACCATTGTCAGTGATGTGGCAGGCACGACTAGAGATGCCGTCGACGTTCCGCTTACCCATGGAGACATCAACTATGTTTTTATCGACACTGCGGGCATTCGTCCGCGCAACAAACAGGACAATTCAATCGAAATATTCAGCGCAATGCGTGCCAAATCAAGCATCCGACGTGCTGACCTATGCGCATTGGTTATCGACGCAGCACAGGGAATAACGGCACAGGATAGGAAGATTGCAGGCCTTCTCGCTGAATACGACCAACCCTGCCTGATAATGGCAAACAAATTCGACCTGTTTCACCCCGACGCGCAAAAATCAGACCGCCTCGCTGCAATGATTGATGAAGTCAGAGACGGGCTATTTTTCATTCAACACGCTCCAGTTATTGCTGCGTCCGCAAAAACCGGAGAGTCTGTAAGGCGCCTATTTTTTGGCATTGAACAAATCCGCAAGGCCGCCTGGGATGGACTAAACACAGGACTACTCAACCGCATCATGCAAGAAGCTCTTGTTGCCCATCCACCACCCTCTGGCAAAAACAACAAACGATTCAAGTTACTTTACGCAACAATGGCTCAGCATTCGGACACACAAAGACCAATACCTTCGGCTGAATTTATCCTCTTTTGCAACAAGCGAAGCCTCTTGCCACAGTCATATGAACGTTATCTGGAAAACAGTATTCGCAAACACTGCGCTTACACAGGAATACCCATAAAATTTACATTCAGGGAAAGAACCCCACGAAGAAATGGAAAGAAACCATAAGGAGCCCTACCAGCTTTGCTGAGATTCAGCTCGGTATTTTCTGTATCCCATAACAATAAATATCAAGAAGAGCCCCACTGCCGCGACCATCCATACTCGGACCCTTTCCAAAAAACCGACTTTCTCTTGTACTGCCAAGCCTAATGTTGCTGGCAAAGACGACTCACCCCGTGAATTTACGGTAAAGATACTAAATTGAAAACTCCATCCCGGAGAAATTCCTATAATCTCTGCCTTTATATCACTCTCATTTTTCGTAAGGGTTAAATGCTCTGGACCGATTTTGACCCAAGTCGGAACAGGAAGTCCGGTTTTCTCGTCTTTTAACTTCACCAAAGCATCAAGTTCATATTCCCAATCGCTACCTGCTGGTGCCGGCCACCCAATCACTAAGGAATTGCTTCGTTGTTCAATAATGCGGATTTTCTTAATAGTCGGTATCGTTGGATTAGATTTCCTTTTGTTTTTCCCGTAAAATAAATCGCTGTAGCTTACCCCGCCTAATCCGGGATTATTCGACACCTTGTTTTCACGCCATCCAGGAGGAGGTACAGACACCACGTTAGACATCCCTTCCGGAAGGACCACCTTGCCAAGCAGTCTTACTTCTAGTGGGTCTCCTGCATAATCAATTAACAGCACATCTTCCAAATTACCCACTTTTTGAGCCTTCAATTCCACTGGAATTACTACTGATTTCCCCGGGGGAAGAAAATAGGGGTTATTTATCGCAGAAATATAGAATGGAGGATTGGTCATCATAGACACATTCGCAGCTTGCCCACCAATATTACGTAACTGAATACTTCTAATCCATTCCCCCGAACGCACCTCAGCATCTTCATTAAGAACCCCTTCAAAAGAAAGTGCCTCGCCAGCATCAAGATTCCCAACAACTACAATCCTTGGAGGTGACTCCATTGCTACAACTTTGACCTTTTTAGAAAACCTGTTCGCCTCAATCGTTAAAATTCCATCAAATTGATCCGCGTCGTGGGAAGGAATAACTAATTCAATAGCCTGCGTCGACTCAGCCGGAATCTCAAAATTCACATCATCGGAATTTAAGCCACGAGGCAGGCGCAAGTTTATGCCGAGACTCTCATTGAAAGGGTTTTTGATTCGCAAGCGAGCACTTCGAGAATAATTTTTGTCATCAAACTCGAGCGTGATTTTTTCCTGCACATGAAACGGCGGTTTCACGTCATAGATCAGGTTTACCTGTCTCGATAGACCGTTGCCCTCTAAGCGCAGAACAGCCCTACCCTCGCCAGGATTATCTCTTCCAAGAAATCGAACCACCACCGTCTTCTTCTCCTTTGCTAAAATCTCCAGCGACACTTTACCTTTTCCGCCGATCCCAAACCCTGGCGACAAAATAATGTTACCGCTAAATCCACCGTCCCCATTATTTGTCACAGTTAATTCTTTGTCCATTTCCCCACCCATTACCACTTCACCAAAATCAAGATTTTTGGGAATTTCCATCACCGCCACCCTGCCAACAATTTCCAAACGCACCTCAACTGCTGCTGAAAACCTTCCCTTTCCGTCACTTACCCGAAACTCAAACCGATCCTCTACAACTCCAGATTCAAGAGGCGTATTCATAGTGTAATTGGCCGCACCGGTACTAGGGTCGACATTTAGTGCCCCATATGTTGGGGGCTCGAAAATGGAATACTCAAGGTTGGCACGCCCACTCTTGTTGCCTCTCGACAGTTGTATTAAATTTTTCTCTCCTCTGTATACCTTTGCTTGAAAACCAACCAGAATAGGCCCTACTCCATCAGGAACCCTTATCCCACTCGGCACCTGCCCCTGAATAGAATCAACAGTGACATGCAGGCACATGCCAATCCCCAAAAATGCAATCAATTTCATCCTGAACAAAACGCTGTTGTAAGACTACGAACCGAAATGAATCACTCCGAATTGTCGCCAAAGCAATTCATGACTCTACTAGCAAGCTGCAGCAGGGTCAAAAGAAGTAGCCCCCTAAAGATACCCTCGCATACGCCTGCGAAGCAGGTCAATAGCCACCGTCGAAGCCCTTTCCTTAAAATGAAGCCGATCAGTTTTAAATCG